>Ga0224496_10000732_pt1 | contig 22214 bp, 18 predicted proteins | sample SF_Jul11_sed_USG_2_FD_168127 | JGI IMG/M metagenome (GOLD analysis project Ga0224496, IMG submission 168127) | Sediment microbial communities from San Francisco Bay, California, United States - SF_Jul11_sed_USGS_8_1 | ecosystem: Environmental > Aquatic > Marine > Sediment | place: USA...
GGCAAACTGCGAACTCAATTCAATATCTAGTAAAAAGTATTATTCATTCACTGCCACACCCAGCAAAAAAGCTATCTTTACACTATATTTATAGTGCCTGTAGAAAAATACACCCCAGGCCAAAGCGCTAATAAGTCATTGATTTTTATAAACTAATTACAATCCTATTGATTTTATAATATTTTCTGATGATATATAAATCATCTTATTCTTAAGTCATTACGAGTAGATGCAGGTAACTAATCAATATGTCTGACAACAGCAGCATAAATACAGTTATTGATGATGAGGATCACAATCATACATATGATGTGGATGCTGCTACAAACAACAGTCTAGAAAGAAAAAATCACACGACTGTTCACTATGCCGACGATAACGCAAAGATAGAGACACTGGAACTTGCCTATACTGGAAGTGGGACTACAAATATAAATATAGAGCAATACCTGGACGATTCTGATGAAGATGAGAACCTGGCTGTAGATCAGTTAGTTCAGAATATCACCGCTGATGATCAAAGTCAGATCGATGAAGATACAGTCCCAGACATCGACGAATTAGATCCGATTGATTATCAATATGACAACGCTTACACGAATGAAAAAAACATATTAGATGACCGACCAGAAAATATAATAGATTTATACAGCGAGAAGTCAAGCCATATAGAAAGCGTCATTAACCAACAATCAGATGAAGAAATTGAGAATTATATAAACTCAATCGTAAATACTGAAACAGATACAAAAAACCATCATTTCAACGAGGAGCAATCAACAGAAGATCATGGAGAAGACAGCGATGATCTGGATTATATCATACAGGCGATTATTAATGATGCTCACGGCAAATTGACTGATCTAGATACCGAGGAAGACATTGATGATTACATCAAATCACTAACCGACCCCACCACCGACAATCATAATGATATAAAAGATGAACTAACGCGTTTCATCGAGGAACACATATCGGATGAAAACAACCACGACAATAATGAAGTTGAAGATGCCCTATGTGAAATTGAGAATTTATGGGAAAAACTATCAACTATATGGCCTTTAATACAGGACCATCCTCAATTAAGATTCAAGATTGAAGAACTATGGTCAGAACTGCGAAATAAAAAATTAGAAGAAACAGGAAATACGGATTATCAATATTCATTAAGCGAATATGATAGTGAAGATAGTTCATTGTACAAACTAGAAGACTTCATCATAGAGAGTCATGAAGAACAGACAAATGTCGACATAGATGAGTCGCCTGATTATTTGGACAACCTAAACATCTATGTTAGCGAACCTAATGATATAACGACATTAATAGCCCAGGTAGAGACAGAAGATGACAAAGGACTGGAGCATACCGCTACAGACACTGAAACATCGATAGATAGCACCATACTAAATCAGCAAGCAAATGAAACCGATCTTCTTATACAGATGATATTAAGTGATGAGACATCAACCAATGGTGAAGTAGAAACCAGTATAACAGACACGTCTTCCAACAGGACGTTAGAAATCAACTCAATATCTGAAGAAATCCCGTTAGATACTGTAACAGAAAGATATAAAGAAGCTGATGACACAATATTAAACCCAAACAATACACAAGAAAGAAAAATATCAATTTATGAATACAAGCAGACTTCAACTATAGTATTTTTAGGCGCAGCAGTAATTACAATATCCATTATCATACTATTGTTAATGAAAACAGGAGCTCAAAGCGAATACAATAATATAAGCGATGACAACATGACTCTTCACCATTCAGGCATACAAGAAGAATTTATTCCACCAATAACAAATATCGCGCAGGAAACAAGCATACACATAAATAAGTTAACGCCAGGCCAACAACTTGCGCCGGAAGATAAACCAGCCATCACAGTAACTATGCCCGTTCCCCACCAGGAACAAGACAATGATTACAGAATTACAACAATAAATAACACGGCGGACAATGAAAAATTAATTTATATGCATGCCAAGTCAGACAAAGACAAACAAGAATCGCCGGAACATAAACATATATCGCTACCTGAACGCAATGACGAGAGAGTAGCAACCAACGGCACTGATAAGGACAGGACAGCAGCAGAGCGTGCGACTTATAATAGTTTATTGCAGGCCGATAATCACATCGACGCTATAGATGAGAATTCAAATGGCGTTAGCAACGAAAATATTGTGAGATCAAATCCAGGAAATGGTGGCAAACAGACCTCATGGTCATTAAACCTTGAATCAATATATGAACATAAACCACCAGCCGAGAAAGCAATTCGCGAACTACGTGATAAAGATATTAATGCTGAAGTCAAACGAGTTCAGGTAGCCAATAAGACCTGGTACCGGATAAGCATAAGTGGCTTCAAGACAAAACAGGATGCTATAACGTACATGCAAATAGTAAAAGAAAATAGTCACTATAAACGCTACTGGATTAGCGCTAATAAAACCAATTAATAATCCTTTTTAAAGTAACAGGCAACCTATAAAGACAGAGCACGCAACCATGACAAAAAAATTTGATACCGACAAACCCTTAACACCTTCAGAAACAGGTGAATTACTTGGCATCACGCCAATGATGGTTAGACACCTTGTACAACAAGGCAAGATAAAAACAACATCCAATGAACCAATTAAAATCAGGATTGATTATTCCGAGATTGAACATTACGCCCGTGACAATGACATAACCATGATGACGCAATGCGATGAAGAGTTGCGAATCCTTATAATCGATGACGACGTTCAATTCTCACACTATCTTAATGAGGCCCTGGAATGTCTTGACAAAAAGATTGATATTGAAGTAACAAATGATGGCTTCCAGGGTGGAATCCTACTAAAAACATTCAGGCCAAATATTATACTTCTTGACCTGATGATGCCTGACTTAAATGGCTTCGATGTATGCAATCTAATTAAGCTATCCCCTGTAACACGTGGAACGCGCGTGATAACCATGACAGGTTATTACACTCAGGAAATAATGAATGATATTATTGAGGCTGGCGCCGAAGCATGCCTGCCTAAACCAATAGACATTGATCTCTTACTCAAACAAATTGATTTAGAAAGATACAATCTATAATCGCCATATTAATTCATAATTAAAACGCAATATGAATCATACACTTGAAATAAGACTTATAAATTACTTTTTACTTATCATTATGGCGGCAATAATGATAGGAATTGAATTCTATTTCGAAATGAGCAAGCCTGACTTAGAAGCGACAATTTGCGGAAACACATATAGCTATCAACAAGAGCCGGCTCTACTGAACGAACAATCGAACACTTCATTATCAAATCTTAGAAACAAAATTCTAATCATGTTTGTTGTATTAACCATTGTTGTTGCTATTGTAATGACCATGTTTATTAAGAACATAACAACTCCTTTACAGAAAATGTCCGATGCCGCCAAACTCATTAATAATGGCGATCTTAGCCAGGTAATTGATGTTGAAACCAGGGATGAAATAGGGCAACTCGCAGCCGCTCTTAATGAACTAACAAGCAATCTCCAGGAGTGCTCAACTTTTACTAGCTCAACAGCCACACGGGCCATAGAACAGCTCAAACAAATACAATCTAATCTCAACCACAACAGCGATCTATATATACAAATTGATGACTTGAAATCCATTATTGAATCCTTAATAGAATTTACTAGCTCGTTCACAATTCTTGGCACAGACATAAACAAATGACTTTTGAAATAGGCCTAATATTTAGCGGTATTATTATATCTACAATTGCTATCGCTATCGGCATTGGGGGAGGGATATTATGGATGCCGCTGCTTCTGATTGTTTACAAACTGAATCCACAGGAAGCTATAACTACCTCATTATTTATTCAAGTCATTGGAATGAGCAGCGGGAGTGTGGCATATTATAGGGCAGGCCTGGTCAAATCTAAACTGATGTTTGTCCTATTTCTATCAGCTGTACCTGGTGTAATTATAGGCAGCCTGTTAACTGTAACCATGGAAGAGAAAAGCATTCAAATGGCAATTGGTATAATGTCAATTATGCTTGCTTTACTATTTGTTACAGGCAATACAGAAACAGTAGCAAATGACAACTATAACTATAATAAATCTCAAGTCTTAAGAATCCTTCCTATTCCAGCCTTCTTTGGCTTTATACTTGGATCTCTATCACTTGGTGTTGGCGAATGGCTGATTCCTGCATTACGCCAAAGATTAAAGCTTGGAATGACTGCATCCATTGCAACCGTAATACCAATGATGCTCTTGCTAACAATCCTTGCATCTTTAATAAGATTTAATTACGCCGACACATTTCATCTGAAATATTTCTTGTATGGCGCAGCCGGAACAATTATTGGCGCACAGATTGGTGCAACAATATCAAAGAGGATTAATGAAAGAATACTTAAACAAAGCTTTATATACCTGATGACATTAGTAGGAATCCACCTGATATTTCAATCTATCTAGTAATTCAAAAGAGGCTTCATCGTTGCTTGTTAAATATCCCAATAACCTTGGTTAATAACTCACCCTCTTTGAAAGGCTTTGTAATATATGCATCAGTATCACTCATCTTGCCCTTTAGCTTATCCATAAGACTATCTTTAGATGTTACCAGTATTATAGGTATCGACTTATACTTATCATTACGCTTCAACAAATCAACTACTTTATAACCATCCATACCAGGCATTATTAAATCGAGAATAATCAGATCCGCCTCAATAGACTCTAGCTTCCCTAATGCATCAAAACCATCTTTTGCTTCTATTATTTCAAAGCCTCTTTCGAGCAACGGGTCTGCAGCAGCTCTTCTTGCAATCGCGCTATCATCGATGATAAGGACCCTTCCTTTGATCTCTATATCTTTTCCTGGTTTTAGCGTCTGAGTTAATGGCTTACTATTACTGGTTGTCATTGATGACATACCATCTAAGGTGCCACTGGTGACTCTTGGTATTTTTAAACCAAAAAATGAGAAGAAATCCTCATTACATATCCTCGCAGAACCTGGACTTGAAAATTTCTTTACATTATTCTTATCAGGCCTAAACATAAATCTGATATCAACTATTTTCTTAAGCTCAGGCAATGCTACAGGACCTCGATAAACACCATACGTCAAAGAAACAAGCTCACCCATTTCAATGACAACCTTTCCCCAGGCATCCTCCTGGCCCATAATTACAACACTACCACTCATGCCGTTCTGAACATATTCAGATAGGGCCTTCACAAAATCTTCTATTGTCTGCTTATGTTGTACCATATTATTTCTACTATGCTTATACGGCCTTAGGGAAATCAATAAAAACTGTAGTCCCTTTGCCTTTTGAACTTTCTAACGAAATAGATCCATTACTCTTCTCGATCAAATCATAACAAAGAATTAAGCCCATTCCACTACCCATTTCTCCGCTTGTACCCTTTTCCTGGAATCTTTCACCCAGCTTAAATAACCTTCTCTGGTCAGGCTCATCTATACCCACACCCACATCTGCAATAGAAATCCTGATAAAATCGTCATCATTAACTGTTTCAAGTGAAATTACTACAGCCCCACCCTTATGGCTATATGAAAAAGCATTATTTAGGATAATTCTTACTATACTACGAAGATATTCGTCATCCATATACACAAATAGGCCATCATCCACATTAATGTCAACAGTAATTCCTTTTTGCTTAAACTCTTCCTGAATTCCTGAATTTACTTCGTTAATCACATTCTTTATATCGACAGCTTGTGAATGTGCGGGCATTTGACCATTTTTCAGCGCAGACCACTGCATAAGGTTATGAGAAAGAGCACTGATACCCTCTGATGCAGAGTACGCCAATGAGAGATATTCGTTCATTAGCTCTGTATCCATATCATCACGAGAATCATTAAGCATTTTTAAAATATTTGTCAAGCCCGTAATTGGAGAATTAAGATTCTCGGCAATTAGTGAAATAAACTTTTCTTTGGCATTATTATGCTTTATTAACAACTTTTCCTGATTTCTTAACCTCAGGTGTGTACTAACTCTTGCCAGCAATTCCTGGCAATTTATCGGCTTAATCAAATAATCTACTGCACCAACATTAAAGCCTTTTACAATACTTTCACTATCATGTTTAGCAGTAAGAAAAACAACTGGAATACTTCTTGTCCTATCCTGGCTTTTTAAGATTTCACATGTTTCATAACCATCAAGCCCTGGCATCATGATATCAAGCAGAATTAGATCCACATCATTCTCATTGCATGCAGTTAATGCCTCCTCTCCACTTATTGCCCGTATTATACGATAGCCAGTAGCATCACTTAGTAGATATTCTTCAACCAATTTAATATTGGTTTTATTGTCATCAACCACAAGAATTGTTTGGTGAATAAAATCAAGCATACAGACCTCTTTATCTTACAGGCTATAACAGAGCAAAGACTAATAGCCTTTCCCAAATATTATATTTTCAAATTAATTGTGCGGCTTATTACCCGTCTTTAAATTATTGAAAGCCTCACTCAGCACAACCTTAAGCAGCGTTACTTTATGTTCATAATGTCATGCAAAACTTCAACCTTCTCTATATTTGCATTATTCGCAAATCCATCGTCAACAAGTCCATCTATATTATTAGTGTTGGTTAAACCCTGCTTCTTCATTAAATTTGCCATATATTGTAATTCTTCATCTATAGGGGTGTATTGGTTATAAACAATTCTATTTTCAGGTGTCTTCATAGCATATTTAACTAGTGATTCAGACTGGTTCCAATAGCGGGATACAATTTCTGCCGCCTCATCTGTGTTATTTTTCGCCCAGACACCTGATCTAGCGGCTCCCTGTACCAACATCTGCACTACATCTGACTCAACGTCAATAAACTCCTGCCGCACGACCATAAGGTTACATATAAAATCTTTCCATACATCACCAACATAAAACAATAATGAGGCATCACCACTCATTAGTGTTTGTGCAGCGAATGGCTCACCGACATAATATGCATCTAATGAGCCAGACACCAGTGCTGACGCCATATCGGGTGGGTTCATTTCAACAATATTGATATTATCTTGAAGGCCGTATTCATCGAGCAATTTTCTAATACTTAAATTATGCCCTGAATAACGCATCGGGACAGCTATAGTTTTTCCGATCAGATCATCTAAGCTAACTATATTCAGATCCTTTCTAGTTACCAGCGTACTTTCATGACGGTTACCAATATATATGACTTTTATATCTTCGCCTTGCTGCCTAAGGACTATAGACAATGGAGCAATCATAAAGGCAACATCAATCTCTCCATTCCTCAATGATTCTGCCATTTCAGCAAATGACGAAAATTTAATTGCCTTAAACCTTACCTTACCCTCCTTCTTAGTGACATGATCCAAAATTGGCGCGGCCAGATTTGTGATAACTGGCATATACCCCATTAGAACAACTCTTCTTTTGTCATGCTCTGTATTTAGCATATTATGCATGAATGAAATAAATACCATCCATACTGTTATGCCTATTGCCAGGTACCAGGCTAATGAGACACGTCGCAACTTATCTGTAATACTATGCAACATAGCTTACACCAAGCATCATAAAAACCTCATCACGCAAATCACTTAAACCCGGATCCTTTTCTATATTCCTTGGTCTTGAATATTCCAACTTCTTATGCAAGATTACCTTTGCCGGACTTTCATTGAATACAATTATTCTATCTGCCATAATAAGGGCATCATCGATAAAGTGCGTAACCATTACCATTGTCTTACCAAGAAATGTATGCATATTGATCACTTCTTCACGTATCTTCAAATGCGTCAAATAGTCCAGGCCTGTAAAAGGCTCATCCATATATAATATATCTGGATTAACCGCTAAAGCACGACCTAATTCTGCTCTTCGTTGCATACCACCCGATAATTGACTCGGAAAATAATGTTCAAACCCTGACAGTTCAACCATATCAATATATTCCTGTATGGTTTCATTACGAAGAGCCTCATTTTTGATATTACGCAAACCTAATTCCACATTCTGCCACACAGTCATCCAGGGGAGTAAACCATTTTGCTGAAATACAAAAACATGGTCTGGACTAGGGCCTACGACTGTTTCTCCATCTATAACTACTGTTCCTGATGTTGCAGAATCAAAACCCGCAATAATCCTTAACATTGTTGATTTGCCACAACCAGATGGACCTAATATACAAACCATTTCTCCATCTTCAAATTCAAGATCGATATCTTTAAACACATTAATTATCTTCCCATAGCCATTTTCATCTCCTGGATCCCTCCTTTTATGTCGCCTGTTAACATAATGCTTGGTCAGGCCTTCAATTTTTATCTTACCCATCAGCAAGCCTTTTTAATAACGGCGCTATTTGCCTTATTCTATGATCACAAGTCATGTCTTCTACTTCACCTTAGCAGCAACAATTGACTCACTCTGACTTATATAATACATAGTCACATCAATCATTAGGCCTATAATACCGATAACGATCATTCCAACCATCACATAATCCATACGTAGTGCATTTCTTGAATCTAGTATCAAATAACCCAAACCAGACTGTACGGCAATCATTTCAGCCGCGACTACAACCAGCCAGGAAATTGCGATTGTCAAGCGTAGCGCTGTCACCAAATCAGGCACGATGGCTGGAACAATAATTTTTGAAACTAACTCCTTACGAGTTAAATTGAAATTTGCAGCAACCTGGAAATAAATAGGATTAATTGATTCGACGGCAATGAAGGACGCCACAACTATCGGAAAGAAACTCGACAAGAATATCAGAAATATTGCAGGCTTATCACCTATACCGAACCACAGCATTGCCAGTGGAATCCAGGCTAGTGGTGATATTGGCCTAATAAACTGAATTACCGGATTCAGTAGCTTTTTTAGTAATTTTATACGACCAATTATGATGCCCAATGGAATACCCAGAAATACACCCAACCAAAAACCCATCGTCACCCTGTATAAGCTGGCAACTGAATGCTTCAATAGAGTTCCATCAAGTATTAATTCTTTAAAACTCTCCATCACGATAATTGGGCCAGGCAATACATTTGCACTAAACCCACTGTACTTAGCAACTATAGCCCATATCGCTATAATGATAAAAAATGATATTAACGGATATACTGGTAAATGTTTCAAGGCAGTTCCTAATGTCACCCATGACTTTACATTGCGGCTATTTCTCTTGCCAGTTCATAATACTGCTGGCCGGCGGCACTTTCTTTACTATAAAAGATTGTCGGGGTATGCACTATCTGCGACTCCCTTACATTATCATCACGCTCTATTCTTGTTCTAAATAAATGACCACCATGTTCGGATTTCAATTTGTCAAGAATAACAGACGATGCTGTACTACTGGAATCAAACATAGTTACCGGTATTTTATAATCGATTATATGTCCAGATTTTTTTGCTATAACATCAATCATATTCACAATATGACTAACACCCTGCATTGATAGATAGTCACAAGGAGTAGGTATTATTGCAATATCTGATGCCATTAGTGCATTTAATGTATAAAAATCACCTGATGGCGGCGTATCAATAATAATATAGTCAAAATAATTACTTACTTTACTTAAACTTTCTTTAAGAAGTAATTCAAAGTTATCCTGTTGCAGATGTTTCTTAGATAACAATGTCATTTTGCTATTTGATGGCAACAACCAAACATCCAACTTTGTCTTTAATATGAACTTGGATACATTTCCGTCGTCAGTACTAATAAGATCAAAAAATGACCGGGCATCTTTATACCCCATTAATAAAGTAAGATTCGCCTGTATATCAAAATCAACCAGTAAAACACGTTTCTGCAACAGACTTAATGAAACACCAAGATTGAGGCATGTGGTTGTTTTTGCCACACCACCTTTTTGATTACATATTGTAATTATTCTTGCAGATTTATTTGCCTCAGAACTTGAAATATCCTCTATTTCTACTGGGCCTGTATTTTGTCTAACATTATTATTGACTAACTCACTCTTCTTGACAGAAAACACATTCCTGCATTTAGCACACTTTGCAGAAAAAACATCTTTCTTTATTGCGCCATCACTTATATTATATCTGGTACTGCATTTATTGCATGTAATTATCATATTGCAATCTCAACGTCATTATATAAACACAGAACACCAGTCACCTTAACTCGCATCGCTATTTTTTTTTATTATATTCTCGATATTGGCAGACATATCATTAGCACTAGATACGTAGTCAACAACTCCATGTTGTATAGCGGAATTAGATAAATTAGGATATACACAGGTCTCTATCTCCTGAGCGATAGTCGTGCCTGCCTTCTCTTTAATTGTAAAAAATCCATCAGTTCCATCATCTCCAACGCCAGCCAGCAGCACACCGATGGCATGCTGCTCAAATATCATTGCTGCAGAGTCGAACACTTCATTTAACGGCTTCTTATCACCTTTTGCCTTCACAAGACAGGGCTCATGATTTTCATCATATCCTACAACCACTGGATCACTATACGAACTTATATAACAAACACCCTGTTCTATACTGGAGCCCTCTTTAGCTTCTTCTATACGCCATGGCGTAAACTCATTGAATCGATTGACAAATGCCGGAAGAATTTTAGGTGCAATCTCCTGCACTATTATAATAGCAGCTGGTAACTCAGGAGAGATATGTGACATCATGTTTATTACGGTATTCGGTCCACCAAGGGTGGTACCTATAACAATCAGGTATTCAAGCTGGCGGTACTCATAGCGCTCTGTAAGCAAATCACGCGCATTATGTCTGCTTAGTCGTACTCTACGGACATTATCAATATTAATATCTGATGCAATCTTCACTCGTTCTATAATTTTATGCTTTTCGTCATGTATATCTTTGGATATTGCCCCTGACGGCTTGGGCATAAAATCAACAACACCTAACCTTAATGCCTCAAATGTTATTTCCCCATGACTAAATAATGAACTTAACATTACGATTGGCACCTGACATTCAATCATAATATGCCGCACTGTTTTTATTCCATCCATAACAGGCATATCGACATCAAGTGTAACCACATCAGGTCGGAGCTGCTTTATTTTTTCTAGCGCCTCCATACCATTCTTTGCACTGCCGACAACTTCTATTCCAGGATCGGCATCAAGCATTTCAGTTAAGGCCTTAACCATAAATGTTGCATCATCAATAACTAGAACTTTTATTTTATCTGGCATTAAAATTCCCAGGATTAAATCCGTAACCACACCAAAGTACTATTGACCATGAAATCGTCATGATGCTCATGCCTGACGCGTCAATAACTATCAACTATTAATTATTAGCAGGCAACTCTACGCTACCGCTTCTTTTTATTTTTGATTTCAGGATGCGTGTCTGATCCTGATGTTTTTTTGCCTGGCGATTAGCTGTAATTCTCACCAGTTCATAAACATCCAGTATTAAGGAGATTCTTCCATCGCCTATTATCGTTGCGCCCGAAAAACCGCTCTTTTCCTGGACATAATCTACCAATGGCTTGATAACTACTTCATCCTGACCCATCAACTCATCAACAACGAAGCCTGTTCTCTGCCCGCCTGAGCTAACTATAACCACATATACCTTACTCTTATTTTCGTCTGATGATATCCCAAATAACTTTGACAACCTGAAGATTGGTAGCGTCTGTTCACGCAATGATATAACTTCTACACCCTCTACAAATGAAATTTCATCTACATTGATTCGTACTGTTTCATCCACATTTGCCAGTGGAATTGCATACATATCTGAACCTGTCCTTATCATCAACGCATGAATTATGGCAAGTGTTAACGGGATTTTTAGACGCATCTGTGTACCAATCCCAAACTTAGACTCGATTTCAAGGTTCCCATTGAGCTTCTCTATATTCTTCCTTACAACATCCATGCCCACGCCACGTCCTGATGTGCCCGTTATTTTATCTGCAGTCGAGAATCCTGCCGTCATAATTATTTGCGTGACTTCTCTGGGGGACATCGCATCTAGTTCTTCACTACTAAACAATCCTTTTTCTAATGCCTTCCTCTTTATACTATTATTATCAATACCGCGACCATCGTCGGTAACTTCTATTACTATATTATTACTTTCCTGATATGCCTCCAGCTTCAGGGTCCCTATTTCTTCTTTTCCCTTAGCCTTCCTCTCATCCAGCGCCTCGATTCCATGATCGACGGCATTTCGAATTATATGCACAAGCGGATCAGACAACTCTTCAACGATCATCTTGTCGAGCTCCGTGTCTTCACCATTAATAACAAGATTAACTTTCTTATCTGTATTGCTTGTAAGGTCATGTATCAATCGTGGGTAACGGTTAAATATTTGAGATATAGGTAGCATCCTCATCTTCATAACTCCCTCCTGGAGCTCATTTGATGTCCTACCCATCCCTGAAATAGCTTCTGCCAGACGATAATTAAATGTCCTTATTAACTTCAACTCCTTTTGCTCAAGATTGGCTTTTTCTTTTAAATGTTGCTGCAACTCACCCAGCTCATTTAGCAGCTGGACAAAATACGATCGATCCACGACCAGCTCACCTACCTGGTTCATTAATGCATCTATCTTTTCTGAATCCACTCTAATGCTGCGCTTTGACTTTCTTTCCATATTACTTTTTTCTCTTCTTCTCTCTTCCATCTCCCTTCTGTCATTCCGCAGCGACCGTCTTTCACCCAGTCTTTTATCTGGCACTTCTTGTGCCGCTTTATCTTTTATAGTCTTTGCCGTTACCAATTCATCATAAACGTCATGGAGTGTTTCAATATCTGCATTACTCACCTGCTTCATCGACACATCTAAAGCATCACTTAACCTACCAAATAGTTCACTATTATCAGCCGGCCCATCAGCCGGCCCATCAGCCGGCCCATCAGCCGGCCCATCAGCCGGCCCATCAGCCAGGGAATTATTCTCTACATTATATGTGGCATCAACCTTAGTCTCTTGAGAATCACATTCAATATCTGCAGGCTGTCCTGATAGACCCATATCAGAAGACTGATCATTTAAAACAGGGTATAACTGCTTCATCTCTGCAATATAAAAATCCATGAATCCTAGCGCGACATCCTTTCCCTTTTCCAAATTCCGCAAGGCATCACGTATCGTGTCAAGCCATTCCTGATAAAATTCAGCAACATCTTCATAGCCCATATAATTTACTGATGATTTAAGCATCTCTAGTGAATGACTGCTCTTATACAATGCTCCACTTTTATCGACCAACTCATTACCCGTTATCAACGATGACTTTATTACATCATATTCCCTTTTTAACTGCTTAATAAAGATCTCATATAGCTCGCCATCATTTTCTTCTATTGCAACAGGATTGTCGGCTTCACCCTTTATCTCGTTATTTGTTTCTTCATCACATACGTCTCTTTTAACCTGCTCGTTTAATTGAGGGTAAAGCTGCTTAAGCTCGGCCAGATAGAAGCCCATGAATGCCAATGATACATCTTTACCTTTCAAAACCTCTTTTTGCGCCATCTTAATGCTGTCGAGCCATTCACTATAAAAATCATTGAGATCCTGATAGCCCATATAGTTTGACGAGGAAATTAATTTTTCAAGAACTGCAGCCCCTTCCATCAAACTTCTGTCTTTATCTTCTTCTAAATCTATTCCGTCAATAATTAATTTAAGCTTATCAACCTCTTTAATTAATTGGTTTATGAATATCTCAAATAATTCCTTATCATCCTCTTCATCCCCACCCTCAATCTCATCGTCGGACGAATTGACTTCGACTATATTTTCACTATCTTCACTCTGTGCAACATCGATCTCACCCAATAATTCAGCAAGTTTTTTTATTATATCGTCAACCGATGACTCTTCTCTCTGAGACTGCTCAAGCTCTTTCACCAGGAGACTAATTCTATCTCTTGCCGAAATTAATATTTCTACGACCTCTGGTGTAGAAGCCATTTTCCCTTCGCGCAACAGGTCCAGGAGATCTTCAAGCTTGTGCGCCAGGCTCGATATTCTAGCTATACCAATATATTGCGCAGAGCCTTTAATCGTATGGATCGGCCGAAATATTTCGTTTAAAATGCTTAGATCTTCAGGCTTTTCCACGAGATCAAGGAGCAGAGATTCCATTTCTTCCAAATGCTCACTTGCTTCAACTATAAAATCTGGTAGCAGCTTTAACTCTATTTCGCTCATAGTTTTTCCGTTCGTATTTGCTGGACTCTCTTATGATCACAAAGCACGCCAATCACCACTCTAACCATCGACAAATTTCATAATTTGCTCTGTCTTATGCTTGTTCACTAATCCGAGCGCACCTATTTTCTCCACTTCATCACGATATTTGTCTTCATCGAGATTTGAAAGAATCAGGATCTTTGCATCACCATCAATCGTTAAAATTTCTTTTGCCGCAGTAATCCCATCCATTCCCCGCATTGTAATATCCATTGTCACCAGATCGGGATCCAGCTCTCTAAATAATCGTATTGCTTCATCGCCACCACTTGCCTCACCTACAATCTCATGCCCTGCCTCTTCCATTACCTTTACAAGCATTTTTCGCATAATAGTAGAATCATCAACAATCAATATACGCTTACTCATAAGTCGAGCTCTGATTTATATGTGTTATTTTCATTCAACGATAGCTTCCTCTGTCAACAATATTTCTTCTGCGGCCAACTCCCCCAAAACCTTCTGTTCCTCATTAAATAAAACAAGATCAAAATCAAGAATTATTATCAGGCTATTATCTATTTCGCAAACGCCATGTATATACTGGCTCTCCAATCCAGCAACAATAATATCTGGTGCTGGCTCTATAATATTCTCTTCAATCTTTATTACTTTAGTCACTCTATCTACAATAAAACCTACTACCTTATTATCGATATTAAGAATCAATACCCAGCTTCTTTTTTCACTACTTCCCTCATCATATAAGTTAAGCCGTTTACGCAAATCAATAACTGGCACTATATTGCCTCTGAGGTTTAGTACACCCTCCACAAACTCTGGCGAATTAGGTACTGCAGTTACCGTAGCTGAACGTATGATTTCCTGCACCATAAGGATGTCAACACCAAATTTTTCATTGGCGATACCAAACCCTACTAACTGCATCAATCCTTCTTCTGAATCATCTTCAGCATCTATTGTAAATTTTTCTGCCATCTAATCTTTCTCCTCAGAAAGGATGAAATAAATCAAACCCTTATAGAGTAACAACACATGTTTATCACTGGCACTTAATGACAAATCCTAAGCAGGTTATCTTTACCTGCTTTTATATGGCTAATTAAATCTTAAACTGTTTTACCTGCGTTGTTAGATTCTCAGACTGTGCCTGCAAGCCTTCGGCAACACCCACTACGACACCCGCACCTTCCACGGTTTGTGTTGCAGCTAGCGCTGACTCTTTCGCTAGCTTCGTAATAGCTTTTGATCGTTGCGCCTGCATTGCCGTCATCTGTGACATCTCATCACCACGCTTTACCACGCCATCCATCTCGTTGCCAATTCGCAATGCTCCCTCATTTGCATCGACCACAACCTCTGTAATTGACCTTGCATATTCCTCAAGTTTCTGAAGTGCTGCCTCTGCGTCCTTACGGCGAATACCCTGCTCACCTGCCATCGATCCGATTTCCTGTGCTAGCTGATTCAATGCATCCATCAGATTCTGTACTTCAACCGTACTACCAGTAAGCACCTCTGCGGTTTTTGAAATAGCCTCGATTGCCTGGATATTAACTCGACCACCTTCATCGATCTTTGATAATGACTGCTGCGAAAGATCTGTTAGCTTTACACCCTCAGCAACATTATTTGTTGAGTCCTTGATCAATTGCGTTATTTCTTTTGCTGCCTCTGATGATCGTTGCGCCAACTTACCGACCTCATCCGCAACTACCGCAAAACCTTTACCATGTGCACCTGCACGCGCGGCCTCTACTGCGGCATTCAATGCCAGCAAGTTGGTTTGCTCTGCAATTTCTGTAATTACACCAATAATTTCAGATATCTGTTCGGATGACTCTGAAATAGTCCGCATACCACTTACTGTAGCAGCTACCGAATTACGACCTTCATCTACCGCATCAAGAGCGGCCTGACCATACTGCGTTGCCTGGGCGACAGCCTTGCGCATATCTTCTACCGCTTGCGACATCTCTTTAACAGACTCTGTTACCTGCACAACTTTTTCACCCTGGTTCTGAGCGGTCGCCACAACCTTGGCGCCAGTTTCACCCATTGCAGATACTGTACCCAGTGCCGACTTAACCTCGTTTTCCTGTTCCGCTGCGGTCTTGGTTACACCTTGCATTTTCTGTACTAAATCATTTACAGCTGCCTGGGAAATTTTTGCTGCTTCCTGCTGGCCTGTTGCTGATTCAGATACAAGACCTGCGGTATTACCCATTTCGGTAATGATCTTTTCTGAGGTACGGGTACGTTCCAGTTCTTCCTGCGCCCTCTTCCTGTTACCATTTGCTCGCGTAGCTACGTTGTCCGAGCTTTCCGCCACATCAAGCGCTGCCTTACTTACAACACCAAATGCATTACGCAAAATATCCATCATATGATTAAAGGCCTCTGACATCTGACCGATTTCATCACGGCTATTAACTTCTACTTTAATCGTCAAATCCTGGTTGCTTGCAATCTGACGAACAGTCTCTGCTACACGTATTATCGGTGCAACAATGACACGACCCACCATAATAATAATCAATACCGTGATCACTACACCTATCAACAGCAACATCCACTCCAGTTGTTTCACTTCAGATACCAGCCTATCCACTTCTTCTGTATCGGCACGTAGCAATTGTTTCTGATTGGCCACCATACCTGTAAGTGTATCTACTATACCTGCCGCAGTTGGCGCCGCCTTTTTAGCCAGCCAGTAGTTAGCTACATTCCATTGCTCACTTGCCCTGATTTTAAACATCTTTGGTGGTAAAACCTTGAACTCATCCCTGACCGATTTTAACTGGTTAAATAAAGACTGCTGTTCTGGCGTTAAATATTGATACGCATTACCCAGGTCATTAAATCGCCTGGTATTCTTTTCCCACAGGGTATCAAATGTATTTTTAAAACTATCTTCGCCTGATATCAGGTAACCACGAATATTTGCCAGACCCAGACCGGTGGTACCACGAATATCGGCCATCATATACAACATGGACTTACGCAAATCAGTACCAGCCTGCTTACCCTCGATATCGATTATCTGAGTAATCAGCTGGGCCATTTTTTCCCCACGTGGCGCGGCATCATTAAACAGGATCTTAAGTGCGGGCGTTTCATCTTCAGTCTGTGCTATGTCTTCGATTTCCTTCTGGAATCCACGAAATTTCTCAAACTCAGTTTTAACGAACTGGAGACGTTTTATATTTTCCGGGTTGGTCCAGTTTTTGGATAGCTCATTCATTGCTGAAATAGATGGGTCAATCCATTCAGACCAGGCCTTGCCTCTTACATCCTTAAATTGTTCATTACCCAACAGCATCCAGCCACGTAAACCTGCCAGTGACATATTTACACCATTGATCATATTCAAACTGGCTTCTGCTGTAGGCGTTCTCAATTCCGCCACTCGCTTGGAAAGAAACTGCACCTCGTTAACCTCTACGATTGTAATAGCTACCGCAGCAACCAGCACCAGAAGCATCAATCCGAAACTTAAACCGATCTTTGTTTTTAAACGCAGATCCCCGAATAGACTATGGTTATTATCTTTCACCCGTTATACTCCTCATGTCTTTACCTGTAATGGCTAAGAAACTTCTTATTTCAATACTCTTTTCCAGGCACTGCAAATCTCATTCTCCAAGTTCCCAGCACCATAAGATTTTTAACTTTTATAATTTATTTTAATGACAATTACGAAAACTTACTTTTATCTATGGAAGTCCTGTTCATGACTCAGTCTAGCCCATAATTTCATGAATGGTAGTCGCTATATCGATATCCGCTATAAGGTAATCAGGAATATTTCGATCGATTGCAGCCTGGACCATTTCTTTGCAAAAACAGGTTTTTGGATGCTGCACCACAGACCTACCACCTATGCGCATCACTTCCTCCAGACCTTCCGCACCGTCTTCGCCCTGACCCGAAAGGATGACGCCTATTACACTGTCGCACATCGCTTCTGCTGTTGAAAACAACAACATATCAATAGCACCACGACGGCCGGAAAATGGTGCCGGGCTGATATGCAGACTAAGCTCATCTATTTCCCTGTGCACACTCATATAGTCCATACCGGAACTGATATAACAGATGCCTGGCCTGATCAATTCATTATGGAGTGCACGTTTTACAGGAATCCTGCAATAGTTCTTGAGATAGCTTATAAATGCATCAACATGTTCTGCTGCCGCATGTAATGACACTAGAAATGCTGCATTACTATCAGCACTTAGCTGTGGAATTATTTTTAATAATGCACCATAGCCACCTTCTGCAGCACCTATAGCCACTATATTTCTACACGGCGCTTCATTAATCTCCGACTGCAATCCAGCAATCTTTTCTTCATATCGAATATACTTAATAGCACCTATCTCAACTTCCGAGGCAAATTTTACCCTGCCCTGTATCTCTTCAATCTGTTCTTCTACTTTTACATCCACCAGGGCAGATGGCTTGCAAATAAAGTCAACCGCGCCATAACGCAATGCATCAAAGGTTATTTTTGCTCCTTCCTGTGCCAGACTACTTAACATAACTGTTGGCACCGGATGCTCAATCATCATCCGCTTTAATGTACCAATCCCATCAAGACCCGGCATACTTATATCCATAGTGACTACATCTGGCCTGAAAGTTTGCACCAGTACCAGGGCCTCAAGACCATCAGTTGCTTGCTCGATGACAATATTTTGTCCGGCAAACATACCGACAATGGCATCTCGCATAATTTTTGAGTCATCGACAACCAGTAATTTCAAATTATCATTCATTGTGTTAGACATGTTTTCACTTTCATTCTATCGCCCTACACTATCCTTTTGCCCTGACACACACTGCCACTTATCCAAATTCACTAATAAAAGCACATACTTATGCTATTTATTATTGATGATTTATTTGATGATTTATTTGGTGATTTATTTGATGATTTGATTGCTACATTTCCACTCTTCATAGCACTCGGCCTAGCAACTCATTTTGCTCCTGTATGTTATATAGACGAGGTTTTACATAAAATGAATTCAAACAAGCCGAAATCGTTACTTTTTAGTTACAATTAGTTGTACATTTATAGACCTTAAATAATAAACAAATTACTTGCAAAAAAGCGCTCATCGACTAGCTATACTAAATAAGCATTTAAACCAATACTTATTTAGAGAGACGTAATGACCGTATCTATAAATGCAAGCTCAATGACTACCGGAATACCTGTAGCATTCAAATGAATTGAACTATCCTGATACTTAAAACTGAAATAAAACTGAGATGATACTGAGCCCGTATCACTTAACAATCCTGTGACACATTATTCATGATACTACCTGCAACCGCTATTTGCACCGCAGCATCTGGGTTACACGTTAATAGCCTGAACACGGGGTTGAATACTGTTTGCAATCTATCTACGGCACTAATACTGGCAGCCGTAATAATACAACCCAGCTAACTGTATTTCTCTACTGAATTCTAATTAACATCATTATTCATAATTAAAGGACTATCATGGCTACTTATTTTATTAGACCTCATTTAATCATCACCCCATCTACAACTATACTTTAGCTGAATACATGGAATCGAGAACCCATGCCTTATACTCTAGTGATTGATCAGGGCACACACGCATCCAGGGCCATCCTGTTTTCAGCAGATCGTCAGATTGTTGCCCATGCAGAAAAGAGTATCCAGCTTCTGCGCATCGATCATGAAACCATCGAGCAGGATGCGGTGGAAATCCTGCAATCCATCGACCATGTAGTGACACATTTACCCGCCGAAAAACTACAACAGGCAAAGTGCTGCGGCATATGCACGCAACGGTCCACGGTACTGGCCTGGCGTAAGGATACTGGCCAGCCACTTAGCCCGGCCATCAGCTGGCAGGACCGGCGCAGCCAGCAGGATCTCGATCAATTCCAATCACGACAGGCACGCATCCATGAGATTACCGGCCTGCCCCTGTCGGCCCATTACGGTGCCGGTAAATTTCGTTGGCTGCTTAAACATAATCCACAGGTACAACAGGCACTGGCTGAGGATAATTTGTGCATGGGTCCACTTGTCAGTTACCTGCTTCATCATTTATTACTTAACAAACCCCACCTGGTCGATTACAGCAATGCGCATCGCAGCCTGCTGTTCGATATCGCCCGTAGGGACTGGTCCAATGAACTACTGGACTTATTCACTATACCTGCATGGACCCTGCCCGCATGTAAACCCATGCTGCATGATTACGGAGAACTTATATTTAACACCATTCCCGTGACTGCCGTTTGCGGCGACCAGAATGCTAGCATCTATGCACAGGGCCCCATTGATCCGCACAGTGCAATGGTTAATCTCGGCACTGGCGCCTTCGTGCTTTCAGGCATAGATACTATCCACACAGACACCTCCCTGCTTTGCAGTGTCGCCCTGGGTAATGATGTATCGACCGCCTATTTACTTGAAGGCACTATTAATGGTTGCGGTGCCGCACTTGACTGGTTACAACAACAGGAACCGGTGGATCACTTATTTGATGACCTGCCCGACTGGCTGCATAGCATCCAGTCACCCCCCCTGTTTATTAATACCATCAGCGGCCTGGGTTCACCCTGGTGGAAAGAGGGTCCAGCAGCCTGTTTCCTGGGTGATGAAACGGCCTCGGTGGAATCACGCTATGTGGCCGTAATCGAAAGTATTGTGTTTTTAATTCAACACAATCTTGATGAAATACAGCGCTATAAAACTCTAGATAAAATCCATATCAGCGGTGGCCTGTCTAAACTTGATGGTCTCTGCCAGAAACTCGCCAATCTCTCTGCACTGCCGGTTGTGGCCATGCCGGATACCGAGGCCACGGCCCATGGCGCGGCCTGGCTGGCACAGCAATGCCCTCCCCATATCCCACCTGCTCACAGCTCTAGACGATTTAGCACGCGTAGTGATACTGGATTATTGCAGCGATTTCAGCTGTTTAGTGATGAAATTAGCAGTATCTGAATTTCAGGCTACACTCATGTAAAAAGACAAATATGAGAGAGCATTAGACCCAATGGCAATACCTCACCTGGTCGCGCACCGCGGTTCCATGACCCAATACCCTGAAAATACCCTGGTCGGCCTCGAGGCCGCCCTGGAATGTGGCGCCGGTTATATAGAGTTTGACGTACAAAGCACGGCTGATGGCAAGCTGGTCGTGCTGCACGATACGACACTCGAACGCACCACCGGTGTCAGCGGCAATATTTTCGAAATGGACTACCAGGCACTGGAAAATGTTCGCGCCCATGAGCCCGACCGTTTCTCACTGGCATTTTTTAACCAGCGCATTCCCCTGCTATCGGATGTGGTTCGCCTGTTACAGCACTACCCAAGGGCCATGGCCTTTGTTGAGATTAAAACAGAGACACTGCATCACTTTGGTACCGAACAGGTGCTGGCTGACCTTATGGCCGAACTGGCTATAGTGCACAAACAGTGCATTATTATTACCTATGACTATGCGGCACTACAGTACCTGAAGGCCAATAGTGATTATTTAACCGGTTGGGTACTGGATGAATACACCGAAGACAACCATCAAAAAGCGATTGACCTTAAACCCGATTACCTGATTATTAATCACCGTAAAATCCCAGCACATGATGGACTCTGGCCCGGCAACTGGCACTGGATGCTATACGATATTACCGATCCGGAACTGGCCATACACTATGCCAGTTTTAATATTCCACTCATCGAGACCCGAGATATCTGCAGCATGCTGGAGCACCCACTCCTGTCACTCAATGCCTGCAAACATGACACATGACCTGCTGATCATAGGCGCGGGCATACACGGCGCGGCCTGTGCGCAGGCTGCAGTGGCCAGTGGCTACAGCGTGATTGTACTCGAACAATACGAACAGGCCGGCATGGTCACCTCGAGCAAATCCAGCAAACTCATCC
>Ga0224496_10000733_pt1 | contig 22181 bp, 20 predicted proteins | sample SF_Jul11_sed_USG_2_FD_168127 | JGI IMG/M metagenome (GOLD analysis project Ga0224496, IMG submission 168127) | Sediment microbial communities from San Francisco Bay, California, United States - SF_Jul11_sed_USGS_8_1 | ecosystem: Environmental > Aquatic > Marine > Sediment | place: USA...
ATGAGGATGAAATTAATCTTATAGATAATGTTATTTCTTTTCCGGGTAATGATAATAACGGACATGCCTGATCTAGTTGTTATTGTAGCCTCGCTTCCCCTGTAGTCCCCCGGTGTGTAATACCAGTATGCGTGATTCTTTTTTAAAGTAATTGTTCTTGATCATGTCGAAAATCCCATATAGCATTTTTCCCGTATATACGGGGTCCAGTATGACACCAAATTCCCTTTCAAAATTATTTATAAATTCAAATAGCTCGGGTTTTGTTTTTGCAAATCCACCAAAATGATAATCCAGTATTAACTTCCAATTGTAAAAGTTGCCGTTGGTGTATTTGTTTAGTGTTGTTATGATGTCATTGCTTATAAAACTCGCATTTTTTAGAACAGGGAAAACAAGTATCTGTGAGTTTCCCCCTGAGCCATAAATGATGCCCGATGCTGTAGCGCCAGTTCCACAATCTACGCAAATATAGTCATACTCACCTTCAACTTCATCAATAATTTCTGCGCAACCCTGTATGGCATATTCATTGTTGCCGCCTTCGGGTATTAAATAAAAATCGCCGTATTGTTCTACAAGTTTTTCGAGAAAGTTCTTTTCTGTTTTCTGTCGGTATTCAACGCGGTTGACATAGTGCAGTTGCATGCCCCAGTTCCTGGCGTCCTCCAGCGTTGGATTGAGGGGATTATATTCTTCGCCCCGAATTATGCCTATGGTTTTGAAATTGAACAAATGACCGGCAGCTGCCGTAGCATGAATATGGTTTGAGTAAGCACCACCAAAGGTGAGCAGGGTGTCCTGCTGGAGTTGTCTTGCGCGTTCTATATTATATTTGAGTTTTCGCCATTTATTGCCCTGCAGGTCGGGGTGGATTAATTCATCCCGTTTAATAAACAGGTGGATGTTTTTGTCGTCAAGAAGGCGCGAGTTTAAGGGGGTGACAGGTGAGGGAAGATTTAGAAATGAATAATCCATGCGGGATAAGGGTGCATTATCCCGCATCTTTAATGGCCGTTACCTGGCGACAACGTGGACTACTGAAGAATATTCAAAATAGACTATGCGGTCATCATAAACCCATTGTGTAATGGGTGGTTTGCCTATGGCGGGCCTGATTTCGATCGGTCGCCCCAGTTCGTTCTGTACCTTATCCTGTGTCATGCCCCGTGAAGGAAAGTCCAGTTGCCTGACGGCGACCGGCTGTGCTTCTGGCATAGTGATAACTTCTATTCTGGTTTCAGTTGTGATGGTTTCTGTTTCCACAATTTCGGCATCAGCTGCAGGACGGGAGTCATCAGCTGCCATATCCCCGGTTTTAGATTCGATTTCTATTGCGGCAGGCGGGTTTTTAACCTGTTCCATCTCTGCCGGGCTCTGGCCATAAGCGATTGTGGAACCAAGGAAAGCGAGCATTACCATAGGGATCATTGTTATGTGTTTTATAGTCATAGGTATTGGCCATTGCTGTTGTAATTTATTATTTATTCTAGCTTTTTTTTCAAAAAAAAACTCTTAAATATTATTTTACGTTGAAAATTCTTCATTTTCCTGTAACAGGGAAAATTGTTCCCTGAGTTCCAGTATGTGCTGTTCCCAGTAATTGGGGGTATTAAACCAGGGGAAACTGGCTGGAAAAGCAGGATCCTGCCAGCGCTGCGCGAGCCATCCTGCGTAATGGATAATACGTAGGGTGCGTAGTGGTTCAATCAGCGATATTTCTGCGGGATTAAAATCATAAAATTCACTATAGCTATCCAGTATACGGTGTAGCTGCTCCTGCTGGTCGTTGTGGTTACCCGATAGCATCATCCATAGATCCTGTATCGCCGGGCCATTGCGGCTATCATCAAAGTCCACGAAGTGTGGGCCTTTATCGGTCCAGAGGATATTGCCCGCATGGCAGTCACCGTGTAGCCGTATGAAGCGATAGGCACTGGCATCGAAACGTTGTTCGAGCAATTTCAGCAGGTCCTCGATCAATGTTTGATAGGCATTGTTCAAATAATCGGGAATAAAATCATTCGCCAGTAAATGGTTGCTGGGTTCCGTGGCATAGGCCTGGATGCTGATATCGGGCCTGAGTTTGAACCTTGTTGTCGAACCGACCGCATGGATGCGTCCGATAAAACGACTAATCCATGCCAGGTGCTCCAGGTTATCCAGTTCGGCAACACGGCCACCGCGGCGGGGATAGAGCGCGAGGCGATAGGCCTGGGTGTGTATCAGCGTCTGCCCGTTGATGCACAGGGGGGCTACCACCGGGATCTCCAGTCGAGCCAGTTCTTCAGTGAAATGATGTTCTTCGAGGATTTGTTCATCCGTCCAGCGATGGGGTCGATAGAACTTTGCAATTACCGGTTGCTGGTCCTCTATGCCAATCTGATAGACACGGTTTTCATAGCTATTGAGGGGGAATATGCGTGCATCACAGCGCATATCGAGGGATTCTATGGCATCGATAATGTTATCCGGTGCCAGTTGAGCAAAATCAGGCTCAGTATTTGTGTCATTCATTGGTGAATTCTCGTTTGTTTAGTGCCTGGGGTCAAACGGGTGGGGCGTTGAGCGGTGTTTATTGTGCGAAAATGTTTACTATACTCTTGTTAAAGTTTTCGCTAGCAGGTTTTAAGGATGGAGCGTCAGGTATCATTTGAGCATCATGATATATTAAGGGGGCTGAATTCAAAGGCACCGGTATCAAAAAAGCTGGAGTATCTGTATGCGCTGTTGCGTAACAGGTATGATTTCATTGACAGGATTTCAGTCATTCTCTATGAACCCAGCACTGAAATGCTGACGACCTTCGCCTCCAGCAGTGATAGCGGGCTGGGACATTATCATGCCAAATTAAACGAATCCCCCGCCCTGCTGGAAATTATCCGTAAGGGCAGGCCGCGGGTGGTTAATGATCTTTCCGTTCTAGCAGAAAGTCATAGCCCGCAGAATAAAAAACTGATCCGGGCAGGTTTTGCCTCAAGCTATACCATGCCGATGTACAGGGATGATGAATTCAGCGGTTTTATTTTCTTTAATTCTTATCAGGCCGATGTCCTTGAAGATAGTGTTCTCAATGACCTTGATATGGTGGGGCATATGATTAGCCTGATTGTGGCCAATGAACGTACCGTGCTCGAGACGCTACGCGCTACGGTGCAGACGGCGATGAGCTTTACTCACCAGCGTGACCCGGAGACCTCTGGGCATATTGATCGTATGTCCCGTTTTGCCCAGCTGATTGCACGTGAGTTGGCTCAGGACTATGGTTTCGATGACCAGTTTATCGAGCATATCCTGCTTTTCTCGCCGCTCCATGACCTGGGCAAGATCGGTATACCTGACAATATTTTATTAAAGCCTGGCGCATTGACGCTGGAGGAATATGAGGTGATGAAATCCCATTCTGCCAGGGGCCGGGAAATGATAGATGTATTACTGAGAAACCATGGCCTGGATGGTGTGGGTTATATCGACATGTTGCGTAATATAGCCCTGTATCATCATGAGGCCTATGATGGGTCGGGGTATCCTAAGGGGTTGAAGGCTGATGATATTCCGATAGAGGCGCGTATCGTCGCAGTTGCAGATGTCTTCGATGCACTTACCAGTTGCCGGCCCTACAAGCAGGCCTGGAGTAATGATGATGCTTTTGACGCACTGAGGGAACTGGCCAACCAGAAACTGGACAGCGGTTGTGTCGAGGTCCTGATTCGCTGCCGGGAGGAGGTCGAGCAGATCCAGCAGCGTTTTTCAGAAAATCCCTACGGTTAGCTCTTATATTTCTGTAGTACCAGGCAGGCATTGGTGCCGCCAAAACCAAAATTGTTGGTGAGTACGGCATTCAGTTCAACATTGTCCTGGCGTTCAGTAACAATCGGTACACCGGCCATGGCCTCATCCAGGTTCTCTATATTAGCCGAGGCCTGGATGAAGTTGTTCTCCATCATCAGCAGGCAGTAAATGGCTTCCTGTACACCTGCAGCACCCAGTGAATGCCCTGATAGTGACTTACTGGAGCTTAGGGGTGGGATGTTGTCACCAAAGGTCTGGCGTATCGCGTCAATTTCCTTGGCATCACCGACGGGTGTACTGGTGCCATGGGTGTTGATGTAGTCAATCGGGCCATCGACAGTCGAGAGTGCCATCTGCATACAGCGCACAGCGCCCTCGCCGGATGGGGCAACCATGTCATGGCCATCGGATGTGGCGCCGTAACCGGTCACTTCTGCATAAATTTTTGCACCGCGTTTGAGGGCGTGTTCCAGCTCTTCAAGTACTACTACACCACCGCCACCGGCAATGACAAAGCCATCACGATCCGCATCATAGGTGCGTGATGCCCTGTCAGGGGTTTCGTTGTATTTGGTCGAGAGAGCGCCCATGGCATCAAACAGCATACTCAGGGACCAGTGTTCTTCCTCGCCGCCGCCGGCAAAGATAATATCCTGTTTACCCATCTGGATCTGTTCAACACCGTTGCCGATACAGTGGGTGCCGGTGGCACAGGCCGAGCTGATGGAATAGTTGACGCCCTTTATTTTAAAGGGTGTAGCGAGGCAGGCAGAGACCGTGCTGGACATGGTGCGAGGCACCATATAAGGGCCGACACGACGGATACCTTTTTCGCGCAGGGTATCCGTGGCCAGCATCTGGTTTGAGGGCGAGCCGCCACCCGAACCCATAATGATACCGGCTCTCGGGCTGGATACCTGTTCTTCCGTAAGGCCCGCATCATCAATTGCCTGTTGCATGGAAATATAGGCAAAGGCCGCCGCATCCCCCATGAAACGCTTAACCTTGCGGTCAATCAGTGCATCCAGGTCGATATCGACACTGCCCGCCACGTGGCTGCGCATGCCGGCATCTTTGTAAGCCTGTTGAAAACGTATACCGGATTTGCCTTCCTTCAGGGATTCGGTAACCGTCGTCTTATCATTGCCCAGGCAGGAGACTATGCCCAGGCCAGTAATTACTACTCGTTTCATGCTGAGATAACCCTAAAAATCATCAGTTGAAGTGAAAAGCCCGACACGCAGGCCCTTGGCGGTATATATTTCGCGGCCATCAACAGATACCGAGCCATCGGCTATGCCCATGACGAGGCCACGTGCAATAACGCGTTTGATATTAATTTGATAGCTGACTTTCTTGGCCGTTGGTAACACCTGGCCGGTAAATTTAACTTCACCCACACCCAGTGCGCGGCCCTTGCCTGGATGGCCTGACCAACCCAGGTAGAAGCCCACAATTTGCCACATGGCATCGAGTCCCAGGCAGCCGGGCATCACGGGATCGGTGGGGAAATGGCACTCAAAAAACCATAAATCGGGTGTGATATCCAGTTCGGCCATGATTTCGCCCTTGCCAAATTCGCCGCCCTGGTCCGAGATGTGGGTGATGCGATCCATCATTAGCATGTTATCTACGGGTAATCGTGCATTACCGGGGCCGAATAGTTCACCGTGGCCACATTGCAGTAGTTCTTCACGGTTATAGGAGTTTTGTTGTGTTGCCATAGGTATTTAGCACCCTGATTTTTATATAAGCTGTTTTCTTAGGGGAGGCATTGTAGCGGAAAAGGTGCCGAGATGGTAATGCGTATCATCAACTGAATGTTGATTCTGATTTTTTATAATCAGCCCCTGGAATCTGTTTCTGTCATCCGGGGGCTTGAGTAAGGTCGGTTAATCGGTAAAAAATTGTTGCTTGAATTTAACCCTGGCGGTCAGGGTTTCACCTTCGGGGGTGACCTTAATGTCAAATTTCAGGGTTTCCTTGTGGCTGACCTGTTCCTGGGCCAGGTAGTAAATGGCATCACCGTCGTGTATTTCACGAAATGTCAGGTTTTTTACCTGGCTACTGAGATTGCTGGCAAAACCGGTGACACTGGCTTTTACGGGAAGGGTCGCTGTGCCCTCACGTTTCTGCACCGTGATGTTAACCACCATGCGGTTATTTCTACGTGTCAGTGAATAGGCCTTGGCTATTTCAGGGGTCAGGGTGTCGCTTCTAAAGGCATTGTAATGGACAACATAATTTCCAAAATCCAGGGCGTTTTCTGCAAATGTAGTGGAGGAGATTAAGCCTAGAAATAATAATAGAATGCTATTGATTGTTATTTTAATGGATCTCATTATTGTATTCTCCTTAGGGGGTATCATTTATGTTAACGACTATAGCCCAGAACCCTGTTGCTTGTAAAAGTAGTTATCGGCTTATCAGCATAAAAGTAGGGCATGCAATAAGTATGTTAAAAATTACTAATATCTAATACAGTTTTTGATTTTGTGCTACTTTATAAAGAACAGCCCGATAAATACAAGATACTGAAATGCCGCTTCATAACTCCGATGCTTCCCATCCTGATCTGGATGATCAACTGTTAAAAAAACTGGTGCCCATAAGAGAGCTGCAGCGAGAAGATCGCCTGCACATGTCTAACAAGGCGCAGCTTGTCCAGTTACGGCGGGGGGATGAATTAAGTGCCTCCGATGAACATCGCTGGCTACTGTACCTGTATGACGGCCAGCTGGATTTAATTGAAGTTGACCAGCAACCGAATTTTGTCGATAGCCAGGATGCACGCGCAAGGCATCCCCTGTTTTCAGTATCTACGCACAGGGCTCACTTGTTGGCAAAAACCGACTGTAAGTTGATTCGTTTTGACCGCCAGTTGTTTACGACCCTGCTTGAACATGAATTGATCAGTGGCGAAGAGCTCCAGACCATAGAAGTCGGTGAAATCGAGGGCAATATTTTCAATGCCATCATGCACGCCTTTAATATGGGGCAGCTCAAGCTGCCCAGCCTGCCGGAAATCGCACTAAAGGTTAAAGCAGCAGCGAGTAACCCCAATGTCCACCTTGATGAGGTTGCCCGTATTATTAGTGCCGATGCGACCATGGCTGCGCGATTGATACAGGTAGCAAACAGCCCGGTTAGTCGTGGTATAGAGCCGGTCAGGACTATTCGTGAGGCAGTGGTCAGGCTGGGTATATCCACTAGTCGTAACCTGGTGATCAGCCTGTCTGTTTTACAGTTATTTAAGTCCCGTTCCAGCCTGTTAAATAGTCGCATGCTGGAGCTCTATCACCATAGTGTCGATGTTGCAGCTATCAGTTTTGTATTAGCAAAATCCACCGGCAAGCTTGATCCCGATTATGCGCTACTGGCTGGCCTGGTACATGATATTGGCATCATACCCGTTATAACTTATATCGAAGACACCGGGCTGGACCTGCAAAACAAGGATGAGTTGAATGACATTATTGCCCGCTTGCGAAGTGTGGTGGGTAGCATGGTAGTTAAACACTGGCAGTTACCCGCTGATTTACTCAATGTTGTGGAGCATGCGGAAAACTGGCAGCGTGATGATATGGAAAACCTGGATGTAACCGATGTGGTCGTGGTTGCGCAAATATACGATATGTTGCAGCACCATGAATTTAAAAAACTGCCCGCTATCGATGATGTACCTGCGTTTAAAAAACTTTTCCCTGACGGGCTCCTGCCCAATTTTGCACAGCAGGTACTGGAAGAGGCGCACGAGGAAATTTTTGAAATAATGAGTTTGCTAAAACTTTAAAAAATTACCTGGGGTGCCGGCTTAAGTAAGGCTGTAGTCCCCTGTTAATCTGCGGGCTAAATACCCTGTCTTTTTCTCCATTCTCCTTTTCTCGATTATCCCGTATAAAGAAAACCCTATGTGACAAATGACATTTCAAGGTAGTAAAAGCCCAAGTAGCATGGGTATTGCACCTGTTATGTTCCCGGTATGGCTCATCCCAGGGTGAGTCACCCGCAGTTAAAGCCATAGCCGCTTGCCTGGGGTGTGGCGGCATCTCTTTGGGGTAACTCCAGATATATTTCATGTGGGATAAATAACCTGATTATTTGTACTATTATTTATCAGTAGCAGTTAGGCAATCACCTGGCTAACGCAATGCTATAACAAAAATACAGTGCCCAGGTGATGTAGTAGATACCTGGTTATGAGTAAATATGGATCAGCGTCGTATTATAAATAGTTCAGTTATTGTCCTGAGTCTTATTATTCTTGGTCTTGCTGGCCAATGGGGTCGATCCACCTATCTTGAATACCGTGCTGCCAGTGACATGGCCCTTATCAACAAGGTGACAGATGATCTCATCAGGGCCTCCAATATCGAGGCTGTCGAGCGTGGCATGACCTCGTTATTGCTGGGTGATAGTAATGCCAAATCGTCCCAGCTACGTGGGCAGCTTGCACAGCTTCGACGTGACGGTGATTCTATCTGGCTGGGTGCACAGGCACTAACTGTTGAATTACAGCGGCAGGGAGCATTTAACAGCCTATTATCAGAAAGTTTGCATGGTGCAAGCCAGGCATATCAACTATTCAGGGAGGCCAGGGGCAGGGTCGACAGGCAAATAGAGGGTGGTGATAGTGAAATTAGCGTGGAAAGCTGGATCGAGATATCTACAGGTTTTATAAGTTCTATTGCGATACTGCGTGATTCACTACTGTCTATGGCAGATATGCCGCCCGATGTGGCAAGGCTAAACCTGACATTGAAGCACTGGGTATGGCTGGCGAGTGAGCATGCTGGCAGGGAAAGGGCCGTCTTTGCCTATTATCTTGGTATCCAGCAGGCAGTCCCTGTTGAGATGCAGGCAGTGCTGAAGGATTACCGTCGTGTGGTGGAGCAGGGGTTGTTGGCAGTAGAGTCAGTAAGGCGGCAGCTGGGACTGGATGCTCGCATACTTGTGGCCATTGAGGCGATGGAAGATACTTTCCTCAACGAGTTCAGCGGGCTGCGAGAGCGGCTTTACCATGGTGTTTCCGATGGCAATTATCGCTGTGACGCAGTTGAATGGATGACAAGTGCAACCGCTGCCATTGATAGTATTATTGCAATTAATACAGCCGTCACTGAGGTGGCAAGTGAGCGTGCCCTACAGATCAAAAAACAGAGCGTACTTTATTTTGTAATAATTCTGACGCTACTATCACTCACATCTGTGGTCATACTTATTGCCCTGTTTAAGGTGCGCCAGACCAGTAATGATCTCTTCCAGCAGAAGGAACTGGCCCAGTTCACCTTACGCTCTATTGGTGATGCTGTGGTTAGTACCGATGAAAAGGGTAATGTCCAGTATCTCAATCCTATCGCAGAAAAGATGATTGGCTGGACAACACAGGAAATTCTTGGCAAACCCCTGCGTAATTATTTTCATATTATGAATGGCCTTACGCGTGCCCCCGAACCTAATCCCGTTGATCTATGCCTGCAGGATATGCGTGTGGTTGGACTCAACGATAATACGATCCTGATACACAGGGACGGAAAGGAATATGCCATCGAGGATTCTGCTGCACCGATACGCAACCACGATGGTGTTGCGGTGGGCGCAGTGATGGTCTTTTATGAGTCATCTTTGGTTCATAGTGAAGATCATATGCTGTCCTATCACGCCAGTCATGATTCGCTGACACGGTTAATTAATCGGCGTGAGTTCGAGCGTCGCCTGACTGAATTACTGGCCCATTCAAAAAATTCAGGTGAACAGCATGCCTTATGTTACCTGGATCTCGATCAGTTCAAGATTGTTAATGACACCTGTGGTCATGTGGCGGGTGACAAATTACTACGCCAGGTTACCTATCTATTTGAGGGGAAGGTAAGGGATGCGGATGTACTGGCTCGCTTAGGTGGTGATGAATTCGGCCTGTTGCTGGAAAACTGTACATTGAAAAAAGCGATCCATATTGCCGAGGGCCTGCGCAAGGTGGTGAAGGAATACCGTTTTATATGGGAAGAAAAGACATTTGAAGTTAGTGTCAGTATCGGCGTGGTTCCCATTACGCTCGATAGTGCCAGTCCTGTGGAAATTCTCAGTGATGCGGATGCCGCCTGTTTTGCTGCCAAGGATAAGGGGCGCAACTGTATTCAGGTTTATGAGCCCGGCAATATTGAGCTGGCTAGTCGTCATGGGGAAATGCAGTGGGTGTCACGCATAACGGAGGCGCTGGAAGAGGATCGTTTTATCCTGTACTCACAATCCATCATGCCATTGAATGAAGGGCACCCTGAACATATAGAGCTGCTGGTCCGTATCCTTGGCAGGGATGGTCAGGTCATTGCACCTATGGCATTTATACCCGCAGCCGAGCGTTATAATCTTATGCAGGATATTGATCGTTGGGTGATCTGTTCCAGTTTTCTCGAGATTGACAGGCTGTCCCGTGGTGGCCATGCCGATAATATGGTGTTCAATATCAATCTTTCCGGTGTCTCCCTGGGGCAGAAAAATCTTCCATTTTTTATCTGGTCCGAGCTTGGCAAATATAATCTTTCACCTGGGAATATCTGTTTTGAAATTACCGAAACCGCGGCCATCAGTAACTTTGACCAGGCCATGGAATTAATGAAAAGTTTATCTGAAATGGGTTTTTTGTTTGCCCTGGATGATTTTGGTAGCGGTCTTTCATCCTTCAGTTATCTGAAAAGTATGCCCGTAAATTTTCTCAAAATTGATGGCCAGTTGATTGAGGGTATTGAGTCGGATCCCATTGCCTATGGCATGGTTGAGGCTATTCACAGGGTGGGTCAGATTATGGGGATCAAGACCATTGCCGAATATGTAAGTAGTGAAACCATCCTGGAAAAGTTACGCCTGTTGGGTGTGGATTACGCCCAGGGATACGCTATCTCACGGCCGCGACCGTTTGGTAATATGTAAAGCTGTATCCCTGGTTGTAAAATATCCAGCAAATCTTGAGTTGAGATTTAAAAGCAACAGAAAGCGTAAATATACGCCCCAATATATAGCTATGTGGGCGAGGTCTAGTTGTAGTCACGAATGACGCCGGCCACTACGCCCAGTACCTGCACCTCTTCATTTTTCAGCATGATAGGCTCCATGTCCGGATTGGCTGGCTGTAGTCGAATGCCGTCTTTCTCGATATAGAATTTTTTCAGGGTAACGTTTTCGCCATTAATCAGCGCCACGACGGACTGGCCATTTTCTGCGCTTTCCCTTTTTTCGACAATGATGATGTCGCCATCCTGGATATTGTCATCAATCATCGAGTGACCGGATACTTTCAGGGCATAGGTGTTGCGTTTTACCATGTTCGATGGCACCTGCACGCGTTCATGCTGCTCGATGCACTCGATCGGCTGGCCTGCGGTGATTGTACCCAGCAGGGGGATCTCCACCAGCTGGACCTCATCCTGTTCCAGGGTTTCAAAATCAGCAATCCAGGTGGGGTGCTGGTGTTTGGGGATTAGCAGGCTGACATTATTCATCGTGATGCATCACTCATTATGTTTCTATTGTCCTGATAGTAGAAACAAAATGAGCCTATAGCAAGTAATTTGGTAGTTAAATTAGTAAGTTAATCAATTAATCTAGAATAGAAGTGAGCTTTATTGGGTGAAGTTCTGGAACATGTCACCAATCGCACGGGCGAGTGTAGCGGAGCGCTCAGGGTTGCGGATGGCCTCGTGCAAAGGCGCCTGCATACCCGGGATATTGATCAGGTCGATAATCACCAGGTTAAAGAATGCCTGGCCCTCGGGACAGGCGGCCAGTTTTTCCAGGAACGCCGTCATCAGTGCTGGCTGGGTCAGCTGTGTCCAGCAGCGACCGGAGATGGCAGCCAGCACCTCTGCATTGGTGCCGGCACTGGAATCCAGGATTTTCTGTATCTGTCCTGAGCTCACTATCTGGTTCTCGGCAGCCGAGATGGCACGGATATAGAGCGAGAGCCTGTTGCAGTCGGGCGCCTCACCAGCGAGCTCGGTGTCGATGCGCTGGCCCAGGGCATTTAACAGGCTATCGTCTATCTGTTCATGTTCCAGGCACTGGCACAGCGCATCCAGTGGCTGCTCCGGGAGCAGGGGGATGGCACGGGCCAGATCCTGCAGATTGTTGTCCTCATCCAGGCGCGTAGCGATATCGGCAATGCCCTGGAAACCGACAAAGGCCCACTGGTCGAATCCCGGTTTGCCACTAAAGTAATCCTGCGCGTGCTGGTAAAAGCGCGAGGCGGGCTGGCCGAGGATTTTCGCAGCCCGTGCATGGAAGCTGGCCATGTGTTCCTGTTTGGGCTTGAAGCCATAGGGATTGGTCTCGTCATCCGTTGCCTCGCCCTGGGGCCTGTTGCCTTCAGCCTTTTGCAGCAGGCGATAAACAAAGTCATCGCGTATAGTCGGCGTGAGGCAGCCCTTTGCATCCAGTGGGAAGCGTAAAAACCAGATCACCAGCTCACTTGCCGAGCTATCGTTCCACACCATAATGGCGAGCCAGGCCTGTTGCTGTAGTGGCCAGAGGTAGGGGGTCTTGCCCTGTTCAAAGGCGAGAAAATCCTCCGCTGACATTTCCTGTATGCGCCGTCCCATATCAAATACCTTGAAGTGGGTGTCTGCCTGGTTAAGAAAATCGCTAATACCGTTTACTGTCGTCATAGATGTTTACTGTTGAGCTTACCGCTATCTGTATTTAAGGAGGATCGACCCTCGATGAAATCGAGGCAGGCCTGGCCCGCATGGGTTTTACGCCAGCCGCTGAGCAGGGGTAAATCACGTTCACCGGCGACCAGGGCCTCCAGCTGTTTTCGCGTGGCTATGCAGGCGTGGTTGATCTTGTGCTGTGCCGCCTGGAGCTTGAGTACCGCCGAGAGGGCATCAATCAGTGCATCACCATTGGCACTGATTTTATGTTTCTTCGGCAGTTTCGGCCACTGTTCTTTTGGCAGTAGCAGGCCCTGCTCCACGCAGTCGGCCAGTGCCTCCCCATGCTGGGGTGAGAGGCGGGATTTGTTGAGGGAGCGCAGCGCCAGTATCTGTTTACTGTCCCTGAGTTTTTGCCGGGCAATATCGATCAGAGCATCATCGGGCAATATACGGCGCCGGGGTTTGTTCAGTTGCTGGGCCGTCGTTTCACGCCAGCGGGCAAGGCCCTGGAGTATGGCCAGCTGCTGGCCATTGAGGCGCTGGAAGCCCTTCGCCTTGCGCCAGATGTTGTCGCTATCGACGATATAGGTCTGGTTCTCGCTGAGGGCTGCAAAGTCCTCATCGAGCCATGACAGGCGACCCTGTGCCTCCAGTTGGTGCAGCATCATCGGGTAGAGCTGGGCCAGGTAAAGCACATCATTGCCGGCGTATTCGACCTGTTTTTCATTTAGCGGGCGCTTCATCCAGTCGGTACGTGTCTGTGTCTTATCGACATCGATATCGAGAAAGGATTTAACCAGTGCCGCATAGCCGACCTGCTCCCCATGGCCAATCAGTGCTGCCGCAACCTGGGTATCGAATACCGGAGCCGGCAGGGCGCCAAATTCATTATGGAAGATTTCCATGTCCTGGCCACAGGCGTGCAGTACCTTGGTAATACGGGTGTCAGCAAACAGGTCCAGCATGGGCTGTAGATCGGTGACCACCAGCGGGTCGATGCAAACGGTCTGTTTGTCATCGGCGATCTGGATTAAAGCCAGCTCAGGATAGTAGGTGGTCTCACGGTGAAATTCCGTATCGACACAGATAAACGGGCTTTCAGCAAAGGCCTTACAGGCCTCGGCTACCGCTTCGTTGGTGGTTAAGTACAATATCGCCATAACAGAAATTCAATTGAGCAAGGGCCGTACATTGTACAGAAAATTACACTGAATTGTGGCCGGGCCTAATTTTTCTTACCGATCAGTTCTATGGCATAACCATCGGGATCTTCGACGAAAGCAATAATCGTGGTGCCCGCATTCATGGGGCCGGCTTCACGGGTAATTTTGCCCTGGTGTTCCCTGATGGCATCGGTTGCGCGATAGACGTCATCGACCTCGAGTGCAATATGGCCATAGGCATTACCCATATCGTAGCTGTGCGTATCCCAGTTATGAGTGAGTTCAATCACGGTGTTTTCGGATTCATCGCCATAACCTAAAAAGGCCAGTGTGAATTTTCCCTCGGGATAGTCTTTCTGGCGTAGTAGCCTCATTTGCAGGACGTCGGTGTAAAACTGTATTGATCGCTGCAGATCGGTGACGCGTAACATGGTATGTAGGATGCGCATATTATTTTCTCTTATCCTGTTTACGGATATCTTTCCAGTGCCTGATGATTTTGAAACGTGTTAATAGTGTATCAGCAAAACGGATCATATAGGCCCAGAAAATAATTTTGATTTTATTAAGCAGTGAACGCCGGCGCCATTTTTCAAGGGTGATTTCGGTGCTCTGTCCGAAATCATTTTCAAACATGGCAATCACCGAGTCGGTGAATGCGGTATCGTCAATTTCCTGGTTGGCATCCAGGTTCCAGCGTAAGTTCCAGCGGTCTATATTGCAGGAACCAATGCTGGTCCAGTTATCACATAACACCAGTTTGGCATGCATAAAACGCGGCTGATATTCAAAAATACGAATGCCATCCAGCAGCATACGGCTGTAATAATGCTGTGCAATATAGCGGGCCATGGGATGGTCGGTAATCGGGCCGGGAATGAGCAGGCGCACATCAATGCCCCTGAGTGCTGCGCGTCGTAGCGCCCGGCGTAGTTTTCGTGAAGGTGCAAAATAGGCGGTACTCATCCATAGTCGATGTTGTGCATTATTTACATGGTTGATAAATGAGCGTTTTATTTCCAGGAAATCAGGCCCCGATGTCATGCTGACACGGCCCTTCTGTGAATACAGGTCGCACTCGGTTTCTATCAGGGTAACAGGAATATCTGACCAGCGTTGCCAGTTGTCCTTAAATAATGCCTGCCACTGTAAAACATTTTCGCCTTTTATTTTTACCATGTTTTCTCGCCAGTTAAGCCGGGGCTCATGGCGTGAATCAAATTGATCAATAAAGCCAGCGCCGCCTACATAGGCGCTATTGCCATCGATGACCAGTAGTTTTCGATGGTCACGAAATAGGCGTAACTTGTGTTTGTAGGGCTGAAAAGGATTATAAAAAACAAGGTGTATATTTTCGTGTGAGAGTTTATTCTTGCTCTCCTGATCCAGGCTGCGTGAGCCAAAGGCATCGAGTAAAACATAGACCTTGATATCGCGATTAGCCGCATCAAGTAGTGCATTAAAAAAGCGCTGGCAGACCTCTCCGGGTGAAACGAGATACATCTCGAGCAGGATATAATGTCGCGCCTGCTGAATATCATTTAACATGACAGAAAAAAATTGCGGGCCATCGACCAGCAGTTCAAACTGGTTACCTGAGCGCCAGGGGAATCGGTATTTATACTTCCGGGATGGTTTTTGAGGCATGACTATAGTGTATATTAGATTGGCGCTTTTCTAACAGAGTGATTTTATGACTATTTTCGTATTTGATGCTATTGAATATAAAAAGCTTTTCCTGGGAACGGTTAAGGACCTGGTGCCCAGTTTGCAGGCCGATGCCAGCGAGGCCTCAGCCTCAGTATTACAGATGATCGATGCCTTCTTGCAATCTATAGATGTTATGCAGCGGATTGATGTGGACAGGCAACGGCAGGCAGCGGCACAGCTCGAGCCGGCAGAGATTACAGAAATTGCCCATTATGCATTTAGTCTATTGCTGGAAATTGCCAACAGTGCAGCGGCCAAAGGCATGCAAAAAGAGATGATGCTCCTGTATCGGTTGTCATTGCCGATCGTAGTCTGGCTCAAGCGTCACCATGGCGAAATAAAAATACTGGATATAGTGGTTAATGCGATTGGTTCTTATGCCAATGAGCTGCAGGATAATACCGAGCTTGAATCCCTGTGCCAGCTTGTCACCGATGTAGTGTCGATAGTGAGTGCCGATATTCGCCAGGACCTGGAGGCAACAAATCCGGCACGCCCCTGGCGTATATTAAATCTCAACTGGGGTATAGTGGCCACGCGCAGCCATAATCCTGTATTGATGCAGCAGGTGTTTGAGCAGTTGATTGAGAATATCCCGGCAGATGCAAAACAGTTTTTTCATGAAGGCATGCAGCAGATGGATATTATTGGTTACCCACAACCGGTCAGGGATGTGATGGAGGCGTTCAGCCAGCAGTTTGGGAACCAGGCGTCATTGCATTGAAAGAGAAGTCGTTAGTCGTTAGTCGTTAGTCGAAAACCCTTGTGATGTTTTTTTATGAAGATTAAATCTTTAAAGACTAAAGACTAAAGACTAAAGACTAAAGACTAAAGACTAAAGACTAAAGACTAAAGACTAAAGACTGTTTTTTATTGTTTAGCTATCTGTGGCTGTTCCAGGTTTATCAGATCCAGCAGGATGTAACCCGCCTCGGTCAACAGGGGCGTTGGCTCGTGATCCTTGTTCTCTTCCTTATCCAGCTCGTCGATGGTTTTGATGGGGGCCATCTTTTTGGCGCGACGGCGCTCGTTTTCAAGCTGTAGCTGTTGATCTTCAAGCTGTTGCTTTTCTGTCTTCCGCGTTTTTAAATTCAGCGATATTTCATTCGTTTTGCGTCGCTCATTAATCAGCTTATTGGTTTTGATCAGGTGATTGAAATCAGGATCTTTTTTAATGCGCTGTTCATGTAAGCTGGTAAGTCGTGGTATCTGTGCAGAAAAATCATTATAGGCCTGATAATGGGCGGCCCTGATCTGGTCCCAGGGCAGGGCGCCATCGAGTGAGCTTTCACCAATTTCTGCAATATCGTAAATAGATGGCAGGCTGATGTCGGGGATAACGCCGCGGTTCTGCGTACTATTACCTGAAATACGATAGAACTTTTGCTGGGTCAGGGTGATCTGCCCATAGTGCAGCGGCATCATGGCCTGTACCGTGCCTTTGCCATAGGTTTGGCTACCAATCACTATACCCCGGCGATAGTCCTGTATAGCGCCGGCAAAAATTTCCGAGGCCGATGCGCTGAGGCGGTTAACCAGTACGGCCATCGGGCCATCATAGCTGATACTTTCGTCTTCATCTTCATTGATGTAGACGCGACCGCTGAGGCTTTTGACCTGGACCGTTGGGCCCTTCTCGATAAATAAACCAATCAGTTCGTTAACTTCACGCAATGAGCCGCCACCATTGTTGCGAAGATCGATAATGACACCATTTACCTTTTCGGCTTTAAGCTCGTCCAGGAGTTTATGCACATCACGCGTGGTGCTGCGGTAGTCAGGTTCACCACGGGCGGCCGCATCAAAATCTATATAAAATTTTGGAATTTCTATTACGCCCAGTTTGTAGTGCTCACCGTAGTTGGACAGTTCAATAACTTTTTTACTGGCCGCCTGCTCTTCCAGTTTCACGGTGTCACGGGTAATGGAGATAATCTGTCGTTTCTGCGAATCGGCCGCATTGCCGGGGAGAATTTCAAGCCGGACAACGGTATCCTTGGGGCCACGGATCAGGTCGACAACATCGTCCAGTCGCCAGCCAACAACATCAACAATTTCACCGTCCTTATCCTGGCCAACACCGGAGATCTTGTCATTCGCTTTCAGCTGGCCGGATTTGTCTGCGGGCCCGGCGGGAATAACGCGCGTCACCTTGGTGTAGTCATCTTCCGATTGCAGCATGGCACCGATACCCTCCAGTGAAAGCTTCATGCGGATATTGAAGTTCTCCGTGGCCCTGGGTGAGAAATACTGGGTATGCGGGTCATAGCTAAGGGTTAGCGCATTCATATAAATGCGATAGGCATCCTCACTATTCGTTTGCTGGATTTTCTTGAGTTGTGTGGTGTAACGCTTGGATAAAGTTTCCTGGATTTTGTCTTTTTCCTTGTCCGCCAGCATCAGGTTAATCACGTCATTCTTGAGGCGCTTTTTCCACAGGATATCCAGTTCAGACGTCGATTTTGCCCAGGGGCCGTCTTCACGTTTTAGCTGTATGGTTTCATCAAGATCAAAATTGAGTTTATCTATGCCCTTATCCAGTTCGCTGGTCAGGTATTCAAGGCGCTGCAGTAAACGCTGGTGATAACGATTAAAGATTTCAAACGCAGGCTTCAGGTTGCCGGTTTTAAAGGCGTCATCGAGTAGCAGGCGATATTGTTCAAATTCTTCAATGTCAGCGGCAATAAAATAGCTCCTGTCACCATCCAGGTCCTTGAGGTAACGATCCAGCACCATCGAAGAGAGGTTGTTGTCTAAAAAAATACTGGTGCGCTGGTAGTGCTGATGGCGTAGTCGGCTGACAATCTCTGCCGTGGTCTTACTGTGCTCGCTCATGGGTGAAAGCTGGGGAACATTATCGATGCTGGCATAGCCAGTTAGGGATATACTGAAAACGGATATAAAAACAAAGCTTCTTGTAATAAAATTCATATATATATCATCAACTTATGAGGAGGCGTAGTGAGTCTTGTGTGTTAGACAATATTTGCGCGAGAAAATCCCTTACAGGGCATAAATTGTCGCACAGGCCTGTTAAATAGCAATCGGTTATTGCGTGCTATAGCTGTATTTAGGTCACATTTGCCGATTATAGCGGCTATATTCTGGTGAATTCATAGAATTGTTCATTGATCCAGGTTTAATTCGACTTCACAAAGGCAAAATCACGACTAGATTTTAAAACATGAACTATTTAAAAATTATACTGACCTCCCTGTTCTTTTTGCTGGCGAGGCCGGCTGCAGTACAGGCCGGGCCCGTCACTGCAGAGGCGCTGTACCAGACATTACAGGATCGGATTTACCAGATCCAGGTCATTGATCTGGCCTCCAACAAAAAATCATCCATTGGTTCGGGCTTCCAGATTACCGAAGATGGCCTGATCGCAACTAACTATCATGTGGTTTCGGAATATATCCATGCGCCGGAGCAATACCGGGTGGAATATCAGGGTCAGGATGGTCGGTCGGGTCAGTTAACCATCCAGGGCATAGATATTATCCATGACCTGGCCGTGCTCAAGGGTGCACTCAATAATAAAACTTTCCTGCCCCTGTCCCTGTCACCGCTATCAAAAGGCACCAGGATTTTTGCCATAGGTAATCCACATGACCTGGGCATGAGTATTATTAGTGGTATCTTTAATGGCTTATTAGAAAAATCACTGTACGAAAAAATTCTTTTTTCCGGCGCACTAAATCCGGGCATGAGTGGTGGCCCGGCGATTAATGAACAGGGCAATGTTATTGGTATTAATGTTTCAACGGCAGGCAACGACCTTAGTTTCCTGGTGCCGGTAAAATACCTGGATAGACTGGTCAGACATTATCAAATAAAAAAAGAGACAGACTTCGCCAGCCAGATTGAACAGCAGGTTTTTGATAATCAGAAATATTTCATGGAAATATTATTATCCAGTGACTGGAAAAAGACCCGGCTGGGTGATGTAACCGTGGTTGCAGAGCTCACTGATTATTTTAAGTGCTGGGGTAAAACAGACGATGATAGCGAACAGTTATATGAGCATACCTATACTGCCTGCGCCAGTCCTGATTCTGTTTTTATCTCGCAGGATTTTGATACCGGTACAGTAGATTTTCGTTATGACTGGTTTGATGCTGAGGCGTTGAGTCGCTTCCAGTTTTACAATATATACAGTGATCGATTTGCCGGTAGTTTTAGTACCAACAGTGTAACCAGGGATGATGTGGGAAATTACCAGTGCAATACAGGCTTTGTTAAGCTGGCCGGGCATAACTGGAAGATTGCCCAGTGTTTCAGGAAATACAAAAACTTTAAGGGACTGTTTGACGTATCCTTGACCATGGCATCCATTGATTATAATCACAAGGGTCTGCTGGTGAACATGAACATGGCAGGCGTTGAAAAAAAGCTGGCGATTGCATTTAGCCGGAAGTATATGGAATCTATTCAATGGCAGAATTAATTATTGAAGTAGATGACCACGCACAACGCGCACGCAGTTACTATTCGGTGGATACCTTCCCGGTGCATATCGGCAGGGGTTACGATAATGACATTATCCTTTCTGATCCCCACGTCTGTGCCCGCCACCTGGTGATCAATGCCGCAGAGCAGGGCTGGGTTGCAGAGGATGCCCATTCGAAAAATGGCGTGTATGATGAAGAAAAGACGGATAAAAAAGAGGTCATACATCTCGTTTCGGGCGACAGTCTCCTTATTGGTAAAACCCATCTGCGCTTTTTAATGCCGGATCATCCAGTTGAGCCTGCACGTTTGTTGAGTGATGCTAATAGTATTGTTGGTGCACTCAAGTTGTTATCGGTTGTCTGGGCCCTGCTGAGTATCCTGGTCATGGTTTTCGTTTTCGACCAGTACCTGATGTCGGCCAGCAAGGTGCATTTTGGCAAGCTGGTGGCCGATTCCATGGTGGTGAGTGCAAGCGCTGTTTTCTGGGCATCTATCTGGTCCTTGCTGGGCTTTATTGTCAGGCGAAAGCTGTTTTTCCAGTATTTGCTGGCGGTCACAGTGGTTTATATTGTTGCGGACCTGTTGGTAGAAAATATTATTGATTATGTGGCGTTTAATATAAATAGCACATGGATAAGCGATTTTATGAGCTACGTCATGGGTGGTTTGTTGTTGGTTGCGGTACTCTATGCGAGCATGAAAAAAGTCCTGCTGGTATCAAATAAACGAAAAATGATATTGGCGAATGTTTTTTCCTGGCTCGCTGTCGCTGCCGTCGGCTTTACGGTTTATGCCAATGCACCGGATTTTAATCATAACCCGGTTTATGCTGCCGAGCTCAAGCCGCCATTTAGTCGTATCGTAACATCGATGACGCTGGATGATTTCCTGTATCAATCAGAATCCATCATCGATAAAATTGAATAAGGAAAAATGATGAATAACTCAATAGCAGTCCCCGTCCTGCTCATGCTTTTTATGGGTAGTGTCCAGGCGGTAGAAAACAAGCCCTTGTTAGATAAAAATAAAGTGTCTATTGCAGGCGGTATTGTAAATAATTCCGTGAGTGGTCCGGTCGATGATGAATTCAGCGTGCAGTTTTTTGGGGTCTATGATCTCAACCAGGTCAGGTTGATCGAAAATGTAGATACATCGATTGAACTGGGTTATATGGATTATGGTTTCCCCGGTCCAGACTCCGGTGGTCTCTGGGTGAACGCAGTCATCGATGGTGCATTTAATCAGGCTTATGGCTGGCTGGCACGTTTCGGCCTTGACCTGGGTGATGACAGTGGTTTGATGTTTGGTGCGGGCCTATCTTTTTCGATTGATACGCGTACCCGCTTGCGTCTGGAATATGTTGCCCGGGATGAGATAGATTCGCTACAGCTCAACCTTGTCTATCACCTGTAATAAGGTTGTTCTAGATAACCAGTTCAACCGGTTCAAAATCATCCTCGTGTATTTTGTAGGCGCGCATATCCAGTACACCTTTTGTGTTAAGTGAAATGATCAGGTACAGCGCATCCCTGTAACTGGCCTGTTGCAGGTCAGTTGCAGAAGGGCTGGCTGGCGCATCGGGGTGTGAGTGGTAAATGGCAAACAGTTCCTCGCCGGCCTCACGCATCGCCTTCATTGCCTGGATCTGTCCACCTGGGTCCATTTCAAATAAATGTTTTTTGTCACCGGCAATATTGCTTACCGGGTAGATCCGTGTCGGAATATTATTTTTTGCCGCAACCAGGCCGCAGGTTTCATTGTCTGCATCATGTTGTGCCTGGGTAAGCAGTTGATTAACCAGCGTGCGTGATAATTTTATGGTTGTCATGGTCTTCTATTTTGCTGTGCCGTGACTAGCACCACATACGGGGCAGTCCGGATCTTTGCGTAGTTTCATGCTGCGCCATTCCTGGTACAGGCTGTCGGTAATTAATAATTTGCCGCTCAGGGTTTCACCTATGCCGGTAATCAGTTTAATGGTTTCCATTGCCTGTATGCTGCCAATAATACCCACCATGGGCGAGAGTACACCATTTTCGCTACAGGTTTCTGCAACGCCGCCTTCCTCGTCGTATAAACAGCGATAACAGGGGCTATCGGGTTTGCGCATATCAAAAATACTGACCTGGCCCTCGAGCCGAATTGCAGCGCCGGATACCAGCGGTTTTTTTTCACTGACGCAGGCGCGGTTAATAGCGAAGCGTGTCGGGAAGTTATCGGTGGCGTCTATGACCACATCGGCATGACGGGCCTGTTGTGCCAGTTCATCGTCATCGAGACGGTGATCAATACAGTGGATTTGTGTTTCCGGATTCAGTCTCAACAGTGCCTGCCTGGCCGACTCAACTTTAGCCTGGTCGATCGTATCGGTGCTATGGATGATCTGTCGTTGCAGGTTGCTCAGGTCAACCCGGTC
>Ga0224496_10000734_pt1 | contig 22173 bp, 15 predicted proteins | sample SF_Jul11_sed_USG_2_FD_168127 | JGI IMG/M metagenome (GOLD analysis project Ga0224496, IMG submission 168127) | Sediment microbial communities from San Francisco Bay, California, United States - SF_Jul11_sed_USGS_8_1 | ecosystem: Environmental > Aquatic > Marine > Sediment | place: USA...
GTGGGCGCCAGGAACGGCTGCGCTACGACTAGGATCGAGCACAAAAAATACCACTGATTTGGATCGGGTCACCCACAGATACCAGCGTGTACCAACTTTACCATCTATTTCAACAAATACTTCCCAGCGCGTTTCGTCATTGTGAAATAGGGTTTCAGTCATCTGTTTTTGGTAGAGCGCCTTCTTGATGGGTTCAAACAGTCTGGTAAGCTGTTTCAAGCCGCCAGCAACCGTGCCGGGCGAGACTGGGAGCGCCAGGTCAGAAAGATCCTGTAAATAGCGGTATGTGGGTTGGCCGTAGCAGAACTTACTCAATAACACCCCAACCCAGAAACTCACTGGATACGGGCTGCGGGGAATAAGTCGAGGCGGTGGTAGAAGCGTAATAATCGCTGGCATTCCAGGACAGCAGCAACCGGGATTGCGACGATAGACAAGCCGACGTATGCGGCGGATATACGCGCTTACCTCAACTTCGTAAAAATCATTGTGTTTATCCAGAGCCGGTTTTGGCAGGTGAGGTAAACCGCAAGATGGGCAATGTTTGGCATCCTCTGGCAAATCACGAACCTCCAAAACAATGGGGAGGTCAGGACGGATAGTACGACCATGCCCACCGCTTCCCGGCTGCTGACCACGCTTGCGCCCAGCGGTGCTACACTTGTCTTTCTCCGATTTTGCTAACCCCTGTTTCTCACTCTGCTTGCCAAACAAGCGCTTCTGGAGATCCTTGATTTTTGCATCTTTGTACTGTGCCTCTTCTTCCAGCCTGGCGCATTTTTGCTTGATCTGAGTGTGCTGTGCTTGCCAGTAGTTTGCTTGATGGGTAAGTTTGATATACGTTTGTTTAGTAATGGTCACCCATTCTTGCGGATATGGGGCCACTGGCTTGATAGCTGTGTTCGGTGACTGCTTTAATACGCTTGGTGTATCAGATGCAATGCTCTCCATGGAGCATCTTATACATGAATAATCTGGATGTGTCCCGTACTTTTTTTAATTCGTGGAATGCCTTGGCCGAATATTTACACAGGGTTTCTTCTAAGTTATTGAATATACTTAAATGTAACCTATTTTTAGAATTCCAAATTTAGACGCAAAAAAGACCTTGATTTTGGGAATTTGAAAATAACTATTTCTCATTAAAATTCAGACTATTAGAAATTTATCTATGACGCATTACGTACCTTTGTAGGATTTAACCCACCATTGGACTTCAAACCCCCTTACTCAGAAATAGAAATCAAAATTTCCGAGGGTTCCGGCTTACAACCCCGATCAGCGATAAGAACCTCGTCCAGCATTTCCTTTTCGTCAACTCTTGGCGGTAAAATTAAATCCCCGTCCCACTCTAAATTGGAATCTGAAACAAAATCAAAATTCATTGACTCTTCACCTAAACGGATTAAAAATTCACATGCTGCACCTGCCCATACATCAATCGGGTTACGCCATTTCTTTCTCTTGTAGCCTTGTGGCGCATATGGATAAGCGATACGCCACTGTAGCTGAAGTTCTTTAGCTAAATGTTGGTTTATTTTATCAGGTACATAAAAGAATGCTGGCACGAGCATCAATTCATTATTCCGCATGCCTCTCTCAGCATTGCTATCTGCAAATGGAATTAACCACAACCTAGCGTATTTTTCGCCATTAGATTCAGTGTTCCCATGATCCCCTCCGGTATCTATATGAAAACCATATTGTCGAGCCACCTTTCGACTGTGAATCGCGAGCTTTGCACTTAAATTATCATTAGAATTATAGACAAGACTCAGGTGAGAACGCCCGTTATTTTTTGCAGACTTTAGTAATGCTCTGATTTGCGTCTGGAGGCCAGGGAATCGATAAATCCAGTTGTTTTCTTCAGGCAAATCGAGAAATGAAAATGGAAGAATAGTAGGCACTTTCCAACGTTCTAATGCTGCCGCATATTGTGATTCCCACCCTAGTAGATAAGGCATGAGAACAATGCTATTAGGGTTCTTCAGGATGCGCTTGTCAAGCTTTGCAAGTGCATCATCAGGATCCTGATAATAAAGAATGTCAATAGCGGCAATATGGCTTCTTGGAGCTTCTACCTGACAGTTTCTAAGCTTCGCGTCAAGCATATCTGTTAGTGAACTCTGTCCATGCGCTGGCAATAATCCTAACACAACAAGTCGAGATTTTTCTGTAGAGACAGAATCATTAATTAACGAGAGATATGTCACCAGGCTATGCACTTCATCGTCTGCCAGATCTATGCGAGGCATCGCCGGATCCAGTCGTCTGCCATCGGTCGCAATACCTGAACGCAATACCCTAGTAAAGCTCTCCAAATCATAAGGCATGTGCACTCTTCCGGAACGACGTGCAGAATAAGGTTTGCTTAGATTTTGCCAACGTATATTCGGTGCACGAATGAAGGCCTCAGCACTTCCCTCACCTTCCTGGCCGTGACAACCTGCACATGCGACAGAAGCGCCTGTAATAGGAACACTATCGTGCAATGTAGCACCAATTTCGCGCCCATCCCGCCCAATACCTTCATGATAAATTGACTTCCCAAGACTGAATTCAACATTCTCTTGCTCAGCGAGTACAGCGCTACAGGACAAAACAAAGAATATAAAGAGGCAAAGTTTATTCAACAATCGTAACATTCTTATTTGAATAAATTTATTCGGACAAACGAAGCAAATCCGCAACAATACGTTCAGGAGGCGAATCAGGGCGTATTTTGATCCAGTGTGCTTTACGCGTGTTACCAGCTATTAATAAAGTACCGTGATTATTTGGATCTTCTGTCCATTGACCAAAACGCCCTAGTACTTTTGCCATGATCGCTTTTTCTGCCACCAAAAACCGCCAGCCAGGTACGTCAGCATATTGTTTTATAGCGAAACGCTTTAATAATTCAGGTGTATCGTGCTCTGGATCTACTGATAATGAAAGAAATCTAAACTCAGCACCAAAACGTTTTCCTAGTTGCTGCTTAACCATTCGCAAATGTTGGGTTAACAATGGGCAGGCATCCTTGCAGTAAGTGAAAATAACATTGATCAGAACAATACGATCACTTAATAAATCACTGTAGAAACGATGCGATTTGCCATCCTGGTCAATTAAGATCTCATCACCAAAATAATTACGGGCTCGTGCATTTTTATCATCAGATTGTGTGTTATTAATTGCCACCTGTGCCAGAACGGGCGATGCAAGGGTAAACCCAATCAATGTGATAAGTATAATTTTAGTGATATGGGACATTTGCGTACTTATGAAGCATCTGAAAAAGAATTGACGGCATTAATTAAAGTATCTGGCCCAGGTACACCTACCCAGCGGTACCAGCGGTTTTTACTCTTGTTTCCAACTAGGATGATTGGAGGATGATCTTCTGGTTGTCCACCAACTGGAATACCAAACGCTCGTAGTGTCCGATTAATATTGCCTGGCGATCCAGTCAACCAATACCAGTTTGAGCCCGCTTCAAATTTTTTGGCATAGTCACTAAGTTCATCAGGTGTATCATTGGCTGGGTCGACCGATATGGAGATCAAAATAATCTCTTTACCCAAACGACTTTCTATTCTTTTCTCAGTATTGCTCATAATTGCACTGAGCACGGGACAAATTGTTGTGCAGGAAGTAAACACAAAATCCATAATTACAATTTTATCTTGCATTAAAACCTGTAGATCATGTTCAATGTCATGACTGTCGCGTAACTGGACATTAGGCAGGGTAATTTTAGTTACATGGGCATCTAATGCTTCCCCTCCAGACATTTGCTTATGCAGCGCGTGTGAATCATGTTTAGGTGTCTGCGCCTGAATCAGCACACATTGCGTTATCAGGAACAAAAATAAGCAAATATTTATGGCTATTAAATCACTTTTTGATTTCATTTGATTTTTCCGAAACGAGCACTGTCGTGTAAATTGATTGTAATGGTTGATTGCTCTCAATGTGCACATAATAACCACCTACCTGATCAATAACACCACCAGCAAACCATTCTCCTGGTTTATTTTTTTTGGTTTGCAGAGGCCAAACAACGGCGTTGCCGCCACTCGCTGGAATAATTCTCAAACGCAAGTTGGTTAATGGCGTTAACCTGTTATTATCCGCATCCTTTATGCGAAGATGAAAATCAATCCGCTCTCCAATTTGAATTTTTTGAACATGATCACTCAGCCAAAGTATAGAAATTTTCTCAGCGGTATTTGTCTGTTTTCCTGCTTCAACCTTCAATCCCAAACATTCACGAATATTCGGTGTCTCACTGGCTAATGCAAGCACAAAACTACCGGCAGAAGGCAAATTAATAATTGTTGAATACTGCCCTGGCTCAATTTCACGCAGACCACGCTGAACCACCATTGCTGCCACCGGCGTATGTCCATATGTGCGTAAACCCATATCAGGTGCGTTCATACCTTCCATATAGTGATATAGTGTGCGCTCTGTCGGTGAGGCAAAAAATGCGCCAGTACCATTTAATGTGGGTGTCATACTTGATGCGCGGGGTAAATCTGCCGTTGCCATCAACCCAGTTGTTCCGATCGGAATAAACTTTACAAACACTTGTTCAGCATCCAAACTAGCTAAAGAAATAAGCCCTACTTGTTCGCTTGCCAAAGTTCTTATATACGCATACTGATCAGAAAACATGAGGTCGTATGGTTGGCCAGAAACGGTAATCCGATGTTTTTCCTTTCCAGTCTTGGCATCCAGCACATAAAGCCGATGCTGACTGGGGTTGACGATTAACACATAACGTCCATCTGGTGTCAGTCTAGTTGGCCCCAAACCAGGCTCAATCACCACAATATCTAGGGCATTACCTTGCGAATCGTAGCGATGAACACGCCCAGCTTTTGCATCAACAATCCAGAGTAATGCTTCATCATTTATAAAAACCAAACCAAGTGGTTCGATTCCCAGGTTAACTTCACGTATCACCTTTAAATGTATTGCATCGACAATGGTCAAAGTTTTTGCTTGTCTGCTACTGACATAGGCATGACGCCCATCCCCCGAGAACGCCACCTCATGATGTCCAACTGGCAATGGAATGTGTACCACCGATTCTCCACTGATGGTATCGATTACATCTACAGCACTTTCATCACCATTCATGCTCGCTTGCCCAACCCACAAAAGACGTTCGTCAGGATGTAAGGCCAGTCGTGTTGGCTGGCCAGGTAAGCGCAAATGTTTAAGCACCTGCATTGTCTGCAAATCAATAATCACCAGCTTCTTTTCTTCCGGCAGGGCGACAAATAAACGCGTGTCGTCAATTGTTTTTAGCCAGTCGAAACCGCGACCATCCAACTTCATGGCAGTATATAAACTACTCTTCCCACTAAAGCTAACAGATGGATCCAGTACTGAAACACTCGGTTCTGCGTCGAGACTCAGCACATAATAACCGGTCAAATCCAGTATAGGACGATGTATCAAATTACCGCTAAGATACTGGGCAACACGTTGCCCACAAACTGGCACAGCGCCTGACATGGCATCCGTCTTACGATCCAGCCAGGCCCCGACACTCCAATTACTTAATGGTTGATTGTCGGCCAGTCGTTTGCCATCTATACGCAGACGAACTGACTGGCCCATATATGGTATTGGTGGCGCATCTTTGTCAATCGATTCTACACGCAAATGCATACTGATGCCTTCACGCTCGATGACTCGATCAAGATATTGAACTGGTCTGGCCTGCGCAGGAACAACCAGCAGCAGGCCAAATATACAGCATACAATCAGTCTCAATCTCTTGGCCTCAGCAACTGGTTCGCAAATTCAGGGATGCCGAAGGAAACGGAATAGGAATAGGTTTAACCCTGATCAACGACCAAAGGCCGTTAGTGATACCAAATCCAGCATGATCACGCCAGAGAAAATCTCCTTCTATGCCATATTTACCACCAGCGCGTGGAAATACCAGATCGTAATGTGCTTGTGGAGAAACACTTTCCTGGCCGCCCAGATGCATGGCCAGTGCATTTTCTCCGATACATTTAGACGGAACACCCCAGTCAACTGGGCGATCACCTTTCGGAAAAGAGCCTTCAGGAGTTTTTTCAACACGTTCAGCAAGATAAGGGTCTCGTGCCCACCCGTGACCGTGCAATTCCATCGTCGATGCACGTCCTACGCCAGTAGGCATCAATGTACGGATGCGCATTTCCTGACCCGCATACGCTGTCATGATAGGAACATACGGTTCGCCAACTGGTTGGTCTGCACTAATTACTGTGCCACCTGTACTAGCCATACGCTTACTACAACAGCGATTACTAAATGCTTGCCAGGCACTCGCAGCACCACCGAAACCTTCTTTTCCAAAAGGCGCATCGGGTGGTAAGCCAAAGCGGAACCACATGGGTTCGGTGCCGTAATTAATCGCCATATGGCCTGAATCATGCGCATCTTCAGGTGCTGTATTCATGAAATAATCGGGGTGATCTTTATAATTGAAGCCATCTTTGATATATGGAAAGCCAGGATCTTTCTTCGGAATCATATTCTCTTTTTCAGCAGCCAGATTAGTCACTGCTGAACCATCGGCATAACGTAGATTCAAACCTTTCTGATGAACCATTACCAGATCCCGGAAGAAACGGTAACTTTTATCAGCCGGATAAAGAACTGTTGCCGTAGCACGTGTTGTACGCTTTTTAGTCTGATTCGGTCCTGGATGCTGTCTGTCAATTGCATTGTCATCAAAAGTCTCAAACCAGAATGATTTCTCGGGTTCAATAACCAACGCACCGACAGCAGCTTTCTGGCCCTGCTTGATCCGGTCTGGAGGAGAAAGATTAGTACCACCAAATTCGACAGCTTTGTAGTCGCAGGCTTTCCCACGCTGTGCTAAGCGTATCTTTTTTTTGCTTAACGTTGGATCAAATTTCTTAAAAAATTCTGCTCTCCATTGATATGCATTTGGGTGGTAATCAACAATCTCATAATAAACACTGAGCGCAAGTTGCCTGGCCAAGTTCTTCGAAATCTGTGTAATTTGCCTCTGTAAGTTTGCTGGCAGTGCAGTGAAATCCTGTGTATCTCTACTAAGATGTTTCTTCAATTCAACAGAAAAGCTTCTATCAATATTTTCAAGAGTAGGTAGCTGAAAATCTTGTCTAGCATTAAAAGCTATTAAATTTGATAGATTATTAAAAAATATTTTTCCTGAACTGGTTAAAGTTCTACTATAAATAGCTTCCAGTTTATCGATATTCTTCTGTATCTCTTCAAAAGTACCTAAATTATTGATGGGGTCGAAATAAGCTTTGCTATCTAATAGAGACGCTTGATCAGAACGTCTCTGAAGTAGAGCCAGATTATTTGATATTTCGTTTTTTGAAATTAATTTTAATAAGGCATCAAAATTAATACCGCCTAGGCTAGCTTTTGCAGCGATTTTTGGCGCACTCCCTGCCCCAGTCACACCAGGGTCAATCTGGCCACTTAATAAAGAAAGCGTTCTAAAATGATCCGTTTGATCGGTACTCTTTATTAACCGTTTTGTTAAAATTGTAGCCTCTTTGCTTACAACTCCAGTTTCTAGGTATTGCGGATCTAGAATTGCAAAAGCAATTTCCTGGAACGTATCCGGCGTCATCAGCTTAGCAGGCGATTTTGTGGGTAAACCGTTCTGGGCCTTGGAAAGTTGCGCAAATAAGCTCAACTGTCTATATCTTTCGTTAGCATTTCCTTCGTAGTCGGGGCATGCCTCTTTTGATGCAACACCTGATGGGATTTCAACAATACCAGCATACCATTGATATACCATTGTCTCTCCAGGGCCAATAGTGCTACGTGTATTGACCCCCACATTGTTACCATCATAGGTCTGTACATTATAGTGAACCAGTTGCGGATGCAATCCAATCTGGTTGGATGGACGCACCAGATTATTATTAAATGTATTCATCTTCGATCCTGGCATACCCTCGTGACGCGTAATAATGCCAGAAACGGAGGTGTAGCCATCAAGATCAGGCATGTTCTTTCGCCCCTTAGGTAAACGATTATGCAACACAACCTTAATACAATCACCCGCAGCAGCTCTCAGAACGAGCGGCTCGACAGGTCTTCCCGATTTGATCTTGCCATTGGCATCAATATCTTCTTTACGAACAAATAGGATGGCCGTAGGGTCATGAAGGGGGCCCGTACCAAAAACTTCTGTCGTAACCATCTTGTTATCATCTTCCATTTCAATGCTGATCGTTGTTGCACGGGAATTGTAAACAAGTGTGCCTCCCTTAGGATCAAGACTGGAAGAACCAGCTGCCGCATCAGGATTGCGTTTGTCAGGAATTGTTACGCCCAGTGAATTTCCTAACGCACGATTAGCCAATACTGCTACAACATGGTACGAACGCACTTTGGCATTCGCCGGACACACGTTATCCGTGCCAATGCCTTGTTCAGGTGCCAATACGGTTGGAATGGGATTACTCGGTAAAGTAACCAGATGATCACCAGCTCCCCGCGTGTTTTTACTACGTAAAATTCCCCATACACCGTTCCACATTCCATCCTGACTGGAATCTACGGAATACATTCGGTCGTTCAGATACGTATTGCTCCAGTAATCAGTGATACGCGCAGTAAATGTAAACTGCTCTGACAAGCCTGTATTCTGAGAGTTACGCCAACCCGAATGCGGTGCCTGACCAAAACCGGAACCTCCCTGCATCCAAGCCATCGCGTTGATTGAACCGTTATGCTCGTGTTCATGCGCTCCTCCTTGAATTTTTACTCGCACCAGGTCACCTGAATAAGCGCGCATTATTGGCGTGAACGGATCGACAGGAAACATATTAAAAGTTAAATCGTTATACGGTGAAAGACCTGCAGAAGCATTAAGATCGGTCCATTGACGATTCATATTTTGCATTGCAAAAGCAAGATCTCCCTGAATACCAAACGCTTGCTTCTTAGTATTGGGGTTGTATACACGCGCACCAATCGGCTCATTACGATAGTTAACCACCATCATGCCAATATCATCAGCGGAGATTGATTCAGGGCAAGGGCGTGGTGGTCGTCCTGATGCAGCGTTATAAACTGCTCCTGGCAGCCCAATGGTTCCCCCGGGGCAAGTAGGTTCAAATGCAATAATATCCGGAAAGATTGGCTCGGCGGGCTTACGAACGGATGGATTGATGGCCTTCCGAAAACTCTCCGATGTAGGTTCAGCGTATTTTTTGGATCCAGGATGATTAACTTCGTCTAACGGCCAGCCCACACCATCTTCATTTACACCAAAGTATTCACCCTCCACATAGGCATGTTGAAAATCACCAAATTGAAGGAAAAACTCTCGGTGAGAATCATCATGCTTGTCACCATCAACATCGATTTTTTTCCCTTTCTTACCCGTTATAACTGCTTGCCAGGAAGTCGGGCCACCATCTGTTCGCGTATATAACTTTTCCCCAGTTTCATTATGTCGCCATTCGGACCCAGGTGGCTCAGTCAGCATCGTGGCATAAAGCCCAAGTTGTTGATGAGTCGAAGGTCCTAAATGGTCATGCGTAAAAGTGATTCCTAATCCACGGTGAACTCCACCTTTGTTAACCAGTGGATCAGAAAACCAGCGCTGCAAAGTCGTTCGTGCGCCAAGCCAATCACAAACGCCCTGCATACCATACTTCACATCAAATTCATGTGAATCACCATGGACCTCATTCCACAAATCTTTACAATTACCCTTCTGATGGCCAGGTACTGATACGGCATTAAAATAGGGGTGGGGTAATGGCGTTAAAGGATTTTTCGATCCATCAGGTTTAGGAACTGCAATCGCAGCGTTGTCGTGATTCCATTTGTTGATAGCATAAATACGTTCACGAACCATACCTGGTGAAAACGTACCATCTTCATAATTCCAACCATTGGCGCCGCCATCAGCTGATGTCAAATCCCACTTAGGCAAATGAATATGTTGTCCGATCACGTCAGTTGGTGTTGTGATTTGATAATCATCCGCGTAGAAATCCTTTGGTACCAAATTGGTATGTGCATACATTGCGCAATCAAATGTATTTAGTCTCATCACCAATGGTTCTGGAGGGCGAGGATTAGTTTTATCAAGTAAGGCGCCGACATCTTCCCATAGAGTCAGAATACGTTGTTGCGGATAATGGTAACCAATCTTATTGAATACCACGTCCAGTTGCAAATTTGCACCTTTATAGACACGTGGCTTATCACCACCAAATTCAATTCCAGTAGGTAATGTTGAAACAACATCAATATAACTACCATGAGTACCGCCAAAAAACTTGCCATTTCCACCTGTCCTAAGGAAATCACCTCTATCATCAATACAGGGCTCATTAAAAGGCGCGCCTGGTACAGGAGGTGCGCCATTAGTGGCAAAATGTGAAGGTGTTACCGTACCAGTTAAATCTACTTTATGGGTGGGGTGACCCGGTCTGGGTGCTGCATGAAATTTCATGGCTAGCTGCTCAAGATCCGTACCTGCTTCATCGTAATAAATCGGCTTCGCTTTCTTAAGATGCTTTTCGGCAGTAAAACGATTTATCTTAGAATCAGCTTCCCCGCCAGCCGAAAAACCAGCCAGCGCATGGCGTGGTAACCCCCCATCCCATCCACTAACCACACCGGGTATACTACTCATATCAAGGGGAGGTGTTGTCGGTCGTGAGCCAATGGATGCTTTGTGGGAGCCGTGTTCAGTAACGCCCGCAATCCAAAAAGGATATCCAGGGTTAATCGTTGCTTTACTAAAGGGTTTTAGCAGTTCCGCCCTTGAACCTAGACCATTTGCTTTTTCCGTTACTTGTACGGGCTCGGGCATCGGTGCCATGCCTTTTCCAGGTAATGGCACGACAGCAGGAATGGGCGTGCCTGCAATGATTTCACCGTCAGGCAGCGCACGCGCTTTGACAGCAGGTTTACCATGCGCTAATCCAAACCGTTTCACATGGAAGCCTGTCTTGGTTTCACTTACGGCTAAGCGGGTGCCACCTTCAAAAACATCATGATTTCGCCACATGTACCACATACCTTGTGCAAAGTGTGGATAGAAATGGCAATGGAAAATGGCATCACCTACAGTTTTATTACGATTGCCAGAACCACCATAAGCTATTTCATAGGTATAACCTGAGCCTGGACCGACCCCTTGAGCATCAATGTAATTGGAATTATCATCATTCGGATTGAATAACCATTGGTGATTATGCAAATGGAAGATATGCTGTTCCTTACCGGAATGCAAATTACGGAACTTGACAAAATCACCGATGTAGCTGTGATGTACATTGGCTGGATCATGTGGATAATAAGCCTCGGTAGCTTGATATTCTTTAGGTTGTGTGCAGAAATTCTTCCTTTCATCTTCGTATTTCGGGTCCAGTATTTCTTTTTTTCCTTCTGGATCAGCTGGGTCCTTGATCATTGCAATATATTCAGGTTGACATTGACTAATCGTGAGATTTGTCGGTTTATCAACTAGCATGGCAGCATCACCCACTGCAAAAGAAGAAAGGAAAAATTCTTCATAAGCACAATCCAGACAATCTTGCATTGGTCCAGCTTGCAGGCGATTCGCGATGATTTCAGCGCCGATACCTCCCGACCCATAATTGATCATGAAAGCATCACGTACGCCATGCAAAGTGTGCTTTAGTTCAGGATGTTCGAAGAAGTATGGAAAAGCCTGTGTTGCAGCGTTCTCGTCATGAAAGATAGAAACGAATTCGCGAAATGGTTCTAAACGGTTAGGCAGGGCAGGATTACGTTTCCCCTGCTTCTCCAAAGGATAGGTTTCTTTAGGGAAACTGCCATCTTTTTTCGGTCCGATAATCAACGCGTTAATATCGCCATGAATAATACGCTTGTCCTGCACCACATTCAGAATCGGTTTGCCTGCTTTGCCTTCCTGGCACCATATCCCGCCACTCGCACAGTCATTTGGATAATGTGCTTCATAATTGACAATCGGCTGCCCACTTGGCGTTGTTCCATTGCCCTGTGTTGTCAATCGCATTTCTTCTTCCGTAATCTGAGCGCGATAAAAACGTGCGCCTTTGGGTTGTACCGTAACAGCGGCAAACAAACCTACGCCACTATTACCCGAAGTGCCTTCCCCACCAAAAACAGCACCATCATTACTAACCAGGTATGCGCCTTCCTCCGGTGCAAAAAAACAATATTCAAGGGTGTGACCTGGTTTAGTAAGACTATTGGAATTCTTGCCGACATAAGAGCTATCATCGTTGATATCTCCCACCAATTCAAGCCCCTGCGGATGAAATCCTACGAAGCGACTCGCAACCTGATCGTCAAGTCGGTAAATTTTATCCTTCGGGAGTGTTCCCAATGGATCCTTGGCCGCATGCTCCATTGGATGATCAATGCCTGGTAATGGATCCGGGTAGGAGTCATAATGATTGGCCTGATTGGAAAAATGATCATCTGGTTCTGGATGCGGCCCTGAATCCACATGCAACAGGTTGGTAAAACGTACTTTTAAATAACCCCCTGCAGCCACACGCAATACTAATGGGCGTGGGCGCAGATCGGGGCGTAATGCAATACCACGGCTGGCATGATTTTGTTTGGCTTTTTTAAATAATTCTTCGCCTTCTCTTGTGTAGCCAAGTGTCTTATTTTTTGTGATATCAATGATGTCATGCCGAAGCGCATACATCATCCAGTTGACATTCTGTGCACCCAGACGATTAAATATCATCGGATGATCAATAGCCACCACGTCTGCTGTCAGCGCAGATTTCGGGCAAGAGGAAAGGCTTGGAGGTTTTTGTTTAACGGGTGGCTTTGAAGAATCAATGGTATCCGGAATAGTCTGAGCAACAACTAGTCCACCAACCGAAAAGAAGAAAATTAAAATAAGACATCGTGACCACAAACTAAAGCAATTCATAGCAACCTCCCTAAGGCTTCATAAGAATTGATGCATACAGCTCCCACTCATTGCAGCAAGTATCACGAACTTGCCTGAAAACTAAAAAAGCACCCTACCACAAGCAGTGAGGTATTAAGAATACTTGCCAAGCTGCTGGTTTTCAACCAGGTTTCTCCTCAAGGAGAGGGTAATTGAACCCGAAAGTGATTAAGCTTATTAATAGAACATACTTCAGTTCAGTTTTATTCTCTGTGACTTTTGTCACTCTACTACGACAATTAATATTTTGTCTAGCTCAATCCAGGTATTCTCTGCCGATGTGTTGATTGTCTCCACATAACTCCCCTACCCTTTTCTTTATAGTTAAGCATGCACTAGGCAAAGTAATACCTTAAGAAGTTATGATCATACTTTCTTACTTTAAGAAGATATTGTCTATTTGGAACACTAAAACACAGAATCATTAACAGTGATGTCTATGCAAAACACGCAGAGTTACATGTTTCCATGAAAACAAATCAAAGGAAGCAGAGAGAGAAAAATAGAAACAATCAAAATAGAGTTATTTAGGTCGAGTAAGCCGGAGGAGTTTCACCTCCAGCTCCTCACAGACTCCGTACGTGAACCTCTCGATTCATACGGCTCCTGTCGGCCTTCCCATTAGCACCTCTCAATGCTAATACTACAGGCAAAGCATACGCTCTTCCCCGAATCGGGTTGGCAAGTGCTTTGCCTGAGCCAACACATCCCCTTCACTCCATTTCCATTACAGAAATTTCATCGCTAATACGGGATGATCCGCCCCTCACACATGCATTGATACTTTCCCCCTTCGCGGGTTTCGCTTATAAGGTTTTCTCTTAACATCACGTACAAGGTTCCCACGTTCCATACAAACGCCCAGATTAAGTTCATGCCCTCTCTACACCGGTAGCCATCCAAACAGTAAACAGGCATCCTTTGGACTTGTCTCAGGAGATAGTTAAGCCCCTGATTTTGACTACACTTACGGGTGTTTCGATGCTTGCAAGGGTTCACTTATCGTTCATCTTCTTAATCCTCACCTGACACCTTTAAAAGTGCCTTTTCCTTAACGCTCACGACCCAGGCTTTTGACAAGAGCCGCTTAAGGTGGTTTGAAACCTCCTCCTGCAAGGCGATTCCGGAGGGCCTTCCTCCATCATTTGTACAGTTACGGACAGTTTCCTATCCTCGTGGCACACTAACTACTAACCCCCCAAAAAAAGTCAAAAAAACACTTGACAGGTTTTTAGGCGAGCAAAATTCTATTTTTCGCCTCACTGATAAATCCCCGCGACAACTGCTCTGTGTTTAGTAATAAACCGTTTTCAGTATAATTTTGTTGTTTCGTCTGGATGAGTTTGTTTTATCCTCACCAGTCGGCGTACAGAGTGTCAAAAAAAGCCGTGTTATGATTGAGTTATTGAGAATAACCCATCGACATTAACGTGGCAAGCCTGGATAAAACGTCAGTTAAAGATGAAGTCGGTCGTTTAAAAGCAGACTTTGATCGCCTTGGTTCTGAAGGAAAGGTGTCTTCTGAAATTCAAGCGATCATGAATAGCCTGTTCATGATTATTGAATTGATCTTAGCCATTTTTCTTGAGCGCAGCACCAAGAAAAATGGCAAGAACTCCAGCATACCTTCCTCGCAGACAGAAAAAGATGAATCAGCGTTAAACCGCCCCGGCAGTAACGGCAAGGGCAAAAGTGAGAACAAAGACCTGGCCGAGAATACCCGCGTCAAAGAAACCGTCACGATTGCTCAAGCCCTCACCTGCGATGTCTGTGCACAGGACCTGAGTGGTGTTCCTTCTATTGATCATGAAAGGCGCACCAAGATCGACATTGTATTCGAGAAAGTTGTTGATCATATAGATGCTGAGATCAAACGCTGTCCGGCCTGCCATGCCACAGTGAAAGGTTTGTTTCCCTCAGATAGACATGGCCCCTTGCAATATGGCGATGGCTTAAAGGCATTTGTGATTAACTTGCTGGTCGGCCAGGTGGTTGCATTGAACCGGGTGCAAAAGCTGGTGAAATCGATGATCGGTGTGGTGATTGCTGAGGCCAGCTTGCTCAAGTTTGTGCTTCGTCTTTACCAGGCGCTGGCAACTTGGGAGCATCAGGCTACAGAGTGGATGCTCAACGCACCAGCGATCAACGTAGACGAAACATCCTTCCGGGTTGATACGAAAAACCACTGGATCCACGCCTATTCTTCAGGGGACGTTACACTCAAGTTTTTGCACCGAAGTCGGGGTAAAGCCGCCATTGACGAAATCAACATCATTCCGCGCTATGGGGGCGCCATCATTCATGACTGCTGGTCACATCCTATTTATCGTACCATGGCTGCGGTCACGGGCTGTGTGGTTCACACTTATTGCGCGAACTGGCCTTCATCGTTGACACGCATGGCTATGCCTGGGCGCGCAACATGAAACGCCTACTGCAGGAAACTTGCAAAGAAGTCTCTAACAGCACGGAAAAGCGATTGAGCGATAAGACGTTAGCCAATCTACAGAAACGCTACCGGAATATTTTAACGCGCGGAGAAAAAGAACTGCCGATCATTCCACCAAGGCCCAGCGGTAAACGCGGTAAACTCGCCAAATCTGATGCGCACAACCTCTGGGAGCGACTGAAAATTTATGAAGCCGCGGTACTGTTGTTTGCAAAAGACCCGCATGTGTCGTTTACCAATAACAGAGCAGAACGGGATTTGAGAATGTCAAAGGTCAAACAAAAGGTTTCTGGTTGTTTCAGAACTAGCGAATATGCGCATGCCTATTGCCGAATCTCAAGCTATCTGCAATCCATGGCCAACAAGGGATTTAACCCACTTATTGCGATTCAAATCGCATTGACGGGTGAAGCCCATAAAGTACGGGGAGAGTAGTTACGTTATTTATTAATTCTATTCGTGCTTGATTTATTTATATGTCATACTATCATACTTTACTTGTTTATGATCTTCATATCATACAGTCATACTTTAAGAGGTTAACATTATATGAAAGCACCAGAACTGAAGAAACTAGAAACCTTAAAATCTGATGATGATTTCACGAAAACGGTTCAGCTACAGCATGACAAGGCAAGGGAAACAGTTAGGAAAACTTTTTCTATCCAAAATAGTGAACTTGATTATATTAATGAAGAAGCACTGAAAATGTCACAAAAAGCGGGAAAGGTTATAAGTGCAAGCGAAGCTCTCAGAAATATTATTCAACGTGATAGGGGGGCTAGATCATGAGAGGTGTTGCAATTGTAGGAACTAAGGGAGGTGTAGGTAAAACATCTATTGCTCATCTCTTAGCATTGGGAGCTGCTTGGAAGAACACTCCGGCTTATTTGATGCACACAGATGCTCGCCCTCCGATTGCGGTTAACGGTAGACCTTATATGTATTATGACGCAAGAAAGCCTGAAACACTGACCACTTTAATAAGTGCAGCCATCAATAATGATGGCCTTTGTATTATAGATAGCGGGGGTAATCGTCCAGAATTTGATAAATGGATTGCCGAAAGTGTTGATCTTGTTTTAATGCCAGTTATTCCTGATCCTGAAGGTGTAGATATGGCAATAGATCATATGAAACGGTTAGAGGATTATGGGGCTAGAAATGTGCGTTTTATTATGAATATGGTTTCAAGCAATCAAAATGAACATTTACGAGATTTAAGGGAATATTTTTCAAAGCTTCCAGAGGAAAAAATTATAGGCACAATAAAAAAAGTTTCAGCGGTTAAACGATTACGTGAAAGTGATACAGAATTATTTAAAACACCACCATCAAATGTAAATAGTGTATCAAGAAACCTTTTCTTTATTGTTAAGGATGCGCTAGATGATATCGAAGAAAATACAGGGCAAAAGGCAGTAGCATAGACATACCTTATTAAAGTAATACTATATGAAGTTATGATCTTATTATCATACTGTCTTAACATAAGAAGATATTGTCTATTTGAAACGCCAATAAAGGAGTCACTCAAAATGGTAGTAACAAAACCATTAATTGAATAAAGTAATATCTTATGAGGTTTTGATCATACTTTCTTACTTTAAGAAGATATCATCTATTTTATAGGATTTAACCAGAAATGAATGCTCAAAGAAAAGTTGTATATCTACATCCAGACAGAGTGGATGAAGAAGGACACCCGCGTACAATAATGGGTCAAAAATTCAAGACAGGTATTGTCTATATTTATAATATTACGCTATTTAGCATCAAGGCCATTCTCATTTGTTTGCTTTTTCTTTTTAAACCCTTCGTAGGATTAATAGCTTTAATGTCTTATATCTTATTTGCCATAACAATTATTGCGGGTTTTATTGTCGGAGCAGAAAATTTCCCCCGATGGGAAATGCTGGTTTTATCCGTGGGGATGTTTATGTTTGGTGTGATGTACGTGGGATTATTAGAAAAGATACAAAAATAGATGTTTACAAACCCCATATCTTATACAGAGATAGAAAATGATAAAAGACCTGCACACTTTACCCGCTAATTTACCGGTTCCAGTAGATGATGGTGCATGCGACCATTTGCTGGGAAGCACCTTACCTTCTATCTCACTAACTAACGCCACAGGGAACGCAACTGATCTCAGCACTTATGCCAACACACTGGTTATTTATTTCTACCCCATGCTGGGTCGTCCCGATAGTCCACCCCTCATTGGCTGGAATGACATACCTGGTGCCAGAGGATGCACACCGCAAACCTGTGCCTTTCGCGATTCCAACGCTGAGTTGAAGCAGCGTGGTGTCGGGGTGTTTGGTGTGAGCGCGCAACGGTTGGAAGACCAACGAGAAGCCCATGCAAGACTACAACTCCCTTTTGTATTACTCAATGACGGACAATTTGCCTTAGCTGAAGCACTGAAACTACCTACATTTGAGTATGCGGGCATACGCTTGATAAAGCGGTTAACAATCATTACAACGGGCGGTCTCATTCGGAAGGTTTTCTATCCGGTATTCCCGCCTAATAATAATGCATATGAAGTTATTGCATGGCTTACGGCACAACAGGTCTAACAAAATGGCTATGTCATCGAACTGTGTGGGGAAATGCAGCCAAGTCTCTTGACTGGTTGGAATGCAACATTCTTAGGCATATTATGCCGCATTGTATTGCATCGTTAAGTCATTAAAAATACATGAGATAAAAAAATTCCACACAATTCGGTTACATAGCCAACAAAATTGTACCTAATTTTATATTTATGAGTTGGCCAGCTTAACCAATCTTGGCCAGCGATCATGTATCCAGGCATGTTCTAGCGGCGTTTTGATCGTCACCACATAAATACGCCGTTCTTTTTTTCTCTCAGCCAGCAATCCCTGTATGACCATCTTCTTGTCTAGTTCGATCCAGTGAGATTTCCCCTCATGATCTTTTTCCATAAACAGATCGGCAGCAATTAACACCGGCCTCGGATGCCACGGTTTCCATTTGCCGTTTTTAATAGAATTTAACCGCGCCCAACCGCCATTTGGGAATTTTCCGATGGCCTCTTTCTCACGTCTGCCCCAAGTTACCCAGGTCACATTGCCATCACGTAATCGCACCGGCAGCCGCGCCTCTGGCTGCGGGAAATAAATCTTTTCACCCTGGAATTCAATACCACCGCACATATATGCGCCGCCTTAAATTCAGGCATGAGAATTTAATCTTATCTACGTTTAACATAGCTTGGTTATTCACAGTCTTATCCATCAAAATTGTTAGTAACTTTTACGCCAAATAAAGATTAATTTTTCTCTGTCAAAAAACGATGCTCCAACCAATCAGCCCATTTAATCGCCTTGGCTATCAGATCATAGCGATCCTCACAGGTAAAGTTTAACGATTTTTGCCAGGTGAGATACTGTTTGTGTTGGAGCCTGAGAAAGGTTTGGGTATATCGTTAGTAGAACGCCTCGGCGCCGTATCCATTCCAGGTGGCGGGGGGTTTGAGGTTGCAGCTTTTAGGGCTTTTATGGCGTCTATGCCGCTCGATATGCCTCTTCCTGCAACAGAGCCACCCATCGCCACCGCTGATGCTGCTGTAACCCCTGCGCCTAATGCCGCACCGCCCGTATAGCTGCCAATGCCGCCTACTGAGCCGATAGTGCTGCCGGTAATAATCCCGGACAATAATGGGGGTAGTTTTGAGATCAAAACAAAAAACGCGACCGCAAAAATCAACATCACGCCCAGTTCTTCAAAATTAAGCAAGTTCTTGCCCATTTGAGCGTAGAAATTGATTAGCAAATCATTACCGATGCCAACAATTAGAATCATCACCAGTAATTGAACACCTACACCTAATACCGTCTTGAAGTAGTTAATGGCTATGTCGGTAGTCCAACGGGAACCGCCAAATCCTAAAAAGAATATTCCCGCATACAGAAGCACCCATGAAGAAATTAGTAGTAGCAACATGTTCACGGCAATAACAGCCAAGATAATTAGAATAATCAATGAAATTATGGCAGCTACAATGGCGTCAATCGGGTTCCAAATCGATAAATTATCGATCGCCTGCTGCCAGATTGAATAACCTACATTCATAATATTGCCGTGCGCCGTACCTGTTAATCCTGACGCTTGACTTCCCAGTATTTGCATCGAAGAGATTATGGTTCCCGCAATATTGAATCCGGAGACGGCATTGGTCAGTAGCCAAAAGAAAAAGCCAGTGAAGATGATAAAACGGGTAAATTCGGCAAAGAAATCACCAATATCGGCTTTACGCAAAATCATCATGCCAAATGTCCAGACCATTGAGATCAACACCAGTGTCCAGAATAAACGCTCAGCTGCACCCTGTATGACAGCTTGCCATGTCCTGGCGCTTTCATTGAACCGTTCAACAACCTGATCCAGTACACTCTGGTTGGTGGCCGGGTCTATATAGGCCAACTCAGCAAATACACTGGTGGGAAACAACATTACCAGAAAAGTAGCTAACAGGACATGCAGGTAATTACTATTCATATGTTGACTCTCTTAATGATATGATTGAAGCTATTTTTCTGCTTCTTCTTCTGTTGCTTCTCCGAAATGTTCGGTTACTGGTGTTGAAAGCCAGTCTTTTCCTTTTGGCATATCTTCAAGTTCCATTCTAGGTTCTTTAAGCTCAAGATATCCCTTGGGTTCTTCGCAGCCAGTCAAGGTTAAAAGTGAAGTAACGAATAGGGTGATGATGATTATTTGCAAGATTTTCATGATAGTTCCTTTGATTTAAGAATTAAAAGCCGTCACTAACGTTCCAGACTCTTGATGCCGGTAAATTGATGGGACTTAGCCGTTTGGTGGAGATGGTACGCGCGGCTTGTTGCATGGCCTCGACGTCTACCTGCGCCTGCTGCCTGGCATTCTCCGCGTTATATTTAACGATCATCATGTTACGCATTTGTAGTAGCTGGTTTGCTTGATGCGCGGCTAGTTGATTGGCGTACTGTATGGCTTCCATTCGTCCTTCTGCCGTTTGTGCCTTACTTTGTAACAATTCCAGATGTGCCGCATCCAGCGGCATATCCGCATGGTGTACTTCGAGGCCGCGCAATAGCGAATCATTGGCAGCTTCCTGGGATTCAGTGCTATTTTTTTGGCCGTCTATTACTTCTTGCCAGGCGGCTTCTGAGCATTTAGTCCCCAATTGAAAGCACGGTGACCCACTATAAAAGCTGGCATTTCTGTAGCGCAGTAGATAGTTTTCTATGCCGCCTTGTTCGCCGTAATATTTAATTAAGTTCTGCGCCTGTATTAAACGGTTCATGGTGTGTTCCGCTTTTGCCCATATATAAGCTGCCGGAGCAACGGTATTTCTGATTTGGTTTTCAAATTGCTGTAGTTGGGTTTGGTATTCCTCAACTTGCTTGAGCGTTTGCGCGATGTTCTCAGCGGTATTGGCCGCATCAAAAACAGGAAGGCCACCGGCATGGGCTGGCTGCACTAACCCAATCATTAACAACACCAACATTAGTTTAGCCGCTAAACTGTTTTTGTTTTCCATTGGTTACTCCTTGTTATAGTTGATAGTGCCTGTTAATTAAACGCCTGATACGGCTTGTTGAATACCATGTCTTTAGTCACCACAACATTGAAGCGATAACCTGGCCGGATTTCCAATGTGGGCGCGATATTCAGGTTGCGCATCATTAAGCGCAGCGTGGCTTGACCTAACTGCTGGCCCAATGCCTGACTCATGATGCTGCCTGCATTTTGCCGTCCGAAATTGCCACCTGAATCGCGTTGACTATAAGTCGCACCGGCGACGACCGCAGACATTAACAACGCCGCACCAAAGATACGGGCATAATGGTTATTGACCTGATCGTTAAAACCAGCTTGGCCGATGCCATCAGCACCCGGCATTTCACCAATGTCCATTGTCTTGCCGTCAGGAAAGATAATACGTTGCCATGCCACCAAGACTCGGCGTTGTCCAAACGCCACATCATTAGAATAACTGCCGACCAGTCGTGACCCCTGGGGAATTAAACGCCACCGGCCAATCGGCGTGTCATAAACGTCTTCGCTGACTTGCGCCATGATCTGGCCGGGTAAATCAGAATTAATTCCAGAAATCAGAATCGCTGGTATTACAAACCCGGTGAGTAGGCTGTAAGGTGTTTGAGGCAATACGGGTTTACTGTCCAGCCGCCAGCGGTCTTCTCCGTCTTTAGCAGCAAATTGACTAAGGTCATTGTTTGGCCGGTGGTTTGACTCAGTGTCGAGTAAATAAGGCGCTGAATTAGCGTCAAATCCACCACCACCCATCAGCCCATCGCCTCTCATTTGCTGCATCTGAGCTTGATATGCGCGACTGGGGTCATATTCTCTTTGTGCGTCTATTTGTTGGCGTACTTGTGCAATTCTTGCCAACGCTTTTTCCCGGCTAGGTGTTCCATCTGATTGGGCGTTATTGCTACTAGGTGCTGAACCGGCACTTCTTGATGCGACCATCGTGACATTGGTTTTGGCCTTGACCGCCTCTTCAAATAGCTGCATCTTCATTTGATAAATATGGCTGTTATCTGGCGTGATGGGTACCTCATCCATTTTATGAACGCCTGGTGGTAATGGCGGTACATCAAGATTATTGGGATGTGCAATCATGATGTCTTGTTGTTGTAACTCGATTGTATCGATTGATGCCAGTGATGGTTCAATGACGCCTTCTTCAAACTCGCCGGTAATTAATTGGGCTAACGAATGGCTTGATCCTGCCTTAGAA
>Ga0224496_10000735_pt1 | contig 22167 bp, 17 predicted proteins | sample SF_Jul11_sed_USG_2_FD_168127 | JGI IMG/M metagenome (GOLD analysis project Ga0224496, IMG submission 168127) | Sediment microbial communities from San Francisco Bay, California, United States - SF_Jul11_sed_USGS_8_1 | ecosystem: Environmental > Aquatic > Marine > Sediment | place: USA...
CTATACCCGAAAAGTCGTTTCGCTCAATATTGCCAGGAGTTTTTAGCGGATCAACCGCCCCCCCTTAGCTACCCACCTTCAGCCGCATGCTGATATCAACCGCCTTTGCCGAATGGGTAAGGGCGCCGACCGAGATAAGATCAACCCCGGTGGCGGCAATTTCGTGCACATTGTCAAGATTTACTCCGCCGGAGGCCTCGACCAGGGCCCGGCCGCCAATCAGTTTTACGGCTTGGGCCATTAAGGCCGGGGTCATATTGTCGAGCATGATTATTTCAACCCGGGCCGCCAGACACTCCTCAACCTGGGCCAGGTTTTCGGTTTCCACCTCGATCTTGATGGTGTGGGGCACCGCGAAGCGGGCCTTGTCCACCGCCTTTTGAATGGAGCCGCAGGCCGCGATATGATTATCCTTGATCAGAACGCCGTCAGCCAGGTTAAAACGATGATTATGGCCGCCGCCGATCCGAACCGCATACTTTTCCAATGCCCGGAGGCCCGGGGTGGTTTTTCGGGTATCAACGATTTTGGCCGTAAAGCCCGCGATTTTTTCGACAAAAGCCGCGGTCAGGGTGGCAATGCCGCTCAGCCGCTGGGCAAGATTAAGGGCCACCCGTTCCGCGGTCAATAAATCGACCACCGGCCCGGTGGCGCTGAAGATCTTATCTCCCACCGCAACCCTGCTGCCGTCCTTAACCATTGCATGACAATCAACCGCCGGATTGCGGGTTTGAAAAACCATAGGCACGATCTCGTCGATACCGGCCGCGACAAAACTCTCTTTGGCAATAAACTCAGCCATCCCGACTTGCTCCCGACTGAAGATGGCCTGGGTGGTAATATCGCCCAGGCCGATATCCTCGGCGAGAAACAACTCTATATCACGGCTTAAACGTTGTCGGTCCATAACTCATCAGCTCAATGGGTAGATTGAACCTGCCACAAATCCCCTTGGCGGCAGGCGGTTATTTCAAAAGGCGTTTGCTCGTTGCCGCCGACAATGGTCATTACCACCGATCGACAGATCATCTCCCCGGACTTTATAACCGGCCGCGGCGTTGCCTTGAAGGTAATGGCGGTCTGCGCATTGGTCCATTGCTCAGTATTATAGGAGGCGGTTTCTTGTAAAACCGTGTGGAGTTTTTCAAGATCAGTCTGCTTCAGGTCGGCCAGCCTGATCGGGCCGGGGTCGCGAAAGGTGAGTTGCGGCCTGATCTCCTGGGTGGCGACACAGCCGCTTACCAAAAACATGACTAACAGAAGAGGTGATAAATATTTGCCGATAGACTTTTTCATGTAAATATGACCTCGGTGAGATTGTGAGTGAACTTTTCAATACAACGGCCTTTTCCGTGCTGTCAAGGATAAAGGGGGCGGCGGCCATTACTTTGCCCGGGTCGCATTGATTGCTCGCTTTCCTGAAAACGGTATGGTAAAAAAATAAATTATTAGTATTATTAACTAGTTCCCGACAAAATAATGACAAACTATTCTCTGGTTAATCTTCTAATCCTCGTCTTGGTGGGGATAATCTCCGGGTTCATTAATACCCTGGCCGGTGGCGGATCATTTCTCACCATCCCGGTCCTTATTTTTATGGGGCTGCCCGCCACCGTGGCCAACGCGACCAACCGGCTCGGGGTTTTTTTGCAAAGCTGCACCGCGGTGAAAACGTTTCAGGGTTACGGCGTTTTTGATCTGCGCTTCAGTTTGATTGCCGCCATTCCCGCGACCATCGGCAGCGTGGTGGGCGCCTACGGCGCTACCATGGTCAGCGATACGGCTTTCAAGAAATATCTCGCCGTGTTTATGATTGTTATGACCCTGGCCGGCTTTTTAAAACCCGGGCAAATGCTGGCCAAACGGCAGGTAACCTATACCCCGGCGCGCTGGGCCGCCATCTGGGCCATATTTTTCATGATCGGCTTTTATGGGGGCTTTATCCAGGCAGGGGTGGGATTTCTGATCCTGGCCGGAATGCTGCTGACCGGCTTTGATTTTGTTGCCGGCAATGCCACCAAGACCTTTATTATTCTGGTGTTCACCTTTGTTTCGCTGGTTATTTTTATCATAGCCGGTAAAGTGGAATATATACCGGGACTGGCCCTTGGCATCGGCAGTATGATCGGCGCGGCAATCGGCTCCCGCACCACGGTTTTAAAGGGCAACGCCTTTGTCCAGAAATTTGTGGTGGTCATGGTCGTTATTTTTTCCATCATGCTCTTAATTAGGTAAGTTCCATCCGGAATAAAAATATTTGATGGCAAATATGTTCAAGTTTCTACATGCGGCGGACATTCATCTCGACAGCCCCTTACGGGGATTGGAAACATATGATGACGCCCCGGTGGAACAGATAAGACAGGCTACCAGAAGGGCTTTTGACCGGCTGATCAGCTTGGCCCTTGACGAGCAGGTGGCCTTTGTCCTGATTGCCGGCGATCTTTATGACGGCGACTGGAAGGATTACAATACCGGCCTGTTTTTCTGCAACCGGATGTCCAGATTGGCCGCGGCCGGCATTGACGTCTTCATCGTCTCCGGCAACCATGACGCGGCCAGCCAGCTTACCAAGGCGTTACCGCTGCCGAAAAATGTCCATCTTTTTTCCAGCAAAAGGCCGGAATCTAAAAAAATCGAATCCTTGGGCGTTGTCATCCATGGCCAGAGCTACGCAACCAGGGTGGTCGCCGACAATATTGCCAAACAATATCCTCCGGCAGAACCGGGTTGGCTCAACATCGGCCTGCTGCACACCGCCCTTTCCGGCCGCGAAGGGCATGAACCCTACGGCCCCTGCACCATTGACGATTTAACGGCAAAAGGCTACGCCTATTGGGCGCTGGGCCACATCCACAAACGGGAGGAGGTTTGCGCCGATCCCTGGATCATCTTTCCCGGCAACATTCAAGGCCGGCACATAAAGGAAACCGGTCCCAAGGGCGCGACCCTGGCCCTGGTAGACAACGGCCGGGTGCTCAAGGTTGAAGAGCGCTCACTCGATGTGCTCCGCTGGCATAGCTGCCAGGTTGACCTCAGCGGCTGTGAGGCCATGGACCAGGTCCCGCAACGGGTCCAGGCCATGCTTGAAGAGTTGCAAACCGACCATGATGGCAACCTGCTGGCAATCAGGTTGATTCTGTCGGGCAGCACCTCGCTCCACGGGCAATTGCTGGACGAGTCCGGGGCGCTTACCGATTATTTCCGCGGCCTGGCAACCGGCCTTGGCGAGATCTGGCTGGAAAAGGTATTGTTTCAAACTTCTCGCATCCATAGCCTAGACGAAATCTTAGGTGACGACACCCCGATTGCCGAGCTCATCAATTCAATCAGCCGCCTGGAAATGGATCGGGCGGATTGTCTGGAGATAGTGCCGGAGCTGGCCGGCTTTAAAAGCAAGCTGCCGCCGGAACTTCTTAGAAACAATGACATCTTCCGATCTGACTCCCCAGAACAGAGCCATGATCTTTACCAGGAGGTCAAGGAAATCCTCATCGCCAAACTGCTCAAGCAGGGGGGGGGGAGATGAAGATCAAAACCCTGATCCTGGCTGCCTTTGGCCACTTTACCGACCTGACCATAGATCTTGCGTCGGAACGCCCGGGCCTGCATCTGATTTATGGGGCCAATGAGGCCGGGAAAAGCAGCACCCTCAGGGCTCTTAAGGCATGGCTCTTCGGTTTTGCCGAACGAACCAGCGACAATTTTATCCATCCCAATCCCAAATTGCTGGTGGGCGGCACCCTGGTTCGGGAAGATGGTCAGGAGCTCACTTTTTTCCGCCGCAAAAAAAGAAAGGCGGATATCTGCGACCAACACGATAATATCGTTGCCCCGGCCGTCCTGGCCTCTTTTTTGCCGGTAACCGAGCAGGCGATATTTGAAACCCTCTACGGCCTCAGCCATGAAGAGTTGCTGCAGGGCGGGGCAAACATTCTGGCCCAGGAGGCCGACCTCGGCCAGGCCCTGTTTGCCGCAGGGGCGGGCATTTCCTCCTTACGTAAGATCCAGGACGATCTCGACCGGGAAGCCTTGGAGCTCTTCAAAGCCAGCGGCAGTGTGCCTGAAATCAATCAACTGCTGCGAAAATATAAAGAACTTCAAAAAAAGGCCAACGAGTTGATGCTTTCCAGCCGGGAGTGGCAGGAATTGGATCGCGCCCTGGCCGATGCCCAAAAACGGCTTAAGGCGGTGGAGGATATCCGGGCGCAAAAGGCGGCTGAACTGCTAAGACTCAACCGGATCAAGCAGGCTCTCCCCCAACTCGAACTGCGCAGGAAACTTCAGCAGGAACTCGCCGCCCTGGGCCAGGTCCGGATTCTCCCTGATGATTTTGCGAAAAGAAGGCGGGAGATCGAGAAAAATCTCCACACCCTCAAGGCGGTCCGGCAATCCAACGAGGAAAAGCTCGCGGCGCTGGATACGGAATTGGCCGCCATCCCCCCTTTTAACGAACTCCTTGATTTTGCCGAGGCCATTGAAGATCTCCATCAACGACTGGGAGGAATCAAAACAGCCTTGAACGATCGGCCCGAAAGGGAAGGGCAACGCAAGGCCGCAAAAAGCGAGGCGGCCGGCCGCCTAAAGCTGGTTCGCCATGATTTGCCCTTGGCAGAGGTGGAAACCCTTCGCCCCCTGCTCATCAAAAGAAACTCGATCATCAACCTGGCTTCAAGATATAACGTCTTGGAGCAACGGATCTCCAAAGCCACCAAGCAGCTGCTTGCCCTTGATAACAGCCGGCAACGGGTGGCCGAGCGGTTTAAACTGCTGCCAGGCAGACAAGACAACTCCGGCCTGGAGCAGGCGATCAGGAACGCAAACAGGGCAGGGACGATTGATGAGCGGGTGGCCGCGCTCAGCAATGAAATCAAGATCGAGAGCAACGCCTGCCTCAACCGACTGCAACAAATCGGCCTGCTGGAGCTTAACAATCTCGACCTGCTGATGACGGTTTCTTTGCCCATGGATAAAACGATTATCCGCTATAATGAGCTTTTTCGGCTGTTTGAAAACTCGCAAAAGACTCTTGAAAAAGAGCAACTCCAGACCCTTGCCGAACTAAGGGAGGTGGAAACCAAGCTACAGGAGTTAAACCGGGCCGGCTCCATCCCCACCGAAGCTGAGTTGCAGCAGGTTAGGGCGGAGCGTGATCATGGCTGGCAGCTGTTGCGGAAAAAGTGGCTTCAAGGAGAAGATACTGGCCAAGATGAGGCAACCTATACCATTGCGGGCCTTAATTTGCCGGACACCTTTGAACATCGGCTGCAACTGGCCGACACCACCGCCGATCGTCTCCGCTGGGAATCAGAGCGGGTTCATAACTTCGCCACCCTCACCGCCAAGCAGGAGGAATTGAACGGGGTTCTGGCCGAACTTGCCAAGCTGATCAACGATGCGGCCGTAACTTTTGCCAAAACCGACAATGAGTGGCGCCAGCTCTGGGCGGACAAAGGGATAAGCCCATTGCCGCCGAACGAAATGCTTACCTGGCTAAATGAATTTGAAAAAATTCGTCAGGCGGCCATCGAATTAAACAAAAAGCAGGCAGAGCTATCAGCTCAACAAGCAGAGAGAAGCCGCCTTAAGGAGAAGCTGCTTGCCGAATTGACCAAGCTCGGCGACCAGATAGGGTTTACCGATGAGCTGCTTGAGCCGGTGCTGAACCGCTGCGAGCAGGTGCGCGACAAAACAGCCAAAAACAATGAGTTACACAAAAAACTTCAAGACGAGCTCGAAGAGTTTGACACCAGGTTGACCGAGGAGGCCAACGAAAAAGCAATTGCGGAAAACGACCTCACCCACTGGCGGCAACAGTGGCAGGCGACCATGGCCGAACTCGGTGCTGGTAGAACTATTCTGCCCGATGAAGCCAACGAGATTATCGAAAACCTGCAACAGTGTTTTATTCTGCTTAAAGAGGCGGATGATTTTCACAAGCGAATTTCGGGCATTGATCGAAATGTGGAAAACTTCCGCCAAGAGGTTGCCCAGCTCCTCTCCAGGATCGCCCCGGATTTATCGGGCCGCGTCTCAAACGAGCAGGCTGTTCTTGAACTTTATGGCCGCCTGGCCAGGGCCAAAGAAAATAAAAACCATTTTTTAAGGCTCGGCAAGGAGCTTGCCGATCATCAAGAGAGGGATCGGCAAACGGCCACCGAAATCGCCAGCCACCTGGGCCAACTTGATGAATTTTGCCGAATAGCCGAGTGCCGGGAGATAGGCTTACTGGACGAGGCTGAACGAAAATCACAAACCTTTCGCGAGCTGTCCGCCCGCATCGCCGAGAGTGAAAAACTGCTGATCGAGGGGGCGGCCGGTTTTTCGATCAGCGAGCTGGAAGCCCAGGCCATGGATATCAGTCCGGATCAGCTGCCCGGCCTAATTCAGCCCCTGGAACATCAGATCAGGAATGAAATTGCCCTTCAGATCAAAGAACTTTCCGAGTTGATCGGCGAGAAACGGGCCAGACTGCAACAGATGGACGGCCGGGGCGAGGCCGGGGAAGCGGCGGAGGAGGCCGCTCAGGTGTTGGCTAAACTGGGCCGGGTTGCCGACCGCTATGTTAAGCTCAAGCTTGCCTCCAAGGTGCTCAAAGATGAGATCGAGCGCTTTCGCAGTGAGAATCAGGACCCGGTCCTCAAGATCGCCTCGGACTATTTCCGGGAGCTGACCATTAACTCCTTTGCCGGATTGCGAGCCGAGGAAAATGAGCAGGGCCAACTGGTGGTGGTCGGCCTCCGGCCGAAAACCGCGCCGGTGCATGTCGAAGAGATGAGTTCCGGCACCCGGGACCAGCTCTACCTGGCCCTGCGCCTGGCCGCGCTGAGATATCGGCTGGCCGGCCATGCGCCCATGCCTTTGATCGTTGATGACATCCTGGTAAATTTTGATGACGCCCGCTCCCTGGCCACTCTGCGGATTTTCGCTGAACTGGCCGAAATCAACCAGGTTATTCTCTTCACCCATCACCGCAGGGTGGTCGAACAGGCGCAATCCCTAGACAAGAAATACTGCACCCATATCCATGAAATATAAGCGGACATGGGCTGACATTTCGGGGCCGCAGAGATAAAGGTACTGGTTTCGCGGAACATTTTTGAACGACGACTGTCTTAAAAAGTAATGATTTTCCTTAAGCAACATAGGATTCAAGTTGACAAATTTATCCCTACCGCTATGATTTTGTAATAAAATTAAATACCGAGGAGGCTCTTTTTAATGGTTACCCCTGAACAATCATCTGCAAGTTATGTAAAAAAAGAAACTTTACTGATCGTGGGGCTGTGCTGCCTGGTGGCTGGTTTTCTCGCCGGAATCGTCTTCAGTGTCTACAAAGCCCCGGCCGGCGGCGGAACTCAGGTTGCCACCACCGGGCAGGCTCAGCAATCACCGGATATTTCCGCTGAACAGAGCACGCAGATCTTGCAACTCGAACGGGAGGTGTTGACCAATCCGAATAACGGCCAGGCCTGGACCAGTCTCGGTCATCTTTATTTTGACACCAACGAACCGGAAAAAGCGATCAAGGCCTATACCAAATCATTGGCGATCCTGCCAAATAACCCGGATGTGCTCACGGACCTGGGGGTAATGTACCGGCGGGTCGGCAACGCCAAGCAGGCCATCGAGTCCTTTGATCAAGCGATCAAGGCAAACCCGAAACATGAAACCGCCCGCTTCAATAAAGGCATCGTCCTGCTCTATGACGTCAAAGACCAGCCGGGAGCCGTTGCCGCCTGGCAGAGCCTGGTCCAAATCAACCCCATGGCCACGGCGCCCAACGGCAAACTCGTCAAGGAAATCATTACCGAGATGACCAGCCAGAAACAATAAAGATTCCGGCTGGTTATAAAATCAGCTTCTTTCTTTGACATCAAGGATGTTGCGGTAATATCTTATATATTTTTTTTTGAATTTAACTAAGGGCTGCTTCGGCAGTATATTCAGCTGATGGGCAAAGAAAATCGCCGCGCTCCCCGCTTTGAATCCAACCTGCCGGTTACCCTTACCTTCATGGAATCTGAAGGTAAGGTGATCGGTGAGCCCGTGCTCGGCAGCATAAACGATATTTCCACGTTCGGGGCGCGGGTCACCGTGCCCCGGATTAAAAGCGGTGAGCTGCATATCTTTTACTCGTTCAATGACAATGAGGATCGGGTGATAAACCTTGAGGTTGTCGACATTGAATTTACCAGAAAGCTGATTATTCCGGCGCAGCCGGTGTGGTTCGACCATATGCTGACCACACCGAACCGGCCATTTCAGCTCGGCCTGGAATTTATCACCGACCCCGGCAACCCGGATGTATCAAGAGTGCACAAGCTGGTTACCGATCAAAAAAATATCGGCAAAAACTGGTTTCAGAAATTATTCGCCATCGGTTGACTCAACCCTTACTTGGCAATATACCAATTAAGTAGTCCTTTCGGTTTAACCAGGGCGGCGGGGTAGTTAACCTCTACCCCGGGTTTATTGTTGTTGATCTCTTCAAATATTTTTTTCTTGTCATTGCCGCTTATCAGCATAAAGATGTTCTGCGCCTGATTTATCGCCGAAAGACTTAAGGTGACCCTGGGAACAACAGGATTGCCCTGTAACCCGTCACAGGCAACAACCATCCTTTTTTCGCTCAACAACGGGGTTGTAGGAAACAATGAGGCGACATGCCCATCCGGCCCCATGCCTAAAAGGATGAGATCGAAACCGCTCCCCGGCTTGCCGGCCGCCCGATCCTTAAAAAACAATTCTATTTCCTGCTGATAGCGCTGGGCAGCAAGAGCCGGCGATGCATCTTCCCCCTCCATGCGATGAATATTGGCCGCAGGAACCAGCCCCTTGTGGAGCAAGGTATCAAAGGCTAATTTATAATTGCTGGCCGGGTCGGTTGGCGGCACACAACGCTCATCTCCCCAGAAAACATGGGTTTGTTGCCAGGGCATCTTTTCGACAAAAGGGGAGGAGCCCAGAAGCTCATAGAGAAATGCCGGGGTTTTGCCACCGGTAAAAACAATGGAAAAATAACCTTTCTCCGCGACCGCCGCCCGGGCAAGTTTGACAATATCACCGGCAACCCCATCGCTTAACTGCATAATCGTATCAAAGTGATAAACCTGCATGAGCTTAGCCTTTCATCAGAAGATTAATCATCTCTTGGGATTTTTCAGGCCCCAAACTGCCGGCGGGATAAAACTGCAGATCATCCTTGTTCATCAGGCAATTTTCACAAAATTGCAGAACCGGCGTAATAAAAGACCAGGATAATTCAACCCCGTCCTGCCGCCAGAAAAGCATATGATCGCCTAAGATACAATCGAGCAGCACCATCTCATAGGCGCCGAGCTCGGTTTTGGAAATAACGCTGTTATATTTAAAATCCATGGTCACCGGCCGCAGACACTCCTTGGCGCCTGGATTTTTGGTCTGGAAACTCAACGAGATCTTCTCTTCCGGATAAACCCCCAGGATCAGCCGATTGGCCAGGATATTTTCATCAAGAACATTGCGGAACATGGAGTGGGGAACGTTCTTGAACTGGATGACAATCTTGGTCTCCTTGCGCTCCATGCGCTTGCCGGAAACCAAATAAAAAGGCACATTACGCCAACGCCAGTTATCGATATAAACCCGCAACATGGCAAAGGTCGGGGTCAGCGAATCAGGGGTCACCCCTGATTCGTCCCGGTAACCGCAAACCGGCTGGTTGTCGATCATCCCGGCCGCATATTGGCCCAAGATGAGATTGTCGTGATGGTTGTCAATATTCAGCGGTTTAAGCGCCCTGAAAACCTTGACCTTTTCATCCTGCACCCGTTCAGCCACAAAGTGCGAAGGCGGCTCCATGGCGGTAAGGGCCAAAAGCTGCATCAGGTGATTCTGGAACATATCCCGCAGCACCCCGGACTGTTCATAATAACCGGCCCGGTGTTCCACCCCCAGTTTTTCGGTGGTGACGATCCCCACATGATCGATAAAACTTCTATTCCAGAGCGGCTCGAAAATCGTATTGGCAAACCGCAGCATTAAAATGTTCTGCACCGTTTCCTTGGCCAGATAATGATCTATCCTGAATATCTGATGTTCGTTAAAGCTGTCGTGCAGGATCCGTTCAAGTTCGCGGGCTGAATCCAGATCGCGGCCAAAGGGTTTCTCGACCACGATCCGTGCCCAGTCTTCGCCGTCCTTGCCTTCAACGGCCAGGCCGGCCTGGCCGAGATGGGCGCCGATCACCGGATAAAGAGAAGGGGGGACCGCAAGGTAAAACATGCGGTTTTTTAAGGTATTGTTCTTTTGGTCAAGCCCGTCCAGAAAATCGGCAAGCTCAAGGTAGGAATCTCCATTGTCGTAGGTTATGGCCTGGTAGAATAATTTTTTTGAAAACTCAAGCCAACGCTGCTGGTCGACCTCGACCTGCTCGATTAAAAATCCATACAGCCGATCCTTGAAGACCTCATCGCTCATCACCGTCCGGCTTGCCCCTACAATATTGATCGGATCGGGCAGCGCATCGTGGATAAAAAGGTTGTACAGGGCGGGGATGAGTTTCCTGGCGGCCAGATCACCGGACCCGCCGAAAATAACAATGGAACATGGCCGCAGATCGCCTTTTGCAAAAAGATCGCAGGCGCCATATGCGGAACAGGCGGCAGATGATGCTGAAATCATGGCTTATCCCCGTTTATATTTTTTAAGCGACAACCGCCAAGCCCATCATTGTCCATGGCCGGAGGAGGGTTGTTCGCGACGGCACAAATGCAAGGGCGGTGAGCATCTGAAAAACAATCGCGGCCAACCCCGTGATATTCCACTATTTTGACAAAAAAACCTGACAACATGGAGTATACCACAGGTTAGATGATCAATGGATTAAGAAAATGATCAATTTTTGCCCGGCGGAATTACCCCTTGGATTTCCTTAATATAAATATCCTGCTGGGGAAAAGGAATTGTAATGTTACGCGCGGCGAAGATATTGTAAATATCCCTGAGCAGATTATGGGTTTCCCGCCCCTTGAGGCTCGGATCATCGACCCAGCAGAGCAGTTGGTAATCCAAGGAGGAGGGGCCGAAGGCCCGCAGCCGAACCCGGGGGGCCGGTTCCTTGGCAACAGCGGGGTTGCGCTCGGCCACCTCCAGCAGGGCGGCCTCGACCTCATCGAGATTGCTGCCATAGGCAACCCCGATCGGCACCCTGATCCGGAATCTGGGAATAGGGGCGCTTTCATTGATGATCTTTGAATTGGCCAGAATGGCGTTGGGGATGGTTATCAGCACATCATCCCTGGTCTTGAGCCTGGTCGAGCGGATACCGATTTCGACCACCTCGCCGCGGTCGTTATTATCAAGAATAATATAATCGCCCACCGCAAAGGTCCTGTCGGCAAAAATCGAGATGCCGCCGAAGAAGTTGGCCAGGGTGTCCTTGGCGGCCAAGGCCACGGCAATCCCGGCGATCCCGGCCGAAGCGAAAATCGGGGCCAGATTGATGTCCCAGATGGAAAGCAGCCAGAGCAGGACTAAAATTACGATTACAACCCGCACCACATTCTTTAACAACAACAAAAGGTCCTTGCCCATCTTGCCGCGAGAAAGGGCCTCGGTCAGATTATTCTCCGCGATCAAGCCGAAGATCTTCAACCCGGCGGAGGCCCAGATGAAAAGAATCAAGCTCTTGGTGATACCGGGCAAAAATTTATCCCATGGCGCGGCAAGGATAGGCGGCAAGGCAACGGCATGGAGCACCCCGATCCCGACAACGGTCAGGACCACCGGCAGATGCATAATCATGATCACTTGATCATCAAAAGAAATACTGGTCATCGATGCCAGTTTTTTCAAAATTCGATTAACAAAAATATGCACGGCCCAACTCAGCAACAGATAACAAAAAACAATCACCAGTCGATGCACAAGCACGATTGCATACAATTCTTTTATGAACTCAATAAGATCCATATCAAATCCTCGGATGTCAGGTTTACGTAAAAATTAATCCTAAAAAAAGGACGATTATTAATCCTCGTACGGCTTCATGTCGGGAATGACCGGTTCAAGGATATAGAATGGGAGCAGCAAGGTCCTTTTAATAATGTTCAAAATTCCCTGACCGACCGCACCGGGGTCGAGCACGGTAATCTTTGGGTCACGGATATTTCCCTTTACCGAAACAGGGATCGCCACCACCGTCCCTGTTTTCCCGGCCAAAACCCGGCCGACAAGGGGGACGTTGCTGATTATGGTGTCCAGGGTCTTCAACGGGGCAACCAGCACCACCAGATCCAGATCATAGGTGTTGATGTTCATCTTGCCCTCGGCATAGATATTGAGCCCCTCACCCTTGATAAAAGCCTGCTCGATGATGAGGTTATTTTCTTTTACCTTTGTGTTTAAAACAAGCTCATTATAGGCAAAACCTTTTTTCTGCTCCCCGTCGGGACCGCTGTCGGTACTGGTAAATATATCGGTAACATTGACCACCTTGAAGATTTTCGAAAGCAAGGTCATCCGCAAAATCCGGCCCTGGGCGGAATGCACATCCAGATATCCGTCACGCCAATCGTTGAGGGCGCCGACCAACCTGCCGCTTAACGAGAAATCCCCTTCGATCAAATCCTGGGGGTAGCCGAGGCAGGGCAGGATTAACTCGAATTGCGGGGTGGTCTCACAGGCGCTGATAATATTAAAATTACTCTGCCCAAGCTCGGGGGTGGAATACCACTCGCCGGTGGTATACAGACAGCAGAGCCGCCCCGAGGTAATATTAGCCGCCGCCTTCCAACCGGGAAACAATCTTATTTTGCCGCGCAATGGATTCCAGATCAGGGGCGCATCCTCTCTTCGGCCTAAGCCGCCATCCCGGTCGCCGGACACAAACTCCTGCAGATCAAAATTTATTTCGCCGGTAATACTCCATGGATTAGGGTTATTCTCGCCACCCGTTTCCTCGGCAATCTCATGTCTTATCAACTCCAGATCATCTAGAAAACTAAAAATGGTCTTGCGGGATAGGGATAACGATTGCAGGTCGACATTGAGCTCCAACCCTTGAGCCGAACGATACAACGGACCGGTGATCGCCACACTTTCGTTGTCGGCAAGCCCCAGCAGCAGTTGTTTGATGTCGAGGATCTCACCGGTGCCGACAAGATGCATCTCGGCGACATCGATGTTTGAAATTTCACTGCCGTCCCAATGCCAATTCAGCCCCTTGGCCGACAATTCACCGGCAAAAACAGTGGCAGTGGGATCGGCGGGCAGCAACAGCTGAAAATCACCGGCAATATTTCCCTGAAGGAAAGCCTTGTTTTCCAAAAGAGCGTCAAGGGTTTTTTCGGACAGCCTCCCTTTCCAGGTAAAATTAAAGGTTTCCGGGATGTTATCGAGAAAATCAATGACAATGTCAGCCTGTTCATCAATCCCTTTGATGGCCAGATCAACCACCAGAGGTTTGCTGATGGAAGAATCGACGCTGAAACTGATCCGGGGGGCTCCCTTTTTCTTTACCCCGGCGGAGAGGTTACCCTTGGCGAAAAGTTTCTCTTTGTCCCAGGCAAAATCAGCGTTCTCCAGGGTAAAGGGGAGGGCAGGGAAAAAAGGCGGCGGCACCAGCGCCAGGCCTTTAAGCCATGGCCCAAGTTTTTCCTTGGCCAGCCCGGATAACGCCAGAGCACCAGAGGTCAACGCATTACCGTCATGAAGAGCTTTTCCCGTAAGCTTAAAAGAAGAATCCAGCAAGGTTGCCGCACAGCGGGTAACGTTAAGCTCCTTTTCGGTCAGCAGCAGTTCTCCGTTGTTAACCTTGATCGGCGCCGGCAGTTGCGGAGAGGTAACAACAACATCGTCAAACTTAACATTGGTGCGGTATTTCCAACTGGCCGGCTCATCTAGCAGTCCGAAAACCCTGGTCTCGGTAAGGACCAGTTTACCCTTGACCTTGGAGGATATGTCCTTCAAGTCCTTTTGCAGAGGGGCCAATATCACTTGCCTGGACAAATCGAGATCAGCAGAAAGCAAGGTGGCATCGAGATCGGTTATCTCCACCGAAATTTTCCCGCTCCAGTCGACCTTGCCCGCAGTTTTTGGGATCTGATGCCGGCCATAGCTTGCCTCGACATCCTGCCATTGAACCTGCCCCGGCAGAATCGTCAACTGGCCCCGGCTAATCTTAACCGGCCAGCGCAGAGGTTTGTATGCCGCACTGCCGTTCATCTCGGCAAGCAAAAGGGTCACCTTGAGGTCGTTGAGGTTTTCTCCGACATGCAAATGGCCATTGGCCCGACCCGATATGTTGCTGAACATGGCGAGCTGCTCAAGAAAAATTCGATCATCAATCAGGCTGCGCAGCACCTCGGGCAACTCGGCCAGGTCACCATCGACCTCAACATCCAAGGAAAAATAATGGTTATCATCGGTCAGCCCCAACCGCAGTTCGCAATCCCGGCCGCTACTATTGCCGAGATTGGCCGTTGCCTGTTGCACGGATAAAATCCCGTCCGCGATCAGCATGTTGCCTGCGGCATGCTCCAACAACAACTTGCCATAGGGCACGAGGATGGTTGCATCGGTTTGCGCGGCGGTAATGGTCATCGCCCGGATATTATTAAATTCGGATACCGGCCCGCGAAATTGGTAAGAGGCCTTGCCCGCCTTGCCGCCCTGGACGATGTCGCAGACCTCGCGGGCAACCGGATGATCCGGCCACAGGGTAAGCACGGTTTTGCGAATTTTACTGAGATTAAGATTTTCCCCGGCCAGACCAAGGGTCCAGACCGGATTGTCGGCGTCTTCGGGATCGATTTGCCGATTGATCTCACCGGTCAGGGTCAGTCCCGGCTCCAGCAACTCGAAGTCATTGATTTTTAAAAACATATCCGCCCCCTGCTTTTTAAAGGCAAGGTCGACAAAGCCGCAACTGATCAGATTTTGTTCAACCGCGGGATGGGCCAGCAGACAAGGCAGATCGCCGACCAGATTCAACTCGATATTATCCAGCCCCTTGCCCTTGATCCCCCCCTTGAAATTGGCCACCGACTCAAGGGGCAGCAAGGCGCCGCCGCCGATGGTGTGAAAAGCATCATGCAGCCTAAGTTTTCTACTGTCGATCTTAAGCTGATAGGCGCTGCCGTCCAGGGCAACCTCACCCTCGATGCTGAAATTATCGCCAAACGAGGGCTTGCCGCTCAGGCTGAAGTTAAAGGTTGAAGAAGATATCTCCAGCTCGCCGGTTATCGAACCCAGATAAAACTCTTTATTAGCGGCATAGGGCAGCTGACTGTTCTCGGCAAAGTGCAGGGTTGCCCGCTCCACCGAAAGCTCGATCTGAGGCAACAGCTTAAAATCGAGCTGCCGGGAAGAATCCGGGATTTTCTTGACGGTAAACTGGGGCTCAACCAGATAAACATCGGTAACATCCACCTCCCGCGTAAATATCGACCGCCAGTCCGGGTAGATCCTGGCCACGGGCAGAACTATGGTGTAGGCCTCGTTGTCGAGCTCACAGGCCGACAGGGTGACATGGGGCAGGGGCAGCCATTGCCACTGAATTTGGCCGATCGCAATCCTGCTGGCGAGCTTTTGTTCAACCCGATTGACTAGTTGCTGCTTGATTTTATCAAGCTCCAGCATCCGGGGCACGATCAAAACCAAGGCCGCCAGGGTAAGCAGAACGCAAATGACGATCTTGACCGTTAATTTAAAGGTCCGCATTAAATATTTTTCTCAAAAAAATGAGCGTGTTAATAAAAAGGGGGAACATCACACCAGCAGATCATCTTCCTCGGGCCGGTGCCGCCGTTTAAGCTTGGCGGGCTTCCAGGGGCTGAAGGTCAAGGCCAGGGCGACAACCAGACAGATAAGCAGCCAACCTATGCCATAGATGATAAGCTGATCGGTGGGATAACCACCATAGTTATTTTTAAGATCGGAAGCAAGGGTGAGATAAAGAAGATAAATAAGAATAATCGGGGTTGAAAACATTATCGAAAAAGACCAGGCCTTGGGCACCCGGGAGGCAACCCGGTTGATGTGCGCCATAATTGTCGAGGTTTTCAAGATCCAGCCCACCAACAAACACTCAAGCAGGCCGCCGATCACCAGGCCGTAGTTGGTGATGAAATGGTCGGCGATATCCAGCAGGTAAAGGCCGCTCCGGGTGGTAAAGACGATGCTGCCCAGAAAACCGCCCAAGCAGAGCAGGGTGACCACCCGCTGCCGGGACCAGTCGAACTTATCGGTAAGCGAACAGGCAAAGGCCTCCACCAACGAAACCCCGGAGGTGATCCCGGCAATCACCAGCATCAGAAAAAAGAGGGTGCCGAACAAGCCGCTCATGCTGGGCAACAGAGAGATGGCCTTGGGGTAAACCACAAAGGCGAGCTGCGGCCCCCCCTTGATCGCCTCGGCAAAGGGCACCCCCTGGCTTTGGGCCATGAAACCGACAATACCGAACACGGCAAGACCGGCAAACAGCGAGTAAGAACAGTTGACCACACAGGTGATCAGGGCGTTCTTGCTGATGTTGGTTTTCTCCGGCAGGTAGCTTGCATAGGTGATCATGATCCCGAAGCCCAGGGACAGGGTGAAAAAGATCTGGCCGAAGGCCGCGGCCCAGACATCCCCGGCCGCCTCCCGCACCACCGGGTCAGCGGCAAAAAGATTGATCTTGCTCCAATCGGCATGAAGATAATGGGCAAAAACGGCATCAACGGCGCCGTCCAGGGTCAGAGTCCAAACCACCAGCACGATGGTCACCAGAAAGAGGATCGGCATGAAGATCATACTGGCCTTTTCGATGCCGTGGCTCACATCCCTGAAACAGATGGCCCAGCAGACAACCCAGACCAGAAAGGTGGAAAAAAGGATGGGCACCCGAATGCCGCCCAACTGGTTGGCCGATTCGGAGAGTTGCAGGAAATCATTAAAAAAGAAGGCCTGGGTATTACTGCCCCAGGCCTGGGTGAATGAAAACAGAAAATAATTGAAACACCAGCCGATCACCACCGAGTAGTAAAGCATGATCCCGAACATGGCCACCACCGGCATCCACCAGCCCAGCCATTCAAAACGGCTGTCAATCCTGGTAAAAGACAAGGGGGAAGAACCTTTTTCCCGATGGCCGACCCCATACTCAAGCAGCATGATCGGCAGCCCGGCAACCAGCAGGGCAACCAGGTAAGGAACCAGAAAAGCGCCGCCGCCATACTGGTGCGCCATGTAGCTGAAACGCCAGATATTCCCCAAACCGATGGCCGAGCCGATGGCTGCCAGCAAAAAACCGATGTTTGATTTCCATGCGCTACGCGAATCAGACATTCTGTTCTCCTGTTATGAGCTTATCTTGTGAGTGGATTGGACAAAAGATTTTCGAGGATATTAGCACAAGTAGGGCACAGGTTAAATTGATTTTCTAGTTCCCGGCTAAACACCAAGCAAATTTCTTGCTGTTTTTTGTTTTATTGGCAACCATGGCCGCTGGTGCTAGAATGGCTTAAATACCTTGCAGCCAACCCCAGAGCTTATTATAAAAACAGCTTGGCGGCTATTCTCTGATAAGATTTTCGCGGGCTAACCGATCATTATATTAAGGATACAAGCAATCCCATGGACAAGATAAAATTAGGCGTTATCGGGGTCGGCTACCTCGGCAAATTTCATGCTCGTAAATACGCGGCCATGGCCGATGTCGATCTGGTGGGCGTTGCCGATACCAATCCCGACTTTGCGGCGGCGGTTGCCAAAGATTGCAACACCAAACCCTTTGCCGATTTTTCAGAGCTGCTCAAAGAGGTTGACGCGGTGAGCGTGGTTGCCCCAACCAGCCTCCACCATCAGATCGGCCGAATCTGCCTTGAGGCAGGGGTCGATGTCATGATGGAAAAACCGATGACCACCACCCTGGAAGAGGCTGACGATCTGATCGCCATTGCCGCCGCCAAAAAACTCATTATCCAGGTGGGCCACATCGAACGGTACAACCCTGCGGTTTTGGCCATGGCCGAACATCTGACCCAACCGATTTTTATCGAATCCCACCGCATTCACGAATTCAAGCCCCGGGGCATTGATGTCGATGTGGTGCTCGACCTGATGATCCACGACATCGACATCATATTAAGCGTGGTCAACTCGCCGATCAGGACCATCCATACCGTCGGCGTTCCGGTTTTCACGCCGACCACCGATATCGCCAATGCCCGCTTGATCTTTGAAAACGGCTGCACCGCTAATATCACCGTGAGCCGAATCTCAAAGGGCAACCAACGCCGGTTGCGGATCTTTCAGCCCAAGTCATATATTTCGCTGGATTACGGCAAAAAAGAGATCATGGTCATCAAACTTACCGGCGAGGTCGACGAAAACCTCATCCCCAGGGAAGAGGTGATCAAGTCCTGTTTTATCGAAAAGGACGCCCTGGAGATGGAACTGGCCGACTTTGTCAACAATGTCCGCAACCGCACCACCCCCAAGGTTTGCGGCAACCAGGGGCGGCTGGCCCTGGCCGTGGCCCAGGAAATTATGGCCCAGATCAAGTGCCATGCCGAGCAGCACCGGCAACTTCTGCAAGATTAATCCCCAGCGGGCAATTACCTGAAAATGGCTGAAACCAAGATCATGATCGTGGCCGGGGAAGCATCCGGCGACCTGCACGGCGCCCATCTGGTCGCCGCCATCAAAAAAGAAAATCCCGAAGCGACCTTCTGCGGCATCGGCGGCAATGAGCTTAAGGGGCAAGGGGTAGAGATTCTCTATGATGCCGCCAAGTTGGCGGTGGTCGGCATTATCGAGGTAATCAGCCATTTCAAATACATCCGCCAAGCCATGGCCGCCCTTGAACAGCGGCTCAAATCCGAGCCGCCCGACCTGCTGATCCTGATCGATTACCCAGACTTTAATTTTCATCTGGCCAAAAAAGCAAAAAAACTCAACATCCCCATCTTTTATTACATCAGCCCTCAGGTCTGGGCCTGGCGCAGCGGCCGGGTCAAAACGATCAAGAAACTGGTAAACCGGATGGCGGTTATCCTGCCCTTTGAAAAGGATTTCTATGCCGCCCGCGACATGGAGGTTGATTTTGTCGGCCATCCGCTGATGGATTCGGTGAAAACCTCGATGGCCAAGGCCGAATTTTTAGCCCAACACCGGATCGATCCGACCAGCACCATCATCGGCCTGCTGCCCGGCAGTCGCAAACGTGAGGTGGCGGCGATGCTGCCTGTTTTTCTGGAGGCGGCCAAACTCATTAAAACCAGAGTGAAAAAACCGGTGTTTTTGCTGCCTCTGGCCTCGACCTTGAGCCTGGCTGATCTGCGCGCCCACGGCCTGGCGGATTGCGAGTTCGAGGTGAAGGTTATTGCCGAAAATCGTTACGATATGATGGCCGCCTGTCAAATGGTGATGGCGGCCTCGGGCACCGTGACCCTGGAGCTGGCCATCCTGGATGTGCCGATGCTTGTTTCTTACCAGGTTTCCCCGCTCACCTATCTGATGGCCAGACATCTTATAAAAATTAAATATGCCTCCCTGGTAAACCTGGTGGCTGATCGCGAAGTGGTGCCCGAACTGCTGCAAAAAGAGGCAACCCCGGACAATCTCGCCCGGCATGGTTTGGAGTTATTGACGGATACTAAGAGCAGAGAAGAAATGCTGAACGGCCTGGCCGAAGTCAGGGCAAAACTCGGCGGGGCGGGGGCCTCGGCTCGGGCCGCCCGGATAGCGTTGGCCACGGCTCGATGATCAGCGTGGTTTTTTCATAACTTTGAGTTGCGATTCGACCACGTCTTTATAACATGTCGGACAGATGCTGTGGGTGAATAGCATGTCGGTGTTGTGGTGAAAATAGGCTTCAAGATCCTGCCAGTAGTTGTTATCGTCCCTGATTTTTTTACAATAGCTGCAGATCGGTAACAAATTTTGCAGGGTTTCCACCTGTTTTTTGGCGTTTTCCAGCTCCTCCACCCGGCAAACCAAGCGCTCATTGGCTTGCCGCAATTCCTCGGACTGGGTATTGATGGTCAGGTTAGCCTGCTCGAGATCAATGTTTTTCTCCTTGAGCTTGACATTGGCCAAATCAAGAGCCTCGGTCCGGGCCAGCACCCTGGCCTCAAGCTCGTTGTTGAGGCTAACCAATCTTTCATTCTTTTCTTGCAGTTCATCGGTAAGGGCTCGGTTCTGTTGCTTGAGCCGAAACCGCTCCACCGTATGGGCCAATGCCACCCTCAGTTCATCATTATCCCAGGGTTTAACAACATAACGGTAGACATGACCCCGGTTGATGGCATCAATCAAATCGCCGGGATCGGTATAGGCGGTGATCATAATCCGCTCACAGTTGGGGGCGATCTCATTGACCCTGGCGAGCAGCTCGGTGCCGCTCATTCCCGGCATTCGCTGGTCGGAAAGAACCACGGCAATCTCTTTGTTTTCAGCAATAATCTCCAGCGCCTCGTTACCGCTGCCGGCAACAAAAACATCGTAGGTATCCCCGAATGTTTCCTTGAAATTGATAAGGTTGATTACCTCATCATCTATATATAGGACCGGAGTCTTCTGCATTTTTTCCCGTTTAGGAGACTATTCCTGTGTTCTTCTGGTGGAAACAAAGGACTTGATCTCCTTTGCCAGGTTATAGGTCTTTACCGCATTGCCGATGGTGAGCCGTAATTGTTCCTCTTCCCATGGTTTGACAAAGTAGCGGTAAACTTCAGCCTGGTTAATGGCGTCGATCAATTCGTGGATCTCGGTATAGGCGCTGATAATCATCCGGATGGTTTCCGGGTATTGCATCTTCACCTGAGCCAGCAACTCTATGCCGCTCATGCCCGGCATCCGCTGATCAGATACGACCAGGGCCATTTCTCCTTGTTTCTTTAGAATGTCGAGGGCAACCTCACCGGATAAGGCGGTAAAGATCTCGAATTCGTCGGAAAGTGTTTCTTTGAAATTGGTCAAGTTGACTTCTTCATCATCAACATAAAGAACCCGTCCTTTTTTTTCACCCATAACGATACCCCCAATAATTTTACATGCTCAACCCAGTCATCTTGCTCAACAATGATAAACTTTTATATTACAAAAAAAATCTCACAAAAATCTTACAATTATAAAACCGGTAAAATTATTTCAAATTCACAGCCGCCGCCTTGCAGATTCCTGGCCATAATCTCACCCTTATGATTGATGATAATACCGTATGATATGCTCAAGCCCAGCCCCGAACCTTTGCCGAATTCCTTGGTGGTAAAGAATGGATCGAAGATCTTACCCAACATATTCTCGGGGATGCCCGTCCCCTTATCGCTGAACAAAATATGAACCTTGTCCCGCGCTTCCCAGGTTTTAATCTTGATCATGCCGCCATCCGGCTGGGCATGAATGGCATTGATCAGGATATTCATGAAAACCTGATTAAGCTGGCTTTGCGAGCCGTTAACATTTGACAGTTCCGGCGCAAAATCCCTGACAATCTCAAGCCGATGCTTATATTCGTGGTAGGCCAGATTGAGAGTGCTGTCAAGGCAATCATTGATAGCGACCGGCTTCCAAACCTCTTCATCCGGCCGGGAGAAGTTCTTTAAATCATTTACTATTTTAATGGTCCGCCTCGCGCCTTCCCAGATGTTGTCCAGCAGCACATCCACGCTCTTCATAATCCGGCCATAATCCTCAACCGTAGAAGTAGACGCTGTTTTTGATTCTGCGGCCAGCAAGCCCTTAAGCTCATTAAGCCGGTTGGTCAAGGGCGGCAGGGCGCCGCTGACGAAATTGATGGTATTGTTGATTTCATGGGCCACTCCGGCGACCAGTTGGCCGAGGGCGCTCATTTTTTCGGACTGTACGAGCTGCATCTGGGTATCGCGCAACTCATTAAGGGTATGCTCAAGCTCCCGGGTCCTGATTTTGACCTTATCCTCCAGGCTGTCTTTGAACTCCTGAATGGTCTGGAAGGCCTGACCCAGGTTGTCCACCAGATTACTGAAGGTATCATCCAGGATCGAGATATCATCTTTGCTGGTATTGGTATCATCATTAATTTTTAACTTAAGGATAAGATCCTGCAGGGGCCGCACGACATCCCTGGTTAACAGATAGGAAACCCCAAGGGCGATGCCCAAAAACAGCAAGACCAGCATGACATTTTTTTTAACAATCTAATGCACACTTTTTTCAAAA
>Ga0224496_10000736_pt1 | contig 22166 bp, 16 predicted proteins | sample SF_Jul11_sed_USG_2_FD_168127 | JGI IMG/M metagenome (GOLD analysis project Ga0224496, IMG submission 168127) | Sediment microbial communities from San Francisco Bay, California, United States - SF_Jul11_sed_USGS_8_1 | ecosystem: Environmental > Aquatic > Marine > Sediment | place: USA...
AGATCGATTTAAATCCAGCCAGCAAATTTTGTCCCATCACCTTCCCCCTTCTTTCCGCACCCTTTCCCCCAGCGCGGGTCAGTGATTCCCGCCCGTACCCAGCGCCCGTTCAATGGACGCCTTGAGCTCCTTGAGCTTCACCGGCTTGGGGAAAAAATCATGCACATCGTCACGCAACGCCTCAATGGCCACGTCCAGGTTGGCAAAGGCGGTGATCATGATCACCACCGTCTGGGGATAGAGCTTCTTGACGGTGCGCAGCACCTCCAGGCCGTCCACTCCTTTCATCTTCAGATCGGTGACCACCACCTCGAAGGGCTTGGCCTTGAGCCGCTCCAGGGCGGACTGACCATTGAGAAAGGTCTCCACCTCATACCCCTCCTGCTCCAGGGAGAGCCGGGCCATGTCACCGACTATTTTTTCATCGTCAATTATCATGATGCTGTGTTTCGCCATCAGAACACTCCTTGATCTTCATACAGCTCGGCAGCGTGATGAAAAAGGCGGTGCCAACGTCGACCGAGCTTTCGACGCGGAGATTCCCGCCATGATTCTTGATAATTCCGTAACTGACCCAGAGCCCCAGGCCCGTGCCGCCTTCTTCCTTGGTGGTGAAAAAGGGGTCGAAGATATGGTCGAGGAACTTGGACTCGATTCCCTTGCCGGTATCGCGGATCTCGATTTCCACATCGTCGCTGCCGGCCAGGTAGCGGCTGAAAATCGACAACTCGCCGGTGTTGCCCATGGCCTGAATGGCGTTGGTGGAAATATTGACCAGCACCTGCTGGACCTGATGCTCGTCAATATATACCGAGGGCAGTTCGTCGGCGAGTTCCAACCGTAATTGAATATTGGAAACATTGAGCATGTTCTGGACCAGGTCGAGGGTCTTCTGCACCACGTCGTTGGCCTCATTCTTGACCAGATGCCGCTCCTTGGGGCGGGAAAAATCAAGCAGGTTCTTGATGATCACCCGCAGTCGTTCGGTCTGCTCCTCCACCCGACCCATGAAATCGATGCGCTGCTCCCGCTCCAGGTGGTCGTACACCTCGGCGTAGGTCTGAGCGATCATCGATATATTATTGAGCGGATTGTTCAACTCGTGGGCCACTCCGGCCACCAGGATGCCTATGGAGGCGAGGCGTTTCGACTGCAAAATCTCTTTTTCCCGGTTGTTCAACTCGCTGGCCATGGCGTTGATGGCGCTGATCACCGCTCCCATCTCGTCACTGGTGGGCTCCTCGTCGATCTTCTCGTACCGCCCCCGAGAAATGGCCTGGGTGAGCTCGACCACCTTGCGCAGCGACAGGCCGATATTGGCGACGATGAGATGGGTAAAAAGAAAGGCAAAGAGGACGATCCCCCAGAAGGAATAGAGGAGAATGGTCTTCGACTTGGTGACGATCGCCCCCACCCGGCGCCGTTCAAGCGAGGTCATGCTCTCGGAAAACTCCTTGAGGCGCTGGCCGGCGCGGCGCAACCGTCTCTGGCTCTCCTCGCTCGGCTGCCGGCCCTCATCGGCATGCCGGCGGGCCTCGTCGATCATCAGCGCATAGTCGTCCATGTAGGCCCGGAGACGGCTATAATTCTCAAGCCCAACCGCCCGGGTGATGTCCCCCTTGACGTCGGCCATGGAATCTGATGCCTCCTCGATCATCTCCTCGATCCCCACCAGCACCTCGGGATCGCGATAAAGGAAAAAATTCTTCTCGGCAAGCCGCATGGCCAGGAAGGAGGCATTCAACTCATCGGCGATGGTGGTGAAGCGGAACTTGGTGAGGATCTGGTTGAGGTCGTGCAGCGCGAAACTGCCGATCAGGACAATGAGACCGATGAGGACCGCATTGGAAAAATAGACCTTATGTTCGATCTTCATGGCGTGCTCCTCATCCGGCCAGTACCGCGCTGCGGGTGCGGGGCAGCTCGGCCTGCTCCTTGCGCACCGGCCAGTACCAGAGCAGACCGTCGCTGACCAGGAGCAGACCGATCACCACCAGCATGGTGTCGAAGGGGGTATTGAAACTCAGGCCGAAGTAGCTGATCAGGCCAATGCCGATACTGGTGAAGGAAACCCCGGTACGGACAAAGGCAAGCCCGGTGCGGGCCCGGGCGTAAAGGGTACGGTAACAGGCGCCGATGGTTCGCTGCGCCGCCAGCACATTCCGCTCACGGGCCAGATGGGTCCGCTCCTGGCTGCCCGGCTCCGGCCAGAGAATGGTGCAGTAGTTACCAAGCAGGTCTCCCAGCCGGGCGAGCATGGTCGCCTTGGTGGGGGTGGGCTCGCCGCCGGCCTGTTCGATGAAATGGTAGCTCTCGAGAAAATGCAGGGTGGCGGCGGTCACCTCCACCAGGGTCTGGTCCCGGGGCGGCGTCATCCGCGACTTGCGGACCCGCAGATAGATGGGCAGGCCGTTGATAACCAGCGCGAGACCGGCAACGAGAACGGCCAGCGCCAGGAACATTGGCACATGGAGCTTGGGCGAACGGAGCAAGGTGTTGGCAATGGTGGTAAAGGCAAGGCCGTCGCGCACCGAGGCGAGCGCGGTGCGCGCCTTGGCCATGTCGGTGCGGTAGCAGGCCAGCCTGGTCCGCCACTGGGCCATGGAATTGCGCCAAAAGGCATGGCCGGTGCGCTCGGTGCCGACGAGTTTCCCGGGCTGGGCATGGAGGAAATCCTGGATGTACCACCTGATGTCGTCGGGCAGCGCCACCCGGTACTCGAAAGGGCCCTCCCCAAGCATCTCCGCCACCTCGGCGTGCAGGGCCGGATCGGAGGGATCGGCGGCGGCGATCACCACCGTGCCGTCTCCGTCCTTGATCACCGGAAACCAGCCCCGCGCCGCCAGCCGCTTGCCGGAAACGGCGCGCAGCAACTCGGGCGGAATGGGCAGTCGCTCGTCGTACTCAATGGCCGGACATTGGAAGTGAGCAGCAAGGGCCTCGAGCAGCACCCGACGAGGCAAACCGTACTCCTGGTGCAGAACCCGGGCGAGAGGAACACTGCGGGCAGCGGCATCACGAGCAGCCATCTCAAAGGTGACGCCGTCCAGCGCACCGGCCGCGGCCATGGTGTCGAACGCCTGGGCCTGTGGATCGTGACTATTCATGGCTGAACACCACCTTGTACCAGAAACGGGCCGGCTTACCATAGTCGGGAACCGCGATATCCATATCACCAAAACAGTACGGAAACTGCCGCCGGTAGCGCTCGGCCGGCAGACTCCAGGCGAGGCCGTCGGCGATCAACACCAGACCGCCGACCAGCATCAGGGTATCGAAAATGGCCCAGCCAATACCGCCGTCGTTAAAGTAGAGCACAAAGGCAACGCCAATCATGAAAATACTCAGGCCGGTACGAACAAAGGCAAAGCCGGTACGCGCCCGGGCCATCACCGTGCGCAGCCGCGCCATGACATTACGCCGCTCGGCCAGCACCGTCCGTTCCAGGGCCAGGCCGGTGGTGGCCCATATGCCCGGCACGTGACTGCCGCGCACCGGCAAAGGCATGGCCTGCACCGCCAGGGTCGCTGGCGAATGGGGATGCGGGAAGGTCAAATCCCAGATACTCTTCTTCAAATTTCGCTCCCGGGCCGTGGCGTAGCCATCCACCCCGGCACGACGACCACTGGAGTACCAGAGGAAGCCCTCGACCACCATCAACGAGCCGATGCCGATCAGGGCGATATCAAAGGAAAGCCAGCGGCTGGCGTGAAAATGACGGATGAGACCGAAACCCAACCCCACAAAGGAAAGGCCGGTCCGGACAAAAGCCAGGCCGGTGCGCGCCTTGGCCATGCGGGTCCGGTAGCAGGCAAGCAGGGTCCGTTCCTCGGCAAGATCGGTCCGGTCGCTGGCCAGATAGCGCCGCCGCATCACCGGACTCAAGCTGGTCCAGTTGTCGCGAAGGGCGGCGGCACCATGCACCTCGCCGGTGCGTGAAAAGACCATGCCGCCGTCCACACCGCATGCCTCAAGGACAGTGGTGCCGCCACTGGACTCGGTGCCGGCGCAGGCCGGCAACCGGGCATGGATCTTCCGCGCCCCCACATACCACTTGGCCCCATCAAAGGCCATGACACAGCCCACCACCAGCAACGGCGCCTCCAGGAGCAACAGATACCCGGCCCCGAAGATCCGCATGAAGAGCAAGGCGATGGAAATAAACGAGATGCCGGTGCGAATAAAGGCCAGCCCGGTGCGGCTCTTGGCGAGCAAGGTCCGGTAGTGGGCGAACAGAGAACGGCGACCGGCGAGATAGGTCCTTACCTTGGCCAGCGGGGTCCGGCCGGCCGGAGAGGGAAACCCGGGATTGAGATCCTGATTGTGTTCTACGATCCGCACCAGGTCACCGGGCAGGGTGACGAAAAAATCAACCACAACCACGCCCAGATTCGACTTGATCCGCTCGGCCAGTTCCGGCGTGGGCTCGCAGGCAATCACCACCGCCCGCTCCCCCTCCACCAGACGGGGAAACCACAGCTCCTTTTTCAGCCGCTCCAAATCAAGCCGGAGCAGCAGAAGCATGGGGGCAGTAACCTTTTCGTCATACTCAAGCCAGGGACACCCATAGCGCTCCGACCGCTCGGCCAGCAGCGCATGTCTTTTCAGATCACGCAACAACACAACCTAATTCTCCAAAAACACCACCCGGGAACAACAACCGCGGTCCCGGGAAAGAAAACGCATCTACGCGGAAACAGAGAGCAAATGCAGGCCGTGCCTACCCGGCCTGCCGCAACACCTCTTCCCAAGCACGAAAAATCGACTGTTTCAGTGCCTCAAGGCGAAAGGGCTTGGCCAGGCAGTCAAAGGCCCCCTGCCGGCGGGCCTCGGCGGCCGTATCCTCGCCGGCATAGGCGGTGATCACGATCACCCGCGCCGCAGGAGAAAGATCGCGGACCCGGCGCAACACCTCCCAGCCGTCCACACCGGCCATCATCAGGTCGGTGACCACGATCTCAAAGGGATGCTCGGCCATCGCCGCCAGGGCCGGAGCCCCGCTGGTGAAGGTCTCGACCTCGAATCCCAGCTTGGCGTAGGCCTGCCTGAGCCGCTTGCCGACAATGGGTTCATCATCCACCACCAGCAAACGCAAGGCCGCGGGCAAGGTCTCTTGGACTTCCATTTCGGCGCACTCCTCGCTTGGTCCACTCAAGGGGCATACTTCCACTGGCATGCCGCCGCTGGCCATGGCCCCGGACGGCATTCCCGCCCGTCGCCCTTTCGACACAGCAAAACCTATCTTGATTAAGCAACTCCTGTGCCACCAACATAACAACTTGATTTTAAAGGATTTAACAAAACGAACGCGCCCACCAATGCCGAGACGACTGTTCCAGCCTGCAACAAAAACGCTTATCCTTCTAAAATGACTGGCTTTCCCATGGGGAAACACCTGTCCCGGACTGAAACAGCGACACGAACAGACCACGGAAAGAACGAGGGGAAAAGATTGCGGGACGACGCTTAGGGAGCCGGGGGAACGACAAGGCCGCGCAGGTTTTCCCGGGCCAGCCGATAATCGGGGACGACTGCCAGGGCGCGCCGAAAACACTGCTCGGCCCGGGCCCGGTCACCTTGGTCGCGGTAGAGCACGCCCATATTATTGAGGATGGAGGCGTTGGCGGGTTGCACGGCGATGGTGCGCCGATAAAACTCAAGGGCGGCGGCGAAATTGCCCGCCTGGTGAAAAACCATACCCAGCGCCGCCAGCACCGCTGGATTTTCAGGAGAAAGGGCGAGCGCCTTGAGCAGATGATCACGGGCCGCGCCAAGCTCCCCCTTCTGGCGCAGGAATACGCCGATGGTGTGGTTGGCGGCAAAGTCGTCGGGAACCAGGGCAAGCACCGCCCGGCAGTTGGCAATGGCCTGGTCGAGTTGACCCGCCCGGCCGTAGGCGACCGCAAGCTGATACCGGGCCATGAGCAGGCGCGGCTCCAGGGCGAGGGCGGCGGCGAACTCGGCGATGGCCTCATTGTTGCGACCCGCATCCAGAAGCTGCCGGCCAAGATTGAAATGGGGCCGGGCCTTGGCCGGCGCCTTACGGACCAAATCACGGTGAAAGACGAGCGGCTCACGCCAGGTTTCGTTGCGCTGCCGGGCCCAGAAGCCCAACAACAGAACGATGACGGCAACGATCACCAGTCCGGCCCACCGCCTGCGCACCAGACGAAAAAGGGCCAGGGCCGCCACTGCCACCGGCAGCGCCGATGGCAGGTAGAGCCGGTGCTCGAAAATCAGCTCAAGGCCGACAAAGGACGACTCCAGCAGCAGGTTGCCCAGATACCAGAGAATAGCAAAGGAGAACAGCCGCTGGCGGCGGGCCACAAATACCGCCGTCGCCACCAGCAGCGCAAAACCGGCCACCGCCGCCAAGGTCGTGGCCGGCGCGAGAAGCCCGTGCGAAAGGGGAAAATCATGATCAAGACTCAACCGGGAAGGGGCGGGATAGACAAGAAGGCCGAGGTAGAAAAAAAGCACCCGGGACTCGGTGAGCAGCCGCTCCCACACCCCGTAATCCTGGTAGGTGTAGGAAGCGGTGACCACACGCCAGGGGTGACCGCCGGTGTAGACGAAAACCGCCCCCAGCAACAGGGCGAACACCACGCCGACAAGAGGAAGATGCCTCTTCAGCCAGCCCCGGTCGAGGTCGCGCAGAAAGTACCACTCGTAGAGGAAAACGAAAAACGGCAGGGTGACGGCGGTCTCCTTGCTGCCCAGGGCCAGGAGCCCGGCAACCAGCGCCGCGGCGAACCACCAGCGCCCCCGGCCGGCAGCCCCGCTCAACCGCCCCCGCAGATAGCAATAGAGCGCCAGCAGATAGAACATGCCGGCAAGCGCCGCCATCCGCTGCACCAGATAGGTGACCGCCTGGGTCTGGAGGGGATGGACCAGCCAGATCAGAGCGGCAGCGAAAGCGATGGGCAGCGCCTCTTCGTCGCCACAGCCGACGGCGGGCAGAGTCAGGGTGCTCTTCAACAGCAGGAAGAGAAATATCCCGGCCAGGAGATGGACAGCGATGTTGACCAGATGGAAACCCGGCAGCCAGTCGCCATGCGCATAATAATTCAAGGCAAAGGAGAGATTGGCCACCGGCCGGGTGGCGCAGGGCGAGCGGGTGATCGCCTCGGCAAGGGCTCCGGGAGCGAGACTGGAGAGATGGATGGCGCTGTTTTCCTCGATGTTCTGGATATCGTCGAAGTAAAACGGCACCCGCAGGGTATTGGCGTATACCGCCCACCCCGCCATGACCAGCACCAAAAGAGGCAGCGCCAGAGAGAGCCCCCTCTTCAACCGTTCCTCAACCATTGCCCCCCGTCCAAGACAAAAAATTCACCTGCAAACGCTGCTCCCGTGACTCGAAACACCCCCACGCACGACAAGCTATACCACTGGCAGCCGCCAGCGAGCAACCAGGGACGTGAACAAATCCCCCCCACACGCCCCCGCTCAAGCAAACCGCAAGCGCCCGACGACGAACTGATAGAGCACGCTCACCAGGTAGAAGAGCGCGCCGCCAGCCAAGAGGCTCCCGATTTCACCGGGCGCGAGCGGGGCGATTTTGAACACCTCGCAAAGCGGCGTGTACATGAGCAACGCCTGGAGAGCGACGCAGAGCAGCACCGACCCCCACACCCAGCCGTTCGAGAAAAACGGCACCCGGTAGCCGTGGCGGATGACGAAAACCAGGATGCATTCGTAGAGCACGACGAAGTTGAAGACCATGGTCTGGGCGCGGGTCACCGCCGCCGCATCGTCGCCGTTGCCCCCCGCCCGGGCGAACAGGACCAGGGCGATCACGGTGCCCACCACGCCGAGCACCGCGATCAGGGCGAGCTTGGGGCGCGGCAGAATGCCCTCGGCGGCCGACTTCGGCACCCGCGCCATGATCCCGGCGCCGTAAGGATCGACACTGTAGGCCAGGGCCGGGGCGCCGTCGGTGACCATGTTGATCCAGAGCAGGAGGATGGCGGTGAGCGGCAGGTTCATGCCGAGGATCACCGCCAGGAAGATGATCAGCACCTCGCCCAGGTTGCCGGAGAGCAGCAGCATGATCGACTTCTGGATGTTGTCGTAGATCCCCCGCCCCTCCTCGATGGCGTTGACGATATGGGTGAAGGAGTCGTCGAGGAGGACGAAATCCGCCGCCTCCTTGGCCACCTCGGTGCCGCTGCCCACCGCCACGCCGATATTGGCTTTTTTAAGGGCCGGGGCATCGTTGACCCCGTCGCCGGTCATCGCCACCACATGGCCCTGCGCCTGAAGGGCGGCGACGATACGCTGCTTGTGCTCGGGAACGACGCGGGCGAAGATGTTGACCCCGGCGGCAAGCGCGGCGGCAAGCGCGGCGTCGTCGAGCCGCTCGACCTCCGCGCCGGTGAGCACGCCGCCGCTGATGCCGACCTCGCGGCCGATGGCCTCGGCGGTGGCCCGGTAGTCGCCGGTGATCATGATCACCCGGATCCCGGCCCGGCGGGTGGTGGCGATGGAGGCGACCACGTCGGGACGGGGCGGATCTATCATCGCCTGGAGGCCGACAAAAACGAGCCCCGCCTCGGCAAAGGGCTCTGCCTCGGCAAGATCCCGGTAGGCGAACCCGAGCACCCGCAGGGCGCGACCGGCATAATCGTCGTTTTGGGCCGCGATCCGGGCCCGATGCGTGTCGGTGAGCGGGACTTCCCGCTCACCCACCAACACGTGACTGCACCGGTCGAGCAGCTCGCGGGGCGCACCCTTGCTGGAGATACGGCGCCGGCCCGCCACCTCCGCCGTCAACACGCTCATCAGCTTGCGCTCCGAATCAAAGGGCAGCTCGTCGAGCCGCTCACCCCCGGCGGCAACCCCGGCCTTGGCCGCACTCACCAACAGCGCCGCCTCGGTGGGATCGCCGGTGATCCGCCACTCGGCCGCTTCCTCGCGCAGGGAGGCGTTGTTGCAGATCAGGCCGATCCGATACAGCTGCGGCGAGAGCGGCACCGAAACCGTGCCCGCCGGACTGTAGCCCACCCCGGCGAGCTCGGCCTCGCCATCCAGGGTCCAGGCGTGGCGCACACACATCTCGTTCTGGGTCAGGGTGCCGGTCTTGTCGGTACAGATGATGTCGCAAGAGCCCAGGGTTTCCACTGCGGAAAGCTTGCGGACCAGGGCCTTTTTGCGCAGCAGCCGCTTGACGCCGATGCTGAGGGCGATGGTGACCACCGCCGGCAGGGCCGTGGGCACCGCTGCCACCGCCAGACTGATGGCGATGAAGGCAAAGGCGACCAGGGCTTCGCGGCTGCCGCCGTTGAGCAGGAACTCCTTGGCGGTCGCCAGCACGAAGACCACGGCGCAGATGCCGACAATGACCATGCCGAGCTTGCGGCCGAAGCTGTCGAGCCGCCGCTGGAGCGGCGTCAGCTCCTCCCGGGCCTCCTTGATGAGCAGGGTGATCTTGCCGATCTCGGTGGCCATGCCGGTGCCGACCACCACCGCCCTGGCGTTGCCGGTGACCACCGCCGTCGAGGAAAAAAGCATGTTGCGCCGCTCGCCCAGGGGGATCTCGCCGCTGAGCACAGCCTCGCCCTTGTCCACGGGCACGCTCTCACCGGTAAGCGCCGCCTCGTCGACCTTCATCCGTGTCGCGGCGACGAGCCGGCAGTCGGCCGGCACCTTGTCGCCGGCCTCGAGCTGAATGACATCGCCCGGCACCAGGAAGGCGGCGTCGATGCTCCGCCGCTGGCCGTCGCGAAACACCGTCGCCTGCAATGCGCTCAACTGGCGGAGCGCCTCCAGGGATTTCCCCGCCCCCAGCTCCTGAAAAAAACCGATCAGGGCGTTGAGAAGCAGGATGGCGAGAATGATCAGGGAATCGACATATTCGCCGATGAGAAGCGAAAAGAAGACGGCAAAGAGCAGGATGTAGATGATGAAGCTCTTGAACTGGCTCAGGAAAATGAGCAACGGCTTGACCCGGGTCTCGGTTTGCAGCCGGTTCGGGCCGTGTTCGACGAGCCGCGCTTCGGCCTCGTGGCCGGACAACCCCTGCCGCCGGCTGTTCAACCCGGCCAAAACCTGGTCAACGGACTGCTGGTAAGACGGCATGGGCATGGTATCCTTGTTGGTCGATGGTCGGTAAAAGCATTTGCCAACTCCGTTCGGTATCGCAGCCCCGCTCAGCACGCGGCCGGGCCGAACTTCTCCTTGAGATAGGCAAGAAAATAGCGCGGATTGAGCGCCTCGCCGGTGACCCGGAGGAGGAGCTCCCGGGGCGGATAGACGCTGCCGTGACAGTGGATGTTGGCTGCGAGCCATTTGCGCACCGCGGCGAAATCACCCCGGGCAAGCGTTGCCTCCCACTCCGGATCAAAGCGGCGGTAGGCGTGCCAGATCTGGGCCGCGGCCAGGTTACCGATGGTGTAGGTGGGAAAATAACCAAAGCTGCCGTGGGCCCAGTGGATGTCCTGCAACACCCCGTCGGCGTCGCTGGGCACAGCAACCCCCAGATAGTCGCGGTAACGCTCGTTCCAGGCCGCGGGCAGATCGGCCACCGCGAGTTCGCCGTCCAAGAGCGCCTTTTCGAGTTCGAAACGGATCAGGACATGGAGGTTGTAACTCAACTCGTCCGCCTCCACCCGGATCAGGCCGGGGCGGACCCCATTCACCGTCACCAAAAAATCGTCCAGAGAAAGCCCGCCGAACTGGGCCGGAAAGGCCTCGCGAAGCAGTGGGTAACAGTGTTGCCAGAAGGGGCGACTGCGGCCGATGACGTTCTCCCAGAGCCGCGACTGCGACTCGTGGATGCCCAGCGACACCCCGGCGGCAAGCGGGGTGCGGGCAAGATCCGCACCGATGTTCTGTTCATAGAGCGCGTGCCCCCCCTCGTGCAGGGCGCTGAAAATGAACTCGATACTGTCCGGCCGGTAGCGGTTGGTCACCCGCTGGTCGCTGGCGCCCAGCCCGGTCGAAAAGGGATGGGCCGAACGGTCCTGGCGGCCACGCGCGAAATCAAAGCCGATCAGGGCGAGCAGCCGGTCGGCGAAGCGAACCTGCTCTTCCACCTCAAAGGGCGCGGCAAGCGCTAACGTGCCGCCCGGCGCCACCCCGGCAAGCAGCGTGCGCAGCGGTTCGAGCAGGGCCGAAAAACAGGCGCGTACCTCGACTGCGGTGAGCCCCTCCTCATAGAGATCGAGCAGGGCGTCGTAGGGTTCGGCCGCATAGCCGAGATAGTCGGCTTCACGGCGGTTCATCTCGACCAGGCGGGCGAGCAGCGGCGCAAAGGAAGCGAAGTCGTCATCCCGTCGCGCCTCGACCCAGACCGGCAGGGCCTGGGAGGTGAGGGCGGCAAGCTCGACCACGAAGGACTCCGGCAGTTTGGTGCTCTGATCGTAGTCGCGCCGCATCTTCCGCACCAGGGCGCGCTCCACGGTGGAAAGGCGGTCGCCGATGGCTTCGGCCTCGGCCAGGAGCTCGCCCAGGGCAGGATCCACCGCCTTGCGGTGCACGACCGCACTCATGGTGGCGAACTGTTGCGCCCGTTCGGCAGCTCCGCCCTTGGGCAGCATCACCTCCTGGTCCCACTGCATCAGAGCCATGACATGGTGCAGGTCGGCAAGCTCCGCCGCCCGCGCCCACAATTTTTTAACATTCTCCATAAGGGGATCTCCAATTCCAATATACCCAACCGCCACCCTGACGGCCGGCTACCAGTCTACACCCGGCCGTAACGAACAAGCAAGGCGATGGCGCTGCCGATGAGGATCAAACTCACCAGGCGGGTGAACTGGGCGCGGCCGATGGCAAGATGGATGCGACCGCCCACGGCCATCCCCACCGCCAAGAGCGGCAGCCCCAGCGCCACCATGGCCAGGGTTTGGGCGCCGTAGATCCCGGCCAGCAGATAGCTCACCAGGCGAAAACCGCCGTCGATGAGGAAGATAATGGCGGCGGTGGCCCGGAACTCGCCCTTGTCGAGCTGGCGCAGGGTCAGGTAGATCACGTAAAACGGGCCGCCGGTGCCGAACAGCGCCCCCACCATGCCGCCCAGCAGACCGGCGAGCGGCGCCCAGCGCCGCGAGCCCGCAAGCGGCGGCAGCGGCAACAGGGAATAGACGGCAAAGAGCAGGATGAAACCGGCCAGGGCCACGGCCAGTTGCGGGGTGGGCAGCCGAGTGAGAAAAAAAAGACCGGCCTGGACGCCGAGAAACGAAAAGGGCAGCAGCGGCAGCAGATCCCGCCAGCGCACCAGACGCCGGCCCTGCACGCCATGGGTGAGGGAGGCGATATAATCGAGCAGCCCCACCGCCGGCACGGCCAGGGCCAGCGGCCATTGCAGGGTGAGGAGCGGCACCGCGATCAGGGCCGAGCCAAAGCCGGCAATACCACGGATCAGATAGGCAAAGAGAAAAACAGCGGCCGCGTAAAGAGCCGGGCCAGGGGAAAACACGTTGCCGAAAATATCCATACCAGGCCGGAATCAGGAGGGGCCGCAATCAACGCGCCACCCGGATCTGCCCGGGTCCGGACTCCTTGGCCATGACCAAGGCCTCGTCGGCCGCGGCCAGCAGCTGATGGTGATTCGTTTCCGGCAGCGGCACGGCAACCGCCACCCCCATGCATGCCGAGAGCAGGCCATCCGGCCCCTTGTCATAGCCGATGGCAAGCGCGGTGGCCCGGGCGCGCAACTCCTCGGCCATGGCCAGGGCGCCGTCAAGTTCGGTGTTGGGCAGCAGCACCGCGAACTCCTCGCCGCTGTATCGCACCGCCACATCCCCCGCCCGCTGCAAGGCGCTGTCGTACGCCTCGGCAAGCTGCCGCAGGGCAGCATCCCCCTGCAGGTAGCCCATGGCAAGGTTATAGCCCTTGAAATCGTCGATATCAATGCAGATCATGGCGATGGGCAACGCCTCGCGCATCCCGCGCCGCCACTCCTCCTCAAGAACCATTTCAAGATGGCGCCGATTACCGAGCCCGGTGAGCACATCGGTCCGATCGAGCTGCCGCAACGATCGCTTGGCAAGCTCCAGTTGCTCCACCACCGCCTGCAACTCTTTCTCGCCGGATTTACGGCGATCCACCTCATGGGTCAAGCGCAGGATGGAGCGGACCCGGGCCAGAATTTCGACCTGGGAAAGCGGCTTGATAACATAATCCATGGCCCCGGCGGCAAACGCTTCCTTGAGCGCGGCCACGTCGTCCTTGTAGGTCACCATGACAATGGGGATATCGGCCAGATGCGACTGCGCCTTGATGCGGCGGCAGGCCTCGATGCCGTCAATTCCCGGCAACATCACGTCCATGAGAATGAGATCCACCCCCAAGGCATCATGCTGCGCCCCCCCATCCACCCCCAGCAGAGCAAGGGCCTCGCCGGCGGAAATGGCAAAGTGCAGGTTGTCGAATCCGCCATTGTTCAGCATCTTCCCCATCAACATCAGGAAGGGTCGTGAATCATCGACAATCAGGATGCTTTTCTCGGTAAAGGTTCCCATAATTTTCCCGTTTATCCCCCCCTGTTCCCACCGTTGCCAAACATGAAAAGCATGCATGGCCCCAGCCGTAACCATTCTCCTTTGAGACAGATTAGCATTTTTTCTCACTCCATGCCACAACCGACAGCGGCTCTTTTGGGAATGCCGCTTTTCACCGCCGCCCTCACACACAGCGCCGAAAGAGCGGCTGACAGCGCCGCTGGCTTATGGTAAAAATTGGGCCGAACGAAACATGGGGAGAGAAAAGGGCATGTACAAACCGATCATCGGCACTCTGGGCTATGTGCTGTCACCGGACGGAGCCGAAACGCTGCTGGTACACCGCACCGCCCGGCCCGACGACCATCACAGCGGCAAATACAACGGCCTGGGCGGCAAGATGCGCCCCGACGAGGATGTGGCCGCCTGCATGCGCCGCGAGATCCGGGAAGAGGCGGGCATCGAGTGCGAGGAGATGGTGCTGCGCGGCACAGTCAACTGGACCGATTTCGGCCCCAACGGCGAAGACTGGCTGGGCTTCATCTTCCGCATCCACCGCTTCCGCGGCACCCCCAGGACCGCCAACGAGGAGGGCCCCCTCCTCTGGCACCCGGTGGACCGCTTGCTTGAGTTGCCCATGTGGGAGGGCGACCGCCACTTCCTGCCCATGGTTTTCGATACCGATCCACGCCCCTTCCACGGCCACATGCCCTACCACGATGGCCGACCGACAGGCTGGACCTACCACCGATTCTGACCGCCCCGGGCTGTGCGTCTTTACACCCTCCCGACCGGGAGGAATTCTCACCCTCAGATAAAACAACTCACATTCTGGGCATCAAACGCCGAACTGAACAGATAGTCGTTCAATTTCAGCAAATCCGCGCCGGAAAGCCCCCGCCACTTGCCATCCTGGAAACAGCGCGGCCGGTGCTCGTAAAACACCCGGTTCCAGCCCCGCATGGTTTTCGACTCGGTATGCAGAAACCGCGCCCCCTCGCTGTTGCCGCGATGGTGGCAATTCTTGCACGATTCCCGGAAAATTTTATAGCCAGCGCGCAGGTTGCCGAAGGTCAGCTGCCGCAAGGTCATGGTGGTGGGATCATACCGTTTCCCGGGGCCCGCCCAGGCCGGGGTGAACACCATCGTCACAAGAATCACCGCCACCGCCCCAAAAACCATCATTGTTCTGATCACAATCCACCTCCTGCCCCGTTGATATCCGCCGGGGCACAAAAATCAGACACCGCCCGGTTGCAATAGACGACAAACCATACTACAAAATAAGTAGTTCCCGTCCGCAACTCGGGAGTTTCCACAAGTTGCCCCCAACACAAATTCCTCATCGCGGCGGTCACCTGACCGCGCCGACGACCTTCCCCACAAAGACAGTACAACATCACACCATCAAATCACCAGGACAAACCAACCCTGACCGAGAGCAAACCACGCATGCCGCCAACCTTTTTCCGCCGCCCGGCCTCCAGTGCCCACGTCGTCTGCCTGTTGCTGGTGGCACTGCTCTGCCGCGCCCCGGAGCTGTGGGCGGCGCAAACCGTGGTCATCACCGCCGACCGCGAATGCTATTCCCTGGGCACCCACCTGGACTACCTGGAGGACAAGCACGACCAGTGGTCCATTGCCGATGTCTCCCAAAATCCGGCCATCGCCGCCCGTTTCACTCTCTCCACCATGGACACGCCGGGATTCGGGTTCACCGACTCGACCTACTGGCTGCGCTTCACCCTTGCCAACACCCTCGCCGAAAACATCCACTACTACATCGAGGTCGAATATCCGCTGCTGGACCATATCGACCTGTACGCACCGCGTGCCGACCACGGCTTCAAGGTCACCAAGGCGGGTGACCAGCTCCCCTTCAATATCCGCAAGCTGCAGTACCGCAACAACGTCTTCGACATCCAGCTCGCCCCCGGCGCCCGCTCGACCTACTATCTGCGCTGCCGGACCACCAGCTCCATGAACATCCCGCTCCTGCTCCTCTCGCCCGGCGGACTGGCCAAGCGGGTCAACACCGAGCAAACCCTGCTCGGTCTCTACTACGGCATTCTGCTGGTGATGCTGATCTACAACCTCTTCATCTACCTCAGCATCCGCGACGTCACCTATCTCTACTACGTCTGCTTCATCAGCGCCTACATGCTCTTCCAACTGAGCCTGAACGGGGTCGCCTTTCAGTTCTTCTGGCCCGAGTCACTGTGGTGGGCCAATGTCAGCACCCCATTCTTCATCTTCGTTTCCTATTTCTTCGCCACCCAGTTCACCCGCTACATTCTGAACACCCCCGTGAACATCCCCCGCCTGGACAAGGTGCTCCTGGGATGCATGGCCCTTGCCCTGCTGGGCACGCTGCTCTCCCTGCTGGCGCCCTACGCGGTGAGCATCCGCGTCGCCACCGTACTCTCCCTCTCGGTGCTGGTGCTTTTTGTCTGCGGTTTCATCTGCACCGTCAAGGGCTACCGACCGGCCCGCTACTACTTCATCGCCTGGTCGGTTTCCCTGTTGGGCATCGCCGTTTTCGCCCTCAAAACCTTTGCCATCCTGCCCCATACCTTTCTCACCAACTGGGGCATCCAGATCGGCTCGGCCTGGGAGGTGATCCTGCTCTCCCTGGGCCTGGCCGACCGCCTGCACCTCATCGAAGCAGAGAAAAAACAACTCCAGCTCGACTACGCGGCCCGACTCGAAAACGCCAACCGGGAACTGGCGCGCTCCTACACCAAACTCGAGACCTTCAACCAGGAACTGGAACAGCTGGTGACGGAGCGGACCGCCGACCTGCGCCTGGTCAACGACCACCTACAGCGGGAGGCCACGGACCGACGCCTTGCCGAACAGCGCGCCGAGGCCGCCAATCAGGCAAAATCCGAGTTCCTGGCCAACATGAGCCATGAAATCCGCACGCCGATGAACGCCATTCTCGGCATGACCCAGTTGGCCTTCAAGCTGGAGATGTCGCAGAAACTGAAAAACTACCTGCGAATCATCGAGAATTCATCCCACGCCCTGCTCGGGGTTCTCAACGACATTCTTGATTTTTCAAAAATCGAAGCCGGCAAAATGACCTTCGAGGTCAACAAATTCGAGCTCCGGCTGCTGCTGGACCGGCTGGCCGACATGTTCAGCCGGCAACTGGGCGAAAAAAGGCTCAATCTGCTCTTCGACATGCCCGCCGACCTGCCCTGCTCCCTGGTGGGCGACGCCTTGCGGCTGCAGCAGATCCTCGTCAATCTGATCGCCAATGCCATCAAGTTCACCCAACAGGGCGAAATCCGCATCGCCATCCGCTGCCTGCAGCAAAGCATGGAAGCCGCCCATCTCTCCTTCTCGGTCAGCGACACCGGCAAGGGGATCGGCCGGGAGGCGCAGGAAAAACTTTTCACCGCCTTCTCCCAGGAAGACACCTCCACCACCAGAAAATTCGGCGGCACCGGCCTGGGGCTGGCGATCAGCAAACAGCTGGTTGGCCTGATGGAGGGCGAGATCACCGTCAAGAGCAAGCCCGGCCACGGATCCACCTTCACCTTTACGGTGGTCCTCAAAAAACAACTCCGGGAGGCAGCCCCCCCCCTGCGGCTCCCGAAATCCCTTGTGGGGCTCCGGGTACTGATTGTCGATGCCAATCCCGGCAGCCGCGATGCGCTCGCCGCCACCCTGGAATCTTTCGGCTGCCGGGTGACCTCCTCGGCAACCGACAATGACGCCCTGCAGCAACTGGCCGCCCTGCAGACGGAAGAGCTTCCCGAGCTGCTGCTGGCGGACAACCTCCTCGCCGCCGATGCCGCCACAGCCCTCACCCGTGCCGTCCGCGCCGACACCCGGCTACGAAATCTGCCGGTCATCGCCATGACCGCCGTCGGCCGGGAAGAAGAAGTGGAACACGGCGGCGAAACCGGCGTCAATACCCTGATCACCAAACCCATCAAGGCGGGCGCCCTTCTCCGGACGGTTCTGAACCTGTTCGACGAAACCATGCCCACCGATGACGACATGCGAAGCGCGACGCCCCCCTGCTTCAGTGGCATGCACATTCTGCTGGTGGAAGACAACGACACCAACCAGCTTGTCGCCACCAAGCTCCTGCACCACCACGGCATCACGGTAACGGTGGCCGGCAATGGCCACGAGGCCATCAAAGCGCTGCGGGACAACGACTACCACGCCGTACTCATGGACGTCCAGATGCCGGAAATGGACGGCTACGAAGCGACCCGGCGGATACGGGCCGACCCCCGCCACCGCAACCTGCCCATCATCGCCATGACCGCCGGCGCCATGACCGGCGACCGCGAGAAATGCCTGGCCGCAGGCATGGACGACTACCTCAGCAAACCGCTGGAAAGCACCGTCTTTCTGGCCACACTGCAAAGATGGCTGCCAAGCGCCAACGGCACCGCTCCCCAGCCCCCCGAAACGTGGCAGGCCTCGCCACCGCCGCCGGCACTCGACACGGTCCTCCCCGGCCTCACGCCCGGCGCTGCCATCAAACGACTGGAAGGAGACTGGCAGCTGTACCTCGACACCATCGGCGAATTCCCCCGTTACTATGGCGACAGCCCCAACCAGATAGGCACGGCCCTGGCCGAAAACGATTTCGAATCCGCCCGCCGGCTGGCGCATACCGTCAAGGGGCTCGCCGCTACCTTGGGCATGGACCGCGTCCATGCCGCGGCGGCGGCCGTCGAGAAAGGCGTCCCCAACAAGCTGCCGACATCATCCTTTGCGCCGCTGCTCGCCGAATTGGCCGCCGCCATCGAAGAGGTCTTGACATCCATCGCCGCCCTCGATACAACGCCGGCGACGGCGGAAGATGGCAACGCCATGGCCGCGGACGGCACTGGCCTGCCGCCGACCTCCCTCCAAGAACTGATCGAGGTCCTGCATCGCCTGCTCCGGGAAAACAACCCGACAGCGGAGGAGGTGCTGGTGCGGCTCCGGGAACAACTGGACGGCGATGCCGACACCATGGGGCGCCTGACGCGGCTGGAAGAGGCACTCAACGAATTTCGCTTTCAGGATGCCCGTCGGTTTCTTGCCGAGATATCGGCCCCCCTTGGCATCTCATCCCCCGACGAGGTGAACGATGACTGAAAAAACCGCCCCGCAGAAAATTCTGATTGTCGACGACACCCCGCAAAACATCAAACTGCTGGTGGCGGCGCTCAAGGAGCTATACACCATAAACGTCGCCACCGGCGGCAGCGAGGCGTTGCAACTTGCGACGGGCACCGCCCCCCCGGACCTGATTCTTCTCGACATCGTCATGCCGGAAATGGACGGCTACCAGGTATGCGCCAAACTCAAAGGGAACCAACAGACCCGTGACATCCCGGTCATCTTCCTCACCGCGCTGGCCGACGACGATGATGAAACCAAGGGCCTCGGCTTAGGCGCCGTGGACTACATCACCAAACCGCTCAAGCTGCCCATCGTCAAAGCCAGAATCAAAACCCATCTGGAACTGAAACGCTGCCACGACATGCTCAAGAAGATGCTCTCCGATCAGGCTGCGGAGCTGACCCGTGCGGAAAGGGAATACGCCGCGCTCTTCTCTTCATCGCACCGTGGACCGGCCAGCGCCGGCTGTCATTTTAAACCCCCGGCAGGACGGCCGCCGGTGTGACCGGCGACCTGCCAAAACCACCGCCGACACGGTGGGACTTTCCCCATTCATTCATGCCATGCAGGCCAACAACATGCCCCCGCCCCTGACCCTCAACCGAATGATCGACATGAGCTGCCAGACATTCGCCGCCCACCCCGCGGTGGGGATGGCCTGTGCCGCGCCGCTTTCTTACGGTGCCCTGCACGAACAGATCATCCAGGCCAGCGGCCTGCTCCACGACCTCAACGTCAAAATGCACGACCGCGTCGCAATCCTGGCGGAGAACTCACCGGAATGGCTCGTCGCCTACTTTGCCACCGTCAGGCTGGGCGCCATTGCCGTGCCCATGCTGCCCGACTTTCTCGACACCGACGTTCAGCACATTCTCCGCGAAACCAAGGCCAAGCTGCTCTTCACCACCAGCCGCCAGAAGCCCAAGGTGGAGGACTTCCGCGACCGCACCCTGAAAAAAATCATCATCCTTGACCAACCAGACCAGGAGGGAGATGCCGCCAAAACGAACTTCCTCAAAGATCTCCTGCAAAAAAGGCCCCGTTTCGCCCTCAACATGCTCAAAAAAATTCAGAAGGAATCCGCCCGGGTCAAGGGACGCCATGTTGCGTCAATCATCTACACATCCGGCACCTCGGGCCATTCCAAGGCGGTGATGCTGACCCATGGCAATCTGGTCGCCAACGCGCTTTCCGCCGCCAACCTGGCACCAATCAGCCCGGAGTGGACATTTCTGTCGCTGCTGCCCCTTTCCCACGCTTACGAGTTCACCATCAACTGCCTCGCTCCGCTGACGCACGGCTGCCGCATTGTCTACGCCGGCAAACCACCGACCCCGACCATCATGGAAAAAATCTGCCGGGAGGAACAACCCACCGCCATCTGCATGGTTCCGATGGTGCTTGAGAAAATCTACAAGAAGAAGGTCCAGCCCCTCATTGAGGGCAACAAACTGCTGCGGCTGACCATGCGGATCCCCGGCCTCCGGGACGCGATATACCGGCAGATGGGCCGCCGGCTGCTGCGTTTGCTGGGCGGCCAAATAAAACTCATTGCCGTGGGGGGCGCCTCGCTGAACCTGGAGGTGGAAAAATTCCTGGCCCAAGCAGCGGTCCCCTACGCGGTGGGATACGGCCTCACCGAGGCCTCCCCCTTGCTGTCGGGCGGGCCGGTCAACGACCCCACCATTGCCGTGGGATCGGCCGGCAAACCGGTCCCGGGAGTGGCGATCAAAATTCTCGACCCGGCCCCAGAGAGCGGCATCGGCGAAATTTATGCCCGGGGCAAAAACATCATGCAGGGCTACTACAACAACCCAGAAGCCACCGCCCAGGCCATCGACGCCGACGGGTGGCTCGCCACCGGCGACCTCGGCTACCTGGATCGGGCCAACAACCTCTTTGTCACCGGCCGCTCCAAAAACGTCATCGTCCTCGCCCACGGCGAGAACATTTACCCCGAAGCCCTTGAAGATAAGATCAACGCCCTCTCCCACGTTGTCGAATCCCTGGTGGTGGAAAACCACGGCCGGCTGGAGGCGCTTCTCTACCTTGACTACGATCTCATTGACCGCGAAACCGCAGGCCAAAGCCAACCGCGGAAACGTCTCTACATCGACACCCTGCTCACCGAAATGCGGCAGGCCGTCAACCGACAACTGCCCCCCTACGCCAAAATCGCCCTTTTCGCCGAACGGCCGGAACCCTTTATCAAGACGGCCACCCATAAGATCAAACGCTACCTCTATCAAAGCAACGGCTAGCGCGGGCCGACCAAATCTGCTACAGTTGGCCGGAATTACTTCTCAAAATCGCCACAATTTCCACCCCATGAGGTCCGTTATGACAAAAAAAATATCCCTGCTCGCCGTCGCCACCCTGCTGGTGGCCACCACCGCATACTGCTCCGGTTACCGGATCCCGGAACAATCCGTCAATTCAACGGCCCTGAGCGGCGCCTATGCGGCCCACACCCCCGGCGCCGACGCGAGCTACTTCAACCCGGCCAACATGGCCTGGCAGGAAGACCGCTGGCAGCTGGAGGCAGACCTTACCTACATCAACCTGCCCAGCGTCACCTACACCGACCGCACCACCGCCGCCAACAACGGCGGCTCCCGGACCGAAGATTTCCTCGTGCCCCAGCTCTTCATAGTTTCGCCGACCTATGGCAACTTCCGCTTCGGGTTTGCCGTCACCCATCCGGCCGGCCTCTCCAAACGCTGGGACGCCGCCTATCCGCGACGATCCGCCGAGGACTTCACCCTCAAGGTGACCGAGGCCAACCCCACCGTTTCCTATCAATTCTGCGACCGCTTCGCCCTTGCCGCCGGCGCCCGGCTCCTCTATGCCACCGGCGAGGTCCGGAGCTTCCGTGATTATGGCGGCGGCCTGATCGCCCGCCGTGATCTCGAGGGCGACACCACCGAGTGGGGCTACAACCTGGCACTCACCGCAAAACCCATTGAGGCGTGGACCGTGAGCGCCACTTACCGCTCCGGCGTCAACCTCGACCTCGAGGGCGACGCCCGCCTGGCCGCCCCGGCCGCCCCCCCCTACTCCGGCTACGCCGCGGTACGGGTACCGGTGCCGGCGGTGCTCACCCTGGCCACTGCCTATACTTTTGACCGGACCACCGTCGAGCTGACCTATGACAAGACCTTCTGGAATGCTTACGACAAACTCGACTTCAACTACAGCTATGCGCTGAGCGGCAACCTCCTCGCCTTCGACAACCCGGTCCCAAAAAACTGGGTCAACACCGAGGCGTACCGCATCGGCGTCACCCACCAATTGAACGACAGCTGGACCCTGATGGCGGGCTTTGCCATCGACCGCAACCCGGTGCCGGACAACACCCTGGGCTTCGAGTTGCCCGATGCCGACGCCAGGCTCTACTCCTGCGGCGCCCGCTACAAGTACAGCGACCAGCTCGACCTGGGAGTCGGTTATCTTTATGACGACAAGGAGAGCCGCACCATCCCCGCCAACGCCGGCAACAGCACCATCGACGGCACCTTTACCGACGGCGGCGCCCATCTCCTCTCCGTGGCCGCCCAGTACAAGTTCTAACGGCCAGCCGCT
>Ga0224496_10000738_pt1 | contig 22148 bp, 22 predicted proteins | sample SF_Jul11_sed_USG_2_FD_168127 | JGI IMG/M metagenome (GOLD analysis project Ga0224496, IMG submission 168127) | Sediment microbial communities from San Francisco Bay, California, United States - SF_Jul11_sed_USGS_8_1 | ecosystem: Environmental > Aquatic > Marine > Sediment | place: USA...
CATACCAGTATGTAAATTTTCATGGCACGCCTGGCTTTTTCTTTTTGCCACCAGGTTCTCGGGCTAATGCCTTTTACCATAAACACAATTTTTGTGGCCAGATTAACACAGACGACATTGGCAGCAAGTAACAATGCTGCTCCCATCGCCAGCTGGTACTGACCATGACCCAGCATGAGACCAAAGGTTGCTGCCGGTGGTAGCAGGGCAACAGCGACCATGACGCCAACCAGTACGCTGGAAAGTCCCGTGGTGAGTGATAATGCGGCAGCCGCACCTGATGCCAGTGCCAGTGCTAATGAATCCATACCAACATCGGTACGCGCCATGAGTTCAGCGCTGTGAATATTAAATGGCCAGATGATACCGAGTATGATGGATAGTGTTATGGAGAGAGATACACCTGCCAGATTGGTTATTAATGACTTCTTCATCAACTCGATATCACCCAGTGCTGTACCCAGTGCCAGTGCCAGATTAGGTCCTAACAGGGGCGCGATAACCATGGCACCAATGACCACAGCCACGTTGTTCTGTATTAGGCCGATGGCCGCAACCAGTGTGGATAAAACTACCAGTACGATAAAGTTTGAATCCAGACGGGCATTTTTTGAGACTGAATCATAAAGTGCTTCTCGTGATGTGGTACTGGATTTGATGTCCTGTGTGGCTTGTGCGGGTAACGGCAGGGTGGCATCGACAGGAATAACAATTATACGTGCATCAGGATTTGCGCTGATTATATTTTGCAGGTCATCAAGTGTGGACTGCACTTTTTCATCGGTAAGTAAGATACGTATTGCCTGACGTCCATCTTCGGTTTTCAATGCGAGTCTGAAATCCAGAGCGTTATTATTTCTGGCAATATTGGCAATAGTGTCGGTAATGTTTGTGTCTGCAATGACTTCAATTAATTTCATTGAGATACCTGGTTAGTGGCTATAAAGGTAAAGGCTCAACTAAGTTACTATGTTACGACTTTTTTGTATAGTCTGAATTGTTATGATAGTTTAGAGCAATAAATCTTCTTCAATTCTATGGTAAATACTGGCTGCCTCGATCAGTGAATTGGCAGTCAGCGAAGGTACGCCGTAGACTTCTGCATTAACTTTATAATCATTTTTTATTTTATTCAGTAATAAATCAAAATCACCGTCACCTGATAGTAGAATGACTTTGTCAACCTGTTTTGAGATTTCCATGATGTCTATAGTAATGCCGACATCCCAGTCGCCTTTGGCGGAGCCATCACTTCGCTGGATATAGGGTTTTAGTTTTATTGTGAAGCCGATATGTTTAAGTGCATTTTGAAATTTTTGCTGCTTATCATCATTGCGTTGTATGGCATAGGCAATGGCGCTGACAATTTTACCTTCGTTACTGACCTTGTTCCAGAGTTGCTGGTAATTGAACTGGCGATTATAGGCCTGGCGTGTGGTGTAATAAATATTTTGCACATCAGCAAAAATTGCAATTTTTTTCACAATGAAGCCTGTTAATCCTGTTGAATATGATTACAAGAATAACATGAGTTGCTGGCTGCGGGTTATATGTTTGTATTAATGAAAATTTGATTCAGGTTAACGATGATAGTGCAGTATCCTGCCTTTGCAGGTGGTGTTGTTAGTGGTTTCAACTTTAAAATGTTCAAAATGATGGGTATAACCAAGTGATAGCATTTTATGTGTGAATTTTGCCCGGTTGCCTCTGTTGGGGTCAACAATAATTACTTCGACACCGCTATTTGAATGCTTGCTGATAAAATTAGATACGTCATCGGCGTGTGCAGGTTCATATAAAATATCACTACCAATAATAAGATCATATTCTCCGAGTAAAGGGTTCTCGATTTCCCAGTTACCGGTTTTAAATTTTATCGGTGACATCTGATTGCCGAGTATGTTTTCGTCAAGAAATTCCTTTGCCAGTGGATGATAATCACTGGCAGTAATATCTATGCCCATCTTGTGTAAGACAATGCTGGATAGCGCAAGACCGCAACCAATTTCAAGTACCCGTTTACCTTTTAGTTCATACAAACAAACTGTTTTGGCGAGAATTTTTGATGAAGGCCATAGTAAACCAAATAATGGCCATGTTGCAGAGGAAATTCCCAGTGACTCGGCATGTTGCTGATCATCGGAAAATTGTTGATTGTCTTTAAGTGAGCGAATCAGATAATCAATGTCATTGATATTAATGGTTTCGTGTTTAAGCTGGTAATGAGTCACGTTGTATCCTGTTAGGGATTAATGGAAAAGGCTTTCCAATTACACAACGAACTTTCGGGAGGTTATGCAGCTGATAAGAAGATTTAACTCTTGCAGAGTACGCCAGTTATATGTGCTATGCAAGAATTCAGTTGTTATTAACACTGTCATGCTCTGAATTGTTCAGGACATGACAGTGTTTTTTTATTAATTTAGAGTACTAGTCTCTGGCATTGCTTTTTAAGGGTTTTAACTCCTGGCTGTTCAGGTAATCTTCATAACTGCCATGGAAATCAACAACGCCTGTTGGTGTTAATTCAATAATGCGTGTTGCCAGTGATGATACAAATTCACGGTCATGGCTGACGAAAATTAATGTGCCAGGATAGTTTTCAAGGGCCAGATTAAGGGCTTCTATGGATTCCATGTCCAGATGGTTGGTGGGTTCATCCATCAATAATATATTGGGGCGTTGCAGCATTAATTTGCCAAACAACATGCGTCCCTGTTCACCACCGGAAATTACCTTAACGGATTTTTTAATTTCATCCTGGGAAAATAGTAATCGACCCAGCGTGCCACGAATGACCTGCTCATCATCCGATTCTTTGCCCCATTGACGCATCCAGTCATATAGGCTTGTATTGACTTCGAAATCCGCAGCATGATCCTGCGCGTAATAACCGATATCTGCGTTTTCTGACCATTTTACTTTACCGGTGGTTGGTTCAAGATCACCATAGAGACATTTTAACAACGATGATTTACCAATACCGTTGGGTCCAATAATAGCAATGCGTTCGCCGACTTCTACCATCATGTTTAGATTTCTAAATAATTCTTTGTCAAATTCTTTAGACAGACTTTCCACTTCCAGTGCCAGTCGATGAAGTTTTTTATTTTCATCGAAACGGATAAAAGGATTCTGACGACTGGATGGTTTGACTTCTTCCAGTTGTATTTTATCAATCTGTTTTGCACGTGAAGTTGCCTGTTTTGATTTTGATGCATTGGCAGAGAAGCGACTTACGAAGGTTCTTAATTCCGCTATTTGTGCTTTTTTCTTGGCATTCTCTGATTGCAGTCGCTCAGTTACCTGAGTAGCGGCAATCATGTATTCATCATATGAGCCGGGATAAATGCGTATTTCACCGTAATCCAGGTCAGCCATATGGGTGCAGACGCTATTCAGGAAGTGACGGTCATGAGAAATAATAATCATGGTGCAGTTACGTTCGTTTAATATACCTTCTAACCAGCGAATGGTATTGATGTCGAGGTTATTGGTTGGCTCATCGAGTAACATGATGTCAGGTTCTGAAAATAAAGCCTGTGCCAGAAGAACTCGTAGCTTCCAGCCGGGTGCAACTTTGCTCATCGTTCCATTGTGTAATTCTATTGGGATACCAACACCTAACAACAGTTCGCCTGCACGAGCTTCTGCAGTATAGCCATCCATTTCAGCAAATTCAGATTCCAGGTGTGCAACGCGTATACCATCCTCTTCAGTCATGTCGGGGTTGGCGTAAATCGCATCACGTTCTGCTTTGACTGCCCAGAGTTCTTCATGGCCCATGATGACAGTGTCAATGACATTGCAGTTTTCGTAGGCAAATTGATCCTGTCTTAATTTACCGATACGTTCATGTGCATCTTTTGAAACGTTGCCTGCAGAAGGTTCAAGATCGCCACCCAGGATTTTCATAAAAGTTGATTTTCCACAACCATTGGCTCCGATCAAACCGTATCGATTGCCATTGCCAAATTTTACCGAAACATTTTCGAATAATGGCTTGGCGCCGAATTGCATGGTGATGTTTGCTGTTGTTAACAATGTTCTAATTCCGAATAAAAAGGGTTATAAATTAATTTTGCACAAAGTATATTATCTATGAGCTTCGCTTACGTGGCGCATAGGTTGAGCCGCCACCGCTCATGCGTGTATTAAGATCTTCGGCAAAAATTTCAGCGTGTTTGGTTACATCTTTTAGTGTGCCGGGTCTTCTGCCTTCGATTTTGGACTTGCCATGTCCAACGATATACAAATGCCAGTTATCACCGGTCATGCCTTCTGGCGCCGTGGTTTTTTCAACACTGATAACTTCATACTTTAATTTTTTATAATCAACTTCCTGCATGGCTATGTCCTCTCTGGTGACTTTGTCCAGTGGTGCGTCTTGACTGGCTCTGATTATTCGACCGTTCTTTGAATGTTCTGCGCTGGTCGTTACGCGCTGATGCTGATTTTTTTCCAGCTGAATTGTTTCTGCTCGGTTTGCGGCCGGCCTGTTGCTGATTGCCGCGTCCCTTATTAATGGGTTCTGCCTTGATGGCCGGGTCAGGTTCAAAATCATTAATGATGACTTTTGGAATATCGCGTTTGATCAGGCGTTCAATGTCGCTAAGTAATTTAAGTTCATCAACACAGACTAGCGACATGGCTTCGCCTTCATTACCGGCGCGACCGGTACGGCCTATACGGTGAACATAATCTTCTGCAACATTGGGGAGCTCATAATTAACTACATGGGGTAGTTGATTAATGTCCAGTCCGCGGGCAGCAATATCGGTGGCTACCAGTACACGTACCTTGCCAGTTTTAAAATCGGCCAGTGCTTTGGTGCGAGCGCCCTGACTTTTGTTGCCGTGTATCGCCGCGGCAGTAATGCCATCGGTATTTAACTGGTCAGACAGACGATTGGCGCCGTGTTTGGTGCGATTAAAAACCAGTACCTGTTTCCAGTTCTTTGATCCGATCAGATAGGACAGTAATTCGCGCTTACGGCTCTTGTCTACCGGGTGTACTACCTGGGTGACCCGTTCTGAAGCTGTATTGCGCTGGGCTACTTCAACCAGTGCTGGCGATTTCAGCAGGTCACTGGACAGTTTTTTGATTTCATCGGAGAAAGTAGCTGAAAACAGCAAGGTCTGTTTCTGTTTGGGTATCAGGGCCAGAATCTTGCGAATGTCACGAATAAAGCCCATGTCGAGCATACGGTCGGCTTCATCCAGTACCAGTATCTCAATCTTTGAAAGATCAACCGAGCGCTGACTGACATGATCTAACAACCTGCCGGGCGTGGCTACCAGGATATCGACACCTTTGACCAGTTTGATTTTCTGTGGGTTGATGCTGACACCACCATAAACCACTGTGGATTTTAATGGCAGGTGTCTGCCGTAGATATCAACGCTTTCCGCTACCTGAGCCGCCAGTTCGCGGGTCGGGGTCAGTACCAGGGCGCGCAGGGGGCGACGTCCCGTGTGTTCTTTTGCGGTGGTAAATAATCGTTGTAGCAGCGGTAGTGTAAAACCGGCGGTTTTACCGGTGCCGGTCTGTGCACCACCCATAATATCGCGGCCTTGCAGAATTAACGGAATAGCCTGTGTTTGTATAGGTGTAGGGGTGTTATAACCTTTTTCGGATACAGCACGAAGTAATTCAGCCATCAGGCCGAGGGATTCAAATGACATATTAATGATGATCTCTGGGATCGGCCTACCCAATACATGTGTTTGGGACGGTCTAGGCGGAAACTTCTAGTGTGTTTAGCGGTGAACCCCTGAAGATTGCCGCTATGGATAAAGGTGCAGACCGAGGTGCACCGGAAATTGAACCACAGTATACCTGAAATTTGCTTCGAAAGGGGTAAATATCTGTATGTTCTAATATTTACAGGTTTTAACCATGGAATCGGTAGTGCATATATAGCTGGTGTCCCGGGTATTTAGCATGAGAACGCAGTATCTGAAAAGCCATGCCACGCAATGACAAAATCTTCATGTACAATGATTTGTCTCGGTCAAGAACTGTGGTTAATTTAAATTATAAAAGGGAGCAGGTTATGTCTCAGGTCACTGTAAAAGGCAGCTGTTTATGTGGGGCAGTGCAATATGAAGTTACAGGGGATGCTCAACGTTTTTATCACTGTCATTGCAGGCGTTGTCGTAAGTCTACGGGTACAGGTCATGCGAGTAATTTGTTATTTACACCTTACACAGCGATTAACTGGACCAGAGGTGAGACATTGTTAACAAAATATAAAGTGCCCGAGGCAGAACGTTTTTTTAACTGCTTCTGTCGGCAGTGTGGTGGTCCTATGCCGCGGGTGGTGCCTGAACTCAATGGCGTGCTGATTCCTGCCGGATCACTGGATAGTGATTCACCTTTACCGGCGCAGGCGCGAATTTTCTGGGATTCACGTGCCGACTGGTCCTGTAGTGATGATTTACCGGTCTATGCCGAGTATCCATAAAATTTTCAGATACGTTTAGTTATGAATATAGTAAAGGCAGAGAACCTGACCTGTCCTATCGATGGTGAACCACTGGCTTGTCATAATAAACAGATGCAGTGCCCGCAGGGGCATGCGTTTGATATAGCCCGACAGGGTTATGTCAATTTATTACCGGTACAACACAAACGTTCAAAACATCCCGGTGATTCAAAAGAGATGGTGCTGGCACGAACCCATTTTCTCAATTCAGGTGTTTATAAAATCATAGCTGACAAGCTGGCCGAGCTTACTTGTGCGCAGGTTTCAAATAATTCTGCTGCCTGCATACTGGATGCCGGTTGTGGAGAAGGTTATTACCTGAATGTTATATTTGATTATCTGGCGTCAGCTGCGGGTGAGACCCGTTGCTCATTCATTGGTCTGGATATTTCCAAGCCTGCCATTATGGCAGCGGCAAAACGTAATCAGCAGATCAGCTGGATTGTGGGCACCAACAGGCAACCACCCGTGGCGGCAGCGAGTGTTGATAGTATTATCTGCGTCTTTGGCTTTCACAGTTTTGACGGTTTTAATGAAGTATTAAAATCTGGCGGCAAAATTATTCTGGTTGAGCCCGGGCCTGACCATTTAATTGAGTTAAGGAAAATTATTTATAGTGAAGTAAAAAAATCAGAACCCGCTGATCTTTCTTATCTAGAAGAAAAAGGTCTGTTCCTGTTCGATAAGCAGTCGCTGCATTTTAAAACCGGCCTGCTTAATAATGAGCAGATTAATAATTTATTATTAATGACACCGCATTTTTATCGGGCGACACAACAGGGCAGAGAAGCTGCGGAAAATTTACAGCAACTGGATTTGACAGTCGATGTTGTGGTTAGAGTGCTGGAAAAGAAAAATATTCAGCCGCTGTAGCCTGAGCATGTCTAATCAGGCTATAGTATTAACGAGTTAACAGGTTTTGCGTTCGATTTTCCATTGATGGTTACAATTGGGTGATTCTGTTTATGTTTCGTATTCGTAAGATCTATGATAGTACTTCACCACGTAATCGGGGTGCAATTGATCAGGTGCTGGACATCCTGCGACAACAGTTTCCTGGTGCCAGGCAGGCGGAATTCGAAAAGTTACCCAGGCAGTTGATTAATCCCCTCAAATACAAGTATCGATCTATGTTACTTGTAGCTGAAGACAGCATGGATATGGTGAAAGGATTTGCCATGATGCTGCACTTTCCTGATACTGAGATCATTTATCTTGAGCTTGTTTCGGCAGCGCCGGGTGAAACCGGTGGTGGTGTCGGTAGTGCTTTGTATGAGCGTGTACGTGAAGAATCACTGGCGCTTAATGTTTATGGTATTTTTTTTGAATGCAGTGTAGATGACTCTGATCAGATAACTGATGCTACTTTATTGAAACAGAATATTGCACGTTTGCGTTTTTATGAGCGTTATGGCGCCAGGCCGATAATTAACAATATTTACGCTTCACCTGTGAGTGAAGGCGATAAAGATCTTTATTACCTCATGTTTGATGATATTGGTCAGGGGGTAAGTTTATCGCGCAAGGTAACCCGTAAAGTGGTGCGCGCCATACTTGAACGTAAATATGGCGATATCATACCTAAAAAGCAAATCACTGAAGTGGTTAATTCATTTCGTGATGACCCGGTGCAATTACGTCCACACCAGTACCTGAAATTAGCTAAAGTCGGACAAAATAAACCGGTTACTCGAAGTATCGCCTTAATTGTTAATGAAGGTCATGATATTCATCATGTTAAGGATCATGGTTATGTCGAATCGCCTGTCAGGTTGTCCGCTATCCTTCATCATTTACACAAAACTAATTTATTTGTACGAATAAATCCCAGGCGAACGGCGGATAAATATATTAAAGCAGTGCATGATACGAATTTTGTGCATTATCTGCGACGCGCCTGTTCTCGATTGCCCATGGGTAAGTCTATTTATCCGATCATATTCCCAATCAGAAATATTACCCGGCCGCCAAAGGATTTTGAGTTGCAGGTTGGTTATTACTGTATGGATACCTTTACACCGTTAAATCATAATGCATATCTTGCGGCCCGGGGTGCTGTTGATTGTGCGATGACAGGTGCAGCAGCCATTCTGGAAGGTTATAACATTGCTTATGCTCTGGTGCGACCTCCCGGACATCATGCTGAGCGTAGAGCATTTGGAGGATTTTGTTATTTCAATTCAACTGCTGTTGCGGCTAACTATTTAAGTGAATATGGTAAGGTTGCTATTCTCGATGTAGACTTTCATCATGGTAATGGCACTCAGGATATTTTTTATCATCGAGCAGATGTCTTTACTGTGTCAATTCATGGCGACCCGCATTTTGCCTATCCACACTTTGCCGGCTTTGCGGATGAGACAGGTGAGGGCGAAGGTAAAGGTTATAATCTGAATTTTCCTTTGCCTGAAAATACCAGTGTTGAACGTTATCAGCGTACTCTGGCCAGGGCGCTGAAAAAAATCAGTGCATTTAAACCTGATTTTCTGGTTATTGCTCTGGGTCTGGATACTGCTAAAGCAGATCCTACAGGAACCTGGCAACTTGCTGCCAGAGATTTTCATGTAAATGGCGGTTTAATTGGGTCTTTAAGTATGCCAACTCTGGTTGTTCAGGAGGGTGGTTATAGAACGCGTACCCTGGGTGCTAATGCGCGTCATTTTTTTGAAGGTTTGTGGGGGAATTATAATTCGCCTGTTAAGTCAGCTGTCAAAAAGAAAAAAACCAGGTAAGTTATATAGCTTATTCAATGTTTTATTTGTTAAAGAGTAAATTGCTATTTACAAAGAGTTTTTAGATTGATGTTACCCGTTTGTATTATATGTCATGCCGATTGTGAGCCCGCTGGTTATCTTTGTGATTATTTTGAAAGAAATAATATTGCCTACAAGAAAGTAAATGCAATTCAGTATCAGCTGGGTAATCTGGATTTGAATCTGGTTTCGAGTCTTGTTTTTATGGGTGGTCCACACAGTGTTAATGATGATTTACCCTGGTTGAGTGATGAAATTAATTTAATTCAACAAGCGATAGACAAAAACATCCCGATGATGGGTGTTTGTCTTGGTGCACAACTAATTAGCAAGGCACTGGGTGCTGAAGTAATAACAGCCGAGAATATGGAAACCGGCTGGCATCAAATTACTGTTGATATCTCCGGTCTCGTTGGTAATCATCCATTTGAAACGAATGAATATTTAGAGGTGTTTGAATGGCATGAAGATACTTTTGCGCTGCCCGAGAAAGCTGTACCTTTATTTAAGGGGCTGAATTTCGATAATCAGGGTTATTTATACGGCAATATACTGACCATGCAGTTTCATCTGGAAATGAATGAAGACATGATTTATGAATGGTTACAGCGTTATCATGGTTGTATGCCTGAGCCTTCTGATTATGTACAAAGTCCTGAGCAAATCACAGCGCAGTTAACTGTACGTCTTGAAAATTTACACAGAGTAGCAGACAGGATTTATCACTGGTGGATTAACATGGTGAAACAATCCTGATCAAGATTCAACCAGTATGTCCATAATGCGTTGCTGATCAAATCCCCAGTCTTCAGGTTCTTCAACGCTTTCTATGATTTCCTGTGAGCGTGTTAGATCGATAATTTTATGAGCAATCGGTGCTCTGGCAGTGCTTGAGTAAAATATTTTTATTTTAGGTTTAAGTAACGTGCTTTCAGATTGCTCTGTAACTATACCTAAACGTCCAGACTGTAGTTTTACTAAAGACCCGCAAGGATAAATACCGACAGTCTTAACAAAGGCTTTGAAAATCGCATCATCAAAGTGACCTTCTTTCCATTCGGCCATTTTTTTTAATGCATCAGCGGGTTCCCAGCCTTTTTTATAGCAACGATTGGAAGTGATGGCATCATAAACATCACACACTGCGCCCATACGGGCTACCAGTGATAATTTGTCGCCAGATATTTTATCCGGGTAGCCATGTCCATCAACGCGTTCATGGTGATGTAGACAAACATCAAGTGCAATTTCATCTACATCGGCTGTCTGGTTGAGTATTTCCCAGCCACGTAAAGGATGTTCCTGAATGGCTTTAAATTCTTCGTCAGTGAGTTTTCCGGGTTTGTTAAGAATTTCATCGGCAATCGCCATTTTTCCAACATCATGCAAAAGTCCAGCCATGCCTAATGAATGTATATCACCCTGGTAACCCAGTTGCTTACCAAGGGCAATCATCAGGGCGCAAACCGCCACTGAATGCAGGTAGGTATAATCATCCTTGTTTTTCATGCGACTAATACTGAGCATGGCAGAGGCATTACGTGACACTGATTGTGCAATTTCATCAACCAGCGGGGCTGCATCCTTAATGCTGATTGAGTTACCCATGCGTGCTTCCTGAAACATGTTGATGGTTGCCTGCTTTGCTTTTGCAAGAACTTCACGGGCAGTTTCCAGCTCATCTTCCAGTGTGGTTTTTATACTTGTATTGTCTATTTTGTTTGTGCTGGTAATGACTTCAGTCTGAACATTATGTTCTGTCTTAACATCATCGCCTTTGTTGGTATCTATCCATACATGGGTGATACCTGAATCTTTTATGGCTTTCAAATCTTTTGGGTTATTCAGAATAAATGATGTTTTCCAGAAAGGATGTTTCAACCAGCTTCCGTCAAGTTTCTCAAGGTGCATGCCGATACGTAAATCAGAAACTTTAATTTTTTTGTGCATAATGGTTATGTATTGTTATATATACCTATTGAAGTTTAGCTAATTCGGCATTATTTGCATAATTCGTTTGTTAATTGTCTGCTATTTTATAGTGCCGGGTTAATATTTATTTTGTTCTATAGGTGCTATGACAGGCTGTGCAATGACTTATTACTGTATTTAGTGCTATGTATGCCTGTTTTAGATCACCTTTATTAGCAATGATTGAAAACTCACTGGCAGCATCATGTAATCCCCAGGCTATATTCTTCATTGGCAAAGGCATGTGCCTGCCAGGTCCCTTGCCTGTTTGTCGATGCTTGCCCATGGCGCTCTTTCCCATGCGGTTTTCTGCAATATCTGCTGCCATTTTAAAATCACCTGATGAAAGACTCTGCATTATTTCATTTAATGCGGATAAAAGATCTATCATATCTTTGCGCATCAACTGTAGTGAGTCTTCAGGAATAGAGACAAGTACTCGCGGGTCTGGTTCCTGTGCATTGATTGTGGGACTGGCTATCAGGAGAATAGCCATTAGTAATAGATGAGTTATTGTTTTTAACATAATTTTTCTCCTGACTTTTTGAGTTGCTAATTACATTATTATTCTGGGTGTTTTATGGTCATTTCAATATGTGATATCAATTCGCGAAAGGGTAATCTGTGTAGCCGTGTTCATCGCCGCCATAAAAGGTATTTTGATCGGCGATATTTAATTCCAGATTGTTTTTATAACGATAGACTAAATCCGGATTGGCTATGAACGGCACCCCAATCGCTATTAGATCGCTATCACCTTTGTCTAATGCCGTTTCTGCACGATTTTTGTCATAATTATTATTAGCAATATAAGTGCCGTTATAAATGTCACGGAGACTACGATAATTAACTTTTCGTTGTTTTGTTACCATGTCACCTTCAAGAATATGTAAATAGGCGAGATGTCGAGGATTAAGCTGGGCGATGAAGTAGGCGAAGTGTTCCTCAGGGCTGGAATCTGACATCGAATTGAAACTGTTTTCAGGTGATAGCCGTATGCCAACACGATTGCCTGGCCAGATTTCACAGACAGCATCAAGTACTTCATTTAGAAAACGCATGCGTTTTTCAACAGTGCCACCGTATTCATCAGTGCGCTGGTTTGTGCCATCGCGTAAAAATTGATCGATGAGATAGCCATTGGCAGCGTGAACTTCTATACCATCAAAGCCGGCGTTTTTGGCCATCTTGGCAGCCTGTTTATACTGCGACACGATGGTAGTGATTTCAGTGCTGCTTAATGCTCGTGGTTCGACATAAGGTTTGGGGCCTTCAAAAGTGATGGCATCACCTTCGGGGCGTATGGCAGAAGGGGCAACGGGTGTCTGATGATCGGGTAGCAGGACTGGATGGGATATACGTCCGCAGTACCAGAGTTGTATGAAAATATGACCACCTTCATTATGCACGGCGTCAGTAATGTCACGCCAGCCGGCAATCTGTTTTTCACTGTATATGCCGGGTGTTGCCGGGTAACCCACGCCCTCAGGTGAAATTTGTGAGGCTTCAGCAATGATTAATCCGGCAGAGGCGCGTTGTTGATAATATTTTGTATTGAGACTATGTGGCGCATTATCTTTATCCGCACGATTGCGGGTCATAGGTGCCATAACTATGCGGTTAGATAATTCGATATCGCCTAGCATAAAAGGAGAAAATAGAGCGGTAGTCATGATTGTTTGTTCCAGTGTATTACTATTGTGATGTTATTTTTCTCTTTTTTTATCGGTCAGTGCGTTTATAAAACTAACAATATCGTTTATTTCATTTTCACTGAGTGTTATATCCAGCTGCAGTTTACCCATGAGTCTGACAGCTTCTTCTAAGGTGTTAATTTTGCCATCATGGAAGTAGGGTGCCGTTAAGCTGGCATTGCGTAATGAGGGTACTTTAAATACCATGCGATCACTTTCTTCTCTGGTAAGAGTATATAGTCCCTGATCAGACTGGTTGTCATAAGGGTTTTTCTTGCCCAGTTTTTCAAGTGCTTCACCGCCGATCAATTTACCATCATGACAGGAAACACAGTCAGCCTTGATAAAGGTTGCCAGGCCCTGACGTTCATTTTCAGTTAACGCCTGATTATCGCCATTCAGATAGTCATCGAATCGACTGGGTGTTCTCAGTGTGCGTTCAAAAGCAGCGATGGCTTCGGCAATGTTCTGGTAGGTAATGGCTGGTCTGGCATCAGGGTAAGCAGTGTTAAAAGCGCTCTGGTAATCGGTAATGCCTCGAATCTTGGTTTCGACGCTTTGTTCGTCAGGCATGCCCATTTCGATGGGGTTTAAAATAGGGCCTTTGGCCTGCTCGACAAGATCTTTGGCCCGGCCATCCCAGAATTGTAATCGTTGCCAGCCCGCGTTTAATACCGTTGGGCTGTTACGGGTGCCTGACTGGCCTTTTGCACCGGGTGATGTGGGCAGGTTATCTACACCCGCACCACCGTTTTCAAGTCGATGGCAGCTGGCACAGGACTGGCTGTCGTTAATGGACAGGCGAGCGTCAAAATAGAGTTTTTTACCCAGTGCAATTTTGCTGTCATTGTCGTTTTCAGCCCCTGGCATAGTCTCGGGTAGAGGCTCAAAATAACGGCTGGCGCGTCGTAACAGTCGGTCATCATCCGCAGCCAGGGCGGGTAAAGCTATGGTAAGCAGCAGGGGTATAATATAGAGGCTAGTTTTCATGGTATTAAATGGGTGGTTTTTTCATGTCTGTATATAATAACGCCAGGCTAAATAATGTCATAGTTTTATTGCTTTGCTCAAAAGTGAGATAAACTTCTATGCTTTAAAAGTCCTGAAAAGTTAGACTATGCTATTCTAATTAGATTTCGGTTAATCCGCAGTGATTGATTTATAAATGTGATAATCAACTGTTTTTTTGTATGTTGGGAGTGAATTTTGGTAAAACTGAAACATATTAACAATGATGTTGTTATTAATGAAATTGAAATGCATGAAGGTACTTTCACCATCGGTCGTAACAGTAGTAATGATTTACAGCTGAATGACGCGGTGGTTAGTGGGCAGCATGCAGTTTTAATGTTTAAACCTAATGATTATTTGCCTGAAATGTTTGATATGACTATCAGGGATCTGGATAGTACTAATGGTACTTATGTAAATAATGCCATGATCAAGGAGCAGAAAATTAAGCATGACGATTCCATTCGAATTGGTAATCATGAATTCAAAATATTTGATGATCAAGCAGACATCGGTGCGCAAACAGAATTTTATGTGCCAGAAGATTGATATTGTTTTCTTAATGGCGTGTTTTTTTGTTTATTGATCTAACTAAAGTGCGTACGGATTGTGTTTGTCATGTAATTAACGGCATCTGTACGCTCGACAGGGTTATAAACTGAGATGTATTTAATAACCCTGGGTTCGCATCCCTGCATATTTACATTATTAGTCTCTTTGTCTTTATTCTGATTATTAGATGATAAAGTAATTGATGAGCTTCCAAGCTTTTGTCCTAGGTCAAAGAATCAACCGGTTTCACTGCATACACTGTATTTAATTAACAGGAAAATCGGATGAAAAGTTTAAAAGCCATTGCAGCTGGTTGTATATTTATTGTTGTAGCCGGATTACTCCTTCAACTTGCTTACATATTTTTTGCTGTGATTCATGTGTATCTCGCCAAAAGTTACCCGCTTCTTAATGATATCGGAATTTATTTTAAATATTTAATCGGATTCCCGGTTTTCTTTTTGTTAATGTTTGCCGGCGGCTATGTCACTGCTGATTTTGCGCCTGAAAATATTATCCGCAACTGTTTACTGGTCGCGATGATTACCATGAGTCTTAGTATGCTATCGGCATTATCATATTCTGAAATTACCATTACAGGACTGATTGTACTGTTTGTTGCCCTGATCGCGACTGTAGCGGGTGGTTTGTACTGGCGCTACGCCACATTAAACAGTGAGATTATTAAATAGATCGTGGTTTTATACTTGTGTTGTGACACGTGTATTTAACTGGGATATAGATCATTCCGGGTTGTATTCTCAATGATTATATATTGCAATAAACCTGTTTTTTGAAACAACCCGGAGTTAGCTAATCTTTAACAGTGACATTTGTTCCAACCAGTCGATCAAAATATCTTGCACGATAATAGTGTCGTTGATGGGTGGCATCATCGGTGAAGGCTGCACGGTCATGAAGGACATTGTTACTTACCAGGCCCATGCCAGCTTCAAGTCGGCCTCTATAAACGTATTGTGTATTTTTATAAAGTATTTGCCCGAGATAACTCAGGGCTTCCTGTGTTACAGGGTCTTCTGCCCAGATGACATTATTGACTCGAATAGTATAACGCATATGTAAATTGCCTTCGGGTGTGATGCTGAATACAGGTCCTGATTCTTCTTTGCGTACCACTGAGCCGCCTTCATCGATACGTGCAGGTATGGTGAGTGCATTATTTTGCATCAGAGCGTAAATATATTCCGGATTTCTTTCACGTAATAGAAGGTAGGCTATCTCGTGATCCATGAGTGCATTTTCGCCACCTTCTGCAGCCTGTTGTACAACGTGTAAATTGAGTGCATGTATCTGCTTATCGACTGTATTGTAATAGCCATCTGTATGCCAGTTGATAGCCTTATTTGTATAAGGGATATAGTGTTGACGTATACCCTCATCAATGACTTTTAATGAGGTTAACCCTGTTTCATCTGCGAGCCAGTTTTTATTCATGCTTTCCAGGCCAAAAGCGCGCCCCATTGCCAGAGGAATTTCAGGATTCGGATCTGTACCGGTTTTGCTGACATAAATTGCCATGTTGGCTTTTTTACAGCGATGTTGTAACGCGTTAAATTCAGTCAGGCTGAGTGTTCGAGGGTCATCTATCTCGACTATCAGGTCAGCCAGATTTTCAGGGTAATTGGTGAGTTTCTGATCACGCCAGCGGTGAAATAAATCATTTTCGTCGAGGGAAAAGGGGCTGGCTACTGGCTGTAGTTCCTGGTGGGGACGACTCATTAAAAGACCTCTTGTGCATAGTGTGATAACCGACTATTGGTGTGTTTTTAGCCTAAAGGATGAGAAAACAAAGGGTATTGATAAATAGCAAGAAATTAAAATTAAAGGTTATCTGACCTGCCGCAGTATGCTTCATTCGAAGGTGTGTAAAAGCATGATTATCATAGGGTTTAATATATTTTTGCTGTGCTAGGATTAGTTTATGCGCAAGGTTACGGAGAAACTACGAGCATGGATATTATGGGAAATAGTATAAGTAAACTGTGTCTACAGTATGCTCCTGCAGCTATCGCTATAGTTGATATGGATATGTGCTATCTGGCTGTATCTGATCGCTGGATCAATGACTTTAACCTGAATGGAGTTGAGGTAATTGGCCGATGTCATTATGAAGTTTTTCCTGATATACCCGAAAGATGGAAGAAGATTCATCAGCGTTGCCTAACCGGTGAAATAATGAGTTGTGAAGCGGATCCATTTCCCCGTGAAGATGGCGGTATTGAGTGGGTGCGCTGGGAAATTCGTCCCTGGCATAATGAGCGTGGTGAAATGTCGGGTATTGTTATGTTCACTGAAGTAATCACGGCGCAGAAAAATCTTGAGTTTCTAAATAAAGATCTGGAAAGCAGAGTTAGCATACGGACAACCGAGATAGAAAAAATAAAAAATCAGGCAGAGCAGGCGTGTCGTGCAAAATCGGAATTTCTAACGCGAATGAGTCATGAGTTACGTACCCCGTTAAATGCAGTATTAGGCTTTAGTCAGTTATTACAAATGGATAACAGCTCATTAAATAGCGATCAGAATGAAGCCGTTGATCAAATAGTAAAAGGCGGTAAACATTTGCTGCAGTTAATTAATGAGGTTCTTGATCTTTCCAGAATTGAATCAGGCAATATGGATATTTATTTACGTCCAGTCGCTCTGGATGTGATGTTGCGTGATATCAGTTCTATGGTTTCAAAACTGGCCAAAGATGCAGGTATAAATTATGTACTGGGAGCATTGGATAATTTACCGGATGTCATGGTTGATGAACTTCGTTTCAAAGAGATTTTAATTAATCTATTATCGAATGGTATTAAATATAATAAAGAGAATGGTTCCTTAACCTTGCAGGTAAGATGTGATTCAGAAGATTACGTGAGAATTGATGTTATCGATACCGGAGTTGGAATTGAAAAGAAAAATATGCATGCCATTTTTGAACCCTTTAACAGGGTCGTTTCCCCGCATGATGAAATAGAAGGAACAGGTGTTGGGCTGGCCCTGGTTAAAAAATACGCAGAGCTGATGAATTGTCATATTGGTGTTGATAGTCAGCCAGGCAGTGGTAGCCGTTTCTGGCTAACCGTACCGATCGTTTCGCGGGTGAGTGTCACTAATTAGTTTTTATCGTTCAGGATCAGTAGTATAATTACCGTCCCGGTGCTTAAGTTATAAATACATGCTTGTCGAGTTACTGCAGTTAACTCCTGCGCAAATCATACTTTCCATTGTTATTATCTTTGTTGCCTATACGGTTAAGGGATTATCCGGATTTGGTTCGGGTCTGATCGCTATACCTTTGTTAGCATTTATGTTTCCACTCGCGTTTATTGTGCCAGTGCTAGGGTTATTGAGTTATAGCGGAACAGTCATGCAAAGTATCCAGCTACGGCAACAGGTATCATGGAGGGATCTTTTGCCGCTTTTACCATTTTCCTTGCTGGGTATTTTTATTGCCATCTGGTTACTGGTCAATCTGGACGCTAACCTGCTGGTGATGTGGCTGGCGATTTTTATTCTGTTCTATTCCATTTATTCCTTGTTGCCTATACCTGATTATTCCGGTGGTCGTCGCTGGGCAATAGCAGCTGGCAGTTTTGGCGGACTGGTCGGGGCACTGTTTGGTACCGGTGGCCCGTTTTATGTTGTCTATTTAAAATTGCGACAACTGGATAAAAGCCGCTTTCGTGCCACCATTGCGATGATATTTCTTGTTGATGGGGGTGTGCGTATCATCGGTTATGCTATCTCCGGACTGTATACATTACAGGTGTTATGGCTGGTATTGATTTTATTGCCGGTATTGTTTCTGGGTATGTATGTAGGGCATCATTTGCATATTAGAATTGATCAGAAACGTTTTAATCAGATTATCAGTGCAATGCTGATGCTGAGTGGCCTGATGTTGCTGTACAAATCCTTTGCATAATGGCAGATATTTTTCTGATATAAAAACATGTATTCGTTTCGTATTGCTACTGAACATGATATCGAGGTTATTGTTGCTCTGGTTGAATCGGCCTACCGAGGTAATGCCAGTCGTGCAGGCTGGACTACCGAAGCTGATTTGCTGGATGGCCAAAGAACCGATGCTGAGGAAGTATCTCGCCTGATTAAAGCTGACGACAGTTGTATATTATTGTGTCAGCAGGATAGCAAAATAGTAGCTTCGGTGCATTTATTAAATAAACACAGTTACGGATATCTGGGGATGTTTGCCGTTACTCCAGCTGAACAGGGTAAAGGTATTGGTAAACTTCTTCTGGCTGAAGCGGAAAAATTGATATGTAATAAATGGCATTGCCCTTTATTACATATGACCGTTATTTCTCTGCGCAAGGATTTAATCGCCTGGTATGAACGTCGCGGTTATAAATCAAGCGGACATTTTTTACCATTTCCTTATGGTGATGAACGTTATGGCTTACCTAAACGAGATGATCTTAAACTGATCGTACTGGAAAAATCCTTATATTAGTGAAATGAATGGAATCAGTGGTTTTTTATTGATCAAAAGATAAATGTTAAACTTTTGTGATAATTTCGTGACTTCCTCAGAATAATTCATCTGCATCATGGTGTTTCTTCATTCATCTTCCAAAGGAAACGCATATGAAAAACAGATTCGCACTTGTTGTACTCTCCAGTTTATTTTCATCGTCAACATTCGCGCTGGATCTCAGTGTAACTGTCACTAATTTAACCCATGGTAATCATTTTACGCCGTTATTATTTGCGGCACATGACGCTAATCAGCATCTTTTTCAAATTGGTCAGCCAGCATCTGCAAGTCTACAGGCAATGGCTGAAGGTGGTGATATTTCATTGTTATCAACAGATATGATGTCAGTGGCAGCAGATCTTAGTGAAAACCCAGCAGCTGGATTAATGATGCCGGGTCAGACCGTGCAATTTACTATGAGTACTCAGTCTACCAATACTCAGTTATCCGCTGTGGCGATGGTTTTACCCACTAACGATGGTTTTCTAGGCATGAATTCATTAACACTGCCCACTGCACCAGGACGGTATGAATATTATCTGAATGTCTATGATGCAGGTACTGAAGCAAATGATGAAGTTATCAACGGTGCCGGTGCTCCTGGTGTGGCGGGTGTACCGGCTGATCCGCTTGGCGTGGGTGGAGTCAATGCAACCGGTGTCACGACAGTTGAAAGTAATCAAAGTGTGCATGTACACCGTGGTATTTTAGGTGATACAGATGCGACAGGTGGCAGTAGTGATCTGGATAGTCGTGTGCATCGCTGGTTAAATCCTGTTGCCCATTTAATTATTGATGTTCAGTAGGGGGTGGTTATGAAATATTTAGCCATTCCAGCGATGTTGTTATCTTTGAGTGCCTGTGATCAGGGTATAAAAGAATACAGTATTAGTATTACAAACATGACAAATGCACAGCCTTTGTCCCCACCTGCGGCGTTATTGCATAGTTCATCATATAGCGCATGGGCGATTGGCGAATCAGCCAGTGTTGAAATAGAGCGCCTGGCAGAGGGCGGGGATAGCAGCAGTCTGCTGGCTATGAAGCATGGTCATCCGGTTTTTTCTTCTGATGCGCCTTTATTACCGGGTGAATCAATAAGCTTTAGTCTGATGACACGTAATAAATCATTAACTCACCTGACACTGGCCGGTATGCTGGTGAATACCAATGATGCCTTTGCCGGGGTTAATGCCATGGAACTTGTCAGTATGACAGCAGGTCATACTCGTGTTGTTTATAGTTATGCCCTGGATGCAGGCACTGAATTTAATTCAGAACATGCCGGTACTATCCCTGGCCCTGCTGATGGTGGTGAGGGCTTTAATGCGGTGCGTGATGATGTGATCTCAGTAGTGACATCTCATGGCGGAGTGGTCAGTCATGATGATGGATATACCGGTTCGGTATTAACTGAAGCTCATCGTTTTATTGGGCCCGTGTTACGAGTTGAAATCACAGCTATGTAATTATGCTCATTACTGCACTTCGTTCAGGAGTGCAGTTTTTTAATTTCGAGTAATCAATGGAAAAGAGAATTTTAATTGTTGAAGATGATCGTGATATATGTCATCTGATTAAAATGCACCTTCAGGAAATGGCTGAGAAGGTTAGTTGTCACTATAACGGATTAAGTGCATGGCAGGATTTTCAGCAACATAATTATAATCTGGTCGTACTCGATATAATGTTGCCGGTCATGGATGGTCTTGAAGTCTGTAAAAAAATTCGTGCGTCTGACACGGCCTATACACCAATTCTAATGTTAACTTCACGCAGTTCGGAAATGGATCGCATTTTAGGTCTTGAGCTGGGTGCTGATGATTATTTAACAAAGCCTTTTTCACTTCTTGAGCTGGTGGCCCGTGTCAAAGCGCTGTTTCGAAGAGCAGAAGCGATGCAGTTAAAGGATGCTAAAGGTAAGAAAATATCATTCAATGGATTATTTATCGATTCAAATTCAAGGCAGGTAATCAGGGATGGAGTTGATCTTGAGCTAACGGTAAAGGAGTTTGATCTGCTTATGCACTTCGCGCAACATCCGGGACAGGTTTTTAATCGGTTGCAGTTACTTGATCAGGTGTGGGGATATTCACATGAAGGTTATGAACATACGGTGAATTCACATATTAATCGGTTAAGAAGTAAGCTGGAAACAGATTCTCGAAATCCACGTTATATTAAAACTGTCTGGGGTGTCGGTTATCAGTTTATCTCGCAACCGTCTAATTAATGCTAAAAATGAATTCGCTTTATACGAAACTGGCTATCGGACTGGCTTCCAGCTTATTGCTGGTAGGTTTCTGTTATACACTTGCAGTTATTATTATGTCAGAAAAACTGACGCAATCAACACAGCAAAACTTAAATCATGATCTGGCTACCCAGCTGGTTGCAGATCAAAAAATTGTGCATGATGGACGTATTGACGAGAAAGCAATGTCAGATACGTTTATGCAGTATATGAGTATTAATCCATCTATTGAAATCTATTATATTGATCTTGATGGTAAAATTATTTCATATTCTGCCGAACCAGGAAAAGTAAAGCGTCAATCAATTAGTCTGTTACCTGTATATGAATTTATTAATGGTAAAAAAAAATACCCCTTGCTGGGTGATGACCCCCGTGATCATGTTCGGAAAAAACCATTTTCGGTAACACCTGTACCGGATAAAAGTAATCCGCAAGGTTATCTGTATGTCGTCTTGCAGGGTGAAGAATTTGCAGCTGTATACGAAAAGCAAACAGAGAGCACTTTATTGGTCTTGAGTATCATGGTTCTTGCAGGGAGTCTACTGCTAGGCATGGTGATGGGGCTGTTTGTATTTAATCGTTTAACCATGAGGCTAAAGCGGCTTCAGGAAAATGTTAAGCAATTTGCGGAGGATGACTTTCAAACCCCTGGTGTTTTTGGCTCGCCATTATCAAATCAACATGAAGGTGATGAAATTACGCAATTGCAGCATCATATTGCTGCAATGGGTGAACATATAGCGCGTCAATGGAAAGCACTGAATCAACAGGATAAATTACGTCGTGATATGGTGGCTAATATCTCTCATGACCTGCGAACGCCATTGGCGGCATTACAGGGATATCTCGAAACTATAGAGCTTAAAGGTACTATTCTTGATGACAGCGAAAAAAACAGGTATCTGTCTATAGC
>Ga0224496_10000739_pt1 | contig 22142 bp, 16 predicted proteins | sample SF_Jul11_sed_USG_2_FD_168127 | JGI IMG/M metagenome (GOLD analysis project Ga0224496, IMG submission 168127) | Sediment microbial communities from San Francisco Bay, California, United States - SF_Jul11_sed_USGS_8_1 | ecosystem: Environmental > Aquatic > Marine > Sediment | place: USA...
GACCTGGACATCGAGACCATCCGCGCCCTGGAAGAGGCGATTCTCAATTTTGCCGGATCGGTGATGGTGGTCAGCCACGACCGCTGGTTCCTGGACCGGGTCGCCACCCACATGATGGTGTACGAGGACGAGGGCCACGTGGTGTGGATGGAAGGCAACTACACCGACTATGAAGCCGACAAGCGCAAGCGGCTGGGGGATGAAGCCGCGCAGCCGCACCGGTTGAAATACAAGCGGCTGGCGCATTAGCGGGCACGGCCCGCAGCGGTATTGGCTGGCGGGGTGCGGTCACCCCGCCAAGGCTTATGGGCCCATTATCGTCCTCTCCGCCTCTTGTTGGAGGGAGGTGGAAGGACGCCGTGCGGGTCAAGGCCGCCCGTGCGGGCATTCCCTGAAAGGGGGGGGTTGCTGGCGACCGTCGGCGGGATCGGGTGGCTGATTTCGCGGAATGGCACCTGATGCCCCTTCCGCCTTTACTCCACCCCCTTCACAGGTCTACAATGTCGGGATTTCCCGCTTCCGCTGCGGGAAGCCGGCGTTTAACCTGATAGGGAAACAAAGAACTTGGCCAAGGAAGAATCAATCGAAGCCGAAGGCACCGTGATCGAAACGCTGCCGAACGCCTTTTTCAAGGTGGAAATGGAAAACGGGCACGTGGTGCTCGCACACATCTCCGGAAAAATGCGCAAGCACTACATTCGCATCCTGCCGGGCGACAAGGTCACCATGGAGCTCAGCCCCTACGACCTGACCCGCGGCCGCATCACCTACCGCGAGCGCTGATCCAGCGCCCGAAGGCCGCCCAGGCAAAAACCGCCCCGCACCCCATCTCCCTTCCTTGCGGGGCGGCCTTCACGTTCACCCCTTCGCACAACCCACAAAAAAACCCTTCGCCGCCACCGCTGCGCGGATTTCCATAAATTTAAAAAACATCATTAAATCAATGTTTTGAGCGGAACCGTTCGGCGTAATTCAGCCATCTGAATCCGTTCAAAAATGATCACCCTTTAGGCTGTCCTGTGGGCTGCCGAAGAGGTCTGGACCACTACCCAATGAAGGGGGTGCGAAGGAGTGTTTTTTTGTTGCCGATGGACCCGTGGAGCACAATGCGAACCCTGCTGCGCACCGACGTGCTGCCCACGCTGCCGGAAACGGTGGCGCGGGTGCTGGACGAAGGGCGGGGAGGGGAGAACGCCAAGGCCCTTTCCGACCTGATTTCCACCGACGTGGCGCTGGCGGCGAATCTGCTGCGCATGGTCAATTCCAGCTACTTCGGCGTGGCGCGTCAGGTGGTTACGGTGGACGATGCAGTGCAACTGCTCGGTCCCGCCACGGTGCAGGCGCTGGCCCTCGGCACCCCGGAGCTTCGCCCGGGGACCTATGCCAGACGGTTTGACCCCGCCGCGTTCTGGCGTCATTCGGCCCGCTGCGGGGCCGCCGCCGGAGCCATTGCGCAAACTTTCGGGCACGAACACGCGGAACAGGCGGCCCTGGCCGGACTGCTGCACGACGTGGGCTGCCTGGTGCTGGCGGTGCGCATCCCGGGCCGGGATTTCGACCCGCACCCGTCCGCCGAGCACGCGGCCCTCGGGCTGAATCATGCCGATGTGGGCGCGCGGCTGGCGCGCCACTGGAAACTGGACCCGGCACTGGTCAACGCCATCGAGGGACATCATTTAAGTGACACCCCGCTGGAGACCCAGCATCCGCTGGCGCGCCTGATTCATCTGGCCGAATGGCTGTCCGATCAGCACGCGCCGCTGGATGCGAACCCGCCGGTCACCACCCACACGCCGGAGGAAGTGGCCAACTCCCTCGGCTATCTATTTCCCGAACTGACCCGGCTGGTGAATACCCTGCCGGAAATCACCCTCACCGCCGGGGAGGCGGTCTGATATGGCTTCTCGAAAACGAAACGGTTCTGCAACGGCCGCGCATGCCACGGGCACTGCGAGTGCCACGGGCACATCCATATCCCAAAACGGATCCAGTGCCGCCACGGATGGCGGGGAGGTGCTTGGCGCCAGCCTGACCCATGCGGGCGGCCTGCTGCGCGGCAAGGTGGCCGAACTGTCCATGCTGCGCGAACTGGGTGAATGCGCCGTCCACCTGGAAAGCCAGGAAGCCCTGGCCGCCGCCATCTGCGCGGTGGTGCAAAACACCCTGCAGGTGGAAGCGTGCGCCATGTTTGTGCTGGATGGGGAGGCCTGGCGCTACCTGTCCGGATTTACCGACGAACGGGCCGGAGCTGATCCGGCCGCCTGCCTTCCGGGTTTGATCGAACAGGTGGCGGGCGACGGCGGGGAGTATGGCGTGGCCTGTGCCGAAAAGGGCATGGAGCAGATGGCCATGCCCCTGCGGCGCGGGCGCAACGTGTCCGGCGCGCTGGTGCTGACCACCGAGGACGCCCCGGCGCTTCTGGAGCAATACCGCACCCTGCTGACCATCGTTACCAATCAGGCCGCCGTACTGATGGGTGCGGCGGAAATGTACGCCGGGTTGCTGGACCGCAAAACCGACCTGGAGTCGGAACTGCAAAGCCGCCACCGGGACCTGGAGGCGGCCCGCGAAACCATTCACCAGCAGGAAAAATATTCCGCCCTGGGGCAGTTGGTGACCGGGGTCAGCCACGAATTGAACTCCCGGTTGGGGCCCATGCTCGGCTATGCCAAGGTACTGAAGGAGGCCAAGCTGCCGCCGGTGCTGGAACGCGCCGTGCAGTCCATCGAGGAAGCGGCCCGCGAAAGCCGCCAGGTGGTGAGTGACCTGATGGCCTTTTCGGTGCCCAAAACGCCCCAGCCGTGCGTCACCCGGCTGGTGGACCTGGCCAACGCCGCCGTGCAGGCCATACACAAGGAAACCGGCAACCCCATGCGCATCGAGGTGATCGAGCACGGCCCCAAGTCCGTGGCCGATGTGGACCCGGAGCAGGTAGGGCAGGCGCTCCAGGCGTTACTGCACAATGCGATTCAGGCGGTGCACGGCAGGCCCCGCGCCGAAGTGCGCCTGTCCCTGTCGACCACGGAAAGGCAGGCGGTGGTCGCCGTCGAGGATAACGGCATCGGCATGCCGGATCAGGTGCGGGAACGCATTTTCGAACCGTTCTTCACCACCCGCAAGGAAGGGCAGGGCGCCGGACTGGGGCTGTCCATGGCCCAGGGGCTGGTGGGTGCCAACGGCGGCGATATCCACATCGAAACCCGTCATGGACACGGAACCCGGGTGGCCATCTCCTTTCCGCTGGTGGACGATCTGCCCGAGGAAGCCCCGGATACTCATAATGTATTAGATGAGCTTTTATCCGATAAAGATAAGCTGGGAAAGGTTCTTGTGGTCGAAACCGATTCCGGCGATCCAGCGGGCGCGCCGCTGGCCGGGGCCTATAAGGTGGTGACCGTAAACGACGAAGCCGCCGCCATGGAGGCCCTTACCGGCGACGAATGGGACGTGGTGCTGCTGGATTTGACCCTGCCGCGCCACGGCAGCATCAAGCTGTTCGAATGGGCCCGTGGCCATGCGGCCAAAGCGGTGCCGCGCATCGTGTTCCTGGTCAACGGGTATGAGGATGCGTCCGAACGGCACTTCCTGACCATGTATCGCAATCCGCGCGTGCATCGCCCCGCCGGACATGAAGAGTTGCAGGCGGCGCTGGAGGCCGTGGATGCCCCCAGGTGGCGTCGGCGGGCCGATCCGGGCCCGGCACGCGGGTAGGATCGACCAAATCGCTTCAGCGGCCTGCCAGCCTATCGGCGTCCAACAAGCCCCCAAATCACCGCGCGACAAACAGGATGAATGCGTCCCGGCAAACGCGCCCGAAAAAAGCGCACAACCATCCGATATTAAAAGAAACACAAAACCTGAAGTAGCCCCCGGAACCCCGCATCCTATTTAACATAATATATCTTATGCGAAGTTATTTTGGGGGCATGGGAAGGGGTGGTTCGCCCCGCCCGGCAGGCCGCAACCATTCATTCGGCCGCCCCTGGGTGGGTCACATCAACATCGAAATCACGGACCGACCCACAGCGCTCACCGGTAACCCAGACCGCCATACGGGTGAGCCCAGGCCCGCTCTCGACGCACCCCAACCACACACAACCCGCGGAAGGGCCCCATGCGCCGCCCAACAAGCGCGGGCGCGACACTTTCTCTACCTAACTGTTTTTATGGAGAAACGATCAGGCCGCATGCCCGGAAGCGCACCACCGAACCACCCTTGAACCTGGAAAGCGCCCGATCGCCGACACGCTATGGGACGCTCCGCCCTCTGAAGGGAACGGACGCAGCCCCGCTCAACCGCAAGGGCGCCCGAAGATTGCACACCCCCACGCTCCACCCCCATGCCTCGCGGAGACAGATAACTGAAATGGGTAGCTAATGTAATAGATTATGTTATGCGGCCATTATCACTGGAATTCGGCGCGCACCGAACGGCCTCCGAAACACGCCGAAGCGGCCGGAAAGGGAGTGCCCACAGGCCCCGCACTCCCCGGTTTCGGTCAGGCGGTAGTCGCTGATCTCGTACCAGTCGCGGCCAATCACCATCGTCCCGCAGGCGGGGCAGTAGGTGGAATCCGCTTGTGGATCGTGAACATTGCCGATGTAAACGTGGTGTAGGCCTGCATTCAGGGCAATGGTGCGCGCCCGGCGCAAAGTGGCCAAGGGTGTGGGTGGCACATCCATCATGCGGAAGTCGGGATGGAATGCGGAAAAGTGCAGCGGCACCTCCGGCCCGAGGGTTTTCGCCACCCATTCGGCCAGTCGGCCCAGCTCCTGGCTGCTGTCGTTATGGCCGGGAATGATCAGGGTGGTCAATTCCAACCAACAACTTGTTTCCTTGTGGATATACTCGATTGTCTCAAGTATTGGTTGAAGTTCTGCGGCGCACAATTTCTTGTAAAAATCGGCGGTGAACCCCTTTAGGTCCACGTTGGCCGCATCCATTTTGGCGAAAAACTCCGCCCGAGGCTCCGCGTGGATGTATCCGGCGGTGACGGCCACCGTGGCCACCCCCCGTTCGTGACAGGCGTCGGCGGTGTCCATGGCGTATTCGGCAAAGATCACCGGATCGTTATAGGTGAACGCCACGCTGCGGCACTTCATCTCCGCCGCCTTGGCGGCAATCTGTTGCGGGCTGGCCTGGTCGCACAGGCGGTCAAAATCGCGGCTCTTGCTGATGTCCCAATTCTGGCAGAAGCGGCACGCCAGATTGCATCCGGCGGTGCCGAAGGACAGCACCGAACTGCCGGGATAGAAGTGATTCAGAGGCTTCTTTTCAATGGGATCGACGCAGAAACCGGAAGACCTGCCATAGGTCGTCAGGTGCATCTCGTTGCCCACCCGCTGGCGCACGAAGCAGGCCCCGCGCTGCCCGTCGTTCAGGGTGCAGTCGCGCGGACACAGGTCGCATTGCAGCTTCCCGTCATCGCGCAGATGCCAGTAACGGCCTGGATGCGGAATTGCGGTGGCCATCATGCACCTCCTTCACGCCACCAGCGAGGGGATGGGGTCCGTGTGCCGGATGACGGTGTAGCGGAACAGCCTCACTGCCGGATCCCAGAACGCCGCCGACAGCCCGGCCTTGCGTTTCAGGCCGCGCAGAAAGTCCGTGGCCGCGGGGTAATGTTCCCACACCTGCGGCAGGAAGGTGCCCCGTCGCTCCCCCCAGCGCAGCACCACCCCGTCAATGCCGGGGCGCAGGTGCGCGGCCGCTTCGGCCTCGCAGGTAAAGTGAATTTCCGTCAAGGGCGACAGCTCGGAAACCTCCACCTGCACCAGGTCCAGTTCCCCGGCCCGCAGGGGAGGAAAGCGCGGGTCGCGAAAGGCCGCCGCCAGCGCGTTGCTGCGCACATCGTCCGCCAGCGGCCGGTATGCCTCCAGCGTGCCCATGCAGCCGCGCAGGTCGCCCCGCTCCTTGAGGGTGACGAATACCGCCCCGGGTTCCCTCAGCCACGCTTCGCGCGCACCGCCATCGTGGGACAACCCCAGTTCGCGGGCAATTGTATCGCGGGCCAGGGACAACAAAATCTGTCCCCTGCTTTCCATGGGCTTTCGCGCTGTATGTTCAAGTGTTTTATGCATATGCCATCTCCTTTTCCGGGGCGCGGAAGGCGAACGCGCCATACCCCACCACCCGCTCCCGGTCGCCAGCGGTATCGCCGGAATTGCGCAGATCCAGCAGTTCGGCCACCAGCCCCTTGCGGCGGGCGGCCAGCAACAGCCCGCGCACCGGAACGGCACCACAGGCCCCCTCATCCTCCAGCCCTTCCGGGCGCAGCCCCAGCACCGCGTCGGCGGAAATCCGGTCCACGCCCTTCGCCACCTCGTAGGAGTGGTAGTGGGACAGGTCCGAACTGACCACGATCAGGGTCTCGTCCCCTCCCCACGCGGCGGCCAGAACGTCGGCCACTTCGGTGGCCGAGGCATCCCCAACGGCCAGCGGAACGAGCTTGAAATTCTTCAAGTAAAACTGTAGAAATGGAATCTGAACCTCAAGTGAATGCTCCCACTGGTGTGCCCGATCGCTCACCCCCACCTGGGGCATGGAGCGCAGGTGGCTTATGGTTGCTGTATCCAGTTCCACGGTCCCCAGCGGGGTGGCAAAACAGGCGGCTGTGGGCAGTGCCAGCCCCTGCACCGGAACCCGGTGCACCGGACCGAGCAGGACCACCCGGCGAATGCGGTCCGCCCCCTTCAGGCAGGAATAGGCGCGGGCCGCGATGGGCCCGGAGTAGATATATCCGGCGTGGGGAACGATCAGCGCCTTGGGCGGCGCCGCATGGGAAGGTGGCGGAACGGACGCGGTCAGCCGTCGCAACTCGGCCTCCAGGGCCTTCTGCCCTTCCGGGTAAAACAACCCGGCCACCGCTGCCGGACGAACTCCGCGCATGGTTGGCAATCCTCCTCCCAAGGGATGTGGAGTTACACCCCTCCTCCTATATCAAACGTAGCGCCACCTTCGCGCGAGCGCACTGACATCGGTCAGGTAATTAGGGGGGGATTGGATTGTTAAATGTTTGGAAACAAAGCCGGAATGGCGTCCGGATGGTCGATGGCGTGATCCACGCCGTGAGCCCGCAGGGCGGCCAGCCCGTCGGTGCCCCACCCGACCCCGGCCACGGCGATTCCGGCGGCGCGGGCGGTCTGCACGTCCACCCGCGTGTCGCCGATGTACAGGCATGCCGCCGGGGCGGCGTTCAGTTGCCCCATGGCACACAGGATGCCTTCCGGATCGGGCTTCATGCGGGCCACGTCGTCGCAGCCGATGACCACCCGGAAGTGCCCGCGTACCCCCAGGGCGGCCAGAATCTGCTCCGTATGGCCGCGCCGCTTGCTGGTGACCACCCCCATGGGCACCCCGCGCCGCCCTAGATCGTCGATCAGTTCGCGGATACCGGGATACAGGTGTGTTTGGTGCTCGCACACGTCCGTATAGTGCCGCCCGATGGCGTCGATGAGCCCCTGGCGCTCCTCGAACGAGCGCTCCGGGAAGATGGCCTCCAGCTTGTAGCCGATGTGGGCCACGATCACGTCCTGGGGAACCGTGGGCCACCCCAGTTCCGCCACGGCCCGTTCGGTGCTCTCCACAATGGCGGTGCGCGAGTCGATCAGCGTGCCGTCCAGATCGAACAAAGCGGTTTGATAGCTGGAACCGTTCACCGTCATCCGTTATCCTTTTGCTCCCGCATATGCTTACCTATCCAACCATCGACCCGGTCATGATCCAACTGGGCCCCATTGCCATCCGCTGGTACGGCATGGCCTACCTGGCCGGATTCGTGGGCGGCTACCTGCTGTTGCACAAGCAACGCAAGGATGGCCTGCTCAAAATGACCGAGGATCAGCTGGGCGGACTGGCCACGGCGATGATCCTGGGGGTCATTCTGGGGGGTCGCATCGGCTACACGCTATTTTACGACCCGGTTTACTATCTTACCCACCCGTTGCAGATGATCGCCATCTGGAAAGGGGGCATGTCGTTCCACGGCGGCTTTCTGGGCACGCTGATCGCCGGGGCCATTTACTGTCGCACGGAAAAACTCCCCTACCTGACCACCGCCGACCGGGTGTGCGTGGTGGTGCCGGTGGGACTGTTTTTCGGACGCCTCGCCAATTTCATCAATGCCGAGCTGTGGGGCCGCCCCACGGACGTGCCGTGGGGGATGATCTTCCCCGGAGGCGGCCCGGTCCCCCGTCACCCGTCGCAGCTCTACGAAGCCCTGCTGGAAGGCGTGGTGCTGTTCGTCATCATGTGGTCCCTGCGCCGGAAGCTGGTCCGCCCGGGCGCTTTGCTGGGGGTTTTCATGGTGTCCTATAGCCTGTTCCGCATGGCCATGGAGCAGTTCCGCCAGCCCGACGCACACATCGGGTTTCTGTTCGCCTCGGTAACCATGGGGCAACTGCTGTCCAGCGTGATGTTGGTGCTGGGCGGGTGGCTGGTATATTCGGCGCGAAGGCGGAATACGGCCTGACTCACCCGAAAAAAAAGCCCCGCCACTTCTGACGGGGCTTTTTGAACGGGCGGCTTCACTCCTGGAAGTCCGCCACCTCCTCCTCGTCCACATGGACACGCACCTTTTCGTGCGGCTTTGGCCGTGCCTTGAAGGCGCTTCTCCCCTGTGCCTTCAAGTCCGACCTCTGGGCAACCATTTCCGCGCCGTTACTGGCGCCCATGCGCCGGAAACGGCCCGTCGGAAGCGCTTCGGTACCGGGCGTGCCGGCCTCCCTTCCTACGTTGAAGCGCGCCATCAGGCCCACCAGGTCCTGGGCGTCGGCGGCCAGGGTTTCCGACAGGGCGGCGTTTTCCTGCACGTATCCGGCGTTCTCCTGGACCACCGCATCCATCTGCCGGACTCCCTGGGTGACCTCCGCCACCCCCCTTCCCTGCTCATCGAACAGGTTCGAGACATCGCCGATCAGACCGGCCACTTCCTGCACCGACCGGGAGATATCTCCCAGCGTGGCGCCGGTGCGATCAACCAGCTCATTGCCCTTGCTCACCTTCTCCGCCGACTCCTCGATCAGATCCTTGATCTCGGCGGCGGCGCCGGCGGAGCGCTGGGCCAGGTTGCGCACTTCCTGGGCCACCACGGCAAAGCCGCGCCCGTGTTCTCCCGCCCGCGCCGCCTCCACGGCGGCGTTCAGGGCCAGCAGGTTGGTCTGGAAAGCGATTTCACTTACCACGTTGGTGATCTCCGTTACCCGGCGGGAGGATTCGGTGATTTCGCCCATGGCCTGTACCGTGTCACGCACCACCGTATCCCCGCTGCCCGCCACCTGTTGCGCCTTGAGCGCCAGTTCGGTGGCCTGCCGGGCGCTCTCGGCCGCGCTGCGGATGTTGGCGGTCATCTGCTCCATGGTGGCTGCGCTCTGCTCCAGTGCCGCCGCCTGCTCCTGGGTGCGCACCGACAGGCCGTTGTTGGACTCGGCCATCATTACGATGCGCTCCGCCATGCCGTGGGCCGCGGTTTTGACCGACGATACCGTGCTCGAAAAACCCTCCATGGACTCGTTGAGCGCCCGCATGGCGCGCCCCACGTCGTCGTCGGATTTCACCGTTGCACGGCGGCTCAAATCTCCAGACGACAGATTTTGCAGGGCTTCCAGCAGGTACCGCACCGGCCGCAGCACAAAGGTGCGCATGGCCAGCAGGATCAACGCCACGCCCAGAGGAAACCCGAACAGAAAACTCTTGGTCAGCGTATCCCGCACCGCCGCCTGCATGGGGGACAGGTCGGCAATGACCTCAAACCCGCCATGCACCTCCCCCTCCTTCCACCCTTCCATCCGGAACCCGAGCGGATCGGTATCGGTGCCGGTTATGGACTGCTCCACGGTGCCGTGGCAAACCATGCAGTCCTCCGACAGCACCACCGGCTTCATGTAGCGCAGCACGTTTTCCGCGGCATCCTCCCGGTACAGCTCCGGCGCCTTGCTCTGCCGAAGGGAGAGCAACATGTCGCGCTCCATGGGGGTGGGTTCGTTGTCCGGATTGCGCGGCTCGATCTTGGGCACCTTGAACTCATACCCGGCGCTCGCCGCTTCGCGCTGCCCCACGTTCCAGGCGGCCACCACTGGAATCGTCCAGTAGTAGCCGGTCTTGCGCGCGTCCTCGATTCGGTTGGCCGAGCCGGACATGGTCTGTTCCACTTGTGCCAGCAGGGTTTTGTCGTCAAAGGCGTTGTGCCGTGCCCGCAGCTCCGACATGTACTCGCGGGCGTTTTCCGCCTCCTGGGTGATGGCCCGGGCCTTGGATACCATGGCCTCCATGGCGTTTCGCTCCAGGCTTTGCGCAACCACGAGGAAATTGATGGCAAAACTGAGCACGAAGCCCCCGACTACCGCGATCACGATTTTTGACGTGAAACTGAACTTGTTCAACATGGTCCGGTCCCCAATTACATGTAAATAACCCACCACCGGTAACGCATCTGTAACGCCAAATGGCGGGTGATGGGATCTTGGGCCCACATCGGTTCGGGAAACCGTTTCCCAGACCATGGTGCGCCGTGATGGTGGTTTATCGTCCGGGTGTGAAGTGGACTTTAGACGATTTTTTTATCACCACGGAAACAAGGCGCACGAATCTGACAAAAAACACATTATAACAATCACATGTGAATTTTTTACGGGCGGACCTTGTTATGTTTCAGGAACGTTGAATGCTTATTTAATCAGGATTAAACGAACAGTATTCCACGGAAATCAAATGCCACTCTGTGGAGCACTGTTTAGCGTTTTTGTTAAGCGTATTTTGTGGTGTTATTTTTCTCTTTAACAAGCTGGGACCGTCTAATCCCCCGACACCGAAAAATCCATCCCCTCGATCCCCTCCACCCGTTCCGACAGATACACCTTCAGCTTGTCCAGCAGCCGTTTTTCGTTCTGGCGGATGCGCTCGCGGGACACGCCGTGGCGATCGGCGATTTCCTGAAGGGTAACCGGCTCGTCGGATAACAGACGTTCGGTAAAAATCTCCCGGTCGCGCCCTTCCAGCGCCTGGCCAAAGGCCGCCAGGTGGGTACCGATCAATTCGCGCAGTTGGCTTTGCGCGGCCTCCTCGGCGGGATCGATGCCGCCCCCGGCAAGCAGGTCGCCGCGCGTCATGCCCGACTCCTCCCCCACCGGCTCGTCCAGGGAGCTGTCCCAATGGGTGAGCGCCTGCTCCATTTCGATCACGCTGGACTCCTTCACGTCCAGCCGTTCGGCCAGCAGTTTGGGGCCCACGTCATACCCGGAGGCTTCCAGCCGTTCTTTTTCCTTCAGCAGGTTGAAGAACAGTTTGCGCTGCTCCTGGGTGGTGCCGATGCGCACCATCTTCCAGTTGGCCATGATGTAGCGCAGCATGTACGCCTTGATCCACCATCCGGCATAGGTGCCCAGTCGCACCCCGCGATAGGGGTCGAATTTTTTTACTGCCGCCATCAGCCCCAGGTTGCCCTCCTGGATCAGGTCCAGCAGGTGGGTGGGGGTTTTCTTGTAGTCGTAGGCCATGCGCACCACCAGCCGCAGGTTGGCCAGAATCAGCTTTTGCGCCGCCTCCCGGTCCCCGTGCTCAAAAAAGGCCAGCGCCAGGGCGTGCTCCTCTTCCCGGTCCAGATACGGATGCTGGCGCACCTCGGCCAGATAGCGGCGCAGCGGGTCGAACGGGACCAGGTCGTTGCCGCCGGACCGCTCCGGCAGGGCGGGCACCGTCTCGTCGGGAACAACCCACGCCTCGTCTTCCGGCATGGCGTCCTGGGGGTGTGAATCGCTAGAATGGGGTTTCATCACGCGCAAGGATTATACCCCCCTCCCCTTATGAACGCAGAAACCCCTGGCGCCATGCGCCTCAACAAGTGGATCGCCTCCCAGGGCATTGCCTCGCGCCGGGAGGCCGACCGGCTCATCGCCGACGGCCGGGTGCGCGTCAACGGAGTGCCCGTCACCGAACTGGGGGTAAAGGTCGATCCCGCCACCGACACGGTGGAGGTGGATACCGGCGGGCGCAGTCATGTCTACGTGGCGCTTCATAAACCACGCGGTTACGTAACGGCGGTGAACCCGGCTCCCGGCGAGCCGAAGGTGGTCACCCAACTGGTGGATATTCCGGGCCTGTTCCCGGTGGGGCGGCTGGACAAGGACAGTTCCGGCCTGCTGCTGCTCACCAACGACGGCACCCTGACCACCGCCCTCAACCACCCGGAGCGGCACAAGGAAAAGGAATACGACGTCACCGTGGACCGTCCCATCCCGGACGGCGCCCTGCAACGGCTGGCGGACGGCATGCCCCTGATGGGCGAGCGCACCCGCCCCGCCACGGTCACCCGTCTGGCGCCGGACCGGTTCACCATCGTGCTCACCGAGGGAAAAAACCGGCAGGTCCGCCGCATGTGCCGCAAGGTGGGGCACGAAGTCAAAACCCTGGTGCGGGTGCGCATCGACGGGGTGAAGCTCGACACCCTCCCCGTGGGTGAATGGCGCAACCTGACGGCGGAAGAGGTGGCGGCGCTCAAGGCGGAGGCCCCGGAGTCCGGGCGGATTTGACAGAAACCCCCATCAGGCGGCACCCTGAAGGTATTCCGATTGCGCGGCTGTTCCTATAGGACACTATAGAACTATTCTTGTGTTTTCAGTCGATTAAGTTTGTTTACCCTGTGTTTAAACGAGGCCTCCCGTGACCCACAACCCCATCGAAATGCTGCAAGCCGACCACGCCGAGATCAAACGCCAGATTGCCGGACTGGACGCCCTGTTCGCCAATGGCGACGCGGATCCGGCGGCGGTGGCGGACGCGGTGCATATCCTGTTGCATACCCTGGACCTGCACGAGCGGCGCGAGGAGCAGGTGCTGTTCCCCGCCGTGCCCCAGGTGGGGCCGATTCAACTGGTGCTGCAGGAGCACGCACGGTTGAAAGGCTTGCTGGACAAGACCCGCGAAGCCCTGCACGCGGTGCGGGACACCCCCGGAGCGGAATCCCAGGCGGCCCTCCGGCTGGCCACGCAAGAGATGGGCTACTGCCTGTCCGGCCACATCATGAAGGAAGACCAGATCGCCTTCCGTATGGCCGAGGGCGTGCTGTCCCCGGAACAATTGGCCGAAATCGGCGCCAAGATGGCGGACCTTTCGTGATCACAACCCGTTCCAGGCATTAACGCCATGTTCTTTCCGCTGGTCCTGCTGTTTACCGCGCTGCCGCTGGCGGAGTTGTATGTGCTGATTCAGGTGGGCCAGGTGATCGGCGGACTCAACACTCTGCTGGTGGTGCTCGCCACCGGAGTGGTGGGCGCGTACCTGGCCCGCATGGAGGGCCTGCGAGTCGCCTTCCGCGCGCAGGAACTCCTGCAACGGGGAGAAATGCCCGCCGAGGAGATGATCGACGGCATCCTGATCCTGCTGGCCGGGGTGGTGCTGGTCACGCCGGGGATCATCACCGACTGCATGGGGCTTCTGATCCTGTTCCCCCCCACCCGCCGCCTGTTCAAAATCTGGCTGCGCAAACAGTTCGACCGCTTCGTGGCCCGGGGCCAGGTGCGCATCTACCGGGGGCCGGACGGCCCCGGCCCGCTCTAGGGAGGCGTTCTCGACGTCTCCACCAGCCCGTTTCTGTCCCAAGCGCGGATTTTTTCGCAAAAAACTGTCTCACTGTCTCATCCGCTGCTATGCTCGACCGATGGGGAAGCCGGCACGGTGCCGCTTCCGGGGGAAGGGGAGGCATGTCGGAATCCGTCGAAACCCTGTTAATCACCGGCGGCAACCCGGCGGTGGCCGCCCTGGCCGGCCCGTTGCATTCGCTCGGGGCGCGGGTGTCCGCGCACGAGCACCCCGGCGACGGGATCCGCGCCGCCCGGGAGACACTCTATACCCTGCTGATTGTGGACGGCACCCTGGGGCGCTCCGTGGTGCTGGCCCTGTGCCAGGATTTGCGGGCCATGCCGGTCAACGGGCAGGGGTTGCTGGTTCTTGCCGGTGGGGATGAGGCTGATCTGCCGCAGTTGATCGAGGCCGGGGTGGATGAGTTGCTGCCCGCCCGGGCCAGCGCGGAATACATGCAGGCACGCATCAAGGCGCTGGCCACCCGTGCCCGGCGCCGGGCCGCGCGCCGCAACGTGGAAGCCACCATCCGCGAGACCGAGGCACGGGTGCGCGCCGTTCTGGATACGGCGCAGGACGGCATCATCACCATCGACGAGAAGGGTATCATCGAGGGTTTCAACCCGGCCGCCGAGCGCATTTTCGGCTATGCGGCGGCGGACGTGATCGGCCACAACGTGTCCATGCTGATGCCCGATCCGTACCGGTCCGAGCACAATGGGCACATCCGCGAGTACCTGGATACCGGCGTCAAACGGGTGGTGGGAACGGTGCGGCAGTTGACCGGAAGGCGCAAGGATGGCACCGAATTCCCGCTGGAACTGGCGGTGGGCGAAACCACCGTGGGCAGCCGGCGGCTGTTTACCGGCGTGGCCCGCGACACCAGCGACCGCACCGCCGCCGAGGCGCAAATCCGTCTCAGCAACCGCCTGTTCCGGGCCGTGTCCAGCGCCCAGAGCCGCTTCATCACCGACGCGGGAACCGATCAGGTGTTCCACGGACTGCTGGAGGATCTTCTGGAGATCACCGGCAGTCAGTGGGGCCTGCTGGCCGGCATCGACACCCTCCGCACCGGCCTGCCGGTGGTGGTTCCCCAGGCCGTGGGTGAACCCGGATCGGTCGGGTCAAAAGATGTTCCGGAACTTGAACTATTTATACAAAATAGCCCGTTATACAAGGTATTTGATACCGGTTCCCCCGCCATCCTGAACGGCCCGGATTTGACTGTGCCCGCAGGTGTGCTGCCGCGCGACGTCCCTCCGCTGCTACGCTTGGCGGTTCTGCCCCTGGCCAGCGGCGACGACGCGATGGGGCTGGCGGTGCTGGCCAATCGGGAACGGGAATACGACGCGGAACTGATCGACGTGCTGGCGCCGCTGCTTTCCACCGGTGCCAGTCTGTTGCAGGCGTCCCGCGCCGAAGACGACCGGCGCAATGCCCGCCGGGCGCTGGAAAAGAGCCACGAAGACCTGCAGGTGGTGCTCAACGGCCTGCGCATCGGCACCGCCATCACCGACGCGAATGGGCAGATCACCTTCCTGAGCGACACCGCCCGCGCCCTGTGCCCGTCGAACCTCGGCGCCGCCCCGGGCAAGCGGTTCGACGAGTGCATCCCCATCTCCCCGGCGGATCGGGACCGGGTGCGCGCCACAGCAGCACTGCCCCCGGAGGAGCGCGCCAAGGTGGCGGTGCACCTGCCCGCCACGGGCGACCGGGTGGACCTGTGGCTGGAGCTGGAGGTGGTGGACGACCCCCGCGACCCCACCCGGCGCATCTATCTGATTTATGATGTTACCGACCTGCACGGCCTGCGCCGCATGCTGTCCGAAAAGGCCACCTTCCACAAGATGGTGGGCAACAGCAAGCCCATGCGGGTGCTGTTCCAGCAGATTCAGGAGGTGGCCCAGGTGGACTGGACCGTGCTGGTGGAGGGCGAGACCGGTACCGGCAAGGAACTGGTGGCGGGCGCGGTCCACGCGGCCAGCCCGCGCGCGGAGCGGCCGTTCATCGCGGTCAACGCGGCGGGACTGACCGACTCGGTGCTGGCCAGCCAGTTGTTCGGCCACAAGCGCGGCGCCTTCACCGGCGCGGTCACCGACCACAAGGGCTTTTTCGAGGCCGCCGAGGGGGGCACCATCTTTCTGGACGAGATTGGTGACATTCCCATGGGCGTGCAAACCAGCCTGCTGCGCGTGCTTCAGGAGCGGGAGATCACCCGCCTGGGGGAATCGGTGCCGCGCAAGGTGGATGTGCGCGTGGTCGCCGCCACCAACCGGGACCTGTCCCACGAGGTGGAAAAGGGCGCCTTCCGTGCCGACCTGCTCTATCGCCTGCGGGTGGCGCGGGTTCAGCTCCCGCCCTTGCGGGAGCGGCGGGAGGACATTCCGCTGCTGGCCGCCGCCACCCTGGCCAAAAGCCGGGCCAGTTCCGGCAAGGACGTGGAAGCCGTCAGCCCGGACGCCATGCGGGTGCTGGCCGCCTACCAGTGGCCGGGCAACGTGCGCGAACTGGTGCATGCCATTGAATATGCAGTCATTCAGGCGCGCACCAAAACCATTCAGATCTCCGACCTGCCGCCGGAGATCACCAGCGCGGCGCCCCCCGAAGTGCCCCGGCAGCCGGATGCCCCCCCTCCCCTGCCGGTCAGCACCCCCGACGACGGCGCAATCGCCCCGTCTCCCGCGCTCGTCACGGCATCGCCCGCTCCGACGCCCCCTCTCCAGCCGCCGCCCATCGCCGGTGCCCGCGCGGGACTGTCGCCCGACGAGGAGCGGGAGCGTATCCTGGAGGTGCTGGCCGCCAATGGCGGCAACCGGCAGCGGGCAGCCAGGGCGCTGGGGGTGGGCCGCGCCACCCTCTACCGGCGCATGGAGGCGTTGGGACTCCCCACCCAAAAGTAGCCTTCCTCGCCCGAGACACCCATAGCGAGACACTAATATGTCTCGTGATACATGTCCCGATACACAATTTGAGACACCGCGATGGGCGGTGCTTTGGTGTTGAGCACCATTCAACACACGCATATCATTAAACCATTTTATTTTTTATAGTGCGTAACTGTATGGTTTTATGATTTTCTGTCGATTTTTATAAAATTTTTGGCGGGATGTGGCACGAGACCTGTAATAGAAAAGGGCGAGAGGCACACACGCCACGTCGCTAACGCGAAGGCGGGTGGGGGGGAATCCTCCTGAACGGGAGGATCGAGAGAGGGGGGTAGGTGATCTTCGGGCATCTACCTTCGAAGAACGTAAGGAGCGTCCCCCAGACCGGGGGGGATGGGGGGCGCTCCTTCCGCTCGAAAGAGCGGGCGTCGGGCGGGGTGAGTTTATCCCTTGCCCTGTGCATCAGGGAATATCGGGTTGGTCCCCCATCCTGACCCGGTCCTTGGTGCACAGCGCAGGGGGTGAGCAGCGGTAGGACTGTTCCTTGCGGTGTGCACCAGGCAGCCGCAGGCGGGCTGGTTCCCCCATCCCAGCTCGTTGGCACTGTCTGGTGCACACCGCAGCGAACGGCGCTGCGTACAAAAGGTTTTGAAACGGTCCTAAGGGGGGTGCCCCGGCACCTAATGGGGCTGTACAATGCCGGATCCGGCGGGGTGATTGGTCCCCGCCCCCCGGGTCCGGCTCAGTATTTCGCCAGCTTCCGGGGTGGTTTTAACAACACACACCCGCGCCGACGTGGAACAAAACTCCTGGTTAACTCTACGTCTATTACCGCCTCGGAAGCTGGCGGATCCGATTTCCGGCCTGCTCATGCAACTGGGCAGCACCGGAACCTGGCAGGATGGCGAAAGCCTGATCGCCTATTTCCCATCCGATACCGTTCCTTCCGAGGCCGGACACGCCATTGAGGCGTGGTCCGGCCATTTTTTGTCCCTGAACCTGCTCGATGCGCCGCTTCAAGCCGAATGGTCCACCACCGACGAGGCCGACTGGATCACCGCCTGGCAAGCCCATTTCTCCCCCCTCCCCGTCGGCGAACGCCTTATGGTGCTGCCCGACTGGTGCCCGGACTCCGATGCCCGGGGCCGCATCCCCCTTAAAATCAAGCCCGGACGCGGCTTCGGCACCGGCGGCCACGCCACCACCGCCACCTGCCTGGAAACCCTCGAAAAACGCCTCACCGCCGCCCCCCTCCCCGCCCCCACCGTGCTCGACGTGGGCACCGGCTCCGGCATCCTGGCCATTGGCGCCGCCCTGCTCGGCTGCACCCGCGTCACCGCGTTCGACAACGATCCCGACGCCGTGCTCAACGCCCAGGAAAACGCCCGTCTCAACCACGTGGAAGACACCGTGCGCCTGTTCACCGGCACCACCGATGCCGTCTCCGGCCACTACGACATCGTGCTGGCCAACCTGCTGGCCCATGTGATCGTGGAGCTGATGCCCGAACTCAACCGCCTGCTCGCACCCGGAGGACACCTCATCCTCTCCGGCATTTTGAACGAGCAAGTGGACCAGATCGACGCCGCCCTGGCCGCCAACGGACTTAAAGCAAAAGATTACATCAGTCGCGGTATGTGGCTCATGGTGCTCGGCGCACGGCCATAATGGCTGATGGGAAAGGTGGAGATGGGGGCGATTCAGCGCCGCTTGGGAAGTGCCCCGGACAAGTGCTCGGCGCACGGCCATAGTTTCTGATGGGAAGGGTGGAGATGGGGGCGATTCAGCGCCGCTCGGGAAGTGCCCCGGGCAAGTGCTGGGCGCACGGCCATAATTGCGGGGGCTAGGCGCACGGCCATGGTCCCCGAATGGCAAAAAACGCCAATCGGCCCGGCTCGGGGGCTAGTCCCTGCCTGCCGGGAGGAGGACGGAGCGGACCGCGGCGGCGAATTGATGATAATCGGCCTGCCCGTTCCGGCCAAAAGCCCCCACCAAGTGCTCGGCCGCCACGGAAGCCGCAATTTTGGCCTGTACGACCCCGGAATCGCCAACCGGGCCATCCCCCTGGGCCGCCCCGTTTTTGGCCCACAGGGTGGCCTCCAGCGCGTCAGATTGTTGACGAGGAAGGCCCAACAGCAGCTCCTGCCAGAAAAGAGTGAGCAGCACCGTGCGGCGGGTGTCGGCTTTTTCGGCCAGGGCCGCATCGGGGTAGATGCGCTTGAGCATGCGATAGCCGTTTTTCACCCGTTCCAGGCGGCGGGGGTTGTTCAGCCCCATGCTGGTGGCTGCGGTGGCAAAATCATCGGCCTCGTGGCCCGCGTCGTTCGGCGCCAGCTCCACCGGCACCGCGTGGGGCCTGCCCAGAACCGGCACGGCGTGCACCTCCGTATCGCCGGACGGGGTGCCGAACAGCCCCTCGTGCACGTAGGCGTCCACCTGCCCCGCATCCGGGGTGGGCATCTGCACCGGCACCTGCACCAGACGGCCCAGTTCCTCGCGGCCGATGTGATGGGCCAGCGATTCCGTATCGGCGGCCAGCACCACGCTCACGTGGGGCCGCACCGCCAACTGGCGCACGGCTTCCAGCGCGCGCCGGGCGTTTTGCGGGGTGCACCGCTCGATGCCGGTCACGAACACCACCATGCGCCGTTTGGCGGAAAGCGCGGCGGCGCACAGGTGATCCACGTCCCGCGCCACCACTGCGGGCTGCGACAGGTGGGTGCCATATTTTTCCGGGCGCAAAAACGTCTTTTTTCCGGCGCTTAGGGGATGGTTCCAGATGCGGTAGGCATAGCGGTACATGAGCGTGCCCCACACCACGTTGCCCACGCCCCACGCCCCCATCACCACCCCCTTGGCCACCGAGGTGGCGATTTTCTTCTGAAGCACCAGCAGCGGCAGCCACGCCTTGGGGGAGAGCAGAAACAGCAGAAACAGCCCGAGCAGGATCAGCGGCTTCCGAAACCCCTGATCCCGGCGGATGATGTCCAGACGCAGGGCGGGCAGCCCCTTCCAGCCGGGGGATGCGGCCACGGAGGCGGCCATTTCCTGCGCCAGCCCGGCGTGCAGGGTGCCGCTTTCATCGTAGCGGGCGGCGTCGAAACGGGCCTGATAGAAGGATTTTCCCGCCGGATCGGCATTCAGCAGGGCGGCAATGCGCCCGATCATAGAACTCTTGCCGCTGCCCGGCGCGCCGAACAGGCCGATGGTGAGCGGGCCGGTGCCGAACGGCTTGCACAGGGTGGCGGCAATGGCCGCCGCGAACGGCTGCTGCCCCAGCGGGTCGCCGTGGGTTTTTTGCATCGCCCCGGACGCGGGAGCCGCCCCGGCCTGCTGCTTTTTTACAAAACCCGGCCGCGTGGCCTGCGCGGCTTGACCCGCGGTTTCAGGGGAAGCGGATGCGTCGGTCGCCGGAAGCGTCTTGTCCATATCCCTCTCACAATGCTCAGTAGAATGCCCATAAAGCGTGCATATCTTGTCGGCATGGATGGGGTGGAGTTGAGGGAGGATTGAGGGTTTTTAGCCTATAGGGCTCCTTGGGGGGCTTTTTTCATAAAGGGATGCGGGTTACTCGCCGCCATCCTGTGCGCCCGTGTCAACGGTATCGGCAGACCGTTCCCGTTGGATCGTGAGGTGCGGACGCTCGCTGCGGGGGAGGATCACGCGACCCACCTCCCTGGCCATCCGCAAATAGTTTGCCTCCCCTTCCTCACCAAACTGGTCGAGAAACTTCTCGCCCGCAAAGGCGTGGGCATGTTTCGCGCGGTCGCGCTGTCCGGGGCGAAGCTTGGTTAGCTCTGGTGGATTGGGCTTTCCGGTCCACATGCTGCGTTCCAGCGATTCATGGGCATCCTGCGGAAACTGGTGCAGCAGTTCCTGCCAGAACAGCATCAGCAGGATGTTGCGCCGCCGGGTGATGGCATCTTCCGCACCATCGCCGGGATACAGGCGCTTGATAAGGCGATAGGCATTGCGCAGCCGCCCCAGTTGCCGGGGGTTGGTAAAGCGCAGCTTGCGGGACAGGTCGGCAAAATCCCGCGCCTCGCCGCGGCTTTCCAGCATGGCCGCAACGGACTGGGCCGCATCGCCGGTCACGGCGCGCATACGGCCCAACACGGGCACTTCGGGCGTTTGCGGCTCCTCATCCTCCTCGTTTTCCTCTTGAAACCAGTCGGGTTCGGGCGCAGGGGACTCCTCCCCAGCGTTCATCCCGCCCCCGGGTTCATCGTCGAGATCGGAGGGCAAATCCAGCGTTGATTTCGGGGCCGGTTTTTCCGGCTCGTCCTCGGTCGCCCCCTTGAACAGGGCGTTATGGATATAACCATCCAGGTGTTCCGGTTCCGGGTCGGCCAAACACACGGGAAGCTGGATGATCTTGCCCAGATAGTCCCGCGCAATCTCCTCCCGGGGGCGATGGGAGCTTTCCAGATCCTTGAAGTGGTCCGCCACCGCCTGCAAGGCGATGCGGTGATCGACCAGAATCACCACGAATACGTTGGGAAGGCCCATTACCAGCCTCACGGCTTCGAGCACTTCCACAATGCTTTTCGGACGGCAGCGGTCCAGGTCATCCACAAACACAATCATGCGCCGTCCGCGCACCAGCAGGTATTCGCTCAAAAACTCGATGTGCCTCTCGATAACCGGAATGTGCCCCAGATGTTTCTTGTATTCCGGTAATTTGAGGTAGGTTTGCAGTTCCGCCGAAAGCGGATGATCCAGCAAGCGCCGCCCCAGGAGATAGGCACCGCCGAGCAACCCCATCCACCCGACCCCCCATATCGGAGGGGCCGCTTCCTGCTGGTCCGCCCACTCCGGGAACATCCAGACCCCCACCGCGCTTAGCACAAACAACCCGGCAACCAGAAAAAAGTGCCAGCCGTATTCCCGCACGGCAAAACCCAGGCGGAGGTCCAGACGATCCAGCCTGTCGAGCGGCTTGACGAGGGAATCCACCGTTTCCTGCGCCAGGCCCGCCGCCATGCTGTCCGTCTGCTCGTACTTCCACGCGTTGAAATCGGCAATCCGAAAGCGTTTTGGAGAATCCCGGTTCAGCCGCGCCACTACCTGTTCCTTGACGGAACTCTTGCCCGCCCCCCAGTCGCCGAACAGGCCCACCGTCAACGGTGTTTCCTGCGTGGAGTCCATAAACATGTCGGACAGGGCGGCAACTAGGGATTTCCGGCCCAGATGGTCCATGGGGCTGGGTTTGTCGGCGAGGGCGGTGGGAATTCCGGGGGGCTGTGAAACAGTAACAGTCGCGGGGGGCACTTCTATCCGGATCTCGAGGGGGTCCGGCTCAATGACCACACTTTCGCCATTCGTCCCGCTCGTGGAAATTTCCGGGTGCTCTTTCTGATACCCCTCCCACCACTCCCCCACCACCTTCTCCGCCTCGTTCCGGTCGAAGGTGCCATCCAGCATGCGCTGATGGCGGTCCACCATGTCGCCCAGACCGGCATTGCGGGCGGCCTCGGAGCGTTCGCGTACCAATTCCTTCCACTTCTCCGGAGTGTCGTTCGGCCACAGGGGGCGGGACAGGAATGCCTCCGGGTGGGCGTCGTCCCACTGCTCCCGTAGCCAACTAAAATCGGCTCTGGCGTTGGTTCTGGCGTCGGCGGCGTCGGCGGCGTAGGCGGCGTCGGCTGCGTAGGCGGCGTCGGCTGCGTAGGCGGCGTCGGCGG
>Ga0224496_10000740_pt1 | contig 22137 bp, 20 predicted proteins | sample SF_Jul11_sed_USG_2_FD_168127 | JGI IMG/M metagenome (GOLD analysis project Ga0224496, IMG submission 168127) | Sediment microbial communities from San Francisco Bay, California, United States - SF_Jul11_sed_USGS_8_1 | ecosystem: Environmental > Aquatic > Marine > Sediment | place: USA...
CCCCATTGATTGCAGGGATAGCTTCGAACCCCAGCCGTGAATTTTTTGGCCGTTTTTCCCTGTCGACCAGCACCTTCCAAATCCCATGTTCCGCGATAATTCGCCTGTTCCAGACTCAATTCATCGCCAAAATGAAACGCCGTTTCACTGCCCGCGCGGCAGGCGTATTCCCATTTCGCCTCCCACGGAAGGCGGGTTCTGAGTGCCGGATGGAAGCTGTTGAGCTTGTTAATAAAATGATGCACATCATCCCAATTCACCTGTTCCACCGGCAGGTTCTCCCCTTTGAAACGACTGGGATTATCACTCATCACCGCCTGCCACAATGCCTGAGTCACAACCGTTTCGCCGAGCCAGAAGCTGCGACTGATGGTCACACGATGCCGGTCTTCCCAGTCAGAACGCCCTTTCTCATCAGCAGGCGAGCCCATCCAGAATGCGCCCGGCAGAATCCAGCGGAAAACGGTGCGCACACCCTGATAATCGAGCGCCATCCATAAACCATAGCGGTCTTCGCCCCACGCAGCCGCCCAGGTGTAGGGAAATACCAGCGGCGAAGCGGTGTTTGAATTGAATATGGGAACCTATTTTAAGCGCTTTAGATTAATGTGGGGTTTTTCGAAACCATAGTGAAAGATCAATGGCTGGTGTTACTGAGTTATTCAGCACCAACTCTCAAGTATGCCGCACGAGATGAATAGATAGGGTGGGGTTATCGCCATGAAAAAAGGTGCTAGTCATAGCATTATTGCACAACGAACAAGTACCCGACTTACCGTACCGTAATGAGCGTTAAGATACCGTACAATATTTGGCAAATTAAAACGTTAATACACAACGTAATGTACGACACTTTCTGCGTTCAAGTTGCCACTTGTTATATTAATTTACTCATGATAGTGTGTAATAATTGCAACTTTTATACACATAAAGCCAATGAGAACCAATATTGAAATTGATGATGATTTAATGGCTAATGCTCTTAAAGCAACAGGACTGAAAACAAAAAAGAATGCTGTTGAACAGGGTCTTAAATTAATAATACGTCGACATGAACAACAAGCAATAAGAAAATTACGTGGAAAAGTAAAATGGCAAGGTGACTTAGACGAAATGAGAACCAATGATGATATTAGTTGATACCAGCGTCTGGATTGACTATTTAAACGGAAAAGAAAATTCACAGGTAAATATTCTGGATAGCGCTTTAATTGATGGAACCGTTGTCATAGGCGACTTAATTCTTTTAGAGATTCTACAGGGCATAAAAAGTGAAAGAGATTACAAAAAAACAAGAACAGCGCTTACAACATTAGAACAATATGAAATGTTTGGACATAAAATGGTTAAGAAATGTGCAGACAATTATCACTTTCTTCGCAAAAAAGGAATAACTGTCAGAAAAACAAATGATGTAATTATTGCTACTTTTTGCATTGAAAACAGTTTATCCCTTCTCTTTAGCGACCGTGATTTTATTCCATTTGCTGACCATCTTGGATTAATTCCTGCCAACATCAAATCAACCAGCTCGCCTGGTTGATTTATTGGTAAAAAAATTCTGATTACGTAGAACCTTCAGCCAAATTTATTAAATGCTGATGGAAATAACCTATTGAAACGTCATAAATAAGTTATACGGGAAAGCAGCTCTAGCGCACAATCCGACCCATTTGGCCATACAATGGTTTCTTGATGGCGTACCAGTGCCACAAAACACATTCAGCCATGGTTATTAAGGTCTTTACGCACCTACCGAACATCTGCTATAACTAGCACTCGTTCCAGTAAATTCTGTTCAAAAAATTATGTCTTTTCACAATAAATTTCTTATTTGTTCGATTGTACTTTTAAGCACAATATTTATTGCGGGCTGTCAAGATAGAATCCATGAGTCGTGGGTGGAAAAACCGGCCGCGCCTGTCTATGATGATCCTATTATTTTTGCCAGGATTAACGGTGCAGTACAAGACGACCCGGTGCTGCAGGGTTTGGATATTAATATCGAAGTAAACGATGGCATGGTACTACTCAGTGGCGAAGTAAACAATTCGGCTCAGGCTGATCAAGTGGTCATGCATTCATGGCGAGTCGATGGGGTGAAGGATGTGAATAACCAAATCAGCTTGAAGCAATAGGCGATCCAACCAACTAATTAAATATAAAGTGAGAATCTCCTATTTACGAAGATTCTCAAGCTTTGTTGCGACAGCTGGCTTATATCCGAATAGCATCAAATACCGCGCAACAGCTCATTAATTCCTGTTTTTGAGCGTGTCCTGGCATCAACCTGCTTAACAATCACGGCGCAATAAAGACTGTATTCTTTGTTCGCTGCAGGCAGGTTTCCTGAAACCACGACGGATCCTGGCGGGATGCGGCCATAACTTACTTCACTGGTGACACGGTTATATATTTTTGTACTTTGACCAATATAAACACCCATTGAAATCACGGAATTCTCGCCGACAATCACACCTTCTACAATTTCAGAGCGCGCACCGATAAAACAGTTATCTTCGATGATTGTTGGATTCGCTTGAACAGGCTCCAGTACACCGCCAATACCAACACCACCGGATAAATGTACGTTCTTTCCAATCTGGGCACATGAACCCACGGTTGCCCAAGTATCCACCATGGTGCCTTCATCAACATAAGCACCGATATTGACATAGGACGGCATCAACACGACATTACTGGCAATAAACGAGCCTTTGCGGACTGCCGCAGGCGGTACTACGCGAAAACCGCCGTCACGGAAATCCCGCGAGCTATAATCGGCAAATTTTGAGGGCACCTTGTCAAAATAATTGGAAAAACCACCTTTAATAAAACTATTATCTTCAATCCGGAATGATAGCAATACGGCTTTTTTGATCCATTGATGCGTGACCCAGTCCCCATCAATTTTTTCCGCCACCCGAAGCTTGCCGCTATCAAGCATATTTAGTACTTGCGTGATGGATTCCTTTAAGTTTGCATCAACATTACGGGGCGTAATTTCAGCTCGGCGGTCAAACGCTTCTTCAATCGTGGTTTGCAATTGTTTCATAATTTTCCTAAATGATAATTTTTTATATATGACGGCATGCCAGGCTTTTTATTCGGTCTATTGCTTCCATACATGGCACTAATGGCGCAACCAAGGCAATACGCACAAAATTTTCACCGGGGTTAATACCACGCACATTCCGCGCTAAGTATGAACCCGGCAAAACCGTGACATTATAATCGCGATGAAGTTGTTTAGTGAATTCGAGATCGCTGACTGGCGTCTTGGCCCAAAAATAAAATGCTGCATCTGGCATGGATACCGACATCGTTCCTTCAAGCGATGTAATCGCTTTGGAAAATTTCTCCCGATACTGCCGACGATTCTCAGCAACATGTGATTCATCACTCCATGCTGCGGCACTGGCTACCTGCACTGCCGGATTCATTGTACATCCATGATAGGTACGATAGAGCAGATATTTCTTTAAAATTGCCGCATCACCGGCAACAAAACCTGAACGTATGCCTGGCACATTGGAACGTTTCGATAGACTACTGAATACCACCAGACGCGCAAAGTCATTGCGACCCAGATGATGCGCCGCTTCAAGCGCACCCAGCGGTGGCTTGGTTTCGTCAAAATAAATTTCTGAATAACATTCGTCCGCGGCAATCACAAAACCGTAACGGTCGGAAAGTGCAAACAGTTGCCGCCACTCATCCATCGACATGACACGGCCAGTCGGGTTATTGGGCGAACAAACATATATTAATTGCGTGCGCGACCAAATTTCATCGGATAATTGGGAAAAATCCAGTGCAAAATTATTAGTGGACAGCGTATTAATAAAATTTGGAACCGCGCCAGCGAGTAAAGCCGCACCTTCGTAAATTTGATAAAACGGATTCGGGCAAACAACAACCGGATTTGGAGCAGATGTATCGATCACTGCTTGCGCAAAAGAAAATAATGCTTCTCTACTGCCATTAACTGGTATAACTTGCGTATCAGGGTTAATTGCTGGAAGACGATAACGCTGGGTTAACCATGCAGCAATACCATTACGTAGTGATTCCACACCAAGCGTGGCTGGATAACTTGCCACCTTATCAAGGTTATCCGCTATCGCCTGACGGATAAAATCAGGCGTAGCATGCTTAGGTTCGCCAATATGCAGGTCAATACGGCTATAGGCCGAATTCGGTGTAATGCCTTCAAACAGTTTACGAAGTTTCTGAAAAGGATAAGGCTGCAGTTTATTCAGATTTGAGTTCATGCCAAAGAAAACATCACATTAAGTCACAGGCTTAGACGCGGAGCAAACGACAAAACAAGACGCCCTTAAAAATATTTAATTAAAATTGAATGAATATCCTAAGATTCTCAGTTGGGTGGTGTTTAGCGTGCGTTGTTGTTTGTTTTTGGCAAGGCGCAATGAGACGGTATAACGCGTTATTACAACGAATTGCAACGCAGCAAAAAAGAAACAACAGCGTGCTATAAGCATCATAGCGTTCCTCACCTTAAAGGTGAGTGTCATATAGAAAAATATTAGGCTTCTTTTCATGAGATTACTTATTACTGTCGCGGTCAACTGAGGATTTTAGGATTATATAGCTCAGTGACACTATTAACCAAACAAAACGACAACAGCCCGCTTCCAATCATCGCATTACTCATCGGCGCGGGTATCTGGGGAATGATATGGTACCCCTACCGTCTCTTGGAACAAGCCGGAATCAGCGGAGAGGCCTCTACCACAATTTCCTATTTCTTTGCTTTATTATTGGGACTGATTCTATTTCGAAAAAGTATCCGATTTTCACTGATTTTTAATGGCGAAGCGCATTTATTACTCTGGATAGGCTTGTTCGCGGGGTGGGCTAATATTGCCTACATCGTCGGTATTGTATACGGCGAAATTATGCGTGTATTGCTGCTGTTTTATCTTGCACCTTTATGGACCACTATATTTGCACGTTTGCTGTTAAACGAACGGTTAAGCCTGCACGGCTATTTGGTAATAGCGCTATCACTTGCTGGTGCGGCAACCATACTTTGGCAACCGGAAAATGCATTTCCACTGCCGTCATCATTTGGTGATTGGATGGGGTTATTGGGCGGCTTTATGTTTGCCCTGGTAAATGTACTCATCCGCAAAGATCAAGGCCATAATATTCAATTAAAATCGATTGCAATCTGGATTGGAATCACATTGGTGGGACTGGTTTGCAGTCAATTTGTCAATACATCACTCGTTTTCACAGAAATTTCCATTGGCTCATGGTTAATTTTACTGGGCGTGGGACTCTTGATGTTTTTTTCAAGCGTGGTGCTGCAATTCGGGCTCACCTATACGCCGGCAAATCAGGCAATTATTATCTTATTGTTTGAACTGGTTGTGGCCGCTATAACCGCCTATTTTCTGGCTAATGAGGCCATGACGCTGTTGGAATGGGCTGGTGGTTTAATGATTATTTCAGCCACCCTGTTTTCTTCAAAAATGAATCGTGCTTGAAACAAAGAATTTTAACCAGGCAGCTAACTTGTACACAAAATTATCAGTCAAAAATGGCCCGCCTTGCGAGTAACGCTAAATTAACACTTTTTACACTGGCAAGTGGCCGTTCCGGCACAAGTTTTCTGGCCGATTTTTTTACCAAGAATGTGAAACATTGCTATAGCACGCACGAGCCCTATCTAATTCCTGGAAATCCCGATTGGAAATACAATGGAGAACACAAAGTCTTCCCGATACTTATAAAACGATGCTCAATAACGAACCTTATACAAAGTGCTTGGGCTGGGAAGCTTTCCGTCAAAATTTTTAATGACAATTCTTAACAAAAAAACTTGATAGATTTTTAGATAATTTCGCAGCACGATAACATCGTGACGATGGAACCTGCTGTAATTGAAAGCGATTATCAAGATCCAGTAACCGACAGATACGCCAGACCGGTCTGGGACAAACCCACAAGGTCAATATTTTCCTGGTTAGCCACGGTCTCCGCTGCGAAGACTCCAATGGAAGCGACGGTATGTACACCCGTATCCAATAAATCAACATAAAATGCCTGATCAGCCGCAGAGGGGGCAACACCCACCACATTTTCATATAACAAATCGACTACTGCGGTATGGTTTGTTGCATCAGCACCAAGTGCCGCTTTAATCGCAAATTCCATCAATGCGTCATAGTGCATACCGTCATCGAGCAAATTCAACCCAATGCCGGCGAAAGTCTGGTTTGACAACGCTTCCGGCCCAAATACCGCACCAAGCGTTTTTGCGGTTAAGCCTGCGTTTCCGTTGAAATCAAGCGCCAGCACTTGATCAGAGAACTGAACGCGTTCAATACCGGCAATAATGTCCGTACCATCTGACCCACCATTCAACTGTCTGATTAGCCATACTTCGTCAGATTGTTGTGCAATATCGTAATCAGCAAATTGACCGCCATAAATTGCAGCATCGATACCTTCCTCACCGATTAACGTATCGTCTCCGCCAAAACCCGTCAAAATATCCCTTCCTGCCCCACCTCTAATGTTTTCAGCGTTACTGTGATCAACAAAGAAAGGCGTCTGAAAATCTTCGAAAGCCCTCATAAACTCATTTGCAGTAGTGCCATTGCCGTCTTCTGGGCTGAACACCGCACCTGACAACAAATAACCTTTCAAACCGGCAACATCAGATGCCTGGCTTCCTGCACCGATCAAATGCGAAGCAGCCAACATGCCTGAAAGTGTAATTTGCTGGCCATTTAAAGTCTGGCCGGCATATTTTTCAAGCTCCAAAAACTGTATTCTGTTCCATAGCAGTTCATGCCAGTCACGAACCATGGTTTCTTGGACTGCACCGTTAGCAAGATAATCCTGCTTGCTGTTGATACCGTCTTTTCCCGACCAGTTTCCTACCCAATCATTTTTAAATAAATTGCTGTCACTGTTATCAAGGCCGTAATAACCCAAATCGAAAAGCGCGGCTTCACCGAACTGATACTTGCCAATGAAACCGAACCTGTTTTCAATATCATAATTCTGAACACCGCCGGGAATGCTGGATGATTCTTTAAAACCTAGCGCATCAAAATAATCCTGATATGCATTAACCATAATTTTTATGATTGATAAAGTAGCATTGTTTGCAACCTATCATACTTTAATAACATTGGACGCTAGAATTAAACCTAAAATTCTCAGTTGGGTGGTGTTTAGCGTGCGATGTTGTTTCTTTTTGGGAAAGCGCAATGAGACGTAATAACCAGTTATTACAACGAATTGCAGCGCAGTAAAAAAGAAACAACGGCGTGCTATAAGCATCATAGCGTTGCTCACCTTAAAGGTGCGTGCCATATAGAAAAATATGAGTCTTCTTTTCATGAGATGTCTTATTACTGTAGCGGTCAACTGAGGATTTTAGGATTATGCGCATACATTCTGGTTTTTCCTGCTCCATTATGCCATATCGAACGGGGGCAACATACTGCAGCATAGATGACCAACGATGAAGATATCAAAAACCTTGACGCAAGCTTACCCACCCTACCATACTGATACTGAAAATTTCATTTAATCAAATCACCCTTAACTTGATTAAATAGGCGATACTGAAAAAAATTAGAAATTGACATGAAAGGGTTAACCTTCATCATATAAAATTTCATATTCATCTTTTCCGTTTTCAGGTAATAAAACAAAACACAATACGCTGAGCTAACTAAAAAGAAAGCTCATTCCGTATCAAGGAGGCTTTATGGACAACATTGCACTAGTCAGCATGATCTCGATACTTACTGCTGGATTAACCATTGCCATTGGCTCCATCGGCCCGGCGCTTGGTGAAGCGCGTGCGGTGGCGCAAGCTTTGAGCGCTATCGCTCAGCAACCAGACGAAGCCGCCACTATTACACGCACACTGTTTGTAGGACTGGCCATGATAGAATCCACTGCTATTTATTGTTTCGTGGTTGCCATGATCCTGATTTTTGCCAATCCTTTTTGGGATCATGTGATATCGCAATTGGGAGGCTAATGGATGGCGATTGACTGGATTACCGTTTCGGCGCAAATTATTAATTTCTTGATCCTGGTCTGGCTGTTGAAGCGGTTTTTGTATCAACCTGTGATGCGCGCCGTAGCACGCCGTGAAAAACGGATTGGTGAGCAGTTAAACGAGGCTGTAACGCGCGAACAAAAGGCTGACGAGCAATCGCAACAATTTCAGGCGCAGATTGACAAATTCGAACAGCAGCGCGAAGGGCTAGTCGCCAAAGCCAAACAGGAAATCGAACAAAACAAGCGGCAGATGCTTGATGAAGCACGCGAAGAAGTCAACCGCACCCGTGAACAATGGCAACAACAAGTTAACCAAGAAAAAGAAGCATTTTTCAACCAATTCCGCCACCATTCTGCTGATGTCATACAAATGCTCGCAAGAAAGGCTTTGACTGATCTGGCAGATGCCAACCTCGAAGCACAGATCATTCAATCATTCATTGACCGGTTAAAAACCCTGGATCAGGAATCGCTCAAACTGCTAACGGGTTTATCTGAGCCGGTACGGATTGTTACCACTTTTAAACTGGATGCCGCGGCACGCACGCGCATAACTCATGCGATTCGAGAATACGTACCGCAGATAACCGACGTGGAATACAGTGAATCCTCCGGATTGTTATGTGGTATCGAATGCACCATCGGGGGGCAACGACTCGGTTGGCATCTGGCGGATTATCTGACGCAATTGAACCATCAAGTCGAAGAAGCCTTTGCTGCAGCTGAGCGGAAAGGGACGTAGCAGCATGCTGCAACAATTTCTGGATAGTACTTTTACAACTTTGCGCGGCGCTGTCACCCATTCCTCGCCCAGGCTTTATCTGCGCGAAACCGGTACCGTCACCTATGTGGGTGGAGGCATCGCTCGAATTAAAGGTTTGCCCAGTATTACGGCTGAAGAACTGGTGCAGTTTCCAGATGGCCTGTTGGGCGTTGCGATTAATCTGGAACCAGACGAAGTCGGCGTCATGCTGCTGGGTAACAGCGAAGCACTAACCGCCGGCGTTGAAGTAAGCGCCACCAACCGGGAAACGGATACACCCGTCGGTGAAGGGCTGTTAGGTCGAGTAATTGATGCCACCGGACGCACATTGGATTATGGCAAACCACTCAGTTTCACGGAACGGCGACCTGTAGAGCGTCCAGCGCCAGCAATCATCGACCGCGCCCCAGTGACCATTCCACTAGAGACTGGCATCAAGGTAGTCGATGCGCTAATTCCGATCGGCCGTGGCCAGCGCGAATTGATTGTCGGTGACCGTCAAACCGGGAAAACCTCGGTGGCTATCGACACCATTATCAATCAACGTAACAAAAACATGGTGTGTATATACTGCGCTATTGGCCAGCGTGGTACCGCGGTAGCACGCGTGGTTGATACCTTGCGCCATCATAACGCCATGGCTTATACCATTGTAGTGGTCGCTCCAGGTGAAGATCCCCCTGGATTACGCTATATTACGCCTTACGCCGCCACAACCATGGCGGAATACTTTATGGAAAAAGGCATGGATACGTTAATTGTATACGATGATCTGACACGCCATGCCCGTGCCTACCGTGAGCTATCGCTGCTGTTAAGACGCCCACCGGGGCGAGAAGCATACCCCGGTGATATTTTTTATATTCACTCACGCCTGCTGGAACGCGCCACCCATCTGCACAATAAGCTCGGCGGCGGCTCACTGACTGCACTGCCCATCATTGAGACACAAGCCCAGGACATTTCAGCTTATATCCCCACCAACCTGATCTCTATCACCGATGGCCAGATCTATCTTTCCCCAACGCTATTCCACAAAGGATTGTTACCAGCAATCGATGTCGGCAAATCGGTTTCACGTGTAGGCGGAAAAACGCAACTACCCGCTTTCCGCGCTGTGGCTGGCGATCTGCGACTAGCTTATTCCCAGTTTGAAGAACTGGAGGACTTCGCCCGCTTTGCTACGCGTCTTGATCAAGACACCCGCGCCACAATAGAGCATGGCCGGCGTGTCCGGGAAGTGCTAAAGCAAACTGAACGCCATCCATTACGACCCAGCGCACAAATAGCTGTGTTAAAAGCACTGAATGCGGGCCTGCTGGACGATTTAGATCTGGATCAGATAGCTAGCGTTGAAACAAAAATTCAGCAACAGATACCCAAGGAATGTCCTGAACTCTGCGAACGCATGGAATCGGGTCACCCATTAAATGGCCAGGAATGGCAAACGATTCTCGACGTTGCCAGCCGAGTCATAGCCGGAATCAAATAATCATCGAACGGGCAAGCCAATGGAATCGCTTGAACAATTGCATAGTCAACTGGAAAACCTCCAGGATCTGCGAAATATTGTCAAAACCATGAAGTCATTGTCTGCAGTCAATATCCACCAATACGAGCAAGCAGTCTGGGCGCTACACAGTTACAACCGTACAGTGGAACTTGGACTTCAGGTGTTGCTGCAAGATATGGAGAAAATTCCGGCACCACAAACCTTTCAGCACGAGCAGTCACGTATAGGAGCTATTATATTCGGCTCCGATCATGGCCTGTGCGGTCGTTTTAATGAAGAAATTATCAGCTATGCATTAAATTCGATGGCGGCGAATCCGGATACCCGCCTGCTATTAGCTGTTGGAAGCCGGGTTGCAACTAACCTGGAACACAATGGTCATTCAGTAGAAGAAAATTTTCAGTTTCCTGGTTCTGCCGCGCTGATCACCACAACCGTGCAACAAATTCTGCTAACAATCGATGCTTGGCGTGAACATAAAAACGTCCATCAAGTTTGTTTGTTCTATAACCGGCATGCAAGAGGCGGAAGTTTTTATCCGGCAAGCGTTGAACTGCTACCCGTCGACTTACGTCGCTTTCACCGCTTGGAAATCGCACCTTGGCCATCACGCCGGTTGCCAACATTCTCCATGAAGCAGAAAAAGCTGCTAAGCAGGCTTCTGCGACAGTATTTCTTTATCAAGCTCTTCCATGCCTGCGCCGAATCCCAGGCGAGCGAACACGCCAGCCGACTGTCGGCAATGCAATCGGCGGAACGCAATCTCAATGACCGAATTGAGCAAGTCACTTTTAATTATCGACGTGCCCGGCAGAATTCAATCACCTCCGAGCTGCTGGATATCGTTTCGGGTTCAGAAGCGATTACAGGAAGCGATGCTTCCAAGCGCCAAAATACCAAGGAAAGTTGAAAATCTCATGAAGATCTACGCATTGATGCACACATTGCATGACTTGCCCGACGACCTAAAACCACTGGCAGAAATGATTACGGACCTGGCGACTGATTTGCGCTGGACCTGGAGCCATGCGGGGGATACGGTATGGAAAGCGATGAATCCGCAATTATGGGAACAATGCGAAAATCCATTTGTTGTGCTGCAAAATTTATCACGCAAACAACTTGAAGAACTAAATCAAAACAGCCAGTTTAAGAAGCATCTAGAGGATTTGACCGACGCGCGGAATACCTATTGCGACAGCAGCGGCTGGTTTGGTGAAACACACGCTAACACCAGACTCAAAGGAATCGCCTATTTCAGCATGGAATTCGGTTTGGGCGAAGCCTTACCATTCTACGCAGGCGGCCTTGGTGTATTGGCGGGTGACTATCTCAAAGCCGCCAGTGATCTTGCGGTACCGGTGATCGCGATTGGACTTTTATATCAGGAAGGGTATTTTCGGCAAACACTTGATGCGACTGGGTGGCAACAAGAAATCTACCCCTATAACGACTCCAGCAGCCTACCTTTACGCCCCGTTCTGGCAGGTAATGGCGCCTGGTTACATGTACCCATCAATTTACCCGGACGCACTGTACGCTTTCATGTCTGGGAAGCACAAGTCGGAAGAGTTAGCTTGTATCTGCTCGATAGTAACGATCCACTAAACAGCGCAGTCGATCGAGGTATAACCGGCAAACTGTATAGTGGCGGAATGGAAATGCGGCTGATGCAAGAAATCGCGCTTGGAATTGGCGGTTGGCGCTTAATCAAAGCATTAGGGCTGGAAATTGACATCTGTCATTTAAACGAAGGCCATGCCGCATTCGTTACTCTGGAACGCGCGCGATGTTTCATGGAAGAACGACAAGTCAGTTTCTGGGAAGCCCTCTGGGCAACCCGGCCAGGTAATGTATTCACTACGCACACACCAGTTGCTGCGGGTTTCGATACATTTTCGCGTGAATTGCTTGAAAAGTATGCTTTGGTATATGCCCAGAATCTGAATGTAACAACCGAAGAACTCGCTGCACTTGGACGCCGCAATAAGCATAATAATGATGAACTATTCAATATGGCATACCTCGCAGCACGAACCTGCGGCATGATGAATGGCGTGAGCCGCCTGCATGGTGGAGTCAGCCAAGGCATTTTCCAAGATTTGTACCCTCACTGGCCTAAGCATGAGGTACCCGTGAGTTATGTGACCAATGGCGTGCATGTACCATCATGGGATTCACCATGGGCAGATAAAATTTGGACATTATCCTGTGGCAAGGCGCGTTGGTTGGGTACTAATGCGGCGCTTACCCAGGAAATTGAGTCGCTAGAAGATGAAGCGCTTTGGAATTTTCGCGGCCAGGAGCGTACTGATCTGGTTCATCACGCCCGTCAACGGCTTCGATTGCAAATGGGCCAACGTGGTGCTGAAATAGAAATAATTAATCAAGTTGATCAAGCACTTGACCCCAACGCGCTGACACTCGGGTTTGCCCGGCGCTTTACTGCCTACAAACGCCCCAATCTATTGCTACGCGAACCTGAACGTCTAGTTCGATTATTGACCCAAGCGAAACGGCCTGTGCAGATCATTGTCGCCGGCAAGGCCCATCCGGCTGACAAAGAGGGCAAAAAATTCATCCAGCAATGGGCCCAGTTCGCGGATCGCTTTGACGTCTGGAATCATGCGGTATTTCTCGAAGATTATGATATTGCATTGGCACAGGAAATGGTGCAAGGTGTGGACGTATGGATAAATACCCCACGCCGGCCCTGGGAAGCCAGCGGAACCAGCGGCATGAAAGTACTAGTCAACGGCGGACTGAATCTCTCGGAACTGGATGGCTGGTGGGCTGAGGCTTATACGCCGAAAGTAGGCTGGGCGCTTGGCGATGGACAGGAACATCCCGAACCTGGCTGGGATGATGTGGAAGCCGAACAGCTTTATCGCCTTTTAGAAGATGAAATAGTGCCGATGTTCTATGATCGTGATGCCAGCGGCATTCCCCGGGCTTGGGTTGCCCGCGTACGCGCTAGCATGGCGCGTCTTGCGCCGCAGTTCAGCACCAATCGTATGGTACGGGAATATGTCGAAAAATTATATTTACCTTCGGCTACCGTCTTTCAACATCGCACCACCCAGGGAGAGGAAGTCGCCAAAAAGCTTTTTCAGTGGGACCTGCAATTAAAACGGCATTGGCATATGGTGCATTGGGGCAATCTCATGATATCAAAAGAGAAAAGAGGCTGGGCATTCGTAGTGCAAATCTATCTGGGAGAAATTCAACCTGATTCTGTTCAAGTACAACTCTATGCGGACATGTCAGAAATGGGTGCGCCAGTTTATGAGGTTATGCAGCGTTGTGCCTCTATCCCCGGCAGTCTGAATGGGTATCTTTATCAATGCAACGTGCAAACTGCGCGCGCCCACACTGATTTTACCCCTCGCATTGTAGGATACCATCCAGACGCACTCATTCCGATTGAGAATAATCTAATTCTGTGGTGGTCGGGCACGACCAAGCTTCAAAATAATTCGCAATGACCTACTACACTATTGTTACTAACAATTGAACGCTCGCCTCAATATTCAAAATCTGGCAAAAATTATCACATTTTTCTTGTCCACAGTTTCTGTGGATAACTTTGTGGATAATATGTAAATTCCGGCATTAACCTGCCTTTTCATAACAATATTTTTTATATTCGATTAATTATTAAACAAATTTTTACACCAAATAAAACAGCATGTTAAAGATTAGTCTTACATTCTCTCATCTTTGCGCACAATAAACAGGCAAGATTGATATTCAATGTGGATTATTGAAAAGTGTCAAGTAGTATTATGCTATTTTTTGCCGTTATATTACTCGATTAAAATAAATTATGAAGTGGTAACAGGGAATTCGGTACAAAATGGACAAGACATGCAAGAAACGTAGCATCCTAATTATCTAAAGTCGACTTGACCCAAAATCTTGGGAGAACAGAGAATTTGGCGAGCTATAGAGGGATGCATTAGCATGTGCAACCCAAAGCTATCAAAACCAACCACACCAAAGAATAATGAAGCTATCGGCATTTATTCACAATTTACACAATATTTATCGAACTTCCTACCACCGCCACTTGGCTTATGGACTGAAAAATAAAATTGTACTTATGTACAATGTTTAACCTAAAATCCTCAGTTAACCGCTACAGTAATAAGTAATCTCATGAAAAGAAGACTACTATTTTTCTATATGACGCTCACCTTTAATCCAAAAGATTATAAAAAATAAAAGATAGGACATGATATGAACATCATCCGGTTTCTCGATGCATCAGGTAAAATCCAACATGGCGAACGAGTTGACGAACGATCAGCCCGACTCATCAACGGCAACATTTTTGAAGCGTTTAACACGGCTGATAACATCGTAAAGACCGAGAAGCTATTAGCACCTGTCGTTCCGACAAACATACTCTGCATTGGACTCAATTATCGGCACCACGCCGAAGAAACAGGCGCCCAAGTTCCTGAATATCCCATTCTTTTCATTAAATCTTCGAATACGCTTCAGAATCCAGGTGATCCAATCATCATTCCCAACGTGGCGCCGCGCGAGGTGGACTACGAATGCGAATTGGCCGTAATCATTGGAAAGCCCGCCAAAAACGTCTCTCGCAACAATGCGCTGGAATATGTATTTGGATACACATGTGCGAATGATATCAGTGCACGAAGATGGCAGAAGCGCGGAGGCGGAGGTCAATGGTGCAGAGGCAAATCATTCGATACGTTTTGTCCGCTCGGGCCGTGTCTGGTTACCGCCGACGAGATTCCCAACCCAAACGACCTCAAAATCAAAACCATTCTCAATGGCAAAACAATGCAGGACTGGACAACATCTGACATGATCTTTGACATCCCAGCCCTGATTAGTTTTTTAAGTCAAGGCACGACGCTTCTGCCTGGCACAGTCATACTAACAGGGACACCGCAGGGCGTTGGGTTTGCACGCACACCACGGGTCTTTCTCAAAGCTGGGGACGAGGTCACTGTCGAAATTGAACACATCGGCGCACTAACCAATCCTGTACAGGAAGAAAATCAAACACCATGATGACCTTTGCGAACCAATAGATTTCGCAGAATTGAGGACAAGTCTGCATTTTATAGCATTGACCCGCCCAAAAACCTTTGTCCCAAGAAAAAACACTGCAAAAAAAACTAAACCCGGTAAACCGCCCCCAAAACCCGCTCTCCTCCAGCCCCAGTAACAGCAGGCAGGTTGCCAGGCAGCCCCAAAATTGCTTGCCTTGCCAACCAGGCAAATGCATAACCCTCCACCCAGTCAGCATCAACACCCAGGCTATCGGTTAGTGCTACTCTTTTTTGGGGCAAGGCTTCTTTTAGATGAGCAATCAGCGCACTATTCCGTGCGCCACCACCGCACACAAAAATTTCTTTAGCATTTTGGCAGTAATCAAGGATTGCGCTAGCAATTGATAGCGTTGTCAGTTGCAGTAATGTTGCCTGGACGTTTTGAGGCAATTCATTGCCAACCAGATTGCTTTCCAACCAGTTCAAGTTAAATAGATCTCTTCCGGTACTTTTGGGTGGCGGAAATGCAAAGAATTGGAGTGCCAAAAGTTTCTCAAGTAGCGCTGGAATAACTTGGCCGGTGGCTGCCCATGCACCCTCTTTGTCATAAACCTTACCTGTATGACGATAGCACCAGGCATCCATCAGCAAATTTCCCGGACCACAATCAAAGCCGATAACGGCTTTATCCGGTTCGAGACTGGTGATGTTGGCAATGCCACCGATGTTAACAATAACGCGATGACAATGTGAAGAATTAAAAATCGCTTGATGAAAGGCAGGCACCAATGGCGCACCCTGCCCGCCAGCAGCAATATCACGGCTTCTAAAATCAGCGACGACTGAAATCCCTGTCAGCTCGGTCAACAGCGCGGGATTAACCAATTGAATTGTGTAGCGGTTTTCTGGTTCAGGGCAATGTCGTATGGTCTGGCCATGACAACCAATCGCGACAATGTTCTCTGACGCTAGGCCACTGTTTTCAAGCAGGCCATTAACGGCGTTGGCATATATTTGAGATAGTTGATTACTGATTGTTGCGGCGCGGTGCAATTCATTGTTGCCTGGCTGATGCAAGGCCAGCAACTGCTCACGCATGGATTCTTTATAGGGCAGAAAAAATGTTTGGCGTAGCGACGAGGATGTCGAACTAAAATCTGCCAATACTGCATCGACACCATCCAGGCTTGTGCCTGACATGATACCGACATAGTAATCTGATTTCAATTAACCAACGGCCCTGTGACTACCGCCCTAAAACTAATTGAGTGCAGCTAGATTAGTATTTCGCAGTACATTCAATCTGGCTACCAATGATTCGGTTTCCTTTTTAAAAGCCGCCAACCCTTTTTCCGCGATTGGTGGCGCAGTAGGCAATACGACTTTGGCAGGATCTTGCTGAACGCCGTTTACACGCAATTCATAATGCAAATGTGGGCCAGTCGCCATCCCTGTCGCGCCAACGTAACCTATGATATCGCCCTGATTAACACGTTTTCCATTATGCAACCCTTTGACAAAGCGAGACAAGTGGCCATACGCGGTATCGTATTTCTCACTATGCGCCAAAATTATTAACTTGCCATACCCACGCTGCGTCCCAGCAAAGGAAACTTTTCCACTGGCAGTCGCCATAACTGGCGTACCAGTTGGCGCCGCATAATCAACGCCTCTATGAGCACGCCATTTTTTCAGCACCGGGTGAAAACGCGCATTAGTGAAACCGGAACTGATACGGGAAAATGATAACGGCGCACGCAGAAATTGTTTACGCAGACTTTTCCCATCCGGCGTATAGTACCCGCCCTCACCGCTGGATGCTTGATAATAAACCGCCTGATGCGACTTTCCATTATTGACATACTCCGCCGCTAATACACGACCGGATTTGGTCTGCTCACCACCACTGTCATGCATCGTTTCATACACGACGGTAAAGTGATCACCCTTGCGCAGATCCCGATAAAAATCAATATCAGAAGCAAAAATCTCAGTAATTTGAGCTGCAATTTTATTAGGAATCCCAGCCTTATCTGTTGCAGCAAACAACGAGCTATTGACCAGGCCCGTTCTCATTCTAATTTGCGTATCAAGCTCAGCCTGCTGCTCACTCATCTGAAAAGCATTATCAACTTTCTCCATCAGGAACAGCTCTTCCTTACCGAAGAGATAACGCATCATTAACAAATCACCTGCTACCGTCGTTTGCGCGTAGATGGTTTTACCAGGTATTAGTTGACGCATCGCTTTACTTTCTCTTGCTGTACGCAGAAAATCAGCAGTGTCCTGAGCGTTAACATCCAGCCGCGCTAAGATCGCAGATATTGTATCGCCGCGTTGTATATTTTCTTGGCGCCATAACGTCAAGTTTTCATTTGTTTCGGGGAGAAGATCAGGAATAGACAAATCACGAACAACTTCTTCTACGGAAATATTGTTGAGGGAAGTATTCGGCGCAATACCAAATGCAGTAACAAAACCAAACAGCGGTATACTAGACAAAGCCACGATCCAACTTAATCTTTTTTTTCGTTTTGTTGGTGTTTTTTGAGCTAGAATCTCACTTTTCTCGCGTAACGGCATTATTTGCATATAAAAATTTCTCCCGGTCATTTCTGTGTGGCGAAGTCTAACATGAAATTAATGACATATGTACTAAGTTACCATAGAAAATAGGTATTAATTAACAGTTAACGACATAATAATTCAAACCTATAAGGTCAAGATGCTGAAAATTACCAAACAATTTGTTACATTTTTATTTTTAATCATACTTATCAGCGATCTATACGCAGAAGATGACAAAATCCTTGAAACTGTCGAAAGTAGCGCGCGCGCATGGCTAAGTCTGTCTGATAACGAAAAATACGCAGAAAGCTGGAAAAATGCCTCGGCGCTATTTCAAGCTAAAAAATCCGAATCCGACTGGATAAAAAACATGGAAGCAACTAGATCCCCGCTTGGAACAATGAAATCACGGCATATTGCTACAGCGCATTTAGCAACATCGCTACCCGATGTGCCTGATGGCGAATATGTGATCGTTCAGTTCTACACATCATTCGAAAATCAAGCACTGGCACTAGAGACCGTGACGACGGTAAAGGAGCAAGACGATACATGGCACGTTTCAGAATATCTCATCAAGTAACCATCAGCACCACGTTCACCAGACAAATCCAATCTGCATAACTGACCGCCATCATCATAACATTCAACCATTCATCGTGAACAAACCAACAATCGAGCAGCTTGACATTATAAAACGGGGTAGCCATGAGCTATTAGTTGAAAAAGAACTTGAATCTAAACTCAACAAAGGACACCCGCTGCGAATCAAAGCTGGATTTGACCCCACTGCGCCAGATCTGCACCTGGGTCACGCGGTGCTACTCCATAAAATGCGGCAATTGCAAGATATGGGACATCATGTCTTGTTTTTAATCGGTGATTTTACCGGCATGATCGGCGATCCAAGCGGCAAGAACTCAACTCGCCCGCCGTTAACCCGTGAACAGGTTACCGAAAATGCCAAATCCTATACCGACCAGGTATTCAAAATACTTAAACAGGGGCAAACAGAGGTTGTATTCAATTCCACCTGGATGAATAAAATGAATGCCGCCGATTTAATAAAACTGGCCGCTACGCATACCGTCGCACGAATGCTAGAACGCGATGATTTTGATAAACGTTATCGAAGCAATCAGGCTATTGCCATTCATGAGTTTTTATATCCACTAATTCAGGGATACGATTCCGTCGCACTGAAATCAGATATTGAGCTTGGCGGCACAGATCAGAAATTCAACCTGTTAATGGGCCGCGAACTGCAAAAACATTTCGGCCAATCACCGCAGTGCATTCTTACCATGCCGTTGCTGGAGGGACTGGATGGCATTAACAAGATGTCAAAATCCTTAAATAACTATGTTGGCATTACCGAAAGTCCCAAAGAAATTTTTGGCAAGCTAATGTCGGTTTCCGATGAATTGATGTGGCGCTATATTGAGCTGCTATCTTTCGAATCGTCAACAACCATTCAACAGTGGAAGCAAGCAGTCGAAGAAGGCCGCAATCCACGTGACATTAAAGTCAAATTCGCTCAGGAAATGGTTGCCCGTTTCCATAGCACACATGACGCGGATGATGCACTTGCTGACTTTGAAACGCGTTTCAAACGGGGCGCATTGCCGGATGATATTCCAGAAACCATCATACAGACTCAAGAAAGCGCCTTACCGTTAACACAGTTATTAAAGCAAACTGGCCTCACCACCAGTACCAGTGAAGCCATACGCCTGATAAAACAGGGCGGGATTAAACTGAATAATGAGAAAATAGAAGATAAGGCCGTCCAAATCGCACAAGGTAAAACTGTAATCATACAAGTCGGCAAACGAAAATTCGCCAAAGTTACAATTACTAAATAAAAAATATTAACCTTATGTGACAACTAATGTATACTTGCGCATCAGATGAGCGTGAATACGCTAATTTCTGACTTCATCGTTCCTGACCTCTCTACTGCAATTATCAAATTTCTTGTAAGGATTGTGCTAAACCCTTGGTTAGCAGCGGTGCTATATTTCTGCGCTAGCGGTACATAGCCAATCTTTGTCTGGCAGTCATTTCCTGCTCGCGCGTTTGTTTTTTTATCTATCAGGAAAATAATGTGTCTTTTGAAACTCTGAACTTGCATCCCCTCATTATCAAAGCAATTAACGAAGCAGGCTATACAACGCCCACACCTATTCAGCAACAAGCAATTCCAGAATTACTGTCAGGTCATGATGTCATGGCGTCAGCTCAAACGGGTACTGGAAAAACCGCCGCATTCATGCTGCCGGCTTTACATCAACTCGCCACACCACCAAAAGTGCGTAGCCGCGGCCCGCGCGTCTTGGTACTTACACCAACCCGCGAACTGGCATTACAGGTATCTGAGGCCGCAACAAAATATGGTCGCTACCTGCCTCGCACCAAGGTAGTCAGCATATTAGGTGGCATGCCCTATCCAGTGCAAAATAAATTATTATCACAACCGGTTGATATTCTGGTGGCCACGCCTGGACGTTTGCTCGACCACATTCAGCGTGGGCGCATCGACTTTTCCCGCCTGGAAATGCTGGTATTGGATGAAGCAGACCGAATGTTGGATATGGGCTTTATTGACGACGTTGAAAAAATCGCATCCGCAACGCCTGCTACACGGCAAACCCTGCTATTCTCCGCCACGCTCGATAGCGCAATAGATAAAATTGCCGCACGCCTTCTCAAAACACCCAAGCGAATCCAGATCGCCACACAGAAAGCACGGCTCGAAAATATTGAACAACGGCTTCATTACGTGGACAATCTGTCACATAAAAATCGATTGCTAGGCCATGTACTACAAGATGAAACACTAAAACAAGCCATTGTTTTTACTGCGACCAAACGTGACGCCGATACACTGGCAGACAATCTTTCCACCCAGGGCTATGACGCCGCCGCATTGCATGGAGACATGAATCAACGTGAACGCACGCGGACATTAACCAAACTTCGCCGCGGTGGATTACAAATACTGGTTGCCACTGATGTGGCTGCACGAGGCATTGATGTAACGGACATTACCCATGTGATCAACTTTGATTTGCCAAAATTTGCTGAAGACTATGTGCATCGTATTGGCCGTACGGGTCGCGCTGGCGCATTGGGCATTGCTGTATCGTTTGCTTCAGGGAATGACAAAATTCATCTAAAAAGAATCGAGAATTTTACGGGTCATAGCATTACCTCACATGTTGTGCCAGGCATGGAGCCAAGATTCAAGCCGCGCCCGGCAACTGGTGGAAGGTCAAGAAAAACACCCAACATTACGCAAAAACGGTCTCGTTCATGGTCGAATGATAATGGCAACAAGCAAAACTTTAATAGCGCCAATGGAAGCCGATCGAGCAGTCCCAGCCGCCCGTATGGCGACGATAGCAACGGCAATCGCCCATTTGGCAATGAACATAATCGAGGAAATTCACGCAGAAAAGAACAACGGCAAAAGTTTTAGCCCTGTATTGCTCTGAATTTGCGGTAGAAAATGATCCGGCTGACCCGGATATTTTCTACCGCGCCTCCGTTACTGGAGAACGCTTTTGCAGCATTCTTAATATCCAGTAAACCGCCAATGCAGCGAATAAATGTTTCAGGGTATGGCCACTGATAACCCCACCAAGCGCATAGATTTCCCGATCCAGAGATTCCACAATTTTAGCAATCCCGTATAAACCAATAACCCAATACATAACCGCGCCATGTGTATACCTGGATGGTAATAATAACCCCAGCATGACAATTAATAGCAACGAATAAAATTGTGTCACGATATAAAAATTAAGATTCCCGGCACCCTGCTGTTCACTCCAATACCAATACAATACACTGCCAACGCCAATTAACATCAGCCACGGCAACAAGCGTAATCCCATTTTCGTACTAACGCGCTCAACCAGTGTCGCTGCCAGTAACGCCGTGATACCGGTTGCAATCGGTAAACGATCCCAAAGCAACCGCTCGTTATCAGGCACCCAATGATAATAGGCTGACCCAAAACAGGTCATAGTCACACTCAAAAACAGAAAGATGTATGGCCAACGCTCGGATAAGTGGATGAATGTGCCGTGATTGCGCGTTTCGGGTGATCGCGACAAAAATACCAAACCCGCTATGCCGCTATATAACAGCGACAGATTCGATGCAACATTAAGAAAATTGGGAATACTAAAAAGAATCCG
>Ga0224496_10000741_pt1 | contig 22118 bp, 20 predicted proteins | sample SF_Jul11_sed_USG_2_FD_168127 | JGI IMG/M metagenome (GOLD analysis project Ga0224496, IMG submission 168127) | Sediment microbial communities from San Francisco Bay, California, United States - SF_Jul11_sed_USGS_8_1 | ecosystem: Environmental > Aquatic > Marine > Sediment | place: USA...
GCGCAGTATATTCCTTGATCGTCAGATCATGTGTCGCCAAGATGGCGCTGATCTTGGTGGTGATGTCCGCTTCCATGTCGTGTAGCACTTCGGGTGAGGGCCGTTGTCCTTTTCCGTATCCCTTTCCACCCTTGAGATAACCCATCATCATCTCGCTGATCTCAATGCGAGATTTCACATAATTCCCCATCTCCGCTGGTTCGGTCGCAAGGCCAGTTCCTGAAAAAAGAAAGATGCCCAAAGAAATTCCCAAAACGATGCGTGTCAGTGTTGTAGTCATGATGTCCTTTCAGAATGTGGTGGGGTCAGAGGATGAATAGTATCCTTTTACCTTTTTTGAGGAATGGGAAAGAATAGCCAAGCTTTCTTGGAAAGTACAGGTGGAATTTGGAGGGGGTGTTGAAAGATGGATTCCTGCCAGAGACATGTAGGTATGACGAGCCCAAGGATGGATCCCCGATAACAACTGTCGGGGATGACGGAGAAGGAGGAAGCGGGGTTATGTGATGCCAGCTCGCTTTTTTGTGGGACCTTTTTTGGTGGAGGTGTGAAGGATATGCCAAGCTCGGAGCACTTCCGCCACGGTCCAAGCTTGGGCGATGCATCCGCGTGGGGCATGTGGAGGTTGTCCGTCAAATATTTCGCCTAGGGTGCCGAGTCCATACTCGTTGAGTTGGTGCGCCATTGGCTCCAGATAAGAGAGGGCCGTACCGGGATTGTGGTACACGCGGTGATGTGCCAGCACGAAGGGGCCAATGAGCCATCCCCAGACGGTGCCTTGATGGTAGGTACCATCTCGTTGTCGCATGTCTCCGCCATAGTGTCCGACATACTGCGGATCTTCCGGTCCCAAGCTGCGCAACCCATAGGAGGTGTAGAGGTGCTGAGCGCAATAGTCCACGACGGCTTGCTGTTGCCTGTCGGTCAGCGGACTGTTCGGTAAGGACACCGCAAATAATTGGTTCGGGCGTGGGTCTGGATCATGGCCATGGGGGCCGTCTATCACGTCATAGCATCGGTTGAGGGATTCATGCCAAAAGCGTTGAAATGATGTTTTGATTTCGTTGGCGAGTTTAAGAAATTCTTGATGCGGGACTTTCAAATTTTTGGCTAAGTGTCCCAGCGTTAACCATGCTTGATACCAGAGCGCATTAATTTCGACTGGTTTGCCCATGCGTGGGGTGACGACCCAGTCTCCGACTTTGGCGTCCATCCAGGTGAGTTGCACGCCTGGTTCCCCTGCATGCAACAGATGGTCGGTTGGATCCATGCCGATGCCGAAGCGAGTACCTTTGCGGTAGCACGTCAGCAGATCTAACAGAGCTGGGAAGATCGTTTTAAGGAAGGCGCGGTCGCGGGTGGCCTCCCAATATTGGCGGACCGCTTCCACATACCAGAGCGTCGCATCGACGGTGTTGTATTCCGGTTCTTCGTCTGCGTCAGGAAAGCGATTCGGCAGCATGCCTTGGTTGGCATAGTGGGCAAAGGTCGAGAGGATGCTGCGTGCGATTTCAAAGCGCTTGGTGGTCAAGGTCAGGCCGGGCAGACTAATCATGGTGTCGCGTCCCCAATCGCCAAACCAGTGATAGCCTGCAATGATCGTATGGCCGGTGTCTCCTGATGAAAGGGTGCGAGAGGCGATGAATTGATCGGCGGCCAGGATGAGTTGTTGAATCCAAGGCGGTCGCGGAGTTGAGGTTTTTTTGCTCGTTCCATGTGAGATGAGCAAGGTGTGCTCATGATCGCGCCGTAAATCGATGCTGGAAGAGGCAGGCAGGGGACGGTCTGTATGCGTACTGGCCATCCAGGTGATATCTTCACCTGGATTCAACTCGATGTACCAGGTGCCAATGTGCAGATGATGTTCCCGGTCTGAAAGGCCGCGTTCGCGTTCCAGAAGTAAGTCGTAATTTTGATACCAGGTGTGAGCGGATTCAATGACCCCGTCTGATGTGGAGACGATGAATGGAGTGCCGCCATTTGGAAGAATGTGCCATCCATTCCTGATCGCAGTCCTTGAAAATTCCGGCAGGTTGTCTAGAGTGGTCCCATGATAATCCCGATAATTAACGAAGACTCGCAGATGCAGTCGAATCGGCAGCGTTCCTCGTGTGAGGACGTAGTGAACATAAGTCGTGTTTTCTCCCGGTTCCATCCACACGCGTTTTTCTAATCGGGCATCGGCGAGGGCAAACGTCCAGACGGGTGTTGTACCTTCCAAGTGAAAACGTTCCATGAAGGCGAATCCGGTGGGGGCGACTGTTCCTTCGTGCCAATGGTTCGTAGACAGTTGAAGGGTCTGCCCATCGTTTTCCACGGTTTCTTCCAGTTTACTAGTCAAGAGGGTGCGTCCCAGTGGCGGTGTCAGTGCGGCGATCAAGATGCCGTGATACCTTCGAGTGAGTGATCCGGCGACGGTGCCGGAGGCAAATCCGCCGATGCCGTTCGTCACTAACCATTCCCGCCGCTTAGCCATCTCCAAGTCCCCGCAGATCTCCCTCCCCATATCGACGACGTGCGGCCAAGCGAGAGCAAGGGTGGATGGAGTAGATCGAGTAGACAGTTTTTTGGTGGCGGGAGGCATGAGGCTATTCCCCTGATTGTTCCAGGAGTTTGGCGACGAGTCCCGTCCAACCAGTTTGATGACTGGCGCCGAGGCCGGCTCCATTGTCGCCATGGAAATATTCAAAGAATAAGAGGTAGTCCCGCCAATGCGGGTCGTGTTGAAACACGTCCACATTGCCATAGACCGGACGCGTTCCGTCGCTATTTCGAAGGAAGAGATGATTCAACCGGCGGGAAATTTCTGATCCTACTTGCCACAGGGTTTTGGCTTGACCCGTTCCGGTCGGGCATTCCACGGTAAACTGATCACCCAGGAAGTGGTGAAATTTCTGGAGTGATTCAATCAGCAGGAAATTTACGGGAAACCAGATGGGTCCTCGCCAATTGGAATTGCCGCCAAACAACCCGCTTCGGGATTCGGCTGGCTCATAATCCACCCGATGTTCGTTCCCATTGAGATGGAGCACATAGGGATGGTGCTGATGAAATTTCGATAACGCCCGAACGCCATAGGGTGAGAGAAATTCCTGTTCATCCAGCATGTATTTCAAGACGCGGGGCAGTTGTTCCTGATCCACAATCGACAGCATGCGACGAACCCCGCCATTCGGCAGGGTGGTGGAGCAGACATGGCGACGAAATTCCGGGCGATTTTCGATGAACCACATCATGCGTTGTTTAAAGCCGGGGAGGGCATCGACCATTTCCGGTTCTAAGGTTTCAACCGCAAAGAGGGGAATCAGCCCGACCATGGACCGGACTTTCATTTGTTGGTGGCGGCCGTCGGGAAAATGCAGCACGTCATAATAAAACCCGTCTGTCTCATCCCACAGGGAGGTTTCGTGGTTGCCTTCCCCGATATGATTGATGGCATGGGAGATGTAGACGAAGTGTTCGAAGAACTTGCTGGCCATATCGCCATAGGCTGGATCATGTTGGGCCAATTCCAACGCGATAGCCAGCATGTTCAGACAATACATGCCCATCCAACTTGTGCCGTCCGATTGATCGATGTGCCCGCCGGTGGGGAGTGGCGCGGATCGGTCGAAGACGCCAATATTATCCAGTCCCAAAAAGCCGCCCTGAAAAATGTTTCGACCTTCAGCATCTTTCCGGTTGACCCACCAGGTAAAGTTCAACAGAAGTTTGTGGAAAATTTTGGCTAACCATATTCGGTCGGCTTTGCCTCTCAGACGTTTTTCGATTTTATACACGCGCCAAGCGGCCCAGGCATGGACGGGAGGATTCACGTCACCGTACGCCCATTCATACGCGGGGATTTGGCCGTTGGGGTGCATGTACCATTCTCGAACCAGCAGCCGAAGCTGATCCTTGGCAAAGTCCGGATCGACTAAGGCTAAGGGTATGCAATGAAACGCGAGGTCCCATGCGGCGAACCAGGGATATTCCCATTTGTCCGGCATGGAAATGATGTCGTCGTTATAGAGATGCTTCCAATCGGCGTTTCGCCCCTGCTTTCGTCCGGCTGGGGGAGGGGAGCCGGTTGAATCGCCGTTGAGCCATGTGGTCACGTCAAAATGATAAAACTGTTTGCTCCACAGCATTCCCGCAAAGGCCTGCCGCTGAACATTGTGTGAATCAGTGGAATGGGCGGTCCCAAGCCGTTTGGCATAAAATTCGTCGGCCTCTTGTTGTCGGGCAGGAAAGATGGTGTCAAACTCTTCTCCCAACATGCCCTCGGTCGGAGGAAGATTGGTGAGGCGAAGGCGGTAGGTCACGTTTTGTCCTGAGGCAATCATCGAATGATAATGAACCGAGGCTTTCGTGCCGACCTGTTCCGGGTTCACGGCATCCTTCTTTCCCGTCACGAGGTAGTCGTTGATGCCGTCTTTGACATAGGGACTGGCGTTGGGCAATCCCCACAGCCGTTCCGCGTTGCTCTCGTTTTCGGTAAACAAGAGTTCCGAGCTGCCTTCGCAGAGTAGCCATCGGGAGCCATATTGTTCATGGGTGAGGTGAATGACTTGAGCATTCCCCAGGTCTTTATCCCGATTGAGGGTTGGCCGGGAGGCATGCGGCGTCCAGGACCAGGTGTTACGGAACCAGATGGTCGGAAGCAGATGAAGTTCCGCAGAATCGGGTCCGCGATTGTGAGCGTTTAACGTGATCAGAATATCTTCGTGGCCAGCTTTGGCATATTCCATGAACACATCAAAGTACCGGTTGTCGTCGAATATGCCGGTATCCAGGAGTTCATACTCCCAATCCGATTTGCCACGCTGGCGATTGGCTTCCACTAACTGCGTGTAGGGAAATGCCCGTTGCGGATATTTATAGAGGAACTTCATATAGGAATGTGTGGGCGTGGAATCCAGATAAAAATAATACTCTTTGACATCTTCTCCGTGGTTGCCCTCATTGCCGGTTAACCCAAATAGGCGTTCTTTCAGAATGGGGTCTTGCCCATTCCACAGCGATACGGCAAAGCAAATGAGTTGGTGGCGGTCGCAGATACCGCCAATTCCGTCCTCGCCCCACCGGTAGGCGCGTGAGCGGGCGTGGTCATGGGGGAAATATTCCCAAGCATTGCCATTGGGACTGTAATCCTCACGAACGGTTCCCCATTGGCGCTCGCTTAGGTACGGTCCCCACCGTTTCCAATGCACGGTGCGTGTTCTTGCTTCTTCGAGCCGTTGTTCTTCGGAGGTTAATGGTACAGTCTCTCGATCAGGCATACGTGCTATCCTTGTGACAAGGTTTTCCTGCCATGTGGCACCAACATATGTTGGTTTTTCGCTGATGAAGAAAACCTATACTTCCCTCTAATATGTTTGTTAGATGTATCGGGGGTGATCGAGTTGATCCTGACAGTGATGAGGCCGTTGTGCAGGTTTATCGAGGGCATCACTATCCTTTCATGGAAGGGAGTCTTTGAGGTTGTGGAAAGTATGACAGGGAATTGTCCTCTTGTGAAGGAGCCTTACCAGACGTCGAATAAGGGTAATTTTTCAAATTTCCGTGGTGTGTTGATCCGAAGAATAGGACCGTAGATCGATTGTGAGGAGAGGGGAAAATGGCAGATTCAATGGAAAAAGTCGGGTTTGTCGGAGTCGGGCGGATGGGGGCCAATATGGCGCGGCGTTTGAAAGATGTGGGTTGTCGGGTCACAGCCGTCTTCGATGTTGATCGTGAACGGGCGTCAGAATTGGCTCAAGAATTAAAGGCTGAATGCGCTTCGACGCCGGCTCGGGTGGCGGAATTGGCGACGGTGGTCTTCACGGTGGTGACTGATGATGCGGCGATGCGCAAGCTTTTTACCCCTGATAATGTTGGGAGTCTGTTAGCTCAGGCTAAGGGACGGTTGTTTGTGAATTGTGCGACGGTCTCGCCTGCGGTGCATGTGGAGGTGGAAGCTCTGGTAGAACAGCAGGGCGGGCATTCTCTGGAAGCCTGTATGGCCAGCAGTATTCCGCAAGCGCGCGAGGGGACGCTGTATTTGATGTGCGGGGGGATGCCGAAAAGTTTTGAGCGAGCCAAACCCATTCTGGATATGCTGAGTGCCAAACTTCGGTATATTGGCCAAGCCGGGGAAGCCGCCAAGGTGAAAGCCTTGGTGAATATGGTGATGAATATTAATACCGCCGGTCTTGCCGAAGGGTTGGGGCTCGGGGAAGCCCTTGGATTGGATTTAACGATGTTGCAGGAAGTCTTCAGTCAAACAGGTGCGGCGTCCCGTGTGTTAGTAACCGACGGAACAGATATGCAAAACCGTGACCATGAATGCTATTTTTCGGTCGCTCATGCCGCGAAAGATTCCGGCATTGCCTGTGCTATGGCTGAATCAGTTGGGCTATCCTTGCCGTTGGCCAAAGCCACCTGGGAGCAATATCAACGGCTTGTCGAAACCGGCAAGGGCGAACTCGATAAATCGGCGATCGCCGAATTGACCTTCAAGAGTCGACAGACCTGAGTTTTCCGTGTTTGCATTTTTTCATCAGAGGTGCAGAAGACATATTTTTTTGACTGTACGTGTCTTTTTAAAACCGAAGTGTTAGAATTTTTCCCAGGAGGATCAGGCGTGTGCGTTATTTAGAGAGTAGTAACTCAAGAAGAATCACTAATCATTTTTTAATTGCCGGGGTGTTTCCCCTGGTCATCCTCTTTGTGTTGGTTCTTCTGCTGGTCGAAAATCAGGCTTATGGCCAAGTGCGTGGGGTTACCATTGAAGGGGTAAGCCTAGCCAAGTTTGCCAGATCACAAACCGAGAAAGCGTGGGCGGTCGTTGTTGGTATCAATGCTTACCGCCATGTTCCCCATCTATCGTATGCTGTGGCAGATGCCAAAAGTATGGCGAAACTCTTAGAGCAACAAAATTTTTCAGTTGTTTCCTTCTTTGACGCTCAGGCCACGAGACAAGCCATCTTATCGGAACTTGGAGATCGTTTGCCCACAATGGTTGGTGAATCAGATCGGGTTGTGGTCTTCTTTGCAGGCCATGGAGAAACGAGGCAGTTTGGAATGGGGAGCACGATGGGCTACTTGCTTCCAGTTGAATCAAAGCCTACCTCATTGAGTGCTACCGCCATTGATATGGGAGTGATCAGAACTTTGGCTCAGGCTTTGCCTGCCAAGCAAGTGTTGTTTTTAATCGATGTCTGTTATGGAGGAATTGCCGGCCAACGATTTCGCAGTCTTTCTCCTCTGACTGCTGAATATATGAAGGTCATCACTCGGGAAAAAGGGCGGCAATTAATTACTGCCGGAGGGTCAGATCAACAAGCTATTGAAAGTCCAGAATGGGGTCATAGTGCCTTTACCTATTTTCTCTTAAACGGATTAGGGAAAGGGCTGGCAGATTTGAATGGTGATGGTATTATTCCGGCCTCGGAACTTTATACTTATCTTGATCAACGCGTGTATTCTGCTGCTCAATTAATTGGGCATACCCAACGGCCAGAATTATGGCGCTTATCTGCAGAGCAGGGAGAGTTTGTTTTTTTCCCACCTAGTGCTTCATCAGGAAACTTGTTGGTGTCAACCGGGGAAGAACAAGTAAGTAATGAGCAATTTGCGAGCCTTCAACAACAATTGGAGGCATTGCAGTCTCAGGTTCAGAGTCTGACGGGATCTAACCTTTTATCCACTCCGATTCCCCCACCGTCCTCCACCCCAGAGAGTGAGGTAGATAAATTTTTTTCACCGGAATCAAAGGAAGCTGGGGAACCTTTGGAAGAGCAATGTGAAAAAGGAAACGGAGAAGTTTGCTTTCATCTCGCTAGTGGATATGTGTTGGGGAGTGGTAACACCAAGGATTTGGGAAGAGGAATGGGGCTCTTCGAAAAAGGATGTAGAATGGAACATTATGATAGTTGTACGGCTTTAGGAAGTCTTCTTTGGATTGGGGATGGAGTGCCGCAAGATAGGCAACTTGCCTTAGCATTATGGGAATTCTCCTGTAAACATGGTAGTGCAAGAGCATGCCAGTTATTACGCAAGAGGCAATCAAACGTCGGGTGATTCTTGGCTGAACGGTCCTTAAATTGGAATGTTCTCAAGTTTGGTTGTGGCTCACTAAGACGAATGTGGAAGCCCCGCCCTTTGGGCGGGGAGGAAACATTCAGTCGGCTGGAGGCCGATCCAGATTGTGATATGAGAAGCGCATGCTGGATAAACGAACCTGGCATACAGTAGAAGAGACGAACTAACATCTGATGTAGGTCTGAAAATATCCGACGAGGTGTAAGATGTTTGATCAGATGAAGGTGATTTTAGGGTTTTGAAAAGCCCCGCCCTTTGGGCGGGGTTATTTGCTTTGGTGCATTTCAGACCACACAATAATTTCAAAAACGTGGGTGGTAGAGGAACGCCAGGCTAGCTTTGGAGAAGAGTTCTGTGAGAGCTGGAGGTAATCATGAATTTCATGTATCGCAGATTTAGTAAGAGGGTATTCCTAATGTAGCTTTGGGTTTCAGCGTTGTCTTTATCTGGCGAGTAGTTCAAGGGGCGCAATTCTCTTTTTCCACTTTTCTGATTTATCCGACGATTCGCTTTGGTTTGTTCAACTATCCCATCATGATTTCGTCGCGTGCCCACCTATTTCAGATCAACTTCAAATGCATTAGTCAGTGTGGGATTCTTTAGACGGAAATGGTACACCTGGCCAGATGCTTGAACCATCAGATTTCTGTGACGGATATCCGGTGAGTCTCGTTCATGGGGAGGTGTGAGGGATGGGTTCGATGGTTCGTTCTACATGCTAACTCTTTGACACAGTTGGGGGGGAGCGACTCTTTGTGTGATGTTTGTTTATGCTCCCGATCCGGGTAGTGGGAGAGTTCATGCCCTGGACGAATTGATTCTTTATGACCAGCTGCTTCAGATTTGGTTTGCTATATACAGCAGGAGGAACGGGTAGAGCTAGTGCCACGCTCTCGGACGTTATTAGAGGAGTTGCCGATTGTGGTCCAGTTGTGGGTATATGATGTTTGATAATGCGCATCCTCCTGAATCCGCTTATCCCACCCCGGAAAAACCGGTTGGTCTTTTGGCCCTAGAATGTTCTTGACCGTAACTTCCCCACGGTAGAAGGTTCCTCCTGCGGAATCCTGATTTAAGGTGATGGAGTAGAAGATGAGTCCGAAGCGTTTTGGCTTTCGCGCTCTTTCCTCCGTAACCATTTGGCCAAATCTTCCATGTCAAGCGGCTCTTGATACTCTTCTTTCGCCGAAGGTGTACTTGCCGGGGGGGCTGTTGATTCTTCGACATGAATGGCTGGAGGAGGCATAATTAATTCATTCCCAATGGAGTGCTTCAAGGCTTCAACGAGTTGGTTATATTTCTTGTGAATTTTTTCTCCAAATATTATATCGTTTTCTTCATAATCCAAACCACGACTCGCTTTATAAAAGATAGAGTAGGCGCGCGTGGAAAATGGAATGAATACGGCGGCGGAATATCTTCTGGAGGTGAAATTTCCGATTACCTCTCCGGGGTTGAGGTAGGTCATTTGCCATCCTGATTTTTCCCCGCCCATCTGAATTCCGGTCGCTACCTGTTCCAAAGTTAAGGGCGTAAGTGTTGGTTGGCTGATGGGGACTTCCCTAAATTCCACTAAGGATCGTCCACACCCGGAGGACAATCCAAGGATTAGGCCAATGGTTCCCACCATTTTCCAAGGAAATCGTTGAGACCTCATGTATTTTTCTCCTTATCCGTGGAGTGGAGTCACTCTCATTTTTTTTAGATTATCTTCATGAGGAAAAAAGAGCAAGCCTGTTTCCCGGAATTGGATGCTATCAAAATTTTTTCTAGAATACTGTGGAGTGGATCGTAAATGATCAAGAAGGGAAGGGCCATGTGAAAACAGTTGAATGCAGTTTTCTGAATATTTTCCTTGCCCAGTTATGGAAGGGATGCTTCAGGAAAAAACAATGAACTTCCTGTGTCTGGCTTGGCTGAAGCCCCTTTGCACAGACTAGTGAACTATTTTGAACAGACTCGATGTTTGGGGTTTCAGCGAGAATCTTGAGAAGATTTGCTCCTAAATTTTGGTGTTATCTTATTCTTGGGAGGGACTATTCTTTTGATCGGCAGGGGAATGAAAAATAATAGATCTGATGCGAAGGGGAGATGTTTAAGTAAACGTGAAAACAGATTTTAACTATATCTTGATTAATCCGAGTCATGGTGTTCCGATAAAAGCTTGGGTTAAGGGTGTGCCGCTGAAGCGGGAGGCGGAGCAACAGTTACGCAATGTTGCGTCTTTGCCAATTGTGTATAAATGGGTGGCGGCGATGCCGGATGTGCATTGGGGGATGGGCGCGACGATTGGGAGTGTGATCCCTACTAAAGGCGCCATTATTCCTGCGGCAGTGGGGGTGGATATTGGCTGCGGGATGATGGCGGTTCAAACCACCTTGAATGCCAGACACTTGCCGGATTCGTTGCGTTCCCTTCGTTCAACGATTGAACGGGCCGTGCCGCATGGGCGCACGAACAATGGTCAAAAACACGATCAAGGGGCCTGGGGGACGATTCCTCAGCACCATTTAAAGGAATGGGGACGACTGAAGCCTACCTACGATGGAATTTTGGCGAAGCATCCCAGGCTGAATCGCGGGAACGATGTGAATCATTTAGGGACGTTAGGGACGGGCAATCATTTTATTGAAGTCTGCTTGGATGGGCAGGAGTCCGTGTGGTTTATGCTGCATAGCGGGTCTCGTGGGGTGGGCAATCGAATCGGGATGTATTTTATCGAATTGGCCAAACGGGATATGCGGAAATGGATGCGGAATCTGCCTGATGTGAATTTGTCGTATTTGAAGGAAGGGACGGAGTCGTTTGATGATTATGTGGAGGCAGTACAATGGGCTCAAGATTTTGCGATGACCAATCGCCGTTTGATGATGGAAAATTTGCTGCAGGCCGTTCGCGACTCCGGCGAACTTCCGCCCTTTGATACCACCCATGAGGTGGTCAATTGTCATCATAATTATGTGACGGTGGAATCGCATTATGGCCAAGAGGTCTGGGTGACTCGCAAGGGGGCCGTGCGTGCTGGAATCGATGATATGGGGATTATTCCCGGAAGTATGGGCGCGCGTTCGTTTATTGTTCGTGGCAAGGGGAATCCTGAAAGTTTTGAGAGTTGTAGCCATGGCGCGGGGCGTGCGATGTCCCGTGGGGCGGCGAAGCGCCGGTTTACCCTTGCCGATCATGAGCAAGCCACACACGGAGTGGAATGCCGAAAAGATCAAGATGTTCTCGATGAGACGCCCGGGGCGTATAAGTCGATTGACGCGGTCATGGCGGCGCAACAGGACTTAGTCCAAATTGTTCATACGTTACGCCAGGTTGTGTGTGTGAAAGGGTAGGGATGTCTTTTGGGCGGCAAAGTCTGTTTGACTTTTTTGATAAAAAAAGCGCAGAGTATTTTCTCCCCCCTCAGATTTCCCCCTTATTTCATTATTCAATGGAGGTGCCGTATGAAGAAGTTCATGTTCGCTGTGGTGACCGGATTGTTCGTGATGGGTATTGGTAGTGTGTCGTTTGCTGGAATGCTCGATAAGGCCGTTGAGGCGACGGGGAAAGCGGATGCTATGGCTAAAGAGGCTCAAGATAAGACGGAGGGCGTTGAACAGAAATCCATTGAAGCGCAAGATGCTTCCACGGACAAAGCTGGAGGCATGATGGATCAGGCCAAAGATGCGGCCAAAGAAACCGTGAACGAGCAGATTGATAATCTTGGCAAGTAATTCACGCGAATTGCACACATGTCGCCAGTAAAAAGCGGTCTGTGGGTTAAAAGCCCACAGACCGCTTTTTTTTAGAAAGGCTCAGAGTCATTTTTCTCGCCGAAATATTGTGTGGAAGATATCCTGAGCCAACTGCATTAGTTGTTGCGGGTGCTCTTGGGCAGCCTGTGTCTGTTCGTTTACGTCAAAGATTTTTTCGCAATGTAAGCAGTGGTTGAAACGTTCAACTTCGATACATCAAACGGCATGACTCTGTGAGGCATGGCGAGAATAACCCCACTCCTCCCACTGGGATCCGCCCAGGATTTCGCCAACCTTCACCGAGGGAAACGGCTACCCTACAAGAAATCTTTCCCCAGCGAAGATATAGGTGAAAAAGCATAAGTGTAATGCGATTGATCCCATTCAAGAGAATTTTTTGACCCCCGCTTTCTTTGAAGCGGCCTGTAAATCTCTGTCGAGTGTGGCCAGGGGAAAGTTTAATCGTAAGGCAAGTTCAAGGTAAGAGGCATCGTAAGCGGAAAGCTTGTATCTCCGAGCTAGTTGAAGGGTATCAGACAAGGCCTGCGAGAAAGTGGCCGGATCAACCTCAATGTCGATGTCTTCCAGCATCTCGAGAAATGTGGTACTTCGAGCTTCTGTCACCACACTTTGTGCCTCTGCCCTGGCGAGGACATTTGCCACTTCCAGCCCCCATGTCACAGGCACAACCGCGCTGGAGTGCTTCATCGCATCAAGCACTTTTCTGGCATAGACAAGCTCTGGTGGCTTCCCATCGCCGAAAAACCAGCGCATGGTGATAGAATTATCGAGAACAAAACTCAAGCGCGCCCCTCCTCTAGGAGTTTTTTGATGTTCACACCCCGAACGGGGTCAGCTAACATAAATGCCTTCATTGTATCTACCGCAGCAACTTTGTCTTTTGCTCGTGCATTCCTACTGGGCACGAGATCCGCCACTGCTTCCCCGCGGTTTGTAATCGTAAAACTCTTGCCTGTTTTGACCTGTCTTAGCAATTCAGGGAGTTTGGTTTTTGCTTCATAGGAACCAATTTCTGTCTTCATGACTTTCCCCTTTCTTTCGAATGTCCATGTAGACCAGTATATAGACCAGGCTATTCAAAATCAATGAACTTCACGAACGCTTGTGCCATGTTCCTTGGGGAGGCGATTAAAACCGAGTGTTCTGGGATATTTGGTATCTCGAATTTAATTTCTGAGGGCAATGGATGACGGCGGGTACCGCCGTCGCATCCGGAGAACGGCCTGAACAGGCTTTCGCTCAGCAAGGTGGGATGAGGGGGATGTCAAAGAGGTGGTGGAGGAAGAAGTGAACGAGAAAATCGATACTATCGGGAAGTAATCAAGACTTTGTACTGAGATTCGCTTGAAAAATCACCTGGTAGAGGCGGAAATTCCATCAGCCGTTTTTTGTGTCAACACGCGACCTTATTCCCGCCGAAATAGTGTGTGGAGAATGTCCTGAGCCAACTGCATCAGTTGTTGGGGGTTCTCTTGGGCCGCACGAACTTGTTCGAGACGGTGGTGGGCCTCCGCAAAATCTGGTTGCAAGTCGATGGCGTTCTTCAGGGCCATCTCGGCTTCATGGCTCTGTCCCTGAGCCATACATGCCAGGCCGAGATCCGAAAAAGTTTCCACTTCGTGAGGGGAGAGGTGGGTGGCTGTCACGAGGACTTCTTGAGCCTGCTGAAAGTGTTCTTGCGCAATGAGCGATCGTCCCAACCAATACCATGTTTGGTGATCCTGAGGGTTGAGTTTTACGCCTTTCCGTAACGCCTGTTCGGCCTTTTCCCATTCGTGTGTGTCGATGTAGACCCCGCCAAGGCCCTGAAACGCTTTCGCCATTTCCGGATTCAGCTGAATCGCCGCTTGATACTCCTCAATGGCACCATTGGGATCGCCTTGCTGGCTGAGCATTTCTGCCAATCGAAGATGGGTCGGCGCATCGTGTGTTTGGAATGGCGGGGTGTTGCGTAGTGCTTCACGATTCTTCCGGAGTCCAGCTTCCACTTGGGCATTCGTGATGGGGGTTCCTGTTTTGTGTATCTCCCCTGTGGCGAATAGGGGATTCTGAGCGGACAACGAGCCATGCATATTGAGGGTCAAGAGTAGGCATAGCACGAATGGGGCAACCCTGCTCATGATTTAGAAAATCGATACTCCCGTTTTGGTGGTGAAGAGTTCGAGGGCATATTGCCCCGCGGCAGAATTCCCCTTTTCGTTGAGGCCTGGAGACCATACCGCGACGGCCAGCTGGTTGGGGATGACGCCGACAATCCCACCACCTACGCCACTTTTTCCCGGCAAGCCCACATTGAAGGCGAAGTCTCCTGCTGCATCGTACGTCCCGCACGTGAGCATGAGGGCGTTGACGCGCTTGGCTTGGCTAGGGGTGAGCACCTGCTGATGGGTCCAGGGGCATTGACCTCGGTTGGCCAAAAAGAGAAAACCTTTTGCCAGGTCCATGCAACTCATCGACAGTGAGCAGTGAAAGCAATAAAAGGTCAAGACCGCCTCCACCTCATTTTTTAGATTAGAAAAGCTTTTGAGGAAATTTGCCATCGCGGCATTTCGAAACCCCGTTTCCCGTTCTGAACGTGCCACTACCGGATCATCATGGATCGAAGCATTATTCGTGCGTTCTCTCACAAATTCCTGCAGGGATGCTTGGGGATTGGTGAGATGGGAAATCAAAATATCCGAGACGACTAACGCGCCGGCGTTGATGAAGGGATTGCGAGGAATGCCCTGTTCGTATTCCAGCTGTACCAGGGAATTGAAGACCGATCCAGAGGGCTCTCGCCCGACTCGATTCCAAATCTTATCTCCCTCGAATGGAAATCCTAATGACAGGGTGAAAACTTTTGACAGACTTTGGATGGAGAACTGTTCGAACGCGTCACCAATCTGAAATGATTCGCCATCGATGGTGTGAATGGCCATTCCAAATTTCTGTGGGGAGACGCCGGCCAGTTGGGGAATATAGGTGGCCACCTTTCCCATAGGAAGCATCGGAAGGATTTCTTGGTGAATGTCTTCGAGTATTTTTTGATAGTTCATCGGTGCTCACAGTGGTTAGAAAGGAGAATCAGTATATGACAAATGCCTTCCTCGTGGGTGCCAAGTCCGTGTCAGTCAAGATTCTTCATCTTGGGCGATCATTTCAAAGAGGCTCTTTCGGGGATCTTTGATGGATTTGGGATAGAGAACCCATTTTACCAGGTGTTTGATGATTGATCCGGGATATCCAGGTGTCCCAATCTTTGGCGCAACGGTATTCCAATCGGCTATTGAGGTTTGGTTGACGTCTGGTTGATGTACAAACCATTGTGCCAGCTTTTCATCATTCTTCGTTTCAAGGACGGCACGTTGAAAGGTTTTAAAGGACAGGCCGAAGTGTCTCAGGAAATGTCCGTCGATCCCAAGTGGGCTGCCAAGTGCGAGGCGATAGAACACGGGGAAATTCCCTTGGTGCGAAGCCCGTACTTTTTCTGCCATTCTTGGGAGCCAGCAACAGTCGGCTAATTCATCGGTGGGCCGACGGAGTTTCATGCCGTGGTTTCCATCTTGGGTAGGAATAGACGTTCACGTGTGGCTCTTGGATCTCAGGGCTATACACCATTTCGGTTTCATTCTGCCAAAATCGGTACGGACATGGTTTCGGAGAGCCTGCTTTGGGTCTAAGACGACCGGCCCTTCTGCCCCTCGCCAAAAACGCGATCATTTTTTAGTGTGCCATTTGATGGCTAAGAAAGCCAGTGAAGGTAAGCTAGCCCAGGCTGTAAATGGTGTCGTGGGCGAAGATGTTGAGACGCCAAAATGTGTGAGAGGTGTTCGAACGTATGTTGTCTCTGACCAGAGTTGAGGATCTTGGACCTGAATGCCTAATTGGCCTGCCACCCGTTTCACCTGCTGGTAACTCACGCCGGCCACCGTGGCCACACAAGCCAATCCGCATCCTGCTTGATCTTTCTGAATAATTGGTTTCAGCATGGTTGGATGGTTATTAGAGTACCGATGGTTCAAGCGGGCGTAGGATGTCTCGTGATCGTTTGAGGGAAAATAAGACCGTTGGCAATCCTGACATTAGTTATTGAGGATCTTGTTCTAGATACGCTTGTAAGGCGACGGCATTGTTCCATGTGAGGTTCGTGGTACTAAAGAGTAGTGTGACTTGTCCCTTGCTCGCTAATGTCTTGAGTTTGTGAATGGCTTCGGGTTGTTCATCGAGTTCTCTGGCATAGCGGCGGGTAAATTCCGGCCATCGAGCTTCTTGATGATTGAACCATTGCCGTAAGGTGGTGGATGGGGACACTTCTCGAAGCCACAGATCTACGGCGGTTGCCTCTTTGCTCACTCCTCGAGGCCACAATCGATCAACGTAGACACGATATCCATCTTTTGTTGAAGGCGGTTCATAGATTCGTTTCAGCTGAATGTTGAGGGATGGGGGCTTTTTTGTTTGACGCCGGTTGTTAGAGTGATAGATGTTTGAGGGATGCCGAAAGCAATCAATGGTGTGATCATTGACTAACCCAGCCGCTTGCATGTGCGCGTAGATCACGGTGCTGCCGACGAAACTGAATCCACGTTTTTTTAAATCTTTTGAAAGCGCATCACTTTCCGAAATAGTGGCGGGCACTTGGGACATATCTTCCCAGGAATTTAACTTTGGCTTTCCCTGTACAAATTGCCAAATATAGGTATTGAAGGAGCCAAATTCTTTTTGGATTTCCAGAAACGCTTTGGCGTTGGTGATGGCTGATTTGATCTTGAGACGGTTTCGAATGATACCGGCATCGTTCAGAAGGGCGGCCTGTTTGCGGGCATCAAAACGAGCCACTTTGACCGGATCAAATTTGGCAAAGGCTTTCCGGTACCCTTCGCGTCGCAATAAGATGGTCGACCAAGATAAGCCTGCCTGTGCGCCTTCCAGAATGAGCATTTCAAAATGACGATGGTCATCATGAACAGGGACACCCCATTCTTCATCGTGATACGGAATAAAATGGGGTTTCGTGCCCACCCATCCACACCGGATCTTTTTCTCGGTGCTCTCTGATTGTTTTTTAGACATCAATTGGTGGGCTGCAGGGTTTCTACGAAATTGTAGAAGGCTACGATCTCAACGATAAGGTGTCAATATTTCTATCGAATTTTCTGGATTGGAGGCTGCCGGACTGGTTTGGCAGGGAAATGCCTCGATTTGGTATAATGAAGAACAATCGGAAGGAGGGGACTATGCGCATGGTATTCACAAGACTTCAGAATATTCTATGGCAGGGGAGTGTCATTGGTGTCGGTGTATTAGGAGGAATGCTCTTCGCCCTTCCCGCTAGCGCGAAGGAGTCAGTTGTCCCTTGGGAATGTTCCGGTTTTACCGCCGAGGCACAGAATCGGTGCATTCGAACATTGACTGAACTTCAACAAGAGAAAATTGCCAAATTGGAAAAGGATTTGGCCGTCCAACAGCAGACGGTTCTTCAGCTTCAGCAACAGGTTTCTCAACAAGCTTCGACGACTGCTGAACTGGAACGTCAACTGACAGACAATCGTTCTCGTTGGTATGGCTCTTCCTCAGTGCAGGTCTATCCGCCCTTCGGCCTCAGTCTTCGTTTTGGCCGAGACCGGTTTTGGGGTGGGTCGTTGTATTATGCAAATCCCCGTTACTTTGGTCCCCGATTTTACGGCCATGGACATCGTCGCTGGCACCGTCACTAATCTATGGGGTAACCGAATGCCTTTGGTCAAATACAATAATTTCGGAAACTTCCATGTAAGAACAGCACTTTATTTTCTGCCGTGGCTCTGATCAAGGCCTTCGGCTTTAAGAAGGATCGCGATGCACCGTTTCGAGTGAAAACGCCTGAAGACACACTGCGATATATTCTGCACCCTCGGGGCCTGGGCTGCTATATTGTACCCATTCATTTCGGTAAGCAATAACCGCTTGCCCGGCCTTCACGTCAAGAACCCCTTCTTTTGTTTTTACCTGTATTTGGCCAGATAAGACAATGGTGTATTCATCGAATTCCGGAGTTTGCCCGGGTTCTATCCAACCGGATGGACTTTGCATTCGTGCGATGCTTATCTGGTCAGTTCCAGAATTCACCCGTCCGATAAACTCGTCGATGAGCTTAGGTTTATTTCCTGCTGCTTCAATCCTTGTCGGTTGTTGAATTAATTTCGCCATCTTTTTTTCCTCGTTGAAAGGTTAATTGTTGATGAAATCTCTCTCTCGCACATCCATCCCTGGAATGGGGGAAAGGCCTATTAGGGGGCCCCTGTATAAGGAACATCCAGGTAGTCTTTGGTGTCTTTGACCGTTTTTAGATGAATGCTCCATGCGCCGCTTGCCACGATTTTGAGATAAAACGTTCCTCCAAAGGGATGTTCGGCGTTGCCGGTCGCGTTATTGGTATTTGCCAACACGATGGGTTGCATAGATTCAAAAAATCGTAATACCTCTTCACGTTTAGTCATTGGGCCACTGTAGGGTCGGCGAGCGGACCCATGAGCTGATAATTTGAAGGTGGGCGAGTCTGTTTCCCATCGGAGTTTCCAGCCATCTTCGACAGTGAAATGTGGCGTCGTTTTTTTCCCTGTCCCGGTGAATGTCATTTCCAGCGTGGAGCTTGTTTCAAGATTTTCGTTCGCTTTAGCTGGGTAACTCAATTCAAACGTGTTAAACGTAAGCCATGAAACCATGATGACGCAGGCCATCCATGGTGTGTGTTGAATCCCCCTAAGCAAGATTGTGCTCATGGTTTTTGAATGGCAACAGTAAAAAGACTATGGAGCAAAACGGAAGGATACATGAATGGGCTCTATTTTATTGAGGGACTCTGAGAAGATCAATTTTTTGCCTTTTCTTAAGAATCGCTTAAAATAGAAGAAAGGAGCGTCTGTGGATATGCGTCGCGTCGTCATTCTTGGAGGTGGAAAGATTGGATCTCTTATTGCCACGCTGTTGGTGGAAAGTGGTGACTATCTTGTTTTTGTAGGAGATGTGGACTCTCAGGTGGTTGCCCGGTTGCAGAAGGAGATTGCTTGCACGCCTTCTCAAATCTTGTCTGTCGACGTTCAGGATAAAACAGCTCTTGGTTCATTTCTTGAGCAAACGAAACCCGGAGCAATCCTTTCCAGTTTACCTTATTATTGTAATCCGTTAGTGAGCGAGTTGGCCCTGGAGCTCGGGGCCCATTATTTCGACCTGACTGAAGATATTGAAGTGACGAAGAAAGTTCGTGAGATGAGCAAAGGTACTAACAAGGCGTTCGTGCCACAATGTGGTTTGGCGCCTGGATTTATTAGCATCGTGGCGCATGATTTGATGACCCATTTTGATTCTGTAGAAATCGTCAAAATGCGAGTGGGTGCGCTTCCGGTCAATCCCAGTAATGTCCTGAAATATTCGTTAACGTGGTCGACGGACGGATTGATTAATGAATATGGCAATATGTGCAATGGGATTGAGAATGGCCAAGAAGTGGAGCTACTTCCTCTCGAAGGGTACGAAACCATTTCGATTGATGGGTTGTTATACGAGGCCTTTAATACTTCGGGTGGATTGGGAACGTTGGCGGATACGTATGCAGGGAAAGTGCGGACCATGAATTATAAGACGCTTCGCTATCCCGGTCATTGTGAAAAAATTCATTTATTGATGAATGAGTTGAAACTGAATGATGACCGAGAGACCTTAAAACGTGTGTTGGAAAAGGCCGTGCCAAAGACCTTGCAGGATGTCGTCCTGATTTATACTTCGGTGACGGGGCTCCGAAGGGGAGAGCTTTTTGAAGAAAATTTTGTCAAGAAAATTTATCCGCGCACCATTGCAGGGAAACTCTGGTCGGCCATTCAAGTCACGACGGCTGCTGGGATTTGTAGCGTGATGGAATTGGTGTTTGAGCAGCCTGAGCAGTATCGGGGATTTGTGACGCAAGAGACCTTTGATCTGTCTGCTATCCTAGACAATCGTTTTGGAAAAGTTTTTGCTGGAGAAGTGGCAGATTCTGTATGAAAGGAATCCAATAGTGCGGTCGGAAGGGCACCTAAATGAATAATGTCACAGAAATATTGAACCAACTTTGGATTCAACCAATCAATGCCGGAGCCTGTTCGGGCCCAGGTGGGTGGGCTTCAGCGACCAATTCGGGGTTGTTGGATTCCGTGAATCCTGCAACAGGGGAAGCGTTGGCTCAAATTGTTCCCTGCTCTGTTACCGATTATGCTGGGTTGCTAGAGGAGTCCCAACGAGCCTTTCTGGAGTGGCGAAAAGTGCCGGCCCCCAAACGCGGGGAAGTGGTTCGCTTAATTGGAAATGCGCTTCGTACTAAGAAAGATGCCTTAGGTTCCTTAGTTTCGTTGGAAGTCGGAAAGATTAAGGCCGAAGGTGATGGGGAAGTGCAAGAGATGATTGATATGGCCGATTTTGCGGTTGGGCAGTCTCGAATGTTGTATGGATTGACCATGCAGTCGGAACGCGCACAACACCGAATGTCTGAACAGTGGCATCCCCTTGGGGTGATTGGGGTCATTACGGCGTTTAATTTTCCCGTGGCTGTGTGGGCATGGAATGCGTTTTTGGCTGCAATTGCTGGTGATACCGTTATTTGGAAGCCATCTCCAAAAGCCCCCTTGTGTGCCCTCGCTGTCCAGCATATCTGCAACCAAGTTCTGGAAGGACAAGGTCTTCCAGGTATTTTTTCTCTTTGTATTTCCGATCGGATTGATCTAGCGAAGACGATGGTGAATGATATCCGGATCCCACTCATTTCCTTTACGGGTTCGGTTCCTGTTGGACGGGAGGTTGCGCAGGTTGTGGCGGGTCGCTTAGGACGGACTCTATTAGAATTAAGTGGGAATAATGCCGTGATTGTGGACGAAACGGCTGATCTTGATTTGGCCATTCCTGCTATCGTATTTGGAGCCGTGGGAACTGCGGGCCAACGATGTACCACAACTCGGCGCCTGTTTGTGCATGAATCAAGGTATGAAGCCGTCGTGCAACGCCTCATTCAAGCGTATGAGCAGGTCAAAGTCGGTGACCCTTTGAAACCCGGTGTACTGATGGGACCCCTCATCGACGAGAAAGCTGTTGAAGAATTTCGTATGACGTTAGAGGAAGCCAGACTGGACGGTGGCGAGGTCATCTATGGCGGAGAGGTCGTCGAGTCACCAGGATTTTTTGTGATGCCGACGCTTGTGCGTGCTGAGAATCATTGGAAAGTGGTTCAACGAGAAACCTTTGCTCCTATCCTGTATGTCATGTCCTATCAAACTTTGGGTGAAGCGATTGCCTTACAAAATCAAGTTCCTCAAGGATTATCTTCATCGTTATTTACTTTGAATTTGCGGCAAGCTGAACAGTTTTTATCTTGTGAGGGGAGTGACTGTGGCATTGCCAACGTTAATATTGGTACCTCTGGAGCGGAAATTGGGGGGGCTTTTGGGGGAGAAAAAGAAACGGGTGGGGGGCGAGAGGCCGGTTCGGATGCTTGGAAAGCCTACATGCGGCGGCAAACCAATACGACGAATTGGGGCACTGATATGCCGCTGGCGCAGGGAATAACATTTTCCGTGGATTCATGATAGGAGGTAAAGCCATGAGTCAGGCCACGAATCTTGAGCGACTGATCGGTGAATATGTCGAAGATTATGTTTCGAAGAACCAGGCTGCCAGGATTGTTCGAGATGCTTTAGAGGAAATTGGGATTGGTTTGTTCCCTGTGTTGGATCATTTTACCCTTCGCACGTTGTCGATTGATGAGCGTGCGAAAGAATTTCTTAGCCATGGGTATGTTTTTTCGGAAGCACTTGAGTATGACGATTGGTGGGCCAAGGTCTATCGTGCACCGGGTTGCCCGGCTTTATTCGTCGATCAGGCTTATGAGGATGTACGGGGTGCCACGAGTATTATCCCTGGCTGGGTTAGTCATTTTAGTGATCGTACTCTGCACCATATTGCGATTCTTGTAGAAGACATTGAATCGGCGATGCAGCGATTGAGCGTGAAAGGTGTGGTGTTTGCGGGTACGATTGTTGGGGAACGTGGTGGAGACTTACGGCAAATTTTTTCCGTTCCTGAGCAAGTGGATGGACAAGCCTATTCTGTCTTGGAGCTTACCGAACGGCATCGAGGCTTTCAGGGGTTCTCGCCGCCTCAAGCCAATAGTCTTATGCAATCAACTATGAAGGAATGAGCCCTATATTATGATGGCTGGTAGGAGCAGGACGCTCAGGCAGATAACACTTTTGTGGAATCGAGTACGAGCTTCGCATTTTTAGCTATGGCGCCGGGGTCTTTGGAGAC
>Ga0224496_10000742_pt1 | contig 22117 bp, 19 predicted proteins | sample SF_Jul11_sed_USG_2_FD_168127 | JGI IMG/M metagenome (GOLD analysis project Ga0224496, IMG submission 168127) | Sediment microbial communities from San Francisco Bay, California, United States - SF_Jul11_sed_USGS_8_1 | ecosystem: Environmental > Aquatic > Marine > Sediment | place: USA...
GCCAGGATCAAACTCTCAGTAGAAATTTACGAACCGAAGTCCGAGTAGTTTCTTCTTAACAAAAAACCCTTACTCACAAGGACGCGCACCATCCTATTTAGTTGTCAAAGACCTGTCGCCGCTAAACAAACCAACACGTGGTCAAAACGTTGCGGAAGCTCACTATCGTATCTACATCATCGGCGGGAGTCAACCGAAAAAGCCTGCGAGGCAGGAATTTTTCGCCACACCCACCTCCACTCCCCGCCGGGCGTGCCATGGTGCCGAAGGCGGGACTCGAACCCGCACGGGATTACTCCCACCGCCCCCTCAAGACGGCGTGTCTACCAGTTCCACCACTTCGGCAATAGGAAATTCAGGAACGGGGGATCATAGGGTGCCACGACCCTCAAGTCAACCAGCTTCCATCCAACCTGCCTTGACACATGAGTAGCGTTCGGGTCTACTCCGGATACGGTTTTTCCCATGAGCATGCAGCATGACAAGGCGACCCTGCGCTCCAGAATGCGCGCCTGGCGTGACGGTCTCGGCACCGTTGAGCTGGACGCCCTGAGCGAAGAAGTGGAAGCCCGCGTGGTCACCCTCCCCGCCTTCACCACCGCCCGCACTATTTGTATGTATATGCATATCGGCTCCGAGGTTCGCACCGGCGGCTATATCGCCCGCGCGCTTCTCACCGGCAAGCGGCTGGTATTGCCGCGCGTCGAGGGAGGCAACCTCGAGCTATGTCACGTGACCAACCCGGTTCACGACCTCACCGCCGGCGGCTGGGGCATCATGGAACCCAACCCGGAATGCGAAGTGATATCCCCGCGTGAGGTGAACCTGTTTTTATTGCCTGGCCTGGCCTTTGACGCCATGGGACGCAGGCTGGGCTACGGCAAGGGGTTCTTTGACCGCCTGTTGGTACAAAGTGCCGGAGTCCGAGTGGCCTTGGCGCTTGAAGGACAGATCGTTGAAAACGTTCCGGCCAATGAGGATGATCAACTAGTACAATGGGTGGTTACCCCGGATCGGGTGATCGACTGCCGCACCCCAGGGGCCAATATTCTGTGAGTTCTACTGGTAAAGGGACTGCCAACGTGTCCGCCAACATCATCGACGGCAAGCAGATCGCCCAAGGAGTGCGCGCCGACCTCGCCCGCCAGGTGGCGGAAATCAAACAACAGGGCAACCATGTGGGGCTGGACGTGATTCTGGTCGGAAACGACCCGGCCTCCGAGATTTACGTGCGCAACAAGGTGCGGGCCTGCCAGGAGGTGGGCATCACCAGCAACGTCCACCACCTGCCCGGCGATACCCCTGAAAATGAGCTGATGGCGTTGATTCAGCGCCTCAATTACGACCCGATGGTGGACGGCATTCTGGTCCAGTTGCCCCTTCCCAAAGGGATCAGCGAGGTGGAAATCATTGCCGCCATCAGCCCGCGCAAGGACGTGGACGGCTTCCACGAAACCAACGTCGGGCGCCTGATGATTGGCGACATGATTTTCGCCCCATGCACCCCCTACGGCATCATGAAACTGCTGGAAGTATGCAAGGTCGAGGTTCAGGGCTCCGACGCCGTGGTGGTGGGGGCCGGCAACGTCGGCAAGCCGATTTCGGTGATGCTCATGCAGGCCGGAGCCACGGTCACCGTGTGCCACCAGCACACCCGCAACCTCCCGGAGCATACCCGTCGCGCCGACATCCTGGTGGTGGCGGTGGGCAAGCCGCACATGATCACCGCCGACATGGTCAAACCCGGAGCGGTGGTGATCGACGTGGGCATCAACCGCCTTCCGGACGGCAAGGTGACCGGTGACGTGGATTTTGACCGGGTACGTGAAGTGGCCTCCTGGATTACCCCGGTGCCCGGCGGCGTGGGACCGATGACGATCGCCATGCTGCTTGAAAACACCGTGCAGTCCGCCCGCCGGAATGCCGCCCTTAGCGAATAGCTCACCCGTTTATCCTGAATTCCCGCACCCGTGATGACCGATCAACCCCCGCGCAGCCGACTGGAAGCAATACTCAGGGCCGGCCACTTCGCCGTCACTGCCGAGTTGACGCCGCCCAAGAGCGCGGTCACCGAACCGCTGATTGAAAAGGCGCGCATGGTTGGCAGCTACGTGGATGCCGCCAACCTGACCGATTGCCAGACCGCTGTAGTGCGCATGAGTTCGTTTGCCTGTTCCCTGGTAGTGCAGAACGAAGGGGTGGAACCGGTGCTTCAAATGACCTGCCGCGACCGTAACCTGATCGGCATGCAGGCGGATCTGCTTGGCGCCTGGGCACTGGGTATGCGCAATTTGCTGGCCCTGTCCGGTGACAGCCCGCGCATCGGAGATCACCCTGAGGCGAAGCCGGTATTCGACGTCAACTCCTTCAAGCTGCTCAAAATGGTGCGTCTGATGGGAGAAACCGGCACACTGGCCAACGGCAAACCGATCAAGGTTGCGCCCCGGTTTTTTCTGGGGGCCGCCTTCAACCCGGTGTCGGTCAGCCTGGACTCCATGGTCAAACGGCTTGAACGAAAGGTCGAAAAGGGCGCCGAATTCGTCCAGACCCAGATGATCTTCGACGTGCAACAGTTTCGCCAGTTGATGGACCGGGTTGTGGCCGAGGGGCTTCATGAGCGGGTTTTTGTGTTGGCCGGAGTGGCACCGCTAAAAAGCGTGCGCATGGCGGAATACATGAATGCCCATGTGCCGGGCATCGTGGTTCCGCAACCGCTGATCGACCGGCTCAAAAAGGTCGAGCACCAAGGGCCCGAGCGGGTTCTTGCCGAAGGGGTGAACATCTGCCTGGAGATCATCGAAGGGGTACGCAACATCCCCGGAGTGGCGGGAGTTCACATCATGGCGGTATTCTGCGAGGAGACCGTTCCCGACATCGTTACCCGTTCCGGACTGTACCCCCGCCCCGAGGTCCAGTGGGAGGCCACACCATGAGCCTGACAATTCGCGACATCCTGGCCATGAAGTCAGATGGCAACAAGATTGCCGCCGTCACCGCCTACGATTACCCATCCGCACGGTTGGCGGACGCCGCCGGGATAGACCTGATCCTGGTAGGTGACTCGCTGGGCACCGTGGTGCAGGGACGGAACACCACTCTTCCGGTCACCATGGACCAGATGGTCTACCACACCCAAATGGTTGCTCGTGGCGTGGGGCGAGCCCTGTTGATGACCGACATGCCGTTCATGAGCTACCAGCAGGGCACCGGGGCGGCGATGGAAAACGCCGGCCGTCTGATCGCCGAAGGGGGCGCGGCCGCCGTGAAACTGGAGGGCGGATCCGACGCGGCGCTGGAGCGGGTGGCGGCGCTGGTAACCGCCGGAATCCCGGTGATGGGACACATTGGACTCACCCCCCAATCGGTTCACGCCATGGGCGGCTACCGGGTGCAGGGGAAGGGGCAGGGAGAGGCGGAACGCATCCTGACCGAGGCCCGCGCGTTGGAGTCCGTCGGCGCATTTTCGCTGCTACTGGAGGGAATTCCCGAAAAGCTCGCCAAGGAGGTCACCGAGTTGCTCTCCATTCCCACCGTTGGAATCGGCGCGGGCATTCACTGCGACGGACAGATCCTGGTATGGCACGATCTGTTGGGGCTGGGAGAGGGAAAATACCCGAAATTTGTAAAACCATACGCACATCTGGGACGCACCATCCGGCGCGCGCTCAAGTCCTACGCGGACGAGGTAAAGGACAACACCTTCCCCGGCCCGGAACACACCTATCACTGAGTTTCTTCCATGCCCGAACCGGAATTGACCGGCAAGCAGCGCCGTTTTTTACGGGCCCACGCCAATACCTTGAAGGCGACCGTACAGATTGGACGGGAAGGCCTGACCGATGGCGTCGTTACCACCATCGCGGGAGAATTTGAACACCGGGAACTGGTGAAGGTTGCCATCGGAAAAAATGCGGACTGTGATGCCCGTGAAATTGCCTTTGAGCTGGCCGCTCGAGCCGAGGCCTACTGGGTGCAGACCCTGGGGCGCACCATCGTGTTGTACCGCGCTGCCGACCCGCCGGAGCTTCGGCTCCCCGCCGCCTGAGCCCGTCAATCCCGTGCCCCGACCCAATTTTGAACAGGTGGTTTCCTTCCATGGCCACCGCTGTCTGGATATCGCCATGGGCTATCGGGTGGCCTTGGCGGCACTGGACGAAACGGCCCGGCGCGGCATGGATCCAACCACACTGGTGGCCACCACCGGCAATGACACCTGCGCCGTGGATGGCATCCAGTCGGTCACCGGATGCACCTTTGGCAAGCGCAACCTGATTCCAGCCCTCACCGGAAAACCGGCCTACCTGTGGCAGGACGCCCGGAGTGGCGAGGGAGTACGCATCTACGTCCACTACTGGGAACAGTTTGACCGCGAAGAAACTTTCCGCTCCCGCATGAGTGAATGGAAATTGGGGTGCCTGCCCACTCCCGAAGCGAAGGCCTTCGAGGCGGAGCACGAGCGGATGATCGCCGACATTCTGGAGGCACCCGCCGAAACCCTGTTCCGTGTTACCCCCTATAGTGGCCCACCCCCTGCCCGCTCAGGCGGGTTCGCGGCGTCACCCTGCGCCAAATGCGGGGAACACGCCAAACAATCCCTCCTCACGGACGGCATATGCAGGGAATGCAGAAGCCGGGAATAAACCGACTGCCTGAACGCGTTTGCTCCATTACCGGCCCCCTTCGCCGTTCTCTCAGATTCGTGGGGAGAAGTGATGAAAGCCAAAAAAAACCTTCCCGAGGAATGCCGCGCCGCCATGGAACGTGGCTCCACCGGCATTGACTGCCCCATCTGCGGGGAAGGGGAAATCATCCCCACCCGCGGGCGGTACGGGCTGTTGTACGCCTGCTCCAGACGCCCGCCATGCACATTCTGGATGAACACCCGCCCCACCGGAAATCTTTGTGATTATCCGCGGGACGGAGTGCCGTGCGGCAAATTGATGATGGAAGGGACCAAGTCCATCCCCGACCGGTGCTGCGACAAGAGTTGCCCCAATCACAACCCCCACAAACTGGCGCGCACGGTCTGACCCGGTCAGTCGTCGAGAACCCGGGCAGCCGCCACCTCTCCGCTCAGAGCTGCCGCCTCCATGGTGGCGGGCAGACCAGTGTCGGTCAGGTCGCCGCACAGGAACAGCCCTGGCACTCTCGGCACCGCCCCCGGAGCGGGGCGGGAGGTTCCCGGCATCAGGCGCGGGGTGGAACGTCCTTCCTTGATCACTTTTGATCGGAGAATCCGAGCCCGGCGCAATTCCGGAAATTCCGCTACCAGCGACCGCCAGACCGTCGCGGCAACCTCTGCGCGCCGAGGTCCCATCAACGGCTCCGCCGCGCTGGTAATGGTCACCAGCCGTTGGCCTGTCCCGGGAGGAAGGCCTTCCAGACGGTCCCGATCAAATACCCACTCCGCCCCGCCTCCTTGGGACGCCGGGGCGGCGGAAAATCCGATAAACGGGGACAACCGATCAAACACCACCGCCTGCCGGTCGAGCCAATAATAGACCGATACGATGGATGATTTTCCACATTCCCCCACCTCCACCGCCAGCGATGCCGCTCCACCACAGGAGTTCAGCATCAATGCGGCATTCCACGGGTCGGCGGCAATGACTACCCGCCTCACTGCATGGGTTTGGTGATCGGGGCCTTCGATTCCCGCCACCGCCCCATCCGGGTCGACAGAGATGCGACGCACCCGACCCCGGCGCAACTCACCACCCGCCTCCGCCAGTTCTTTCCCCAGGGGCGCAAAGAGTTCTCCCAACCCCACCCGTGCCCACCCCAACCGGGCCCGCCGCGGCCCCTGCAACAAGGCGATGCGCAGGGCGGCCACAAACGGCCCGGCCGCCGCTTCGGTCAAAGCCAGATTCATCACCGCCCGGCACAAAGGATCCCACAACACCCGCACCGATGCCGCCGGAGCGCCAACACGCGCCAAGTAGTCGGCCACCGTCTCGTCCACCCGCGGATCGACGGACTTCAAGCGGTCTCCCGCGACCAGCGCGCGCACCCGCCCCACAAGTCCAGAGCCGCCCAGTCCCAGCAATCCCGCCACCAGATGGAGCGGGCCCGGCAACTGAGGGCAGCTTAGCGCCAGTCGCCGCCCACCATCCATTACCGGAATATGCAACCGGTCCTGAAACGCCAGCAGGTTGTCCGTTCCCAGCCGTTTTAAAACCCCTCGCGCATGGTCGTAGCAGTCCATGAACAGGTGTGGGCCGTTATCCAACACCTCATTGCTCTCCGGGTCCCGCCTTGATATGGCGCGCCCTCCGGGGGCCGCTCCCGCCTCCCACAGAACCACCCGCCGCCCGGCGTCCGCCAGCTTCAGAGCGCAGGCAGCGCCAGCAAACCCGGCCCCCACCACATGCACTACCTCGCGATCCGCCACCGCTACCACCGGTCCAGCAGATGTTCGTAAACCGCCCGGCCGGCCAGCAACAATTTTCGGGGAGCAGACAGGGAAACCGGCGGGTCCACCCGGTATTCCCGTTCCACTACCTCGTCCAGTACCGCGCGATAGATGGTACCCATAATGCGACTCGGCAACAGGGCACGCCGGTCCAGTGCCGGAAGCCGCCGGGCAATGTCGGCCGCCCGGGCATACCATTCAGCGGCCCGTTGGCTCTCAAAGGCCAGCAGCGCGCGGAACTCAGGGGTCCGGTATCGCCCCCCCAGCAGATCATCCGCACTCACCCGGAACCGGTCCATGTCGTCGCGCGGCAGATAAATACGGCCAATGGCCGCGTCCTTGGCCACATCCCGCACGATATTTGTGAGTTGGAACGCCATGCCGTGGGCTACCGCAAACGCCTCTGTATTCGGGTGCGTACAGCCGAATATGCGGATGCACATCAGCCCTACCACCGATGCGGCGCGGTAACAATACTGGTACAGGGCGTCGAAATCGTGGAAGCGCACCTCGCCGATGTCCATGGCCATGCCGTCCAGCAATTCAAACGGCAGCTTTGGATCAATTCCGTAAGCGTCCACCACCTGGGCCAGACGGGTGGTGATCGGATGCCCGGGGTGGCCATCCAGCGCGCTTCGGGTCTCGGCCCGCCACGCTTCCAGCGCCCGGGAAGCCGCGATGGGATCGGTCTCCTCGTCCACCAGATCGTCCGCGTGACGACAGAAGGCATAAATGACAAACATCGCTTCCCGGCGCTCTCTTGCCATGGGCAGGAAAGCATAATAGAAATTGGACCCGGCTGCTTTGGTTACCTGGGTACAGTAGGCCTGCGGGTCCAAGGCCGGGATCACGCCGGATTCATCCATGAGTACGGTTCCCATAGGCCCGGTTAAATCCCCCCGGCATCAGGACCCGCGCCACAAAACGGGCCCGGTCGCGGGTGCGGTGTACCGGACGCCGGGAAAAGACGTCGTATCCCACCCGCTCCACCGCATCCAGTATCCCCATGCCTCCCAGCCATACCGCCTTCAGCTCCAGCGACAGCCGTCCGGACACTTGCCCGCACAGGGGTTTTCCAAAGGCAAACAATTCCCGCGTGCGGGCAACCTGAAATGCCATCAGGTCCCGGAAGGCGCCGGTCACTTGACCGCCCAATACCTCCTCCTCCGGCACACCGAACCGGTCCATGTCCTCGATCGGAATGTAGATGCGTCCCTTGGTCACATCCACGGCCACATCCTGCCAGAAGTTCGCCAGTTGCAGCCCGGTGCAAATGGCATCGGAACGCGCATCCCGCTCCGTGTCCGCGTAGCCGAACAGGCGCAGAACCAGACGCCCCACCGGGTCAGCGGAACGATGGCAGTAGTCCGTCAATTCATCAAATGTGGCGTAACGGGTAACCGTTACGTCCTGGCGGAAGGCGGACAGCAAATCGGAAAACAACTGCGCGGGAAGATCAAATCGGGACATGGTATGCGCCAGGGCACGAAACACCGGGTGGGTGGCATCTCCTTGTGCCGCTGCCTCCAGCATCGCCTGCCACGCGCTCAACCGCTCCAGCCGCCGCCCCTCGAACGGCGCCTCGTCGGCAAAATCATCCGCCCGACGGGCAAAGGCATACACCGCTGCCACGTGGGGACGCAACGCAGACGGCACCAGAAGTGACGCCACCGGAAAATTCTCGTAGTGGCCCCGGGCGATTCCCAGACAGTGGTCATAATCGCGTTTTAATGTCTGCGGAATCATGGGCCGGAATAAAGAGGACGCTGGCCGCAAACCACGGGACAGCAAAACAGTCGGATTGATGAACCGTCTTTATAGGGGAGTTGGAAATCCTCTGTCAAACCGCCCCCTTGCTCCAAAGCCCCCCGGTCTGGTACGTTGGCGGCTTCGAATTTCAACCGATGGCTGATGTTTTTTTGAGCAACGCGGCAAATACCGACCGCCCGGCAGACAAGTTTATGCGTAATCTTTGGGTACACATGACCGGCCCCGACCGGCCCGGAATTCTGGGCCGGGTGCTGGATGGCGTCTCCGAACTGGGACTGGAACTGACCGATGTGGAGCAGGTGGCCGTGGGTGACCTGCTCATCCTGCTGTTCGCGGTGGAGGCCCCCGCGGACATCACGGAAGCCTCGGAAGGGCTCACTTATCTGGCTCGGGAACTGGGGCTGCAGGCCGAACTGCGCAACGAGCGGCGCTCCAAACCGGATGGCGACGGCATGTTGCTGGTGGTCACCGTTCTCGGTGAGCCGGTACCGGCCCGGGCCATGGCGGCCGTGGGCAACACCCTGGCCGGATACAGCGCCAACGTAAGGCGCATCGAAACCCTGGCCCGGCGGCGTCTGCACTGCATCGAAATTCTGGCCAAGGTGGACAATCCAGACCACAAAAACCAGTTGGCCCGCGACCTGCTGAGCGTCGGCGCCCGCTTTGATGTAGACGTGTCGGTACAGGAGGAGGGACTGGGCCGCCGCGCCAAGCGGTTGGTGGTGATGGACGTGGACTCCACGCTGATCCTTGCCGAGCAGATCGACGAATTGGCGGAACTGGTCGGCGCCGGGAAACAAGTTTCTGAAATCACTCACCGGGCCATGAACGGGGAGCTGGATTTCACCGGTGCCCTCAAGGAACGCGTCGCCCTCCTGGCAGGACTGCCGGTGGAACGCCTGCCGGAAGTGCGCGACAGGCTGCCGTACAACCCGGGTATCCGCTCTCTGGTTACGGTGCTCAAGGAGATGGGCTACAAGATCGCCATTTTGTCCGGGGGCTTCACCTACTTTGTGGATCAGTTCAAGGAAGAGTTGGGGCTGGATTATGCCTACGCCAACGAACTGGAATTCGCGGACGGCAAGCTGACCGGACGCACCATCGGACCGATTGTGGACGGCCAGCGCAAGAAAGAACTGCTCAAGGAGATCGCCGAGCAGGAAGGGGTGCGCCTGGATCAGGTCATCGCGATTGGCGACGGCGCCAACGATTTGCCGATGATGGGCGTCGCGGGGTTGGGAATCGCCTTCAACGCCAAGCCCCGCGTCCGCGAAATGGCCCCGCACAATATCAACCGGCGCGGCCTTGATTCCATTCTGTTTTTGCTGGGCATCCGTGAAGAGGAAATCGAGCGCCTGGAGGCCAGATAAAGTAAACTGAGCGGGCAAAACATGGCCCCATTACGGCGCCCTCCAGCCCCGGACAGACTGACATGCCGCGTATCATACGTATTTTCGACACCACCCTGCGCGACGGCGAACAGTGCCCGGGCGCCAGCATGAACCGCGAGGAAAAGCTGGCCATGGCACGCCAACTGGCGCGCCTCAAGGTGGACGTCATTGAGGCCGGATTCCCGGCCGCCTCGCCGGACGATTTTGCGGGAGTCAACGACATCGCCCGCCAGGTAAGTGGCCCCATCATCGCGGGCCTGTGCCGGGCAATTACCAAGGACATCGATCGCGCCGCCGAGGCCATTGCCCCGGCGGCGCGCGCCCGCATCCACACCTTTATCGCCACCAGCCCGATCCACATGCAGCACAAGCTGCGCATGGAGCCTGAACAGGTCTTGGAAGCAGCAATTGCGGCGGTGAAGCACGCCTGCAAGTTCACGGACGATGTGGAATTTTCCGCCGAAGATGCGGTACGAACCGACATTGACTTCCTGTGCAGGGTCACCGAGGCGGTGATTGCCGCCGGAGCCACCACCGTGAATATTCCGGATACGGTAGGGTACGCCATTCCCGAGGAATTCGGCACCCGGATCAGTCAGTTGATGAACCGGGTTCCCAACGTGGATCGGGCGGTAATCTCCGTCCATTGCCACAACGACCTGGGACTGGCGGTGGCCAATTCGCTGGCTGCGGTGGCGGCCGGGGCGGGCCAGGTGGAGTGCACCGTAAACGGCATCGGCGAACGCGCGGGCAACGCTTCTCTGGAAGAGGTGGTGATGGCGCTCAACACCCGGCGCGACCTGTTCGATGCCACCACCGCCGTGGAAACCAGCGAGATCACCCGTTCCAGCCGCCTGCTCACCTCCATTACCGGCATGGTTGTACAGCCCAACAAGGCCATTGTCGGGAGCAATGCCTTCGCCCACGAGTCCGGCATCCACCAGGACGGTCTGCTCAAGCACAAGGCCACTTACGAGATCATGACCCCCGAATCGGTGGGCCTCACCGAACACAATCTGGTGCTCGGCAAGCACTCCGGACGCCACGCCTTCAAGTCCAAGCTGGAAGAACTGGGATACACCCTCAGTGACGGGGAACTGACCCGGGCCTTCGAACGATTCAAGCGCCTGGCAGACCAAAAAAAGGAGGTGTTCGAGGAAGATCTGGACGCCATCGTGGCTGACGAAACCCAGCGAATCCCGGACACGTTTTCCCTGGAAACCCTGGAAGCGGTGACCCGTACTGGAAAGACCCCGCACGCCAAGGTGACCATTCTGGTAAAAGGCCAGAAGCACTCCGGAGAGGCCGACGGCGACGGGCCAGTGGATGCCACCTATCGCGCCATCGCCGCGCTTTCCGGCACACGCTCGGAGTTAACCGCTTACATTGTGCAGGCGATTTCCGGCGGCACCGACGCCCAGGGAATCGTGACTGTCAAGATTTCCGATGACGGCCGGACCTTTACCGGACAGGGAGCGGACCCGGACATCGTGGTTGCCTCGGCACGGGCCTACCTGCACGCCCTAAACAAGGCCGACTACTGGCACCAGAAACGTGCCGGGATGAAAGGCCCCTGAATTCACCGGGCACCGGGGCCATTGCCGGTTCCTTTGCCCCCCGGACCATCCCCGGCTTATAATGGCTGGCTCTGGATAACCTGTGTTTTCCCATACGGAGATTCTCCATGTATGCAATCCCCGCCGACCGGCAGGAGCCGGTCCAGGAGATGTTTTCCGCCATTGCGCGGCGCTATGACCTGAACAACACCCTGCTGTCCTTCGGCATGCACCACCTATGGAAGGAACATGCCATCCGGGAAGCGAAACCCCCCTTTGGCGGTCGCGCTGCGGACCTGTGCGCGGGCACCTGCGACATCGCCTCCCTGCTGGCCCATCGACTGGGAGTGGACGGCCACGTGGACGCCTTGGATCTGAACCAGGAAATGCTTGATGTAGGCGCCGAAAAGATCCGTCGTATCGGGCTGGCCGATCGGGTCACCATCACCCGCGGGAACATGGAGGCACTCCCCTTCGAGTCGGATGCCTATGACTGTGCCACGGTCGGTTTTGGCGTGCGCAACGTGGTGGCGCGAGAGAAGGCTTTCGGCGAGATGCTGCGCATCCTCAAGCCGGGAGGCCGAGCCGTCTGCCTGGAGTTTTCACGGCCGGTGAATCCGGCCTGGCGGGCCATGTATGAACTGTACAACTTCCGCATCCTGCCCAAGGTGGGCACCATAGTGGCCAGTGACTCCACCCAGGTGTATGAATACCTTCCCGCATCGATTGCCAACTTTCCACCCCAGGAAGAACTGGCTGGGATGATGCGTGACGTGGGCTTCTCGAAAGTCCACTACGTTAATCTGTGCGGCGGCATCGTGGCCTTGCACGTGGGCGTGAAGTAGCCCTGGTGTGACCGCCCTCCCGTCCACCGGCACCCGGCCACGCCGGTCGGTGCTGCATGTCCGCCTGCCGTGTAACAAGGTGTGGCCCCTGGGGGCCATTACCCTGGCCGGACATGTGCGTCGCAAGCACCCGGAAGTGCGCCAGCGCTTGCTGGATCTGGCGGTGGTGCCCCCTGAAAAACGCCGAGCCTATCTGTTGGACGAAGTCCGCACCTTCCGCCCGGAGGTGATTGCCATCAGTTGGCGGGACATCCAGGTGTTCGCCCCCCACGAGGCGGACGACTCACTGGAAAATTCCTTTAATTTCTTTTACTCCAACAGCGCGGTCAAAAAAGTTCTGTCCTCGTTCAACGGCCTGAAAATGGTGGCCGCCTATCACGCAAACCTGCGCGAAAACCTGGGTTACGTCCACCTGCTGGCAAAGAGCTTTCCCAAGGCCAGCGTACTGCTGGGCGGCGGTGCTTTCTCCGTGTTTCACAAGCAACTCACCCCAAAGCTGCCATCCCGGGTGATCGGGGTGATCGGGGAAGGCGAACAGGTGCTGGACGCCATCCTCGAAGGGGGCGATCCGTCCCGGCTGAGAGTCAGTCTGCACAACGATGACCAGATTACCGAGGGGGCCATGCCGCCCCCCCTTGATCTGTCCGATATGGCCATCGATTACCCGTACATTCAGGGAATCTTTCCCCAGTGGGAGGAATACCGCGGCTGGCAGGTGAGCGTACAAACCAAGCGCGGCTGTCCTTACCGGTGCGCGTATTGTCTGTATCCCTACATCGAAGGAACACAGGTTTCCCTGCGCCCGCCGGAACAGGTGTTAAACGAGATGGAATATCTGGTCAAAAACCTGGATGCCCGCGATATCTGGTTTGCCGACGCCCAGTTCCTCACCGGCCGCAAGGCGCTCTCCAATGCCGAATCGATCCTGCAAGGCATCATCGATCGTGGTCTGGATATCACCTGGAGCGGCTATGTGCGCACCAGTTCCATTACCCCGAAGCTGGCAGACCTGATGGTGCGCTCCGGCGTGGGGGATCTGGAGGTGGGACTGGCCTCCGGCTCCCAGCGCATGGTTAACGAGATGCAACTCGGCTTCAAGGTGGAAAACCTGTACCGGGGTGCACAGAATCTGAAATGCGCGGGGTACGCCCATCAGCTGATTCTCAACTATTCACCAAACATGCCCGGCGAGACGGTGGACAGCCTTCTGGAGACGGTGGAAAGCTACCGCCGCTTTGTGGATATCATGGGCGAAGGGCAGGTATTTCCGATGATCTTCTTCATCGGCGTCCAGCCACACACGCCGATGGAAAAACGGCTGATCGACGAGGGTCACCTGAAGGCGAACTACAACCCGATGTCACTCAATCCATGGTCCATCAAAAAGCTGCTATACAACCCGAAACCGCTCAACGACCCAATCTCGGAAGCCTGCCTGGAGGCATGGCGGGATGGGACGGAAGACAGCGGCCGCCGGGTGCTGGATACGCTGGAGCGCATTTTGAAAAAGGGAAGGCCGGGCCCACACCTCGGACGCACCAGCCGCCCGCAGACCTCAACGTCGACTTAGGCCACCCACAAAACAGACACACACCCTGTGTGTCCGGCGCGGGAAGCTTATGATCGGGGCAGACGCCCACGGAGAGAGCCTTGCGCCTGCCGTCGAACCGCCGTCCGACGGCAGGATTCACCCGCAGGTACAAGCCGCTCCCATCGCTCACATTGACCGACTTGCCGCCAGCTTTGATGATGCGAATCCTTGTACCCGTCTCCGACACGGCAAACAGATGCCAATGGATTAAACCGGATATTGCCGGAAACTGTAACTGGGGGCTTACCGCATGCCCACAAGCCGTTTAAACATTTCTTGACAACCCGCCTCCCAATCGGCTACTTGTAATAGCAACAAGCAAATTTACATTAATTTTGCGCAGGCCCGTTGCAGATCGCAAGTGGCTCCGCGCGCTGTGTATTTTCCTTAAGGCGCCACTCCCGGCCGGGAGAAACTCAAAACGGCACGGTCCGTAGCATGGGGAGCGAGGTATGATGTCGGTTGCCTGCCGTTGGGGAGTCATGCTCCTTCTTTCTGTGCCGCTCGCCGGGTGTGGGGGTGGAAGCGGCGGTGCGGGTGGTGGCGAGACGGCTTCGGTACTTCTGGCGGGCAGCGCGGTCAAAGGCATCATCGTCAACGGCACGGTAGCGGCCGAGGAGGCGCGGTCCGCTGGGTGGGTGCAGGTGGGCAGCAGCAGCACCGACACCAACGGCCAGTACACCCTCTCCCTAGGCGCCGCCTACACGGGCGGCCCGGTGCGCATCACCATTAGCGATAACCCCAGCAACACCGCCACCGTAATGTGTGACGTGCAGGGAGGCTGCGGTACCTTCCTGTTCGGCGCTCCCATGCCCCTGGGTGGCCTGACCCTTCAGGCGTTACACCCGGGCGAACTAGCCCCTGGCACCCCGGTTTCCCTGCAGGTGACTCCATTGACCCACGCCGCTTCCCAAGTGGTGACCGGCAGGGTCCAAGCGGAGGGTGTGCCGCTCACTGCCGCGCTGGTGGCCGAGGTGAACCAGGTCGTGGGTCAGGTAGCCGGCGGCATTGATATTCTGGCTACCCGTCCGGTGAACCTAGCGGAAGCCACCGTCGCCGAGGGTGCCCCCACGCAGGAACTGGAATATGCCTATCTGGTGGCCGCCGTGGCCGCACTGGCCTACGCGGAACCGGCTTACACCGTGGTGGGAGACCCGGTGGCGTCAATCCGCAACGCGCTAACCACCCTGGTGAACACTATGTCCTCCGGTATTGTTCCTGTTACCGACACCGGCAGCGCCACCATCTCGACCACGGACCTGTTCATGGCGGCACGGAGTGAAGCCTTAAGCTCCGGCGATGCAACCACCGCCGAAAATCTTGGCGCAATCCAGCCCACCACCACCATCACGGTGATCGCCGATGCGGATGCTGACGGCGTCGCGGACTATCGCGACCATTGCGCCGCCACCCCCTCTGGTCAGGCGGTGGACGTAAACGGTTGCGCCGCCAGCCAGATGACCTGCAACGACATCAAACAGGGTACTGTCGACAGCTACGACGTGATCAATGCCGCCTGCGTGTTCACCCCAATCCCCGGTTATTGCAACGACGGCGATCCGAGCACGGCGGACGCATACGTGCTGGCCACGGACACCTGCACTCACACCCTGATCGACGCCGATGGAGACGGGGTGACCGACTCGGTAGACCAATGCCCCAACACCCCCTCCGGCGAGGCGGTGGATGCGAACGGCTGCGCCGCCAGCCAGATGACCTGCAACGACACCAAACAGGGCACGGCGGACAGTTACGATGTCGCCACGGCCGCCTGCGTGTTCACCCCGATCCCCGGTTATTGCGACGACGGCGATCCGAGCACGGCGGACGCATACGTGCTGGCCACGGACACCTGCTCCAACACCCTGATCGACGCCGACGGTGACGGGGTGAGCGACTCGGCCGACCGGTGCCCCAACACCCCGGCGGGCGAGCCGGTGGATGTAAACGGCTGCGCTGCCAGCCAGATGACCTGCAACGACAACAAGAAAGGCACGGCGGGCAGCTACGACATCACCACGGCGTCCTGCGTGTTCACCCCGATCCCCGGTTATTGCGACGACGGCGATCCGAGCACGGCGGACGCATACGTGCAGGCCACGGACACCTGCACTCACACCCTGATCGATGCCGACGGTGACGGGGTGAGCGATTTGGCCGACCAGTGCCCCAATACACCGGCGGGCGAGCCGGTGGATGTAAACGGCTGCGCTGCCAGTCAGATGACCTGCAACGACGCCAAACAGGGCACGGCGGACAGCTACGATGTCTCCACGGCCACCTGCGTGTTCACCCCGATCCCCGGTTATTGCGACGATGGCGACCCGAACACGATGGATGCCTATGTGCTATCCACGGACACCTGTACCCACATTCCCGTGGTGACAGATACCACGCCACCTGCTGTGACGGCCCCGGCGAACATCCGGGTGACCGCTCCCGACGCCAGCGGCGTCCCCGTTACCGACGTGACGGTGCAGGCGTTCCTGAGTGGTGCCAGCGCCGTAGATGCCGTGGACGGGGTGGTGGCGGTATGGAACGACGCCCCGCCTCTGCTTCGCATCGGCGTCCATACCATCACCTTTATGGCAATGGATCAGGCCCAAAATATCGGTACCGCGACGGCCATCATCACGGTCGTGAAACCGGGGCTCGACCGGGTGCTGGAAAATCCGCTGCCCACGCCTGAAAACATCCAAGCCGTCGCCTCGAACGGCACCCGGTACGTGGCGGTCGGATCCAGCGGCGCAATCCTGTCCAGCATGGACGCCGCTACCTGGACCATACATGCTTCGGGAACGCTGAAGCTCCTGCACCAGATCATCTGGAACGGTACTCTTTTTGTGGCCGTGGGAGAGGGGGGCACCATCCTGACCAGTCCCGACGGAGCGACCTGGACGGCCCGCGATTCCGGCACCACGTCGCGACTCTCTTCCATCGCATGGAGCGGTACCGGTTTCGTCGCCACCGGTTCCATCTCCGGCGGGAGCCTCACGAGTGGCGTTATCCTGACCAGCGCTGATGGCGTCACCTGGCAGTCAGCACAAACCCCGTCTCCGGTAACGGATGGGGGTGCGGATACACTCATATGGGACGGCGCCAGGTTCCTGATCACCAGCCTGTCCGGCATCTGGACCAGCACGGACGGGGCTGCGTGGACGGCGTTCCCGGCCACGGGACTGGGTCAGCCGGTTTCCATCGCCTGGAATGGGTCCCTGTACGTCGCGGTGTATGGCGGCGGTTCAGTCCAAACCAGTCCAGACGGAACCACCTGGACCTCACGCACATTCGGGGTGAGCCAGGATTTCACCCATGTCATCTGGGGCGGAGCACAATTTGTGGCGGTCGCGCGCAGCGGATCGACTCGCGATAGCGCCATCGTAACCAGCCCGGACGGGATCACCTGGACCATTCGGACCTCGGGGACAACGGCCGATCTTAACGGTCTGGCATGGAACGGCACGCAGTACGTGGCCGCAGGGGGAGCGGGCACGCTCCTGACCAGCGCAGACGGGGTGTCCTGGACCGAGGTTTCATCCGGTCCGAAGCACATCATGGCCACGGTCGCGTGGTCCGGCGGCCAATTTTTCGTCGGAACCTCCTGCAGCGAGTGCGGACCTGTTATGCGGAGTGCCGACGGGATTACGTGGACGCAAAGCGCCGTCGGCACCGGCGATCTTCGGGGAGTGATCTGGGATGGGTTCCAGTTTGTGGCGCTTGCAGATAGCGGCATCGGCACCGCAGGCGTCTACACCAGCCCGGACGGGGTGACCTGGACCTCCAGATCGCTGCCCATGTCCGGACCATTCTCCGCCCTTGCTTGGAGTGGCGCCATGTTTGTCGCGTCGGGACCGGACGGTCTGGTGATGACCAGCAGGGATGGCATCGCTTGGACGCCCTGCAACACCGGAGGGAATTGGACCCTTAACGACGTGGCGTGGGACGGCTCGCAGTTCGTGGTGGTCGGGCATCAGTCGACCATCCTCACCAGTGTGGATGGTATCACCTGGACCGATCACTCCCTGACCGATGCGAACGCTTCCAGCCGGGCTTTGACATCCCTTGTCTCAACCGGGTCTCAGTTGGTGGCGGGATCTTCGGCCGGCGCCATTTTCACCAGCCCGGACGGGGCGATCTGGACCGCCCGTTCATCCGGCATGACCGGTCCCATCACCGGAATCGCGTGGAGCGGCACGCAGTTTATGGCGGTTGCCAATACCGGCGAGTGGACCGGCGCCTCGGGAATGGTTTTGACCAGCCCGGATGCCGTCAATTGGGCCATTCCCGCCTCCCCCACCACCCTGGTGCTGCACGACATCACCTGGGACGGAACCCAGTTCGTTGCCGTCGGGGATAACGGAATCATCGAGAGAATTCGCTAGGCTGAATACCTGTCGCCCCCCCCCCGTAAACTTCGGAACCACTTGCAGGAGGTCACCCGCGATGATTCCGATCCTGCGTTTACGTTAGATGTTCGTGATCGGAACCCCGGCAGCTGCCTCACTAGAGGGAATGTCCCTGGCTGCTGGCAGAATTTCATTTTCTTCAGTGACCATCACTGCGTTACCGGGGCTCGTTGAAATTGAAGGCGTAATAATCGAAAGTGGTGCCAACGCCTGTACAGTCACCGTTCGGCAGTGTCGGTGACGGTGGGAAGGGTACTGGGCGGCCATGCGGTCGGTTACCGCGGCAAACACATCAATTTGTTTCCAGCCGGTATAAAAACTGCCGTTGATTTGGCTCGTGCCTTTCAGAAAGGCCAAAAAATTTGCCAACTCGTTCGGATCCGGCACCGGGTGCGAGAACCAGAATGCGTCCAGACTGCATTGGGCCGTCAGACCCGGCCGATCGTAGATCGCCAGCCCCAGCGTTTTGGTGGCGGTGCGATGAATCAAAGACGACAGCCCCACGGTGCTGTTCACCGTGACGGTTCCCTGAGCATAATCCAGCAAGGTGGGAAGGTGCCCGTCGCGGATATAGAGGACGCGATCGCCCAGGCACAAACGCGAAGCGGTGCGCTGAATCAGTGCAGTATAGTCCGTGTGTCCCCGGTCCAGCGGGTGATGTTTGAACAGCAAGGTCTGATTCGGACTGGCTGCCCGTGCGAATGATTCCATCACTTTGGTGATGAATTCACCCACCGAATGGAACGGAGAGTGCTCCAGAATCTGACTATCGTTGTAAACCTGAAGCGGGACCAGAAAAAAGGGGGCCTGGGATCTCAGCAGGGATTCCACCAGCGCGTGGTCTCTTCTGGAAAACCGGACTTTTCGGATTGCAGCCCGTATCCAGTAAATCATCTCGGTCCATGAACCGGGCTTGTGATAACTGTCGTGCCTGAAAAAAGGACTCCCAAGGTCTTTTGCCACGCTGTAGAGCGTGGACAGGGCCGCGTGGGCAGGAAATGAATTGCCGACCGGAACTGCCTCCGGAAACCGTGTGGATGCGTCCCTGGATATTTTTGGAATGGGATTCGTGAGCACTATGGAATGGCCGTTTACCCCTCCCGGTTCCAAGGTGATGTAGTCGGGCCGGATATATCCTTCCTCAAACACGAACAGGAGTATCCCCGCTTCCTTGCAGACCCTCGCGGCCGCCTTGTGGACGGGACGCTGATCACCAAAGAGGGCGACCAGATCGACGCGATGATCCCTCAGGAACTTCCGTAAATACTCAGGCCACGACTCCAGGTTTCCCCGATAGGAAAAGGTGTCGAGCCGAGGGGAAAAAAGAGCGTCTCCCGCGTTGAAATTGATTTTCCACACAACGCTTCCCTGGCCGCGCAGGTGATGGGCAAATTTCCGGAAAAAAGGCCCATTTGGCCCCTGCAACAGCAATACACTGCGAAACGGCAGACGTGATTCAGGCACGCATCCACCCCGCAATCAGGCGAACCATCCGTAACACCACGTCCCCAGGTCGAGCCAGCGACCTGGAGTCTGCGGGAACGCCCCCTGTTTCCTTCCGGGCAATCAGCCGTTCGACGGTTTCCTCCGGGCCGCAGTGGATGCGGGAATCCCAGTCGTAGTAACTGGGGTAGAGGATCAGTACTCCCGCAACCAACTCGTCTAAGGACAACTGGCGGCCCCTTCGGGGAAAGGTGATCCGGTCACGGGTCAAACCCCACCCGGCATAGAATGGTCCGCCATAGGTCACCACCCGTTTTCCTCGCAGCAAGGCCTCGAATCCGGTCAGTGAGGTGAGGGTGTGCACTTCGTCTGCGCGTGCCATACAGTGGTGAATATGGGCACCCGACCAAAGGGCATCCACAAATGGCTTGATTTCCGACAGGTTGCCCCCGGAACGGTTCCCCGCCACAACGTCGGGATGCGGTTTAAAGGCGATAAACGCATCCGGGTTCGACTGACGAATGGCGCGCACAAGTTCCAGATTGGTGTGGATTCCCATCCCCCCCATGCGCACCGAGACGTCCCCTTCAACCTGCCCCGGAACCAGCAGAACCCGGCGCTCTCCGGTGTTCGGAACGTGCAACTCGCTATGGCCGATGTTGTACTTGGAAAGCTGCGCATCGACGATCCGTGCGCGCAGTCGCGCCGCGCGATCCAGGAGACCAGGGGAAAACGTCTCGTGTGCCAGAATGCGCTCCAGATCGTTGGGGCGCTCCGGATCCCAATACGCACCATGCCAGTCGATTACCAGTGAGGCCGGTCGGATAAAATCCGACCCAAGGCCAACTGACCTTAGAAAGCCGTCCTCGATCCGGCCCACCCGGACACCAAGCTGCGAGGCGAGGGCATGCAATCCCGCTGGCTCCTTTCCACCCCAGACCAGGATTCGGTCCCCGGGCTTGGCTCCCTTTCGCAAGGCCGAAATGCCGTTGGAGGCGAACACGGTTTGTCCGCCGGTACTGGCCAGATAGGGCCTCAGGTGGCCGCGCTTCCAGCGCTGGATACCAAGGCAGATGGTCGTGCCGCGATTGGTCTCGTTTGTGCGCTTGTTCCTCTCCAGCAGGGATATGATCCGGCGCACATCACAGGGTTGGCCGGTAATCGGGTCCACGTACCGTGCGTAGCGCGTCATGGCGGCCGAAAAAACTTCCAGTGGAGTGCGTTGGCGTGTGCGCCGTGGGCAGGTCAACTGGTCCCGGGTGATGCCCCACCCGGCGTAAAACGGCAGGCCATGGCAATGAACCTCCCGCCCGGCCAGCGCGGCTTCAAACCCCAATTGGCTGGTGACCGCATAGACCTTCTCGCACTGCGCCAGCAGGCCAAAGGGATTGACATCCTGTTTCAGGAGCCGCACCCCTTTCGGAAGGGTCATTTCGGTCAGGTACCCGCGCTTGGTCCCGGCCACGGTCTCCGGGTGGGGTTTGATGATGATTTCGGCTCCCGGATTTTCATCCAAGGCCGCACCCAGCATCTGGCGGAAACTTTCCTCGGTGCCCTGCCCCAATCGCACCGACATGTCGTCGCGGGTTTGATCCACCACCAGAACACGTTGTCGTGAAGTCGCCGGCAGGGTGGCGGAATCCGGATCCGGGGCCATGTTGTATTTGCTGAGCCGCAATTCCTGGATCAACTCCAGAATCTTCCCGGACCGTGCGGTCTCGTCCGGGTCGGGCGGGGCCGGGTCGTTCAGGATGGCTTCCAGCCGAGACTGGTGCCCGGCATCGTAATAGATCCCCAAATCGTCCACCACCAGCGACATGGGTGCGCCCCCGGACCGGCCGGGTTGGAGTGAGCGAAGGAACCCGTCCTCGACCGCCAGATAAGGAAGGCCGTGCCTGCGTGCGTAGGCCCGGGCCCGGTCCGCAGTGGATTTGTGTCCCCATCCGGCCACCGCATCGAGGCAAGCCACGTCCCGCACGCCGGGCGAGCGCACGATTTCATCTGCACCAAGAAAAGCGTCAAGATGAGGGACACGCGCAAGCCCGCGCGAAAACACGCCAATCCTAACCAAAGAACCCGCCATCATTCCCCCGGTTATCCCCTGTCTCCCCCGACCGTCAGACCTGCCACCGGCCCATGCTGCCATGGTTTCCCTTCGAAAAACAACTCACGGTTTGATAAAGGCTGGCAATACGCACGGTGATCGTCAATAAAATGACCAACAGCCCATCGAACAGGCACGGATCCATCCTCCCGCGCACTGTAAGGGGGGTGGCATCCAGCTCGTCCGTGGACCGCTCATTATATTCCATGATATTCAATGGGTTGTATGAGATTGGTCATGGTTTGTATACGAGCATCCTATTGGCAATGGCTTTACAGGGCGTGTATCATCCGGAACCCAGAGGACACTGCAAAAGGGGATTTGCATGATGGGAACAGGACTGAAGCCGCGCTGTCGGCGTCATGGTTGGGTAATTCCCGGTCGGGCGTCGGGTGGGCCCATGCGGAACCCCGTTCCTGCATTGCGGAGGGCACACGCCGGATGATCCTGCCACAGGCAACGTACATTCCCGGCAGGATCGGGCGCGTGGTGGTGCTTCAAGACGGGCCCAGCCCGTCGGTGGACATCTATCTGCGCTCCCGGCTGTCCGCGCTCGATGTTCCTTTAATTCGCTACATCGACATGCGCTCCAAGCAGCC
>Ga0224496_10000744_pt1 | contig 22098 bp, 15 predicted proteins | sample SF_Jul11_sed_USG_2_FD_168127 | JGI IMG/M metagenome (GOLD analysis project Ga0224496, IMG submission 168127) | Sediment microbial communities from San Francisco Bay, California, United States - SF_Jul11_sed_USGS_8_1 | ecosystem: Environmental > Aquatic > Marine > Sediment | place: USA...
GAAAATTGTGCCCGTTGGTACTGGGTCCACCCAATTTTCCACCAGGCTTGAACCTTTTTCGAACGTGTAGACGCCAGCTGCCCAGCTTTCTCAAACGCCTTCAGCGCTTCAGGCCAATGGTCATGATCTTCTAACCAGATCCCATAAAAGGTATAGAGTTGTGATTGCTGATCCCCCGTGAGCCGATCAACCGGAAAGGTCTTGACCAGATTGGCTAAGGCCTCCCCTTTATTTTGTCGCAGGTACGTCCGTCCCAACCACACCCAGGCATCATCCTGTCGGGAAGAGGGAGTGGCGATGAGTACCTGTAATGCTTTTTCAGCTTGATCGTATTCCTTCAACCGAACCAACGCCATCGCCAACTGATACTGAGCCTGGAAATATTGTGGCGTTTTTTGAGAAAGCGCCACAACGTGTTGAAATTCTTGGACAGTCCGCTTCAATGCCCCCCTCTGATAAAAGGACATTCCACGCTGAAACTGCTCCCCCACTGTCGGGACAAAGGCCGAACCACTTGCCTGGCTCAACACCTCTTCCACTTGAAGACTTTCAGGCGACCCTGGGAACCGCCACCACAATTCACGCAGGCGCGTGATCATTTCTTCTTGTTGTCCCGACTGGCCAGCACATCGACCTATTTGAAATAGGGCATTGGCAGCGTTGGAATGGTGCGGCCCAACTTTCAACGCCTGCGACCACACCGAACTGGCCATTGGGCAGTCCCCACTTTTGGAAAAAATTGCGCCACCCTCATACAACACCTCCACTCGAACCGGTGACTCGGGATACCCATCAGCAAACCCCCGCACCACCGTCGTCGCTTCCTGCCATAAACCCGCAGTGACATAAGCCTGAAATAACCAAAATTGGAGATAATCCTCCAAAACCGGGAAATCCGAACGAGCCTGTTGCAATAAAGGAATGGCTTCAAGAGGATTCACGCTGCGCAGGGCATGCCCATAGCGAAGCCGCGCCCTCGCAGCCCAAACGGTTTGGCTATAGGCCGTCGTTAACTGACGGAATACGTTTTCGGCTTTTTCAGACTGAGGGGAAGCAGGATTGAGCTGATTGAGGGCGGTCAATAATTCGGCGAAACATCGCTCCGGGTTATGGCAAGGAACTGGAGGCGGGTCAAGTGAAACGACCGGATAGGGCTGGATGGCCATACCTCCCGCGAGAAACAGTCCACATACCCATGGCCGTAATCGCATATTCACCAGCCCTTTTATCAAGTAAAGGGTTTGCGGGACGCAACGCTTATTTCGTCACGATCACTCCTCAAGACTCCCGTGGAAAATAGTACAGACTTCTTATGGAAATGCCAACTAGGGGTTTAAAGGGCGCCGAGATCGAGGCATAAGGAGTAGAAAACAGAAGGGCCAAGTGGAGGATTCACAACCGAATGGGGTTTCCTCACTTGAAGCTTAGGAACAGAGGCCCAATACATCTTTGAAAAATTTGGAGAGGCGCTCATTGGCCATCACACTGGGAGAGGAGAAATCTCTCGCATCCATCCCTGCCAGCGTGGGAGTTGATCCCATAAGCCTAACCCTAATAGATAGGCTTCCCCTTCACACCCAACGACCCCATCGCCGTCTTGAGCAATCCCTCCGCCTTCCAAGACATTGGCAATATAGACGGCCGTCAATGGACAAAACCCAGCATGGCGAGAATGAAATGGTTGATCGTGAAACATCACGATATCCAGAAGATCGGAGTGGACACCCCAACGAGATAAAAATGTCGACCCGCTTTCCGCATGCGTCGTCCCCAAGAGATTTTCCTCGATGGTCCCGAGCTCTTGCCCTCGAGATTGCGCGAGTTCGACGACCGCCATAAAAACCTGTGGCTGCTGGGTCAGAAAAATGAGGAGCCCAATATCATGTAACAGCCCTCCCACAAAGGCTTGCCAAGCGACATTTGGATCGGCCTGTTGACTGAAGGCAATGTGAGCCGCGATATACCCTGTGCGTACACTATGTTGCCATAAGCCCTGGAGAACAGCCGGAGCAAGACCAAATCCTTCGGATAAGGTGAATACTTCAACGCCAATGCTTAACCCACCCTCCAGTTGAGAGGGAAGCGTTCCAACTTGCGCCGTTAAGAGTTGGAAATATTTTTCCAACTCAACCGTATCAATGAGGGAGAGTCCGGTCGTAGGATGATCTTTGGTCATCGTAGTATTTTTTGAGAAAAACCCATGTAGCTTCAGAACCTATTCGACGAAAAGCCATTTCAACCTTAATAGGTGAGAGGCCCCACACACAGAGCTTCAGCCTCTCCTCGGTTCCACAAAAAGGACTCTTAAGAGTTCGTGCGCAGGTAAGGCATGAACAGAAGGGAACATCCTAGAATTGAAAGGAGAACCACAGAACGCTTAGGGGGAGAAATAGCGGGAAAGAACAGACTGGCACCGAAAATACAGGAATTATAAGTCAGAAAAATGAAAGTTTCCGGGCAACTCCAGGGAAAACGTCGCTCCATGCCCAAGGCCATCACTGTAGGCTCGCAAAGCCCCCCCAAGGTTTTTGGCCATCAGCGCTCCATTATGCAAACTCATGCCGCGTCCACCATCCTGGGTGTTATACCCTTGCCCGAAAATTTTCGTAAGAGCTTCCAGCGGGAGCCCCACACCGGTATCTTGAATCTGCAAACACACAGAATCAGGTGGTCCAGGAATGAGTTTCGCACGCACAACAAGCTGCTTTGAGGGCCCCGCGGCCATAGCCTGACATCCATTCCGAATGACCTCAGTCAAGATTTCAATGACTTTGTGTTTCTCGACAATGAGCTGAGGGATTTCATCAAACTCTCGTGAGACGTCAATGTGTGAGGCCGTTAATAACTCCTGATTTTCGGCTAACGCTTCCTCTAAAAGGTCCACGACCGACGTCGTCTCCGTTATGCCGGTCACCTTCGCAAGATCTTGATGCGAGGCCACACAGCGTTGCGCATGTTGGGCATTTTCACGCAAGCGGTCGAGTTCAGCAATTGCAGTTCGTTGCTCCTCCATCAATTGACCCGCTAGTTTTTCTAAATAGGCAGGAATTTGTGTCCCTTTGGGGTTAGTGGAAAAGAAATTTCCCAGATCATCGAGATGTTTTTGAACAAGTTGTGAAATGCGGCCGACATCTCCCACCATCGACTTTTTTAGAAGATCAGTGACGACGCTGATCGACACATTGACGCTATTCAACACATTCCCCACATTATGCAGGACATCCGTAGCCACTTCGGCCATCCCCAGCTGTCGGGAGGTATCCAAGAGTTGCTCATGCAATTGTAATTTCTCTGCTTCCATACGTTTGCGTTCGGTAATATCCTGCGCCACACAGACTAATCCCTGAAATTGCCCTTGTTCATCCTGCATCATCGAACCGGAAACGGAAATCGGGATCACCCGGCCGTCCCGTGTCAGAAAACTGGACTCAATGCTACTGACCGATCCTTGAAGCAGTAAATTCTCGATGATGGAACCTTGGGCAAACTCCGCTCCAAAAATGAGACCTGGCGATTGCCCGACCAACTCTTCCTCGGTATACCCCAACAGAGCAAGCAAGGATGGATTGGTCGACCCGATGGTCATATTCGCATCAATCACCAATAATGAATCCGCCATCGACCGCAATACATTGTCCACATACACTTTTGAGGTCGCTAATTCATCCCGGGCCGAGGCTAACTCATCCTGCCGATCCGCCCCCTCACACGTGGTCACCGCCAAGGGCTGTTCATCAGCCTGTTGCGTTACATCTGACATGTCATCGTTTCCTCGAATGGTGTAACCATCTCATCACAATCTTGCCCGACAGCTGAAAATATTTTGAAGCCAGGATCATTGTGTAAAGACGACACGCGTCTCAGAGAGATCGGCACCAAAATATCCATCATGAGTCTCTCTAGGCCGGCAACGTCACCGTAAACGTGGATCCCTCTCCCGGCGTCGAGCGGACCGATAGTGCGCCGCCACATTGATCAGCAATACGTTGACACACGGCCAGCCCGATTCCCGTTCCTTCGTATGCATCTTTTCGATGGAGGCGTTGAAACATCCCGAAAATTTTATCGAGGTATTCCGTTGGAATGCCAATACCCTGATCCTGAATATCAATCTGGCAGAGATTCCCCGGTTTTCCTAACCCGGCATGGCGCCGATCTTGAATCAACATGCCTGAGATATGCAGCACGGGAACCATATTGGGCTTGTGAAATTTCAAGGCATTGCTGATGAGATTCTGTAATAACTGACGGACTGGCATCGTCTCCCCTACGATTCTTGGCAGATCGCCCACATGAATCTCGGCCTGCAACTCCTCAATGTGCCCACCTAAATCCGAAAGGATGTCCTGAACAATCTCCCCTAGCACAAGAACTTCGCCATTCGAACCGGGAGCATCGATTCGCGAATACAACAACAGCCCTTCAATCAACTGTTGCATGCGGCTGGCCGCTTTCGTCACGCGATCAAGATAGCCCTGGGCTTGTTCATTCAAAGAGCTGCCATGCTTGACCCGCAGAAGATCGACAAACACTTGAATGGAATGAAGTGGCTCCTGCAAGTCATGGGCGGCCAAGGATGCAAATTGCTCTAAATCTTGATTGGATCTGGCCAATGCCTCCGACTTCTGCCGCAACACCACCTCATGCCGATTCCATGCCCCCAATTCAGCCAGCGCCTGATCCCGGGTTGCCAAGAGTTCCAGATTTTTGATCTCCAACTCTCGAACTTTTTGAGCCAATTGGTTCACACGCGTTTGTTGTCGAAACAGGTCTTGTTCGGCCCTACAATGAGACTCTTCCAATTGCACACATTGATCTTTGAGCGCCTCTTCGGATTCCTCAACTGGCAACCCAGGCCTTCGTTCCCCATGCTGATGCATCATCTACCGAGGAAGGGTTAGGGAAAGCAGGGATTGCCGAATGGCAAGAGCCTCAAGACAATGAACGAATTCCAACCATTGCCTGTATCGGTACCGGATTGAGATCATGCCAACGCGACTTCTTGTTGAACGGGGAAGGTTAGGGTAAAGACCGCACCCTTCCCAATACCATCACTCTGTACCTCCATCGACCCACCCATATTCTGAATGGCCACAATGGAGCTATGCAGCCCAATTCCATTCCCATCTTTTTTGGTCGTAAACCCTCGGGTAAACAGTTTGGAGAGATGTTCCGCAGCAATCCCAACCCCACTATCTTGAATGGTTATGACCACGGATGTTTTTTCGTGATTAGGATAATTCACCTTGATACATAGCTCATGGTGCTCCTGACACTGTTGCCGCATCGCCTGTTTGGCATTTCGCAGAAGATTCACCAGAATCTGTAACAATTGATGTTGATCGGCTAATACCGGCAAGACGTCTTGATAATCACAATGGATGGTTATCCATTTTTCATCTTCAGGCTGGAAACTCATTTCCATCGCATGCGATAACACCTGAACCAACACAACCGGCTCCACTTTTCCTGCCGATTTCGCCATGGTCTGTTGGGAAACAATAATTTGCTTCATATGCCGAATATTCCTGACTAACCCCTTCATTTCATTGACAACAGTCTTCTGTTCTTCAATGAGATGGGACCCCAGCTTTCCGAGAGACGTCGGAATACGTTTACCCTTTGGATCCTCCGTGAGATAAGCGCCTAAATTTTGCTCGTGGGCGTGCATCAATTCTGCCATTCGATTCACAAGTGTCACGGAGGATTGGTCCACCAAGGACTCCACCATATTGGCGGCCACCGTCACACTGGTGAGCACATTACCCACATTGTGTAAGACCGTGGAGGCCACATCCGCCAATTCAATTTTGTATGCCGCTTCGCCTAATTGGCTTCGAAGCCACTGCAACTCAACAAGACACTGCTTACGTTCCTGCGCCTGCCTTAGGAACCAACTCAATACGGTCAAGGCCGACGTCTCATTCACTCGACATCCAATGACATCCTCAACAATTTGGCTTTGGTTCCCTGTATTCTCGGAGGCACCTGTCAGCCCGAGAAAAGTCGTTTTCTGACCATTCCGAACCAGACAAGAGGTCGCTTCCCACAGATGACTATCGGCTCGACAATCCACAATACCCGCATCAAACTGACGGCCTGATTCGGCTTGAACCTTTCCCTCCTGAATCGTCATCACCCAATCGACGGAAGGCTGGGGGATCATTGAGGCCAACGCAACCCGACATGCCGAAGGCACATCCGACTCGTGAAAGCCAACCATTAAGATGGAGAGAGGTAAGGCTTGAAGGGAGAACTGAAAATCTAAAGGCAACATACGGGGTTATGTTTTCACTCACAAGCGCGATGCGCCGCGCCTAATCCACATTCCCATTGACCACCAAGCTCTGACAAAGAGGAATGTAATTCGAGGAACATCGATCGTTCTTCTATCCCTGGCACAGGAAAATCTTCGAAAGCCAGAAGCCGCACTACCGTAGCTAGGGCGTTAGTTCGCTTTCACCGTCTCCTCGGTCCGTTCTTCCGCCCATTTCGCCAAGAGCTCTAACTGTGATTTGGCCTGCCGGGCCTCAGCCCATCGCTTGGTTAACGAATTCGCCAACTGCCAGACTTCAATGTTATCAAATGGTTTTCGGAGAATGAGTAATTTATCATTCTTATTCAGGCGTTGAATCACATCCTCCCAGGCATGATCAGAAAACGCCGTGCAGATCACCACTTGTAAATCGGGATCTTCCTGCCAGAGATGCTCGATAGTCTCCACGCCATCCCAGCCAGGAGGCATACGCATATCCACAAAAGCGACGGCATAGGGCCTCCCCGCCTTCATCGCCTCTTGAACCATTCGATACCCCATTTGGCCTTGATCCGCACATTCCACCTCAAATTTTTCCACGACCTTTTGTTCTTCCACGTCATCGAATAATTCGGCTCGGACTTCCTGTAATAACGACGTATCCATGGAGCGTTCCAAAATCTTTCGGAAATCATCGTGGATCGCCACGTTATCATCAATCACCAAAATCCTGCGGTTCCCTTGTTCCATGTCCATTACCGTGTTTCCTCCATGTGAATAACTGGTAGATCAAGAGTAAAAATGGCTCCTCGGTCAGGCCCATCGCTCCACACCCGCAAGGCCCCGCCAAGACCTTTTGCAGCTAACGCGCTACTGTGAAGATTAGGCACGAGATCAGACTGAGGTCCTGATGGTTGGGGCGAAAAAACTCGTGTCAGACAGTCTGGCGCAATCCCTTGCCCCGTATCCTCGACTTGTATGCGAACAAATCCCTCACGATCCGGACACGGGAGAACATGTATGCTCAGGCGATGCCGGTGAGCCGTAATGCCGCGCATCGCATTGATCGCATTTCGAATCAGGTTCACCACGATAGGCTTCAACTTGGAAACTTCCAAAATCCCTTCACCGATAGAATGGTACTCCCGAATCACTTCAATCCCCATCAAATCCAATTCGCTTTGATGAGCCTGCACCGCCTCATCCATCACCAGAGAAAAGTTGACCGTGTCCTTGAAGCCTCCCGCTCGCTGAGGTACTTGCCCTGCGGTGAGAAAATATTCCAGCTGTTCAAGATAATAATTGAGGGTGGTCAGTTCCGTGAGGGTGCGTAAATGGGATTCCCTCAATTCCTGACTTAATTGTCCTAAGAATTGTGGAATTTTCTTTCCTTTGGGATCTTGCGTGAGATACCAACCTACATTATCTTCATGCGCCTCGAGCATATCGGCTACACGTCCAACATCCTCCACATGAAATTCTCGTAATTGATGGTTAATCAGCCCGGCAGAGACATGAACACTCGTCAACACATTCCTCATCTTATGAAAGATCGATTCTCCCCCGGTGGGAGAAACCGAGCGTGATTCGGCTTCGCGTGGAATGAGCGTTGTTGTCACCATAAAAAATTATCGCCTCTTCCCTGATACCTCTTCGACCTCCAACTCATCACTAACGACATACCAGACACCTGCCCCTCCACCTCATACGGCAATCCAACGTCAGGCCACTGCCGCTCGCCAGGAAAAACACCATTAGCGGCAATACGGAATAAATCGGTTAATTGGCTAGGAACTTTAAAGAGAATTCCTCCGATAATTTTTAAAATACGGATAGTATGCTAAAATCCATGCATTCCTGGTGATGACGCCCTCGAGCCACAACGCGGCATTCTGACTCCATTTCGGCTATGTCTGAATCTGTTTCACCCTCTCCCACCCCCGTAACAGCCTCTCGCGCCCTTCGCGGGCTCCTCATCGCCCAATTCTTCGGGGCCTTCAATGATAATGCCTGGAAACTGATGATTGCCCTCCTGGCCATTAAACAAGTGGCAGCCTCTACCGATCTTTCGGGACCCGCCTTTGAAATGGCCTCCCAAACACAAACCACCCAAGCTTTTGTGATCTTTACGCTTCCGCTCATGGTGGTCTCCGCTTTTGCCGGAGTATTTTCCGATCGTTTCAGCAAGCGCACCGTGATCGTCTTAATGAAAGCGCTTGAAGTCCTCTTAATGTCTGCGGGTACGGCTGCGCTCTTTGTGAATCCGACGGGAGGCTATTTGCCCTTATTGGTGCTGGCAGGCATGGGCGCCCAAAGTGCCATCTTCAGTCCCTCAAAATATGGAATCCTGCCAGAACTCTTACCCCACCACCGCTTATCGTGGGGAAATGGCCAACTAGAAATGTGGACCTTTGCGGCCATCATTGGGGGAACGGCACTCGCCGGCCCGTTATTGGATCTTTCCGGACAGCAACCGTGGATGGCTGGACTGGTATTGGTAATCTTTTCCGGACTCGGGCTTTGGGCCTCGCTCCTGATCCCACCCGTACCGAGAGCCCGCTCCGATGGGGGTATTCGTGAAACGTGGCAGGCGGCCGTTGATTCACTCCGTGCGGACCGAGTCCTGACCTTAGGTGTCTTGGGTTCCATTGCATTTTGGACGCTCGCCAGCTTGGTTGGGCAAGATGTCTTGGTCTATGCCAAAGCCGTCCTACATCTCTCAGATACCTACTCCGGCTTTCCTCTCGCAGCGTTTGGCGTGGGCATTGGATTAGGCGCTCTGCTGGTGGGCAAACTCTCGGCCACCAAAGTGGAACTGGGATACCTTCCGTTCGGAGGCATTGGCATCACTCTCAGCCTCACGGCGTTAGGCTTCCTGAAACCTGAGCTTGGGGGGACGCTATTGGGAATGGCCTGCCTGGGTCTCTCAAGCGGATTTGTGGTCGTGCCACTGAATGCTTTAATTCAATGGCGATCACCTGCCGATCGCCGGGGGGCCGTCATCGCCTTCGCCAATACGCTGGTATTTGGAGGCGTGCTCTTGGGGTCTCTGGGATGCGGATTGTTAGCTACCCTCGGCTTGAGTGCCAGTGCGATCTTTCTGGTCTCCGGGTTAGGAAGTGCCGCGCTCACCCTCTGGGCCCTCTACCAACTTCCAGAAACATTCATCCGTCTCATCTTGGTCCTGTTCACTCACTCCCTGTATCGACTCACCATTCTTGGCAGGGAGCACATGCCTCAAGTGGGCGGAGCGCTATTAGTTCCCAACCATGTCTCCTTCATTGATGGATTCCTGCTGTTGGCTACCACGGATCGGCCCATTCGATTCCTCGTCGATCAAATCTATTATGACAATCGCTTCCTCAACCCGTTCGCAAAGATCATGGGTGCTATTCCTATTTCGTCAAATGGATCTCCAAAGGAAATTTTATCTGCCTTACGGGAAGCAGGCCGCCGGCTGGACGACGGGGAACTTGTCTGCATCTTTCCAGAAGGCCAAATTACGCGCACGGGCAATCTTTTACCCTTTCGGGCAGGGTTCACCCGCATCGTCAAGAATCGGAACATTCCCATCATTCCTATCCATTTGGATCGGGTTTGGGGCAGTGTCTTTAGTTTTATAGGGGGGAAATTTTTAGCCAAATGGCCCTCGCGCATTCCCTTTCCCATCACCATCTCTCTCGGTGAACCCCTCCCCTCCACGACAACCGGTGATGACCTTCGACAAGCCATTCAGGAACTAGGGGAAGCCGCATGGCAGGTGAGGAAGACCAGCTGCCGCCCCTTGCATCACAGTTTTGTTTCAGCGATGCGCACGCACCCGTTCCGCTTTGTGTTTGGGGATGCGACGAAGCCCCATGTGTCCTGCCTCCAAGCACTGACCGGAGCCGTCGCTATTGCACGAGCCCTGCGACCCCATTGGGACGGACAGCATACCGTGGGCATTTTGCTGCCCCCAAGTGTCGGGGGCGCGTTGACCAATATTGCGGCCACCTTGTCCGGACGAACCACAGTCAATGTGAATTACACGGCCGGGCCAGCTGGCATGGAATCAGCCTGCCGACAAGCAGGCCTCACCACCATCGTGACAAGCCGTCTGTTTTTGGAGAAAGCCAAGCTAGAATGTCCTGCGCACTTCACCCCTATCTGGATGGAAGACATCCGACCATCTATCGATACGCGTGCACGAACCATTGCTCTTCTCCTCGCCATCTTTGCTCCTATTCGCATGCTCGAACGGGCATGCGGGGCAATAACTCATCCCACTATCGGGGATTTAGCCACGATCATCTTCAGTAGTGGGAGCACCGGAGAACCCAAGGGGGTCATGTTGAGCCATTTCAGTCTGGATTCCAACGTGGAAGGCGTCGCGCAACTCCTGCATGTGGATCAACGTGATCGCATTCTGGGGATCTTGCCATTCTTCCATTCGTTCGGGTATCTCGCGACCTTATGGTTTCCCAGCATTCACGGAGCTGGCGTGATCTTTCATCCCTCACCCTTGGACGCGGCGGCCATTGGCAGCCTCATTCATCGACACAAGGCTACCGTGCTGTTAGCTACTCCAACCTTTTTGCAACTGTATGTCCGCCGATGCACCCCTGAACAATTTAGCTCCCTGCGTATTGCCCTCACCGGTGGCGAAAAATTATCCGACCGCCTGTTGGTCGCGTTTGAGGATCGCTTTGGCATTCGCCCAATCGAAGGCTATGGAGTCACAGAATGTTCACCAGTTATCGCGGTCAATTGCCCAGATTTTCGAGCAGCGGGATTTTTTCAGCCAGCCTCACGCCGAGGAACCGTGGGACAACCCCTCCCTGGCGTGTCACTTCGAATTGTCGATCCTGAGACCTATGAACGAATGCCCGTTGGCACGGCGGGCATGCTACTGGTCAAAGGGCCGAACATCATGGATGGCTATTTGGGTCGTGAAGATTTGACGGGGCAAGCCATACGCGAAGGATGGTACATCACCGGCGATATTGCCAAACTGGATGAGGACGGATTTTTAACGATTACCGACCGGTTGTCGCGGTTTTCAAAAATTGGCGGCGAAATGATTCCTCATGGACGGGTGGAGGAAGCCTTGAACGAGGCGATTCAGGCGGAAGGCCTGATGCTTGCGGTCACAGCCATTCCTGATGAACGGAAAGGGGAGCAACTCGTCGTGCTCCATATGCTCGACGAATCCAGGATCCCCGACTTACTCGAAACCGTGGCGGCCCAAGGCCTCCCAAACCTCTTTATTCCCAAACGCGACAACTTCATTAAAGTCGATCAACTGCCCGTGTTAGGCAGTGGAAAACTGGATTTACGTGCTCTCAAACGAATCGCTCTTGAACACTGTCCCCAGTCGAAAGTCTGGACATAGAACACCAGTACGCTATCATCTCAAGGAACCAATTGAACACGATGCCCCTGACAGACCTTCCCCACAAATCGTTAATCGATTGCCATGTTCATCTGGCCGCCCTGCCGGAACGCCATAATGGTTGTCTGATTTCTTCCGCGATGCTGAAAAGCCCCCTCTTCCGATTTTTGTTATGGAAACACCAACTTTCTCCCAAAGATCCTGGAGCGGCAAACCGGAAGTATATCCAAGATCTACTTGGGGAATTACGGGCATCCCGCCATGTTGGACAAGCCGTTCTACTCGGCATGGACGGCGTGTACACGAACGATGGCCGCATCAATCACCAAGCCACCGAATTCCTCATCAGTAATGATTATGTCCTGCAACAGGCTCAAGCCTACCCCAACGAATTTCTCGCGGGCGTCTCGATCAATCCCCAACGTATTGACGCGATTGAAGAACTTCATCGGTGCGCAGAGGCGGGGGCCGTGCTCGTCAAAGTGCTGCCCAATTCGCAGCAATTCGATCCCGGGCATCACCGTTATCAAAATTTTTATCGGGAACTGGCCAAACTCGGGCTTCCTCTGCTCAGCCATGTCGGATACGAATTCAGCCTCATGGGCAAAGATCAATCCGTGGGCGATCCCAACCGGCTTCGCACAGCCTTAGATGCCGGGGCCACAGTGATCGCTGCACATGCCTGTAGTTATGGGCTCATGATGTATGAAAAGTTTTATCCCACCTTACTTGAATTTGTGAATCATTACCCCAATTTCTATGCCGATATTTCCGCCCTGACCCTTCCGAACCGAATGGGTATGATGCTCAAACTCCGGCATCACCCCGAGATTTTTGACCGACTGATTTTTGGGACAGACTATCCTCTTTCCGTCTTTCATCTTCCGCTGTGGGGATTGGCCGACCTGTCGGACATTTATCGGACGATACGCACCCGCAACCGCTTCGACCGCCAATACCTCGTCTGCCAACATTTAGACCTTGGCTTCGTGTCGCTAGAGACTCTCCTCAAATCATCCAGCCCTCAACCTGCCCCAACACCCCTGCTCTCTTCTCACGCCTGACCTCCACAGCCCCTGCTCTCCCTGTTCACGCAGTAAAGATCCAGTCACCAAAAGCCGAATACACCTATCAAGACCGGTTCGAGATTATCCCCAGAGAAGAAAGTGCCATCGTCAGCGGATTGAATATCCGATTATCCATCAAGCCCATGTTTTCATAAAGGAGAGTCTATTCCATGAGTCGTGTATTAATTACTGATGATTCATTACTCCAGCGAAGAACGCTTGCGGCCATCGTGACCGATGTTGGACATGAAGCAGACACCGCTTGTAATGGCCAAGAAGCGCTGCAGAAAATAAAAGCCAACCCTCCAGACTGCCTGCTCTTAGACATGCTCATGCCAGTCATGGATGGAGTCCAAGTCTTAGAACAGTTGGAAGCACAAGACATAAAACTCCCAGTCATTGTTCTCACGGCCGATGTCCAGGAATGGTTGAAAGACCGATGCCTCGAATTGGGCGTCAAAACATTCTTAAATAAACCCGTGAAACAAGACCAATTGCGACAAGCCTTAGAACATATTTTCTCGGCCGCCGTATAATCAGCTAGTCCCCAATAAGGAGCAAATACCACGATGAGCCGAATACTTATCACTGATGATTCCTCATCTCAACGCACCATATTATCGATAATCCTCCAGAAACTCGGACACGAAGTAGAGATGGCTGGAAACGGTCAGGAAGCGCTGGAAAAAATTGAAGCCAACCCACCAGATTGTATGCTGTTGGACAACCTCATGCCGGTCATGGATGGCCTGCAAACACTCGAAGCCTTACAAGCCCGAAACATCACGCTACCCATCATCATGCTCACGGCTGATTTACAGGAATGGCTGAGAATCCGATGCCTCGAACTCGGTGCCGCCGTATTTTTGAACAAACCGACCAAAGAAGCTCAATTGAAAGAGGCGTTACAACAAATCCTTTCCACGCCGCAATCCTCGGAGGTCCCATGTACCTAAGTCCTGAGCAACTAGAATCCTTACAAGAATTACTGAATATCGGCGTCGGACGAGCGGCTGGATCTCTCAATCAAATGCTAGAAAAACCGATCCGATTGCACATCCCCTCACTCCAACTGGGGAAAATGGATGACTTGACTCCAGAAGTTCAGAAAATGAAGGACATCACCTTGTCCTCTGTGCAATTGCCCTTTAAAGGAACGTTTTCCGGATCCTCGTGCCTACTCTTCCCGACCGAAAGTGCAAAATCCTTGGTCATCGCCTTGACGGGAGAAGCAGAAGATCCTGACACCATGGATTCCCTGCGGGAAGCCACGCTCACCGAAATTGGGAACATTGTACTCAACGGCGTCATGGGATCCTTGGCCAACGTTCTCAATCATCGAATCATCTATTCTGTGCCATTTTATCAAGAAACCTCCATGCAGGGACTTCTGCAACCCACCCCTTCAGATTCTTCAGAAATAATTCTTTGGGCAAAAACACAATTTACCATTGAAGAATACAATCTGACAGGAGATATTATGCTCATGTTCGGTATTCCTGACCTGGGTCTTCTCGTGAACGCGATCAGCGAATACCTGCATCCAACCAGCATGCCTCATGTCTCAACGTGATAAGCCCCTCAACTTCGACATTCTTGATCATCTTCCTCAAGGCACATTCATTCTTCGTCGGGATGGAATCGTCACCTTTTGGAATGTTTGCCTGGAGGGCTGGACCAATATTTCCCCATCCACCATCGTCGGAACTTCCATTGAACGCCATTTCCCTCATCTAGGAACCTCAAAATATTCCTCCCGCTTTGAGCCGCTGTTTGAAGGTGGTCCTCCAGCGACATTCGCGTCGCAGTTTCACCCACAATTTCTCCCTTGCTCGCTCCCAAACGGGCAACCGCGCATCCAACAAACCATCGCCAAGGCCATCTGGGACGAACCGACACAGGAATGGCAAGCGTTGGTCATCATCCAAGATATCTCAGACCTTCACCGACAAGTGGCTGAATCCCAACGACTCCGGAAACAGGCTCAGGCAGAAATTCGAGAACGCCAAAAACATGGACGTCTGTTGGAAGCCATCCGGCACATTGAGTCCACCTTTATTTCTACTAAAAATGCCAACCAAACGTTTGATGAGGTCCTGACACAGTTATTAACCATAACGGAAAGTGCCTATGGGTTTTTTGGCGAAGTGCGCTATCAAGATGAACAACCCTATCTCAAGACGCATGCGATCACCAACATTGCTTGGGATGAAGAAACCCGAGCACTGTATGATCGTTACGCGCCAAATATGGAATTTTCCAATCTCAATACGCTGTTTGGAAAAGTACTGACGACGAGGGAATATGTCATCTCCAATACCCCTCAAACGGATCCGAGAAGGAGTGGACTCCCCAAAGGGCACCCCGCGCTGCATGCCTTCCTTGGGGTTCCCATTTTCTACGGGGAACAGTTTTTAGGGATGGCCGGCCTTGGCAACCGCCCACAAGGGTACGATGAACAATTGGTGGAGTATCTTCAGCCCCTCCTCACCTCATGTGGGACAATCCTTCATGCCTATCTCCTAGAACAAGAGCAGCAGACCATACAGATCGCCCTAGAAAAAAGCGAAGAGCGTCTGACCCTCGCCACGGCCTCTGCCCAAATGGGCATTTGGGATTGGGACATCCCCCAGAACATTCTGACATGGGATTCGAGAATGTATGAACTCTATGGGGTACCCAGCCAGGAATTTAGTGGGGCCTATGAGGCTTGGACCCAAGGGGTTCACCCAGACGATCGGGAGCATGCAGCTGAGGAGATGCAACTAGCCCTCGAAGGCAAGAAGCCTTTCAATACTGAGTTTCGGGTCATTTGGAACGATCAATCCATCCATGTTATCGCAGCCCGAGGCACCGTCCAACGCGATGAAGCAGGGAACGCGCATCGCATGATTGGGGTGAATTGGGACATTACCAACCGAAAATATCAAGAAGAAAATCGCCTCCATCTTCAACGAGCCATCGATCAAGGGGACGAAGGCGTCGCGCTGCTGAACTCAGAAGGACATTACACCTATCTCAATCAGGCACATGCTGAGATGTATGGCTATTCGGTCGAAGAACTGCTAGGACAGTCATGGAAAATACTCTACTCCAAGGATCAGTTACGCCTGTTCGATCAAGAGTGTTTCCCTCGGCTCCGAGATGCTGGGAAATGGCAAGGTGAGCTGGTAGGCCTCCGCAAGAATGGCACGAACTTTCCCGTCGACGTATCCTTATCCCTTCTCTTTCATGAAAATAAAACATCAGCCGGCCTCGTCTGCACCTGTCGAGATATGACAGAACGAAAGGGTGCCGAAGAAAAATTTCGCCTGGTGGTTGAGGCCGCTCCCAGCGGCATGATCATGATTGATCGGCAGGGTATGATCGTCCTCGCCAATCACCTGGTCAGCCAACTCTTTGGCTATTCTCGTAAAGAATTATTGGGGAAAACCATCGACAGTCTCGTTCCTGAACGCTTTCGTCCCCAACATCCCGCACACCGCGATGGGTTCTTTGCGAATCCTCAACCACGCGCCATGGGCAGTGGCCGCGACCTCTTTGGCCTCCGCAAGGATGGCACCGAGTTCCCGGTCGAACTTGGGCTCAATCCTCTCGCTACCGAAGAAGGCACTTTCGTGCTCGCGTCCGTGGTCGATATCACCCAGCGGAAAAAAGCCGAAGTCGTCATTACAGAGACCACCCGCGCACTCGAACAGCAGAATCAGGAATTGGCGGCCACGAGGGATGAAGCCTTAGCGGCCGCCCGCTCCAAAGCCGATTTTCTGGCCACCATGAGCCATGAAATTCGCACCCCATTGAATGGGGTCATCGGGATGACCGACCTCCTCCTCAGCACAGGACTCGATGCTGAGCAGCAGGAAATGGTCGGAACCGTGAAACTCTCAGGAGAATTTTTGCTGAACATCATTAACGATATTTTGGATTATTCAAAAATCGATGCTGAAAGAATGGAACTCGAATGCATTGAGTTTGATATCCGGACAGTCGTCGATGAAGTGCTAGACATTCTGACCGAACGTGCGAGCCAAAAATGCTTAGAGCTGATTGGTATAGTCTATGCCTCAACCCCACAGTATATACGAGGTGATCCAGGACGCATCAGGCAGATCTTGTTTAACCTTCTCGGAAATGCCATTAAGTTTACTGAGAAAGGAGAAGTGGTCTTAGACGTTTCGGTTCTGGAAAACGATGCGGACACCACCACGCTGCGGTTTGCCATTACCGACTCGGGAATTGGCATTGAGGCTAAGGCTCAGCGGCGGCTCTTTGAGTCCTTTACTCAAGCCGATAACTCCACCACCCGCAAATTCGGCGGGACGGGCTTAGGCTTGGCGATCTGCAAACAACTCGTCACGCTGATGCAGGGAGAAATTGGAGTCATGAGCGAAATAGGACAGGGCAGCACCTTTTGGTTCACCCTTCCTCTCCTTCACGGATCGTCATCCTCTCCAAGGCTCATTCCTCCTACTCCCCTTCAAGGTCGACGAGTCTGCATCGTGGAATCCAATGACACAATTCGTTTTCTCTTGCAGCATTATATTCAATCATGGGGAATGATAGGAGAAGTGGCCAAAAATGGGGATGAGGGTTTTGCCTTAATGACGCAACGCGCGAAGGAGAACCATCCGTTTGATCTGGCGTTGTTGGATCATACCCTCTCTCATGCGACTCAAGAAGACGGCCTCTCCTTAGCCAAAAAAATTCGTCAACATTCTAAAATTTTTTCTCTGCCTCTTGTTCTCCTCACGGCTTTTGGGACACGCGGAGAAGGGAAGTTAGCCCAACAAGCTGGCTTTCATGGATATCTCACGAAACCCATTCGCCATCGCCAATTACGGCAATGTCTTCAGATGATTGTAAGCCCAGACTCCACTGTGTCCTCGACTACGGCGAATCAGCCCTCCCACCTTATCACTCGACACACCGTAGAAGAAGCCCAAGCTTCCACGCAGGCGAATATTCTGCTCGCTGAAGATAATGTGGTGAACCAGAAAGTGGCAGTTCGCATGTTGAAAAAACTGGGGTATCGCGTCGATGTGGTTGCCAATGGGCAAGAAGCTGTTCAGGCTATTGACGGTGGGCAATACGACCTCGTCCTCATGGATTGCCAAATGCCGGAAATGGACGGGTTGGAAGCCACACGAACAATCAGGCAGGCTGAAAGTCAAAAGGTAGAAGGAAGAAGTGAAAAGGACAATGTGGGAAAAAGCGAACTTAAAGAAGCTGGCCTTGCTTCTAACATTTCACTTCTCCCTTCTCCCTTGCATGTGCCCATCATTGCGCTGACAGCCAATGCCTTATCGAAAGATCGGGAAACCTGCTTAGAAGCGGGCATGGATGATTTTCTCTCGAAACCGGTCAGAATCGAAGAACTGAGTGCCATGATTCGTCAATGGTTGCCCGCTCAAAAACGACAACACCAGGGAGGCCAATCCATGACCATACTCGGACAACTAAACAAAGGCCTATCCCCCTGTCTCGATGACTCAATCTTGGAAAATCTGAAAAGCCTGGGGGGTGAAGATGACCCTGAATTTTTCCTCAGTGTGGTGGACCAATTTCTCGGAGATCTCCCTCGGTACGAACGTGGTATTCAACAAGCTGTGGAGAGACAACATGCGGACGACCTGGTCAAGGCGGCGCATACCTGCAAAGGGTCCGCCCGATCCATTGGCGCCATTTCCTTGGCAGACATCAGTTATGCCTTGGAACAACTAGGACGAGAAGGGGCAGTGGCAAGCGCCCCCGAAAAATTCAAGCAGTGGCTCACGGAGAAAGATCGGACAGTTTCTGCCCTGCAACTGGAACGCGACAAACTCACTCAAGAAATAAAAAGTGAAAAGGGAGAAGAGAAAAGTAGGAAGTAGGCGAGAATGTGTCTTTCTTTACTCCCTCCTTTTGCTTCTTACTTTTCCCTTCTCCCTTCTCACTACCTCCTCTACCACCCGATTTTTTTCAAGCGATCAACGGCTTCGGCGAGTCGTTCCTTCGTCGTGGTCACCGTCATCCGAATATAGCCTTCACCCGGATCGCCAAAACCGTTACCTGGCGTCGTCACAATCCCAGCCTTCTCAATGATATGCGCCGTAAACGAGGCGGACGTATAGCCCTTGGGCACCCCGATCCAGACGTAAAAGGCAGCTGGTGGTGAATCCAGCTCCAATCCTAATGACTTCAAACCCGGCACCAACACATCCCGACGCTCCTGGTAGATGTTTCGTAACCCGTCGGTCACAGAATCATCGAGTTGAAGCGCGGTAATCCCCGCTTCTTGGATCGCTTGAAACACCCCGGAATCGATGTTGGTTTTGACTTTGCCTAATCCCGCAATGACGTCTTTGCACCCGGCTGCCCAGCCAATCCGCCATCCTGTCATATTGAAGGTTTTGGATAAGGAGTGAAATTCGACGCCCACGTCCGTCGCGCCTTCTGCCTCTAAAAAACTCGCCGGCCGTTTTCCGTCATAATAAATTTCGGAATAAGCTGCGTCGTGGCAAACGATGATCTGATGTTCTTTCGCAAAGTCCACCACCTTCTTGAAAAATTCTTTGCTGGCCACCACGGAAGTGGGGTTATTGGGCGAATTCAAAAACATCATTTTCGCTTTTTTGGCCACATCCTTGGGTATGGTAGCCAGGTCTGGCAAAAACCCATTCTCCTTGGTCAACGGCATCAGGTAGGACGTTCCGCCCGCAAAACTGGTGGCCACCGGATACACGGGATAGCCCGGGCTGGGTACCAGCACGATATCACCCGGATCAATGAAGGCCAGCGGAATATGGCCGATGCCCTCTTTCGACCCAATCAAAGTCACTACTTCGGACTTGGGATCGAGACTCACCGAGAATCGGCGCTGGTACCACTCGGCCACCGCCGTCCGGAATGACAACATGCCGTCGTAGGAAGGATATTGATGGTGCTTAGGATTACCAGCGGCCCGGCGCAACGATTCAATGATGGGATCGGGGGTGGGCAAATCCGGGTCTCCAATTCCCAAATTAATAATATCCATCCCGCCCGCAATCGCTTTGCGTTTCATCTCATCGATCGCGGCGAACAAATACGGTGGTAAGGTGCGAATGCGCTCCGCATACTGAATAGGAAACCCAGCCATGACTGTCTGCTCCTTTTCTACAATTTCGAAAATAAATAGCGAGCGGCTACCGTACCAAATTTTTAGTCGTTTGGGGTACTGTCACCCCCACAATTTTTAAACAACTTCAAAGGGAAATGGTATGAAGGGGAAGGGTTAGCCGTTATTGGACCAAATGCCCAATCAATCGGTCGGCTAATTGATGCGAAAGAGGCAAATGACGGATGGCCTGCGCGTGGATGGTTTCAGGAGGAACCCCGCTTTTTAGAACATCCTCCGGACATTCCCGACAGAGGGCTTGTATCCCAGCTTCTTCCATTTCCAGGTGGAACAACAACCCATAGCAGCGCTCCCGCACACGAAAGGCTTGTACGGGAAAATTCGCTGACGCCACTAACGATGGAATCTCTGGAGGAAGACTGATGCCTTCTCCATGCCATTGAAAGACCTGAAAGGTGGATGGCCCTTGATTGAACACCGGATCAGCTTGACCTTCATCGGTTAACGTCACGGGAACCATCCCGATTTCAACGCAAAGGCCGGGAGCCACAGACCCTCCCACAGCCGTCGCCAACAATTGCGAACCAAAACAGATGCCCAAAATGGGAATGTCTTTGGCTATGGCCTCTTGGAGAAATTGCCGTTCTTCCGCAATCCAGGGCTCAGGATCATTGACCGACATCGGCCCGCCCATGATCAACAGAAAATCACCGGGATCTTGCGGGAGTTCTTCGGAAGGAACAAGAGTGCTTCGAACTGAATACCCTCGAATTTCGAGGGCTTGGCGAAAGACCCCAGGCCCTTCAAAAGCCACATGCTGAAGGCAGGTCGCGATTTTCATGACCTTCCCATTGAAGAATACAGAACAATCTTTGTCTAGTGGGGAAAATCAAATTTTGTGGAGGGGAAACCTACGGATTGAGTGGAAGGAGGAAAGGACTATGACCCACCATTAAGATTCAAACGCGTGGTATAGGCCAAACCCACCACATATCACGAGACATGCCCATTAATAGCAAAACCATTGGTGAACGCAGGATGCTGCCCGTTTTTCTTATTGACGCATTCAACTAAATGCCAAAACCGAAGCGGATTCACTTTCTTCTTACTGGCGACGATCAAACTCGTCCCTTCCAAGACCGTATTAAGCGCTAAGTCCGTTCGAAATCCAATATGCTTGCACATGGGAGAAATAAATTTTTCCACCGCTGCGATGACTTTATTGCCATTACTGAAATGATTCAGCATGACAATCCTGCCTCCAGGCTTACACACCCGAATCATTTCATTGACGACCTTCCGATAATCGGGAACGGCCGTGACGACATAGGCAGCCATCACAATGTCAAAGGTGTCATCGGGAAGCTGCATATTTCCCGCATCCATCGTTCGAAGCGTGACATGTGATAATTTAAATTCGTCCACTCGGCGGTGGGCGTGCTCTAACATGCCCTCCGAGAGATCAATCCCCAACACATCGCAATGGGACGGATACAACGGTAACGCCTCTCCGGTTCCGACTCCGACCTCTAAGACCTGACATCCAGGCTCAATCGACAATCCGCGCACAGCCGATTCTCGAGACTGTTTAAAGGCTTTCCCGAAGGTATGGTCGTACACTGACGCATACGCCGTATACACCCGTTCGACTTTCTTATTGTCCATACGTCCTCCATAGTGGTGTCCTGCCCATTTCACACCTCTTCGAAGACCATTGAATTATTCGCATCAAATTCGTTGTAACTGGGGATGATAAACGTTGGCGAGAACCCAGATTGTTGTGCCGGCCTGGGGACGGCCTACCTGTCTTTGACCTAACGGGTTCATAATCTACCGAAGTGGCAAGAGGGAGTCAACTATTTCTCGTCACAAGTCTCTAATTTAAAACACTTTCTTCCTGACACACGTGGCTACAACTGACTCGAGAACTTGGCCGACACCAACACGACTCGGTTCGATAACTCAAGGGATTGCAAACGTTCAAGGGCTTCTCTACAATTTCTCAATTATTTTTCATCTGGTACGTGCCATCGCGCTTAAGGAGAACTGCCATGGGGATTGGTTCAACATTGTTCGTTCGTCTCACATTGTCACTTTTGGGGATGGCGAGCATGAGCCTGATTGCCCTACCAACCACTTCCCATGCGATTGATTTATCTTTGAGCCTAGAGGAAGCCAATACAGCCCTCGCGGCCGGTCGTCAGACCATGGAAACGGCAGAGTCCGTTGAAGATGTGGCAGCCGTCATGAAGGCTTCGGAGAAGATGGTTCGAGTGGGAGCCAACCCAGAAGTCGATCCCTGCGGAGC
>Ga0224496_10000746_pt1 | contig 22093 bp, 20 predicted proteins | sample SF_Jul11_sed_USG_2_FD_168127 | JGI IMG/M metagenome (GOLD analysis project Ga0224496, IMG submission 168127) | Sediment microbial communities from San Francisco Bay, California, United States - SF_Jul11_sed_USGS_8_1 | ecosystem: Environmental > Aquatic > Marine > Sediment | place: USA...
CACATCGAGGGGGGTGGGGGGGTGGTGTTCTCCGGCATCGACGAAATCCGTTCCGAACTGGAGCGCTTGAAGGGTGAGGGGCAGCCGGTGGGGCACCTGCTGCGGCTGTGGATGGACCACACCAAGAACGTGACCTTCGGGGTCGCCTGCCTGGTGTTCGGGCTTCTGGGGCCCGCCCTGGGCGTGCATACGGTGCGCTCCGGCCGGGTGGGGGGCTTCGCCACCGGGGTGGTGGTGATTCTGATCTACTATTCGATGCTGACCGTGGCCCAGTCCCTGGCCATTGGCGAGCGGCTGTCGGTGCCGGTGGCGGCCTGGCTGCCCAATGGCCTGTTCGCCCTGTTTACCGTGTGGGCGCTGTTCCGGGTGCATATGGAGCGTCCCCTGTTGCCGCGCTGGATGTCCTGGGGCGGATGATGGGCGTCCTGATGCGCTATGTGGCCGGGGAGCAGGTGCGGGTACTGCTGCTCACGGTGGCCGCCCTGGGCGGGGTGGACTTCACCATCAGCGCCCTGGACAAAATGCGCGGCTTTACCGGCCACGATGCCGCCGCCGGGACCATGCTCCAGTATCTGCTGCTGGGCATCCCCAAGATTCTTTACGAGGTGCTGCCGTTCTCCCTGCTGATCGCCACGGTGCTCGGGCTGGGCATGCTTTCGGGCCGTTCCGAGATTACCGCCATGCGCGCGGCGGGCATCGGCCTGACGCGGGTGGCCATGCCGCTGCTGCTGGTGGGGGGGCTGTTCACCTTGCTGATGCTGTGGGCCGGGATGGGGTTTGTGCCGCAGGCCAACGCCACCGGCCAGCGCATCATGGCGGCGGTCAAGCACGGGGACTCGGGGGCGGTGCTCAATCAGGGGGATCAGGTGTGGTTTCGTTCCGGTGAGGGGGTGTTCTTCGGCATCCAGTCGGCGGACGTGGTGGAAGGCATCATGTGGGGCGTGCGCATCATGGAGCTGGACGGCAAGGGCGGTGTGTCGCGCCTGATCACCGCCCGGCGCATGGTGTGGGACAATAACCGCTGGACCCTGGAGGACGGCCGCGTGGTGCGTGACACCGCCGACGGCCTGCGCCTGACCACCTTCGAAACCCGCCTTTCGCCACTGGATCGCCCGCCGCACCTGCTGGGCGACGTGGCGGTGCACCCGGACAACCTGACCTCCGAGCGGCTGGCCCGCTACGTGGCGCGGCTCACTCAGGACGGCTACAACGCCACCCCCTACCGGGTGGACCTGGCGGCGCGTGGCGCGTTTCCCTTCGTGGCGTTGGTGATGGTGCTGGTGGCGATTCCCTTCGGGCTCACCCCGCCGCGCTCCCACGGGCTGGCGCGCGGCATCGGCATCTGTCTGCTGATCGCGCTGGTGTTCTGGCTGTTCTACTCTATGTCATTGGCCCTGGGACGTACCGGGGTGCTGGCTCCGGCCCTGTCCGCGTGGCTGCCGGTGGCGGTGTTCGCCGCACTGGGCGCTTACCGCCTGCTGGGGGTGCGCGGCTAGTGGGGTTGTTTTCCCATCGCATCCGGGGGCGCGTGTGCACGGTGCTGGCGGCATTGTTGCTATGCGCCTGCGCCACGTCCGGCGGCACGGGAGGCGAGCCCGCCGCGCCGGTGCCGCCCCAGGCGTCCCCGCGCATCGACCTGACCCCGCCACCCACGCTGCGGGTGGCGGTGGCTCCGGTGCCGGGGCACCGCACCCAGGGGGCCGATCTGGTGCGCAAGGTAATGGCCCAGACCGCGGCCATTCCCGGTCTGTCCGGACGCATCCGGATCACCCTGCTGCAAGTGGACGGCCCTGCCGGACCCAGCGGCCTGCCTCCGGCGGAACTGGTGCAGGCCGCAGGCGACGCGGACTTTCTGATCTGGGGCCACATGGGCGAAAACGGCCACATGGCCGCCTCCATCCTGCACCGCTATGCCCTCGACCCGGAATGGCAGGCGTGGCAGGCGGCGGGCTCGCGCCCGGTGGTGCCGGTGGTTCACCGTCTGCCGGACTTCGTGTCCGGCACCCCGGCTCCGTTCGTGGACGCGGTGCTGGGGGTGGCCCTGCTGTACAGCGGCCAGCCGCTGGCCGCCGGAACCCTGCTGGAGCGCGCCAACGAGCAGCCGGACCTGACCCTGGCGGAACGGTTTCCGCTGGTCTTTTTTCTGTCCCTGGCCGACCTGACCATCGGCACCGCCCGGCGCGATGGCGACCGGGTGGACCGTGCCGTGGCCGGGTTTGGTGGTCTGCGCACCCTGGTGACACGCGCCAATCACCCGGAGCTGGCCGGTCCCGTGCGTTTCAACCGGGGCATGGCGTTGGCCCAGCACCCGTTCCGCAACGGCCCCGCCACCCGCGAGGAGGCCATCCGTTCGCTGGAGGAAGCGCTGCCGTTCTATCCGGCCCGGCAGGTGCCGTTTTTGCGCGCCCGCATCCTGCACCAGATCGCCACCGTGGAGCAGCAGCAGCCGGATGACCGGGACGGCTATCATCTGCATCGGGCCATTCGCGCCTACCGCCGCGCCCTGCGCCTGTGGGATCCGGAGCGCTTTCCGCTGCCCTACCGGCACGCCCTGCACAACATGGGGGTGTGCCTGCAACGGCTGCCGGTGGGCGACCCCAACCGCAACCTGATCGCCGCCATCAGTGTCTACCGGCAGGCGGTGGCGGTGCCGGGGCTGGCCGGGCGGGAGGAGTTGCACGCGCCCACCTGGAACAACATGGGGCGGGCGTTTCAGTCCCTGCCGCTGGCCCCGGGCGACCGCAACCTGCACGATGCGGTCACCGCCTATACCCAGGCCCTTTCCTGGTGGACCCCGGAGCGCGACCCGGTGCAATACGTGGCGGTGAACCGCCAGATTGCACTGGCCTACCGCCAGATGCGGGAGGGTGACCGGCGGGCGCATGCGCTGATGGCCATGGTCCACCTGGACAAGGCGGTGCGCCAGGTATCCCCCACCGACGATCCGGTGCGCTACGGCATGATCCAGGCCGAGCGGGGCACCATTCTGGCCGATCTTCCGGGGCCCCTTGATCCGCGCGCGCTGCTGGTGGCGCGCGCGGCCTACCGGGAGGCCCTGACGGTGCTCACCCCGGACAACCTGCCGATCCTGTACTCCCGGCTGGTGGACAACCTGAGGGAGGTGGAGCGGCGGCTGGAGGCCATCCAGTCGCAACGCAACCTGCCGGCCGCGCAAACGCCATAAGGAAGGACCCATGAAGCTCGACGACGAACTCAAGGCCCAACTGGTATGCCCCCGGTGCCGGGGCGCCCTGGACTATACCCCCGAGCCGGAATCGCTCACCTGCGCCGCCTGCAAGCTGCGGTATCCGGTGGAGGACGGCATCCCCGTCATGCTCATCGACGAGGCCGCGCCGCTGTAACCGGTTCCCGCCCGTTTCCGCCAGGGCGGGAGGGAAACCGTGGGTGCAACCTATTCCGGGGCGCGCCCCCGCGCAACCACTGCGACCGGTCATGGGGTGTAACCGGTTGTTTTTCTGAGCAATAAAACGGATTCCCGCGACCCGTTCCGGGCCGTTCGGCGGGGTGCGGGCGTAACACGCCGCTTCGCAAATCGATAAGCTAAACCGTGAGTCCCGGTAAACCCCCGGGCATAACCCACTGACAACGTGGGAATTTTAGCCGATTGTGGGCATGGCGGAGTTGTTTCGCAAAAAATCGGCTGAAAACTCAGAACCAGTTGTTTTTAAATTAAAAAACGCGTTTGTGGTTGCGAAATAAAACACGGTGAAAAATAACGGTTTTCGCGTTCAGAACCGGTTGTTTTTGCGGCATAAAAACCGCTTTGTGGGGGCGTTTCGCACCGTGGGTTTCGCATGTTCACGGTGTCCTCGGAACGGAATATCAAGGGGTTCTGAAGGCCGGTAGCACGATGCGGTGGGTTGAACCGGGAATTTTTCCGGAGGATTTTCAGAACCCGTTGAAAATGTGGGAAAAAAGATGCTTTGTGGAGAAGCCGTCCAGCGAAGCGAAACGTGCAGAAGGGATTGAAAATGTGAGGAAATCAGGATTAGTGGAAACGCGGTTCACGGTGGGGTGCGTTTGGGTGATGGGGGATTGCGGGGGGTTGCCGAGGTCCGGGAAGGGGGAGGGGGCTTGAATTCATTTTATTTAACGACAAATTAAATGAAATTCGAGAACGGTGTGGGGTGGGCATTTTGGCCCTTCCCGCCGCATAAGGGAGGGGGGAATGGGTGTTGAGAGGGATGTGAATTCAATCGGTTGGGCCGTTCCCAGGGGGATTCCATCCACCTTCCCGCCGCCCCCTTCTCCTGCGCCGGGTGCGGTTCGGCGGAGGCCGGATTAGCGCGCCAGCCAATGCCGCGGTGCGCGTAGCACCAGGCTAAGTTACCGGTGCGTTAACGGTTCGCGAGGGGAAATTTTACCGATTGATAACCGATCGGCCCGTTCCCGCCTCACCGGGTCATTCCAGACAACCCCATTTTAATTCGATCTGACGGGTTGACGGAAGGCGTTCGGACGTTGCGAAAACCGGTCCCTTTGGCCTGTATTTCGCTCCGCGATTACGAACCGGGTTTAAAAAAATAGTGCGTGGTTTGGGCGCGGCTCAGGATACGGGATGGTCCGGATGGAAAAATCCGGCCACCTCCTGAATGGTCTCCACCCGGCGCATGGGGGGGAGGGAGTTCAAAAACACCTTGCCGTAGGGCATGCGGCGGATGCGGTGGTCGAGCACCGCCACCACGCCCCGGTCCTCCACGGTGCGGATCAGGCGTCCCACCCCCTGCTTGAGGGTGAGGGCCGCCATGGGCACCTGATATTCCACGAACGCGTTGCGCCGGGCCTGCTCCAGGGCGCGTACCCGGGCCGCGACCACCGGGTCGTCCGGGGCGGCGAAGGGCAGCCGGTCGATCACCACGCAACTGAGGGCTTCCCCCGGCACGTCCACCCCCTGCCAGAAGGCACCGGTGGCGAACAGCACCGAGGGGGATTCGCGCACGAAGGTTTCCAGCAGCCGCGCGCGGGCGATGTCCCCCTGCTTGAGCACCGTGCCGGGCAGGTCGTCCGCGCATCGGCGGTACACCTCGTCCAGCATGCGGTAGCTGGTGAAAAGCAGCAGGGCGCGGCCGCCGGTGATCGCCATCAGCATGGCAATTTCGGCGGCCACCGCATCCGCATAGGCGGGGGCCTTGGGGCTGGGCAGGTGGTTGGGCAGGTACAGCACCGCCTGCTCCGGGTAGTTGAACGGCGATCCCACCGACAGGTCGCGGGCGGTGGCGCGGGCGGGCGGCCCGGCGTCCGTCCCGGCGTCGTTGGACGGGGAGAGGGGGGCGTACGGTTCCGCCGCCTTCCCGAAGCCGAGCCGGTCGCGCACGTAGTCCATGCCGCTTCCGGTGGCCAGGGTGGCGCTGGTGAACACCGCCGAATTGACCCGGGCATACAGATGCTCGTTCAGCAGCGGTCCCACGTGCAGGGGGCTGGCCCCCACCACCCCGTTGTGCCCCTTGCGCTCGTACCAGTAGACCGTTTCCGGCCGGGGATCGCCCATCACCCGCACCAGATCGCCGTGCAGGGCCTCGGCGCGGCGGGCCAGGGCGAACAGATCCTCGGAGCGGCCATCGTGCCCGGCCAGGGCCACGGCCAGCAGCCGGGCGGCGTCGATCAGGGCTTCCGCGTCGGCGGCCAGTTGCGGCGGCAGACGGTCGGGATACAGGGTGCGGCGGGCGTCGCCGGAGTGGTCCTCCAGGGCCGCCAGCTGGGCGAAAAACGGTTGGGAGCGGTCCAGCAGGCGCTGGCTGTCGCCCATCAGACGGCGGGCGTCCTCCGGGGGCAGGGCGATGGTCTCCCGCTGGGTGTCTCCGGCCAGTTCGCGTAGGCGGTGCGCGGAGACCCGGGTGCCGAAAAAGGTGGTGGCCACGTCCTCCACCAGGTGCGCCTCGTCGAAGATTACCGCGTCGTAGTGGGGAATCACCTCGCCGAAGGCGCCGCTCTTGATGCCCAGGTCGGCGAACAGCAGGTGGTGGTTGACCACGATCAGGTCGGCTTTCATGGCCCGCCGCCGGGCACGGGTGATGTAGCAACTGTCGAACTCGGGGCACTTGCCGCCCAGGCACTGCTCGGCGGAGACGGTCACGTGCTGCCACACCGGGTGGTCCTCGGCGAAGTCGGTCAGTTCGGCCTTGTCGCCGGTTTCGGTGCGGCTCGCCCAAGCGGACAGGGAGATCAGCTCCCGGCGGCTGAGGGGCGCATCCCGCCCGGCGGCGGACAGGGAATCGAAGCGGTGCAGGCACAGGTAGTTGGAACGCCCCTTGAGCACCGCCACCCGCTCCTTGAGGTCCATCAGGCTGGACAGGGCGGCCAGATCCTTGTCCAGAATCTGGTCCTGCAACACCCGGGTGCCGGTGGAGATCACCACCCGTTTGCCGGAAAGCAGGGCGGGGATCAGGTAGGCGAAGGTTTTGCCGGTGCCGGTGCCCGCTTCCACCAGCAGGTGGTGACCGTCGGCCAGGGCATCGGCCACGGCGTGGGCCATGTCGAGCTGCTGTGGACGGGTGACGAAGCCGGGAAGCTGTTGCTCCAGCACCCCGCCGGGTCCGAGCATGCGGGCCACCGTGTCCGCGGGTTCGGGGGCGATGGGGGCGGGCTCAGCCGCCGTTTGCATCGGTGGCCGGGTCGTGGACCACGATCGGAGTGAGCCCCTCGTTGGACAATTCCAGTCCGGCCCAGCGGGCTTCGTCCGCATCCGGGTAGTGCCCCACGCGCACCCGGTACCAGGTGCCGCGGCTGCCCAGATCCACGGATTTTACATAGGCCTCGTAGCCGCTTTTGGACAGGCGGTGGCTCAACTCGTCGGCTCCGGCGCGGCGGGAGAAAGAGGCCACCTGAAGGGTGTAGGGGCGGTCCTCTTTGGGCTGTGCGGCGGGCTTGGACGGCGCGGGCCGGGTGGGCTCCGTTTGCACGGTCTGAACCGGGGGGGCCGCCTCGGGAATGGCGGAGGGGGTAGCCCTGGGCGCCGGACCGGGGGCGGGTTTGGGCGCGGCGGCGACAACCGGAGCGGGCTCCGGCTCCGCGTCGGCCAGCATCGGCTCCGGGTCCGGGTCGGCCTTGGGCGGCAGCGGCATTTCGCGGCGGGCGGCACCGGCATCGGCCAGGCCGGTGGGCTCGGCACCCTGACTCAGCACTTCATAAAAGCGCACCGGCGGCGGCTCGGGCGCATTGCCCCCCACCAGAATTTCACCGGCGGCCATGTCGCCGGCCATCAGCAGTTCCTCGCCGGCGGTCTGGATGGTTTCCGGTTCGGTGACCAGGTGGCGGCGATGGTCGGCCACGAACATGGCCCCCATCAGCAGCACCACCACGGCGATGCCCATCAGTACCGGCCGCAACGACGGGCGGGTGACCGGCTGGTTCTCGGGTTCCTTGCGCATGGATATGGAGCGGTTCCGTTGCTGCGCCATCCAAAGGAGCGCACCGGGGACTCTCCCCGACCTCTCCCGGAGGGCGATTGGTGTCGAAAAATGTATCACACCAGGGGGCGGTTTCCATAGCCCCACCACCGGACGATTTGGGGATGCGGCCCGCTCTTTGTCCAGTTTTCCCGGTGAACGTCCGATACAGGAATGACCTCCTTTGCCGTTTCCGGGAAAGGTGCGCTCCGCGTCATCAGCCGAATGGAGACTTCCATGGATGAACCCGTCCGCCAGCGCGAATTCACCCGCAACCGCCTGCGTCTGCCTGCGACCGTCACCTTCGACGGCGGCCACGTGGTGACCGGGCAGTCCCGGGAGATCAGCATGAACGGGCTGTTCGTGGAGTGCGATCCGGCGGACACGGAGACCGGTTCCCCATGCCGGGTGGCGCTCACCCTGTCCGACGACCGTACCGTGATCGAAATGGAAGCGCGCCTGGTCAACCGTCTGAGCTCCGGGCTCGGCATCGCCTTTACCGGCATCGACACCGAAAGCTTTGCCCACCTCAAGCGGCTGATCCTGTTCAACGCCAGCGATTACCAGCGGGTGAGCGACGAGATGGACCGTCACGCCGGATTCAAAACCCGCCTGAAGGGTTCGGACTGACCGCTTTTTAAGCCGGGGGTATCGCCCGTCGAACAGGGACGTTCGACGGAACTCTTTCCGGATGGGGGAGCGGATTGCGTACAATCTGACACATCATGTGGAAACGAAACCGCCACGGACGGCACAGGTTGGGCCCATCCGCCTCGGCGCTGCTGGCGCTGGTGTGGGCGATCTGTATCCCGGTGGCGCCCTCCCTGGCCGCTGATTCCGCCCTGGAAGGGGAACACGCCCAGGCGGTGGAACTGGCTCGTGCCGGAGCGCACGGGCAGGCGGTGGCGATCCTGATCCGGCTGGCCGATAACCCGGACGCGCCGCCGGTGGTGCGTTACGATCTGGTGACCGTTCTGGCCTGGGCGCGGCGGGACGCCGAAGCCGTGGCCGCCGCCGACTCCCTGAACCTGACCGAGGCCCCCGCCTACATGCTGGAGGAGTTGGGCCGTGCCGCCCGTGTGCAAGGGCGCCTGGAACTGGCGCAAACCGCCTGGCGGCTGGCGTTGCTGAAGGAGCCGGAGCGGCTGTCCCCCCGGGTGGGGCTGGCGCTGGCCGCCGCCGACCGGGGCCAGACGGACGATGCGCGCGGCATGCTGCTGGGGTTGCAGAAAATTCACCCGGATGATGCGGAGGTGGCCCGCGCGCTGGCCTATGTGGAGGAGTTGCGGGGCGATCCGGCGGCGGCGCTGGGGGCCGCGCAACGGGCTCTGCGGGCCGATTCCGGCAGTATGGAGGCGCGCCGCAGGCAGATTCTGCTGGCGGCTCGACTGGGGGCGCCCCAGCGGGCGCTGCAACTGGCGCAGGCGTATCCCGGCGTCCTCACCGAAGCGGAGACGGCCCGCATCCGGGCCGATGTGGCGGCCATTACCCTGCGCTGGGGAACCGGCATCGATCCCGCCGATCCGTCCGATCCCTCCGCGCGCTTTGACGCGGTGGACCGTGCCTTGGAACTGCTGGCGGAAAACCGTGCCGCCGCTCGCCGGGCGGGGGACGGGGAAGCGGAAACCGTGGCCCGGCATGACACGGTGGTGGCGCTGGTGGCCCGCGAACGCTACCGGGACGCGGTGGAGGCGTACCGGGCCCTGCTGGCCGACGGCGACACCCCGCCCCCCTATGTGCTGGTGGCCGCCGCCGACGCCCTGCGCGCCCGCTCCCAGCCGGAAGAGGCCATCCCCCTGTACCGGGAGGCCGCGGCCCTGGAAGGGGACCCCTTCGACACCCGCCTGCGGCTGATCCATACCCTGGGCGAGGCCGGGCGGGATGCCCAGGCGGTGACCGAGGCGGAGCAACTGGCCGCCGAACAGCCGCCCACCCTTCACGACCGGGTCAATCCGCGTTATCTGGATGCGCAACTGACCCTGGCCCTGGCCCACCGCTTTGCGGGCAACCCGGAGCGGGCGCGGCGGATCGTGGAATCCCTGTATGCCATGTCGCCCGGCAACCAGGACCTGCTTTCGGAACTGGCGGCCCTGCAACTGGCCGACGGGCAGGCCCAGCGCGCCTTGCAGGCCTACCGCACGGGGCTGGCCGCCGACCCGGATCACCCCGGTCTGCGCGAGGGGGAAGTGTATGCCCTGCTCGACCTGCTGGCCTATCGGGAAGCGGCGCTCAAGGTGGCGGAACTGGGGCAGCGCTTTCCCGGCACTCCCATGGCGGCGCGGCTGGCGCGCATCACCGCCACCGAGCATCGCCCGCTGTGGACCGTTTCCGTCCAGCGCCGCACCAGCAACGGGGTGGCCCTGGGCAGCAGCGGCACGGCGCTGGAGAGCTTTTTGTATGGTGGCCGCCGGGGCAAGCTGTGGCGGCCGTTCGTGCATGGCCGTTGGGAGCAGGGGCGTTTTTCCGGTGGCACCGAACGGGTGCGTCACGCCGGGATCGGGGCCGAATGGAGCCTGCCGCGCCTGAGCACCCGGCTGGAGTTACATGCGGACCGGAACGGAGGCAGCCGTTCCGGGGTGCTGGCCGAGGCGGAATACCGGCTGGCCGACCCCCTCACCGTGGGGGTGATGCACGACACGGCCACCCTCGACCTGCCGCTGGAGGCCCTGCAAAATGACGTGGACGCCTGGCAGACCCGGGGCAGCGCCGCGTGGCGGCCGGTGGCCCGGCGTACCCTGTCGGCCTCGGTCACCCGCACCGGTTTTTCCGATGGCAACCGGCGCACCGGCTATTACGGCGCATGGGACGAGCAGTGGTTTGCGGGGCGCATGTGGCGGCTTTCCACCCGCGCTGATATGTACCGCTCGGTCAACAGCCTGACCGGCGCCAGCTACTATAATCCCGGATGGGACCGGGCCCGGAGCCTCACCGTGGAGCCACGCCAGCGCATTTACCGCGCCCCGGTGGCCCATGGGGAACGCTTTTTCGATCACGGCATCGCCGCCACCGTGGGGCGCTATGCCCAGGAGAATTTCGACGTGCGTCCCACCTGGAAGCTCCGCTATGACCAGTGGTGGCAACGGCACGACCGGCTCACCATGTCGTGGGGGGCCGCCATCGGCCGGGCCGCCTACGACGGCGCCGGAGAGACCGAGCGGGAAGTGTTCGCCAGCCTGGAGCGCCGCTTCTGATGGGGAGGATGCGCTGGATATGGGTGCTGGCGGTGCTGCTGCCGTGGGGGGGTGTGGCGCTGGCCCGGGACGCGGACGCCCCGCCCGCCGGACGGGTGGTGATTCTCAACTATCACGACGTGGGCCCGGATGTGGCCTCGCCGCCCCGGGACGACATGCACGCGGTGGGCACCGGGGAACTGGCGGCCCAGTTCCAGTGGCTGCACACCAACGGCTGGCATCCGGTGAGCGTGGACGACCTGCTGGCGGCGCGGGCCGGGGAGCGCCCCCTGCCGGAGCGGGCGGTGCTGCTCACCTTTGACGACGGCTATGCCGGATTCCACAGCCAGGTGTTTCCCCTGCTGGAACTGTTCAATTTTCCCGCCGTGCTGGCGCTGGTGGGGGAGTGGCTGGAGGTGCCGGACGGGCAGGAGGTGGACTACGGCGGCACGCCCGTGCCCCGCGAGCGCTTCCTCACCTGGAGCCAGGTGCGCGAGATGCAGGACTCCGGGCGGGTGGAGATCGCCTCCCACGGCTTTGGCCTGCACCGGGGCATTCCGGCCAATGCCCAGGGCAACCTGCTGCCCGCCGCCGTCACCCCCCGCTTCGACCCGGCTGACGGCTATGAAAACGCGGCCGTACAGGTCGCCCGGGTGACCGCCGATCTGGCGCGCAATCAGCAACTGCTTGCCCGGCACACCGGCCGCGCCCCACGGGTGCTGGTGTGGCCGTACGGCGCCTCCGGCGGCGCGGTGCAGGAGGCGGCGCGGGAGATGGGCCTGGTGGTGCAGTTCGGCCTGGAGCACGGGGTGGCCACCCCGGCCGACCGGGGGGCGCTGAAGCGGGTGCTGGTGCAGGGCAACCCCGATCTGGGCGGCTGGGTGAACGACCTGCGCCATGCGGAGGGGGATCGTCCCCAGCGGGTGGTGCAGGTGGATATGGATTACGTGTATGACCCGGACCCGGCCATCCGGGAGGCCAACCTGGGGGCGCTCATCGAGCGGGTGCGGGCGCTGGGGGTGGGCACCGTCTACCTGCAGGCGTTTGCCGACCCGGACGGAGACGGCGCCGCCGACGAAGTGTATTTTCCCAACCGTCACCTGCCGGTGCGCGCCGACCTGTTCGGGCGCGCCGCCTGGCAGTTGAAAACCCGTGCCGGGGTGCGCGTGTATGCCTGGATGCCGGTTCTGGCGTATCACCCGCCAGAGGGCGACGGGCGCACCCGGGTGGCGGCGATTCCGCACGGGGCCGGTCATGGGGAGCCCCGGCCGTATCACCGGCTGTCACCCTTCGACCCGGACAACCGGGCGTGGATCGGGGACCTGTATGAGGATCTGGCGCGGCATGCGGCCTTCGACGGCATCCTGTTCCACGACGATGCGGTGCTGAGCGATTTCGAGGATGCCTCCCCCGCCGCCCTGGCTCACTACCGGGACGCCTGGGGATTGCCCGCCGATGTGGCCCGGATTCGTGCCGACCCGGCGCTGGCGGCTGGCTGGAGCCGTCACAAGAGCGAGTTCCTGGCGGATTTCACCGACGAACTGACCCGCCGCGCCACCCGCTGGCGCATGCCGCTGGCCACCGCCCGCAACCTGTATGCGCGGGTGGTGCTGGAGCCCGGGGCGGAGGCGTGGTTTGCCCAGTCGCTGCCACTGTTTCTGGAGCGCTACGATCACACGGCGCTGATGGCCATGCCGTTCATGGAACAGGCCCGCCACCCGGCCCGCTGGCTGCGGCGTCTGGCCCGCACGGTGGCGGCCCATCCGGGCGGTATGCAACGCACCGTGTTCGAACTGCAGAGCGTCAATTGGGAAAACCGGGAGCCGGTGCCCGCCGGGACCCTGGTGGCGCAAATGATCCTGCTCTCCTCCCAGGGGGCGCGCAATCTGGGCTATTACCCGGACGACTTCCCCCGTGGGTTGCCTTCGGCACAGCCGTTGCGCGCGGTGCTTTCCACCCGGCAGCCGATGGTGGCGCCATGATCTGGGTGGACTGGCTGATGGAATTTGCCGCGCTGATGAAGGCCTACGCCTTCTATTACCCCCTGATGATGGCCTGGCTGTGGATGAGCGGGGCGGTGATCTACTACCGCCGGCACGAGCGGGGGCTGGTCCGCGACCCGGACAACCCGCCAACCCTGGCGGACCCGCCGCCGGTTTCGATCATCATTCCGTGCTACAACGAGGGCGACACCTGCCGCGAAAGCATCGAGGCCGCCGTGCGCCAGCGCTATCCGCACTTCGAGGTGATTGCGATAAACGACGGCAGCAGCGACGACACCGGGCGGGTGCTGGATGAACTGGCCACGCTGCATCCGGTCCTGCGGGTGGTGCACCTGGAGCAGAACCAGGGCAAGTCCATGGCCCTGCGCATGGCCGCCATGCTGTCGCCCCACGACTATCTGGTGTGCATCGACGCGGACGGCATCCTCGATCCGCACGCCACCACCTGGCTGATGCGGCATCTGGCGGGCAGCCCGCGGGTGGGGGCGGTCAGCGGCAACCCCCGGGTGCGCAACCGCTCCACCCTGCTGGGGCGCATCCAGGTGGGGGAATTTTCCGCCATTGTGGGCATGCTCAAGCGCACCCAGCGCATCTGGGGGCGGCTGTTTACCGTGTCCGGCGCGGTCAGCGCCTACCGCAAGAGCGCCTTGCAGCGGGTTGGCTACTGGAGCCTGGATATGGTCACCGAGGACATCGACATGTCCTGGAAGCTGCAACTGGACAAATGGGACGTGCGGTTTGAGCCAAACGCCCTGTGCTGGCTGCTCACCCCGGAGACCCTGCGCGGCCTGTGGACCCAGCGGCTGCGGTGGGCCCAGGGAGGCGCCGAGGTGCTGATGCGCCACTACGCCCTGGCCAAGTACTGGAAGAGCCGCCGCATGTGGCCCGTGTATATGGAATATTTCGCCAGCGTGCTGTGGAGCTATGTGATGGCCACCATCGCCCTGCTGTGGGTGCTGGGCAAGTTCATCATGATTCCGGATCCCCTGTATGTGGACTCCCTGCTGTTCAGCTGGTGCGCCACGCTGCTGGGGATCACCTGCCTGACCCAGTTCGCCGTGAGTCTGGCCATCGATAGCCGTTACGAAAAGGGCATCGGCCGGTTTTATTACTGGCTGGTGTGGTATCCGGTGGTGTACTGGATCCTGAACGTGGCCAGCACCCTGGTGGGGTATCCGCGCGCCTACCGGCGCATGCACCGGGGCAAGGGCGGCCGCGCCCGCTGGAAGAGCCCGGACCGGGGATTGAGGCCATCATGATCGACGACCATCTGATAATCGACGACCCCTCCCTGCAGCGCCCCCGGGAGCGACGCTGGTCTCAGGCATTCACCCTGCTGTTCTGGCTGCTGTGGTTCGCCCTGTGGATTCCGGTGGTGAATCTGGGCGCCTGGCTGCTGGGGCACGAGTTTCTGTACCTGCCCCAGGAACTGTTTTTCGGGCGCCTCCAGTTTTTGCAGATGGTCACCTGGCATGCGGCGGTAATCGGCTTGATTCCGGTCACCCTGATCGGCTGGGGAGCCTACAACCAGATGAAATTCGGCCACCATGAGCGGCGGGTGCATCCGTCCACGGTGGATGTGGAGCAGGTGGCATCAGCCTTCCAGGTGGATCCCCGCGCCCTGATCCAGTGGCAGCACCAGCGCCGGGTGGTGATCCGCTTTGACGGTGACCGCATCGCGGGGGTGGAGACCGGTCCACCCCGCAGCGGACAATAAGGCTGAAGGGGCGGACATTAAATGCCGATAAGGCAGGCATGACCGAACGGCCCGTCAGACCGCATGCGCCCGAAGGGGCCCGCGAACACCGCGTGGACATGCGCCTTGCCATCCGTGTGGTGGCCAGCCGCGATTCCGGCGGCAAGGACATTCTGGGCTGGGTGCGCAACCTGAGCACCAGCGGCATGTTCATCCGCACCGCCGACCGCTTTCCGGCGGAGACCCGGTGCAGCTTTGAACTGGTGTCCCAGGAGGCGGATCATCCGTGTGCCTTTTCCGTGCGCGGCTGGGTGGTGTACCACGCCCGGGACGGCATGGGCATCCAGTTCGAACCCCCCGCCGGCGATACCCGCGCCGCCATCCTCAGCCTGATGGACGGACACGCCGCCGGCACCCGCGTCGCCTGACGCACCCTGACCCGTTCCAGGCGCCTGTCGCGCGGTTTTAACCCGCACAAACGCCCTTCTTTCTCCTGTTATCTCGACGGCGGAATGCGTCCAGGCGTGTTGCGCGGTATTCTCCGCGCCCGCGTTCCCGCAGGGGTGGGTCGGATCGGATTGGGTGGAACGGGGGCTACCGCGTTTCGGGTTCAGCGCCGGGAATCTCACCGGAAACCAGCCGCCCGATCACGTCCAGGTGTTCGTCGGTGATCCCGGTAAAGCGGATGCCCATGCCGGTGGGTCCATGGTGGCGCACCTCGCCGGTGGCGGAAAGCTGGTGCAGGGTGTCGCCCTCGCGGATGGGAATGGTCACGATGCACTCGGATCCGGTGGGGAAGTAGTCGTCGGTTTCCACGAACACCCCCCCCTTGCCGATGTTACGGGCCCAGCCGCTCAAGGTCAGGCCGGAGGCCCCCGCCATGCGCACCCGCACCCGGATGCCGACGCGCACGTGGGCGCGCCGCTCGCGGCGTGGTTGGGCAAACTCCCCGGTTGTCGTCGTTTTTTCCTGCATCGGGTTCAACTCCCATCCGGTGCGCCCCGAGGCCCCTGCGCGGGTGGCGGGCGGGGCGCTATCTCCTTCTTTTCGGCAGGGGGGCGGGTCTGGTTAACAGTATTCGAACAGTTTTAAGCCCTTTGCTATCCGGTTGCGCGGGGACCGGGCGGAAGGGTGGTGCGAATCAGTCCCTCCACCACCCCGTCCACCAGCACGCCGCCGCGGCGCAGGTCGGCGCGCAGGGGGTGGGGTTCACCGCGCCCCAACAGGAGCACCCAGTGGCCGTGCTGCTCGAAGTGGCGCACCACCCGGCGGCCGTCCACCCGGGCGGTTACCAGATCCCCCTCGCCGGGGGGACGGGGGGAGATGACCAGCAGGTCGCCCGGGTGCAGGGCATCCCCGCCGGGGGCCACATCGCGGGGGTCCGGCGCCGCCACCCGCAGCAGGTGGCTGGCGGTGGGGGTGAACAGGGCCCCCAGGCCTGTGTGGGGGGGCAGGGCCGGCATGGGCTGTTCCCATTCGACCACCGGCGGGGCGGAGGCGTGGCCTGCGTCTGAAACTGGAGCGGCCGCAGTGGTGTGGCCGGTCAGGCGGATACCACGCGCCGCCCCGGGCAGCAGGCGGATTGCCCCCTTGGCCGCCAGTGCCTTGAGGTGGGATTCGGCGGCGTTGGCCGATGCCAGCCCCAGGGCATCGGCAATTTCCCGGCGGGTGGGTGGCAGCCCGCGGGATCGCACGCGGGCGCGGATCAGCGCGAGGACTTCGGACTGGCGCGGGGTGAGCTTCACGGGGTGATATTACCTGTATAAAAAACCACTGGTTGTTTATACAGTCTTTTGGTAGCGGGTGACAAGCGGGGAGGGGGGAGTCCATTGCAACCGGAAGCCGGTTCGGCTTTAATCATGAGGATTCCCCGCCGGATATCTCGGGGGGCAGATGAAAGGCCAACCAACATGGCGCGCGGTATTGCAGGTTCGGGAGTGTTACTGGCTTTTTTGCTGCTGGTGGCGGCCCCGTGGGGGGGCATCGCGCTGGCGGCGGAGGATGGCTGCGCCGGGTGCCACGACGGGCTGAAGTCCGGGGCGATGGCCGGGCGGCATGCGGACTACCGGGGGTCGGTGCACGAGCGCGCCGGGGTGGGGTGCGATTCCTGCCACGGTGGCAACCCGCGCGCCGCGGACAAGGTGGACGCCCACAAAGGGGTGATGCCGGCAGCGGACAAAACCAGCCGGATCCATTTTCAGAACGTGCCGGAAACCTGCGGCGCCTGCCACAAGGGGCAGCGGCGCGGATTCGTCACCAGCCGCCACTACCGGGAACTGGAATCCACCGGGCAGGGCCCCAACTGCGTCACCTGCCATGGCTCCATGGCCACGCGGGTGATGGGGGTGGATACCATCGAGCAGTTCTGCATCGTGTGCCACAACCCGAAGCGCGGCATTGCGCCGGAAAAACCGTGGGAGGCCGCCACCGCGCTGACCCTGATGGATCAGGCCGATACCCTGACCCGGTGGGCCGGAGAATTTGCCGAACTGGCGGGGAAAAAGCCCCCCCCGGCGCTGGACACGGCCCGCCGGGAACTGGCGGCGGCCCGCACCGTGTGGCACACGTTTGACCTGGAGCAGGTGCGGGCACATGCGCGCAAGGCCTCGGCAGCCGCCGTGGAGGCGCGCGAGGCCCTGCGCTGAGCGCCTGAGAACCGCTGATGTGGCGCACCGGCCGGAGGGACGTTGATCCCTCCGGGCCGGTGCGGTTAACCCGGTCCCTGTCGGGTGGGGTGGATGCCCAGCCCCGTGCGGGCCGCCATGTATGCCCAGATCAGGAAGGCGCTGCCCAGCAGCCCCACTCCCATCATGATCACCAGCATGAAGATCAGCGGGTGATTGATGAACATGGAGACGCCCAACAGCATGGTGCCGAACACGTTCATCACCAGCGCGATCTTGGCGATGCGTGACATTTCGTGGGTTTCGGTCATGGTCTACCAGTCCTCCTCTGCGGCTGCGGCGATCTCCGAGGCGATCAGGTGGGCCTCCGAATGGCAGCCGGAATCCAGACAGCGCTTGGTGCCGGCCAGGATTTCATCCTTCAGGCCCGGGCGCATGTTGTGCACCGGCTGGTTGTTCCACCGTTTCGACTTGCCGTGACAGCGCAGGCAGTCCCGGTTTTCGTAGGGGTCGTAGATGTGCAGGTTGATGGGGTCCGGCGGGCCCTTGAAGTAGTACACCCAGATGTGGCGGATCCCGCTGATCTTGCCCTTCACCGGGCCGAACCAAGTGTAGCTGGTGTGGCAGAAGTAGCAGGCGGTCTCCTGGGGCACGAAATTGTTCTGATAGTGCAGGGGCGCCAGGGCGACGGTCTCATCCGGCACCTTCAGGCTGGCCACGTGCTCGCTCATCACGTGGCAGGTGGCGCAGAATTCCACCTGTTTGATGCGGTTGAAATTATGTGAAAACGCGGCGCTTCCCCACAGCAGGGGGAACATTCCAAGCACCACGAAACCGAGCAACCTGCGGCCGGTGCGACCCATTGGCACCCACCCGTAGAACATCCCGGCAATCAATGCCACGTTGGCCACCGCAAGGGCGGCCAGTAACCAGGCCATTGCGTGTCTCCTTGCCCGGGAGGGCTACTTGAGGCTCATCAGCCAGTCGATCAGTTCCACGTACTCTTCCTTGGTGCCGGCGAACTTGATCATGTGCATGGTGCCGTCCGGCTTGGCGCTCTTTTTGCGCAGGAAGCCACTCAGGAACTCCGCATCCTGGCGGGAGCCGACTGCGGCCAGATCCGGAGCATCCGGGTTGCCGCCTTCGATGCCCTGGGTGCTGATGGAGTGGCAGTTGTTGCACCCCTTGTCGAGGAAGATGTCCTTGCCCCCGGCCCATGCGGCCGCCGGGGCGGTGAGGGTCAGCGCCAGGGCGGTTGCGATCCATATCCGTTGGTTCATTCTATCTGCCTCCATGCAGTGATAATTCATCATTCAACCCTGTTTGGCCGTGGGCCTCTCATCGGCCATACGGCGACGAACCGTGAGGCCGTTTCGTGCGTCGGATCACGGGGAGTCCCCCGGTGAGAACGGTTGGATTTGTCATGAAACCCTCCCCGATGCGCACGGTCTGTGATTCGACCGGTTCCTGTGTGGGGAGGTCCTCCTTCCCCACACAGGGAACGTAGCAGACCGGGCCGTTGGCGTCACGCGTGGATCGGGAAAAAACAGGGGATTGGGGCAAAAATTCGGGGGGAATGAGGGCCGGGAACGGAACCGCACCTGGTTGGTTCCGTTCCCGGCCCTGGCACCGGTGGCCGGCCGATGGTCGCGTGCGACACGCGGGCAAGTCCCTCAGTGGTGTTGCCTGGCCGCAACCGCCGGAACCGGACCGGACGTTCCCCCCGCATAGCGGGTTCCGCCCGGTCTCCCCCATCCCGACGTGATCTCGGCCAGTCACCGGTTGCCTCGGGGTCGGAGTCTGACTCCGGCCCCGCCCCCATCGGTGCGCGGGAGCCTTTTGGGCTCCCGCGCACCGAATGGTGTGGTGACGATTGCAGTTGGACAGACGCTTCAGGTGACAGTCCCCGGCGACGGGGGTCGGGTCCGGCTTGGGTACCGGCACGCCGCCTGAGACCATCACATCCTGAAAATCCGTCCGGGTCGGTAAACCCCCATCGGACGGTTCCGGACAGAACCGGAACCACGCACCTATTGATCAACCGCACCGGGATTACAAGATTGCGATTTCGGTGCCAGACCGGGTTACCCGTTCAATTTTGTACCAAACCCGCACCGATATAGGAGGAAATACACACTTGACCGGACAGGTGGTGCACCGGCGGTCGCCCGCTTTCCGGCATCCGGGCGCCAGAGCCTCGGCGGGATGCCGGAAACGAACTGACTTATCCACAACGCGAACAGGCCCCGCCGGGGTGCCGGCGGGGCCTGTGGTTGGGTAACCGACGCAGGGTGCGTCCGCCCGGGCTTACTGCTCGGCGCGCACGTCGAACAGGTGGCTGCGCACCTCGTCGATGCGCTCCTGGATCACATCACCGGCCACGGTCTGGCCGGAGGACAGATCAAGCAGGGTCTGCTGCACCGCATCCAGATCGTTCTGGGTGTGGTAACCGCCCTTGCCGGTGGCCACGTCGAGGGCGTGCCCGGCCTTTTGCAGGGCCGCGCCCAGATCGGCGGTGCGCCCGTCGCGCGCGGCGTCCGATGCGGTGGACAGGTGCGCCAGCGCCTCCACGATGGTGCCGTCAATGGACAGGGCATACAACTCCAGCATGCTCTCGTCCATCAGCGTGCCCCACCGGGCCGGGTCGTTGGTGGCCAGCATGGTGGCGATATTGGCGCGCACGTGCTGGATGCCCGGCGCCACCGCATCGTCGGCGGCCACCAGTTTTTCGGCGTCGGCCAACTGGGTGTCCACCGTTTTCAGGGCCTGCCGGATTGCGTTCAGGGCCATCTGGGGGTCGCCCTCGACCATGCTGCGGTCCACCTGGCGGGCGGTCGCATAGGCTGCGTTCAGGCCGTCACTGACGCGCTTGGCGTCGAATTCGGAATAGGCCGCCGCGGTCATCGACTGGGTGCCCACCAGGGCCGCCGCCAGCGCTACTGCCACAATGAATGAGCTGGAACGTTTCATCTGAATCTCTCTCCGTACAATCTGGGTCTCGAAGCCATTCCTGTTGCCTCGGTTAGTTCCCAGAATAGAAGGCCAAGCTGAACCTATCCTGAATACGGGGCGGTTATTTTTCAGGTTTTTAAGTGGCCGCTTGCGGGCGGGATTCAGGCGCTGGCGGTGGACGGGAGCGCAGCGGTCACGGGGGCGAGCCCGGCGGCCAGTGGCGGCATGGGGCAGCCCATGGCGTCGGCGATCACCCGCAGCAGTTCCCCCTCGGCGGTGGACACGGTGCCGTCCGCGTGAATGGTGGCGGCAAAGGCGTGCAGCAGACGGCGCTTGAACAGAGGCCGCACGCTGGCCAACTGGTCCAGGGAGCGGTCCAGTTCTCCGAAGGTGAGTTCCTTTTGCGGGATCAGCCGCAGCGAGGATTCGGACAGAAAATCACGCCCGGCGGCAAAGTGGGCCTCGGCGTTACGCCCTTTGGCGCCATCGGCCCAGGCCAGCATGGACAGCACCACCGACACCTGGCGGCTCATCTTGCGGGTGCTCACCGTGCGGCTGCCGGAGGGATGTTCGACGCGCTCGAAGCGGGGCGCCAGATGGTGCAGCACGGTCTTCATCAGCACCCACTCGAACAGGAACACCTGATGGTCCATGGTGATCAGCGCCCGCAGGTTGCCGCGGAACATTTTGTACTGGCGGGGGGACAGGCGGTGCAGGGCGGGCATGGCCAGATCCACCAGCGGCAGCCGGAATTCCGGCCCCAGGGCGGAAACCGCCGGATACATCTTTTCGGTCAGTGGCCCGATGCCGGTGTCGCCATGCTGGGCCAGGTGGTGCAACTGCAACTGCCACTCTTTTTCCTGGGGACTCAACAGCAGCGCGTAGATTACCGCGCGGGCGCCAAACGGGTCGTGCAGGGCCTCGCGCACCGCATCCGGCAGTTCCGCCAGCATCTTTCGGGCGCGGACCAGATGGGCGGCGCCCGGATTGCCCGCCTGATCGATCATCCGCGCCGCCTCCATGGCGGTGGCCACCGCCACTGCCGGGCCGGTAAACGGGTGCTGTTCGTGCTGATCCAGATGCGGTGTCGGCGTGGCCGGTGCGGCCACCGCATGGATGCTGGGAAAAGTGCCGTCCCAGCGGGGTTCGATGCGGCGGATGCGGTCGGCGAGCGGCGGGTGGGTGGCGCTCAGTCCCCCCATGAAGCGCCCCACCCCGGAGGCGAACAGGGCGTGGCTGATTTGGGATGCGCCCGCGTGCAGCATGTGCGAGCCGACCGTGCTGGCGCCGATCTTCTTGAGCGCGCCGGCAATGCCGTGGGGGTTGCGGGTGAACTGCACCGCCGCCGCGTCGGCCAGATATTCGCGCTGGCGGCTCACCGCCGCCTTGATCAGCCCGCCGAACACGGTGCCGCCATAGCCGATCACCATCATCGCCACCCCCAGCGCCCCCAGCGGCAGGGAGCCCTTGTTGCGCCGGCCGCCCATGCCCATGCGGATGATGTAATAGCCGATCATGCCGATCACGGTCAGGCCGTGCAGGATGCCGATCAGGCGGATGTTGATGCGCATGTCGCCGTTGACGATGTGGGAAAACTCGTGGGCGATGACCCCCTGCAACTCGTCCCGGGACAGGCTGTCCAGGGTGCCGCGGGTGACGGCGATGGCCGCGTTGTCCGGCGTGGTGCCGGCGGCAAATGCGTTGATGCCGCGTTCGGGCAGAATGAATACCGGCGGCACCGGCACGCCGGAGGCGATGGCGATCTCCTCCACAACATTGAGCAATTGCCGTTGCAGCGGGGTGGCCTTTTCCGGCAACACCTGCACCCCGCCCACCGACTCGGCCACCACCCGGCCGCCCCCGGACAGGGCGGCGATTTTGTATACGCTGCCCAGCAACACCACGGTCAGCACGCCGATGGTCACGTCCACGAACAGCCACCGGTCCATGGTGGCCAACGCTTCCGTGGCGGGCACCCCCGCCTGATTGCCGCTGACGGCCACAAACGCCACCACCGCCAGATTGGCCAGTGCCACCAGGCTCAGCACCGCCAGGATGAACAGGGTGACCAGCAGGCCGGTACGGGTGCGGGCGGCCTCCTGGGCGTCGAAGAAATTCACGGTAACGGCCGTGCGGCGTTAGAAAGCCACCTTGGGCGCTTCCTGGATTCTGGCGCTGTCCTCGAACTCGAGCAGGGCCGCATCGTGGGTGTGTCCGGTGAAGGCGGCCACCAGGTTGTTGG
>Ga0224496_10000747_pt1 | contig 22092 bp, 19 predicted proteins | sample SF_Jul11_sed_USG_2_FD_168127 | JGI IMG/M metagenome (GOLD analysis project Ga0224496, IMG submission 168127) | Sediment microbial communities from San Francisco Bay, California, United States - SF_Jul11_sed_USGS_8_1 | ecosystem: Environmental > Aquatic > Marine > Sediment | place: USA...
CGCGTCTCGCCGCAGACGGATCCAGGCGGAGGCGACGAGGGCCAGCGCCGCCAGCGCGTGCAGCGCGTGCAGCCCGATGATCAGGTAGAAGAAGCTGCCGAGCGAGCTCGACGTGAGCGTCAGGCCCTGGCCGATCAGGCGCACCCATTCCGCGCCCTGGAACACCACGAAGAAAACGCCCAGCACCAGGGCCAGCAGCAGCGGACGCAGCGCCGCCGCCCGCTGCGACCGGAAGCGCCGCTGCGCTGCGAAGAGCAGGATGCCGCTCGCGAGAAGCGCCGCCGTGTTGAACGCGGTCTCTTCGAGCGGAAGTCGCGGCTGATCGCTCGGCGGCCAGATTGGCGCCGACGCGCGTACGATCGTGAAGGCGCTCACCAGGCCCGCGAAGAGCATCGCCTCGCTGATCACGAAGATCAGCATTCCGAGCGCGCCGTTCGCCACGATCGGTGGCCTTCGAGCGGCGGAAACCGCCTGCATGGGAGCGGCGCCGGTGAGCACGGGTGCTTGAACCTCCGCTCGATCAGTGGCCGTGGACATCCTCGCCGTGGCCGGCCGCGTTCGCCTTGGCTGCCAGCCACGCCGGCTTCTGCCAGTTGCTGCCCTCGGCCTTCATCACGTCCGGCGCCGAGCCGGCGAAGAAGAGCAGCATGAAGACGAGACAGGTGACCGCGAGGTACGTGACGTAACGCGGCGCCAGATTCACGTGCATGAAATTCTTGGCCACCATGTAGGCCTTCACCACGGCGATGCCGAAGGCGGTGAGGAGCGTGACGACCTTGATGCCGAACATCGGACCGATCACGCTGACGCACAGCAGGGCGACCAGGATGGCCCAGATCTTCACATAGTTCGTGTGGTGTTCGTGTGCTTCGGACATGGCGACCTACTTTGCGATGTAGAGGAGGGGAAAGAGGAAGATCCAGACGATGTCGACGAAGTGCCAGTAGATTCCGATCAGTTCGACGCGATGGAGGGCCACGTTCTTGCGCGCCTCCGCCGCCACGATGAGCAGGATGACCACGCCCCCGAGCACGTGCAGGGCGTGCAGGCCGGCCGCGGTGTAGTAGAACGACCAGAACGTGCTCGAGGTGATCGTGAATCCGGCGTGAATCTCGTGGGTCCACTCGAAGGCCTTGACGATCAGGAAGGTCAGGCCGCCCAGCGCCGTGTAGAGCAGGTAGCGCGCGGCCTTCGCGCCGTTTCCGTGCTCGGCGGCCTGATGGCCGAGCACCGCGCAGAGGCTCGAGGTGAGCAGCACCAGCGTGTTGAAGGCGCCGATCCAGGTGTTCGTGTGCGCGGCCTGCACGGACCAGGCGTCGTGCGCGAGTCGGTGCATGATGTACGAGCCGAGCAGACCGCCGAAGATCACGATCTCGGAGGCGACCACCCACCAGACGGCCAGACGGCCGGTGGGCATGCCCGCAGCGCTGCGTGTGGTCGCAATCGGTGTGGCTGACATGGGTCTCCTCGCGGCCTTCTCTCAGGCCGGCTCGTTCTGCGGCCAGTAATCCTCGGTGCGCCCGGGCACGCTGTATTCGTACGGTCCGCGATACACCGTGGGCAGCTCCGTCCAGTTGCCGTGCGGCGGCGGCGACTCGGCCGACCACTCGAGGGTATTGGACTTCCACGGATTCTTGCCCGCCACCGCGCCGCGGAAGAGGCTGTGGAAGAAGTTGTAGATGAAGATCACCTGGGCGCCGAGCATCACCAGCAGCGAGACGGTGGCCACCACGCGCAGGTTCTGCATCCACGGCATGGCCAGCTCCGGAAAGTTCGTGAAGTCGTAGATCCGGCGGTGCTGACCCGCGGCACCGAGCATGAAGAGCGGGATGAAGATGCAGTTGAAGGCGATGATCGTGATCCAGAAGTGGAGCTTGCCGAGTGTGTCGTTCATCATTCGGCCGAACATCTTGGGGAACCAGAAGGTGACACCCGCAAAGGTTCCGATGATGGCGATCGGGTAGAAGGTGTAGTGGAAGTGGGCCAGCACGAAATACGTGTCGTGCAGGTAGATGTCCGATCCGCTCGCTCCCAGGAAGATGCCCGTCACGCCGCCGATGAGGAATTCCCCGATGAAGGCGAGCGCCCACAGCATCGGCGTCGCCAGCGTGATCGATCCGCCGTAGAGCGTGGCGATGTACACGAAGCACATCTCCGCGATGGGGACCGAGATGAGCAGGGTGGTCACGGTGAAGACGTTGGCCATGCGCGGGTCGATGCCCGCGATGAACTGGTGATGCGCCCACACCGTGAAGCTCAAGACGCCCGTCGCAAACGCCGTGTACAGCACCGTCCGATAGGCGAAGAGCTTCTTGCGGGCGAACACCGTGATGACGTCCGCCACGATACCCACGGCGGGCAGCAGCACTACGTAGACCTCGGGATGCCCGAAGAACCAGAACAGGTGCTGCCAGAGGATCGGGTCGCCGCCGCGATCGGGATCGTAGAAGGCCGTGCCGATGTTCTGGTCCATGAAGAGCATCACGGCGCCGGCGATCAGCGGACCCACCGAGACCATGAAGAGGATGCTCGCGATCACGATCATCCATACCACCATCGGGATGTCGTACATCTTCATGCCCGGCGCGCGCGAGTTCATCGTCGTGGTGACGAAGTTGATGCCACCCATCAGGAAGGCGACGAATTCGAGCGCAACCGCGGACAGCCAGAGCGTCGAGCCGAGCGGCGTGAGGTTGTACTGGCTCTTGGCCGACAGCGGCGGGTAGGAGGTCCAAGCGCCTCCGAATCCGCCGCCCTCCACGAAGAAGGAGGTCAGCAGCACGATCACGCTCAACAGGAAGATCTGGTAGGAGAGGCGATTCAGCCGCGGGAAGACCATGTCGTCGCAGCCGATCATCAGCGGGATCAGATAGTTGCCGAAGGCCGCGATCAGCACCGGCATCGCCACCCAGAAGATCATGATCGAGCCGTGGTTGGTCACCAGCGCGTTGTAGTCGGCCGGGGTGACCAGGCCGTAGCCCGGCACGTCGATGCCGGGGAAGGCGAGCTGCATGCGGAACGCGTACGACATGAAGCCGCCGATCAGCGCCATCGCCATGCCCGTGAACAGGTATTGCATGGCGATGATCTTGTGATCGGTGGAGATGACGTACTTGCGCAAGAAGCTCGTCTCCCCGCGGTGATGCGCGCCGTGGGCAGTCCCGGCTGCGACCGTTGCGGACTCGGCCATGGTGTCTTCCTCAGGTCCCGGCGGGGCTGTTGATGGCTGCGATGGCGGTGGACGACTGGCTCCTCATCCAGGCGGCGTGCTCCGTCGCGCTCTCGATGTGGATGCGTGCGCCCATCAGTCCGTGCCCGATGCCGCAGATCTCCGCGCACTGGATGTCGTAGCTGCCCGTCACGGTGGGCTCGAACCAGCCGGTGATCACGCGGCCGGGAATGGCGTCCTGCTTGAGCCGGAAGACGGGCACCGAGAAGTCGTGGAGCACGTCGAGGGACTCGAGCTTGTAGTGGTACAGCGTGTCGACCTCGACGTGCAGCTCATTGACGGTGGAGATGTCGTCGTCCGTGTCGAGCTTCCCGTCGGGGCCCGGGTGCACGAAGGTCCACGCCCACTGCTGTGCGATCAGGCGCACCGTTCGCTCGGCGGGCGGCAGATCCTGCTTCACGTCGTACCAGGCCTTGATGGCGAACACGATGATGAAGACGTCGCAGACCAGCACGAGCAGGTGGGGAATCGTAATCCAACGCTTCTGGTGCTTCTCCTCGCCGGTGATGTACTCGGCGCGCACACCTTCCTTCTTTCGGAAACGCAGGATCAGCCCGATGAAGACGGCCTCGGAGAGCACGAACCAGAAGCCGACCAGAACGAAGATCAGCGTGAAGACGAAATCGATCTGTCGGGCGTAGCTCGAAGCGGCGACGACGTAGTGCTCAATCATTGCGGTTCACCTTCAAAGAATGATGAAGAGGAAGACCACGGCGATGAAGGCGCCAACGCCCGCCATGCTGACCAGGAAGGCGCGACGCGCGAGCTCGTCCGAGCTGTAGGCTTTTCCCATGGTCTGGATCGTGACCTCTCGGTGGATCGATTCTCGGGTCAATTCCCGAGCGTCGTGATGTGTGCAATCACGTCGCGCATGGCCTGCTCGTCGGGCAGCGTCCCCGCCATGGCGCGCATGATGGCGCCCATCGGGTCGGCGGGGTCCGCGCCGCGGATGCCGTCCTTGAACTTCTGGAGCGAGGAGAGCAGGTACCAATCGCTGGCGTGCTTGAGCGCGGGAGCGTTCATGGCCTGGTTGCCCGAGGCGTCGATGCCGTGACACGCGACGCAGGGCGTGAAGAGCTGCTTGCCGCGGGCCGAATCACCGCCGGTGAGCTGCGGCGCGGGTCGAGTCGGCGCAAGGCTCGCCACGTAGCCCGCGACCGCCGCGAGGTCGGCGTCGTCCTGGAGCCAGAGCGCCATCGGGTGCATGCGCAGGCCGCCCATGTCCTGGGGGTGCTTGCCCCGAATGCCGCTGCGGAATTTCTTGAGCTGGGCCTCCACGTACCACTGATCGAGGCCTGCGATCGCCGGTGCCAGGGCGTCGCGGTTGCCGATGCCCGCGGCCCCGTGGCACTGGGTGCACAGCGCGAAGAGCGCCTGGCCCCGTTCGTGGCTCTCGGCCTGCGCCGCCCCGAGCGGTGCGCCCGCGCAGAACAGCGTCCACAGTGCCAGCGCAACGAGTCTTCTGCTCAATGCAAACCCCTGAGAGCGCGTTCGTTTCCGTGATGGGGGGCGCGTGCTCGGCGAGGCTCCTGCGCCGCGGCCCGCGCCGATCGCCGGCTGGATGTGCTGGTGCGTGACTCGGACCGCCCCCGCCCGAAATCTGCCCCGGATTCCGCCCGTCTCCTCGACTGCCGGCGCACCTCGTCGCGCGCCGACCGCTTCCGACCGCGCGCACCACCACTGGGGCATCGAGAATGGGCGCGCATCGGGGCGATTCCGGGAGCCGGCGAGTTAGCCAATTCTTGACCGATCCGTCAAGACCGTCGGGGCATTGCGCCCGTCTCGGTGAGACATCGCCTGGCCCTGCTGGGGCGTCGTGACCCAGCCGGGTGCGCTTCCCTGGGGATGCTCAGGCTCCGGTCGGGTTCAGGTGGTAGAGCAGCACGTAGATCACCACGCCCGTCACGGAGACGTAGATCCAGATCGGCCACGCCACGCGGGCCAGCCGCCGGTGGCGAGCGCGCTGACCGCGCAGCGCCAACACGATCAGCGCGATCGCCAGGACCGGCACCGCCATGGCGAGCGTCACGTGCGTGAACAGCAGCAGCAGATAGGCGAGCTTCGCCGCCCCCTGGGCGTTGAAGGGGGTGTTCTCGAAGCTCCGAGAAGCCTTGTGGATCACGTAGAGCACCAGAAACAGACTCGAGGTCGCGAAGGCGGCGAGCATCACCCGCCGGTGTGCGTCGAGCTGCCCGCGCCGCGCGAGCGCGCGCCCCGCGCACAAGAGCAGCGTCGCCAGGCCGTTGAGCGAGGCGTTCAGGCTCGGAAGATTCGCGAGATCCAAAGCGCGCCCTCCGCGCCGTCTAGGTCGGGAGTCCGATTCCGCTGGCGCGCACCGCTTCGATCAGCGCCGCAGCCGAGAGGCCCGGCTCGCCCGCGGCTCGAGCGAATTCGTCGGCCAGCGCATTCTGTACGCCGCGCGCGTCCGCTTCCGTGAGGCCCAGCATCTCGACCTCCGCGAACAGGCGTGCCAGCGCGTCCAGCTGCTCGCGCGCCTGAGCGTGGGCTGGCGAGCGCCGCAGGAAGGCGTAGAAGCCCGCGCCGTCCACCCCGCTTCCGGCGGCCGTCGCGCGGTACGCCCCCAGGGCGAGCATCAGCGACGCGCGCAGTCTCGCCCTCCCGTCGGGACTCGCGATCAGGTTCCGGTAGTCGGCGGCGATCTGCACCGCGCGCTCGGTGGCGAGCGCCGTGCCGCGCAGCGTCGGATCCGACAGCGGCTGTGCGACTTCGGTCGCTGGGCACGCGGCCGCGCGGGGCTCCGCTGCGCAGTGCAGGTAGGTGATCACCTGCTCTCCGCTCACCTGCGCGCGCGCCGCCGGCGCCGCGCGATCGCTGCGTCCCGGCGATCCCGGCGTCACCCGGAGCACGTCGCGCGGCAGCTCGCGGCTCGGATTTCCGACCAGCGGCGGGCCGGTTCCCGTGAGATCGAGCAGCGTGCCGTCGCTGCCGGCGAAGCTCGCCGCGCTGACCGCGTCGAGCGCGCTGCTGAAGCGGATCACCTCGAAGTCGCCGAGGCTCCCCGGTGCGCTGATGCCGCCGCTGCCGAGCACGAAGGTGGTTCGATTGCCTGCGCCATCCCACTCCGGGAAGGAGGAGAAGGCGATGTCGTTGGCGACCAGATCGCCGCCGGCGTCGCGCAGCGTGGTGTCGTCGCGCTGGAGCACATCGCTTGGCTCGCGTCCCTTCAAGACGATGAGAGGCGCGTCCACGCGAATTTGCGACGCCGCCAGATCGCCGAAGCGCGCGGCTTGATCCGCGTGGATCGAGAGCGACCCGACCGCGGCGAGCTTTTCGAGTCGCCCCGTCTCGAAGCTGCCGGTGGTGTCGAAGGCGAGCGATCCCTGCGCGTCGCTGATCGTGGCGATCTCCGGCGCACCGCTCGTGATCGTGTCGTCGGCGGGCACGTTGAGCCGGATGCCGCCGCTTCCCGTGCTCACCCGTTCGGCGCCGCTGAAGTCGATGCGGTCGGCGTCGACCTCGAGGCCGGCGAGCCGCTCGCGCGCGCCCACGTCGCCGCCGAACTGGACGCGCGAGAGCGAGGGGTCGAGGCCTACGGCAGCGTCGAGGCCCGCGGCAGCGATGTCGAGCGCGTGGCCGCCGTCGAGCGGACCCGCGAAGCGCGCCGTGCCCGCGAAGGCGCTCCGATCGACGGACGTGGTCACGTTCTCGATTCCGGCGGGCGCCGCGCCGAGCACGACCGTCGTGTCCGCCGTGAGCCGAACGCCGTTGGTCTCGATGCTGCCGAGCGCACGCGTCGTTCCGAGCTGTGCGGGGAGCTGCGTCTCGCCGCCCGTCTCGATCAGGAGCGCGCCAGGCACGAGCACGTCCACCGGGCCCGACGCGGTCGGAAGCGAGACGCTCGCGTCGGGCGACGTGTCGATGCGGTCCGTGAAGACGACGTCGCCGCCGGCCGCGAGGCGCGCCGCGTTGGAGGGCGTGACGATTCCATCGAGGTCGTCGACGCGCGCATTGCCGATCTCGACCGGAGCGCCGAAGAGCTGGTCGCCGGCGCTCACCACGTGGCTCTGGGTCGCGCCGAGCGACGCGAGCACGATGCGGCCACCGGGCGCCTCGTTCCGCAGCGCCACGTCGCCGCCGACGTCTCCGATGCCTGCGCTGAGCTCGCCGAGCACATCGCGGACTTCGGAGATGCGGATGTCGCCGCTGCCGCTATTGGCGAGGTAGAAGCCGCCGTTGCCGGCGGAGCCGGCGACGCGCCCGATCGCCCGCACGTGGAGCGGGGCATCCTGCGTTCCCACGCCGCCGTCGGCGTCGAGGAGCAGGCCCGGTCCGTCGCCGCCGGCGTCGCCCATGTCGATGGCGAAGCCGCTCGTCGCCGCGGGGCGATCGTCCGCGATGCGGCCCCCGCCGCGCAGGGCCACACCGTGTCCGTTCGCGGTGATGTTGGCGACCGCGCCGTCGCCGAGCCGGATGTCGCCCGGTCCCTCGACGAGCAGATCGGCGCCGAGCTGGATCGCGCCCGCGGCGACCGCGATCTCCGCTTCGACCGGGTCGCTCGCACCGGCCGGGATCGCGGCATCCACGTCCAGCCGATAGGCGACCGCCTGGCCGCTGTTCCGCGTGTCGATTGCGTCGATCTGATTGCGCACGGCATCGGCGTCGCCCGTGACGATCACGCTGCCCGACGGCGCGCCCAGCACGTCGACGCTGCGCAGCGTCGCGCTGGCGCCCACGTCGCGCTGCAGCAGATCGACGAAGTCGAAGCGCGTGGCGCTCTCCGACGAGAGCGCCGCGAAGACATCGCCGCGCGCCTTCAGCGAGAGGCTCGCGCCCGGCGCGCCTTCGAACACCAGCGGCTCGCCTGCGGTCAGCGCGCCGATCTCGGCGGCTTCGAGGGAGACATCGCCGCCCGAGCGGATGTGGGCGCTGCTCCCGGTTCCGACCCCCACGATCGCCCCCGTGCTCTCGCCGGCGGAATCCCGCACGGCGAGAACCGCACCAGCCTGACCCAGCGCCACGGCGCCGCGTTCCACGCCGAGCGAGACGTCGGGCGTATCGCTGCGCAGCTCGTACTCGACGCGCATGTCCGTGCCGGTGCTGACGAAGCTCGACAGTGTCTGCGACGGCGAGCCGGCGCCGGACGGAGCGATCGCGAGCGCAAGGCCGTCGGCGCTGCTGACATCGATCGTCCCCGCGCCCTCCATGGAGGTGATGAAGAGCTCCGCGGCGCGCGCCGGGAGCGTGGCGCTGACGTCTCCCCCGGCCGCGAGGGCCACGTGCGGTGCGTCGAGCTGGGTCGCGGTGAGCGCGCCCGCGGCGGCGAGCTCGAGCGCCGCGCCGCTTCCGGCCGCGCCCGCGTCGGAGGTTCCGCCGTTGGCGGAGATGCCGCGCACCTCCACGTCGACGCCGCCGGTGACCGCGACCACGCCGGCGTCTCCGCCATCGAAGCCGGTGACGACCGGATTCGCGCCCTGGATCCCAGCGCCTCCGTCGGTCGCGATTGCGGCGAGCGCGGGATCGCCCGCGTCGACGCGCGCGCTGCCCGCGACGCTCGTGACGAGAACCGGTCCGCCGTTGCCGCCCGCACCGCTCGCGGTGGAATCGCCGCCGCGCGCGATGAGCCGCGCGTAGAGATCCACGTCGCCGCCGCCCGTGCCGGCGCCGGATGCGCCCGCCACGATGTCGATCGAGCCGGCGTTGCCGCCATCCGAGGTGCTGTGTCCGCCCGACGTATCCACGAGGATCGGGCTGCCCGGAGCGCCCAATCGGATGCTGCGCGTCTCGTTCTCCGAAGGCGCGCTCAGCGTCACGCTGCCGCCGTCGGCGCTGAATGTCTGCAGCGTCCCGTCGGACTTCAGGATCGTGGAGGCGGTCGAAGTGCCGCCGCGCGCGATCAAGTCGCCGCTCACGACGATGTCCCCGCTGCGTGTTCCGGTCACGCCGGCGACGCCCGCCGAGATCCGGATCGTCCCGCCATTGCCGCCGCGGCCCACGGCGGTGGGCTCGAGTCCGCCGGTGTCCAGCAGCCCCTCGCGGCCGGCGCCTCCCGAGACATCGATGTCGCCCACCGCGATGCCGCCGTCGTTGGTGAACAGCGAGATCTTCGCGCCGGCTGCGCCGTCGTCCTCCACGGCGATGGCGCTGCCGCCGCGCGCTTCGATCGAGCCGATGGCGATGTCCCCCGAGCCGACCTGTACGATCACGTCCCCGCCCTTCCGGGCCGGGGTGGTGGCGGTCGCATCGACGCCGGTCGCCGTGATGCTCTCCACCTCGACGTTGCCGCGCGTCGCGGAGGCGGTGAGGGCCGCGATGGGAACGAGCAGCGTGGAGCTGAACGCTTCGCCGTCGGTGATCAGCGCGCCGACGAGGATCGGCGCATCGAGTTCGAGGCTGGGGTCGATGAGCGATTCGAGGTTGATCGCACCCTCGCCGCTGAGCTTCCAGGCGAGTGGGATGGGATTGCCGTCGCCGTCGACCGGGATCAGGTCGATGCCGAGAAACTCGCCCGAGTCGGGATTCTCCGGCGTCCCCGTGCTGATGCTGAGGCGCCGGTCGCGCATGAGCTTCACCACGTTCACGCCCTCGGCGTCGACCTCGTGGTCGAACGTGCCGGTCGCGATCACGCTGCGGAACGCCTCGAGCACGATGTCCGCGTCGGTGCCCTCGATCTCCGACTCGTAGATGGTGAAGGGCGCTACGCCGGCCGGATCTCCCACCTCGGCGAAGAGGATCTGGCCCGGCAGGCCATTGTCTGATGCGAGCAGCGACGGATCGTTGTTCACGTCGTCGCCATCCGGCGGAATCGCATCCGGATCGGGTGGTGCGCCGCCCACGATCTCGATCTTGTCCGGGTCGTAGAGCAGCGTGCCCGCGCGCCCCGCCGGCGCCGAGAGATCGATCGCGCCGCGCGACTCGAGGCCGAGCCTGCTCGAGATCTCGGCGAAGCCGCCGTCCCCGCCCTGCGCGCCGCCGCGCGCGCTCAGCGAGCCAATGAAGCCGGTCTTCTCCTCGGACCAGACGCCCACCCTGCCCCCGTCGCCATCGCGCAGCGCATCGGCCGTGAGGCGCGCGTCGTCGCTGACATAGGTGCGTCTCGCGCTGCGCAGCGCGCCGCCGCCGCGGACGTCGCCGCCGATCAGGACCTCGCCCCCGCCCGTGTCTCCCGATGCATCGAGCGCGGCATCGAGCACGGCCACCCGGTCGCCCAGCACGCGGATCGAGCCGCCCGTGCCGCCCGGCTCGCGATTCGACGCGTCCACCCGTCCGGCCACCGCCACCAGCCCGCCGTCGCCACCCTCGAGCTGCACGTCGCGCGCGCGCGTGATGCCCGTGTGATTCATGGCGAGGGAATAGGCGTCTCCCGCGGTCAGCGAGATCGAGCCGCCGCCCGCGTCGAGCGTGCCGGTCTGCTGGATGGCCCAGCCGCCGGGGTCGACCGGCGCCGGCTCGACGCGCACCCGCACGCGGCCGTCGACCTCGCTGAGCACGACCTCGCTGCCGGCCACCAGGGCGATCATGCCGTCGGGCGCCAGGATGGTTCCGTGATTGGCGACGGTGCGACCCACCAGCACCAGCGAGGCGGCCTCCAGCTGGGCGCCGGCATCGACGCGCAGGTCTCCCGAGATGTCGCTGAAGTGGTCGATGCTCGCCAGGAAATCAGCGTTCGAGAGCTCGCCCGCACCGGCGACGAGCCGCGCGACGTCGACCACGGCCGTCTCGCCGAAGAAGACGCCGGAGGCGTTCAGCAGGTAGACGATCCCGTTCGAGGAAAGCGCGCCGTCGACGTGGGTCGGGTCCCCGGGCAGCACGCGGTTGAGGATGCGCGAGGCCGCGTCCGGCTGGGCGATGTGCACGCTCTCGGCCGCGCCGATGTCGAAGCTGTCGTAATTGACGATCGTCTCGTGCGTGGTGGTGGTGATGAGGGTGTGGCTGCCGTCGCGCTCGAAGCTGGCCTCGCCGTGGATGACCTGCTCGCCCTCGGGTCCGGCCCACGCCGCGGGGAGCCCGGGCGGCGCGATCTGGAAGACGACGAGCAGCAGCCATGCGACGGCGCGCTGCCAGCGCGTGCCGCGCAGCGGCTCGCATGCGCTCGCCGGGCCGCGCCCCGCGCCCCGGCCTTCTTCCAACAAGGCTTCGATCTGCAAGGGGATTTCCCTCCGCCTCAGTAGAGTATCGTGGCCACCAGATGGGCCTCCGTGTCGCCGCGCTGCGTGTCCGCGACGGCGTTGAGCGCGTAACCCAGGTCGAGCCGGGCCGTCAGATTGCGCAGCAGCTGCAGCTCGATGCCGGCGCCGGCGCTCCAGAGCGTCTCGTCCGACTCCGACGTGAGATCCGCTCCGCCGCTGTCGGTAACGAGGGCTGCCTCGGTGAAGACGCGCAGGATCAGATCCCAATCGGGGCGCCCCCACACGTGCTGCGGGCGTGCGCGGAACTCGCCCATGCCGGGCACCTCGGGCGGCGTCGGATCGGGCGAGAAGATGCGGGGCAGATGGAAGCGGTACTCGGCCGAGCCGAGCAGCAGATTGTCCCCCGCGACCAGGGCCTGGGGATAGCCGCGCACCGTGTAGAGACCGCCGGCGATCTGCTGATACTGGGGAATCAGGCGGTTGTCGAAAGCCCACTGGCCGCGCAACAGCAGCGCGCACTCGTGAGCGAGCGTCGAGCTGTTCGGCGTCGACGGGTCTTGCCAGGCGCTCCGGTCGATGAGCGGCTCCAGGTAGAAGGAGACACTGCCGTCGAAGTGGAGCAGCGCAAAATCACCCGAGGGCTCGTCGCGGCCCAGAATCGCGAGCTCGTTCTGGCTCGCATCCGTCAGTCCCACATCCACGCCGGCGCCGAAGAGAAGCGCCGAGGTGCGCGTGGTGCGCTCGCCGGCGATGCCGATCTGCGGCACCAGGTAGCTCACGCGCGCGCTCTCATCGAGCAGCAGGTTGTCCACGAACATCTGCTGGAAGCGCGCCGCGCCGATCACGTCAACGAAGAGCGCGTGGCGCTGGTACACGTTGACGCGCAGTCCGAGGTCGCCCGACAGCTGCTCACCGACGAAGCGGCCGTCGCTGAAGCCGACCTCCGAGGCGTCGAACTCGCTGTACCAGCCGCGCAGCTCGTAGCGCCAGTCGGGCGCGCGCAGCGCGAACGGCGCCTCGTAGCTGGCGAACACGGAGTGGACGCTGTCGAAGTCTCCCGTGACGTAGTCGAGGCGCAGGATGTCGTCGCGGCCCAGCAGCTGATTGTGGGAGAATCCGAAGCGTTCCCGGTTCTTGGTGGTCGCGTCGGTTCCGGTGTTGGCGTACTGGGCGTACGCATACCAGGGCTTGCTCTCGGCGACTCGCAGATTCACGTCCGTCGTGCCCGGGCGATCTCCGGCAGCGAGTTCTACGTCCACGTGTCGGCCGGGATGGCGACTCAGCTCGGCCGCATAGTCTTCGAGGGCCTCCACGTCCACCAACGATCCCGCGCCGCCGGGTCGCACGGGCGAGCGATCTCGGATCCAGTCGTGAGCGGCGTTGTCCGTGCGTTCGTCGACGCTGAGTCCGGAGAAGCGCTCCCCGTCCGCCATGCTGGTGAGGCGTGTCACGCGGCCGGTCCAGATGCGCAGCAGCAGCGCCGTGCGGCCCGGCGGACGCAGATCGCGGCCTGTGCCTTCTTCGATCTCGGGAACCGAGGCGATCACGCCGTAGTAGCCGCGCCGATTCAGGGTGGAGACGATGTGTTGCGTGATGTGCTGGAGCGCGGTCGCGGAGAAGCTCGCGTTGCGCGGCAGCGAGGAGAGGCGCATGCGCACGGTGCGATCCACCGGGCGCGGCGCCACGAAGGCCTCCGGTGTGGAGCGCAGCCCGACTTCGAGATCGAAGAGGGCCGCGACCGGCATGTGATTCGGATGCTCGAGCGCGTATTCGATCTCGAAGGCGCTCACCGGGTAGACCGGTCCATAGGTCTGCGCGGCCAGCGGGGGGCTCCACAGCGCAGCCACCAGGATCGCGAGCCCGATGCCGGTTGCAGCGCGCGCTGCGGCGCCGACGGGATTCGACACGGGGCTCATCCGGCTGCCTCCGACCCCCTCTCCAACCCGTCCCGATCACCGACGTTCGCCGCGCTCGGGCTCGTCTGTGCGCTGAAGCGCCGGGCAACAGCCCCGGCCGCGGAAGGGCAGCAGTCTAGCGTCGCCGGGCCCGAGCCGTCAGCCGCGCCGCTCACGCGGTCCTTCAGAGCAGCATGCCGGCGACGCATGCGGTCATGAAGGAGGCGATCGATCCCGACAGGATCGATCGCATGCCGAGGCGTGCCACCTCCGCGCGTCGGCTCGGCGCGAGGCCGCCGATGCCGCCCAGCAGGATCGCCAGCGAGCCGAAGTTCGCGAAGCCGCACAACGCGTAGGACGCGATGATCGCGGAGCGCGGCGCGAGCGCGCCCGCCGAGACGAGATCGGCGAGCTCGGCGTAGGCCAGGAACTCGTTCAGCACCGTCTTCACGCCGAGCAGGGCGCCGACGCGCGCCGCATCGACCCAGGGCACCCCCATCAGCCAGGCGAGCGGCGCCAGCAAGACGCCGAGCACTCGCTGCAGGCTGAGCGCTTCGATGCCGACCCCCGCACCCAGCCACGCGAGCGCGTCGTTCAGCATGGCGATCAGCGCCACGAAGGCCAGCAGCAAGGCTCCCACGTAGGCAGCAAGGCGCAGCCCCGCCAGCGCGCCTTGCGCCGCCGCGTCGATCGCGTTCACCGAGGCGCGCTCCACCCGCGCGTGCCCGCCGGCGCGGGTTTCGGGGACTTCGCGCTCGGGGACCATCAGCTTGGCCACCAGGATGCCGGCGGGTGCAGAGAGCAGGCTCGCCGTCGCCAAGTGTCCCGCGTAGTCGCCTCCACCCAGCATGATCACGTAGGCGAGCATCACCGACCCCGCCACGGTCGCCATGCCGAGCGTCATCAGCGTGAACAGCTCCGAGCGCGTCATGCGCTCGAGATACGGGCGCACGATGAGCGCAGACTCGGTCATGCCCACGAAGAGATTCGCGATTGCGCCGAGACTCTCGGCGCCGGAAGTGCCCATGGTGCGCGAGAGCGCCGCGGCGAGGACGTCGACCACGCGCTGCAGCAGCCCCAGGTGATAGAGCACGCCGAACAGGCTGCCCATGAACACGATGACCGGCAGCACCTGGACGGCGAACGAGAAGCCCGTGTCCAGCAGCGCGCCGAACACGAAGCGCGCGCCCGCGTCGACGTACGCGGAGAGCGCCACAACGACCGCGTTCATGCCGCGGAAGAACAACCCACCGAGGGGCGTCTTCAGCAGCAGTATCCCGAGCGCCAGCTGGATTCCGATCCCCCAGGCGACGGTGCGCCAGGGGGCGTGTCGCCGATCGGAGGACGTCGCCCACGCCAGCGCGATGAGCGCGGCGAACCCAAGAGCCGAAACCGCGCGCGCTCCCGGATCGCTCATCGGGCGTCCCCTCGCTGGTGCCAGGGAGCGGCCAGGCGACGCACGATCGCGACGGGATCGTCCGCCCCCGCGACGGCGGAGATCACGGCAATCCCGGCGGCGCCCGTCTCCAGCACCGCGTCGAGATTGTCCGCATCGATGCCGCCGATGGCGATCACGGCTCGAGGCGCGGCCGCGCGCACGACGCGCGCGAGCATCGCCGGACCCCGGGCGCTGACCTCCGACGTCTTGGAACGCGTGCCGAAGACGGGTCCGAACGCGACGTAGTCGACGGGCTCCTCGCGCGCCGCCTGCACCTGATCGAGTGCGTGGGTGGAGCGGCCGATCAGCAGGCGATGGCGCGCGGAGGCGGGAACGCGCGCGGGCGGAAGATCGTTCTGCCCGAGATGAACACCGTCGGCATCGGCGGCCAAGGCGAGATCGAAGCGGTCGTTCACGAAGAAGAGAGCGCCACATGCCTGCGTATGCCTCCGGATCTCGCGAGCCCAGGCGAGGGCCACCCGATCCGTGGCGTGCTTGGCGCGCAGCTGCACCACCTGCGCTCCACCGCCGCAGGCCGCCCGGGCCTGCTCGACCGGATCCAGCTTCCAGTGCGGCGCATCGTCCGCCAGCACGTGGAGTCCGAACGCGCGCCTGCGTTCTTCGGGCGCGGTCACGAGCGCCCCGGAAGTCGGATGCCCAGCTCGCCGATCTTCTTGCGCAGGGTGTTGCGATTGATTCCCAGCAGGGCCGCGGCGCGGATTTGATTGCCGCCGGTTCTGGCGAGCGCCGCTTCGATCAGCGGACGCTCCACGCGTTCGATCACGCGTCGGTAGATCTCGCCCTCGCCTGCATCGAGGTGCTGCCTCAACTCGTTCTGCACCAGCTCGGCGAGACCGGCGTCCGCGCGCCACGAATCGTGCGCATCCACGAAGCCGAAGTCGTCCGCGGAAAGCACTGCCGAGCTGGACAGCACGAGCGCCCGCTTTACGGCATTCTCGAGCTCGCGCACATTCCCCGGCCAGTCGTGGCCGCGCAGGCGCGCCAGCGCAGATTCGGACAGCACGCGCGGGGCGCCGATCAGCTCCGCCGCATAGCGCTCGACGAAGTGCTCCGCCAGGGCGGGAATGTCCTCGCGCCGCTCGCGCAGAGGCGGAATGTGCACCGGAACGACGCGCAGGCGATAGAGCAGGTCCTCGCGAAACTCACCCGTGGCGATCGCCGCGTCGAGGTCCCGGTGGGTGGCAGCGACGATGCGCACGTCGACGCGCTCTGCGCTTCCGCTTCCGACGGCCGTGACCTCGTGCTCCTGGAGCACGCGCAGAAGCTTGGCCTGCAGATCCTTCGACATGTCACCGATTTCGTCGAGGAACAGCGTGCCCCCCGCGGCGTCCCGGAAACGGCCCGCGCGCGCCGAGACGGCGCCGGTGAACGCCCCGCGCTCGTGGCCGAAGAGCTCGCTCTCGAGCAAGTCGCGCGGAATGGCAGCGGTGTTGACCGCGACGAAGGGCGCTTCAGCGCGCGGGCTCGCGGCGTGGATCGCGCGGGCCACGAGCTCCTTGCCGGTGCCGCTCTCGCCGGTGATGAGCACGGAAACATCCCGTGCGGCGAGGCGGCCGATGATCTTGAAGATCTCGAGCATGGCGGGGCTCGTGCCGACGAGGCGCTGGGCAGGCGATCCGCTGGCCACCGCCCGTCGCAGCGCGGACACCTCGCGCTCGAGCGCGCGCGTGTGCAGCACGCGGCGTACGATGGCCCGCACTTCGTCGATGCCGAACGGCTTCACCAGGTAATCGAGCGCGCCGCGCTTCATCGCCTCGATGGCGTTTTGGAAGGTATTCTGGGCGGTGATGATCACGATCGCCGTGCCCCCGCCCGCAGATCGAACGTGATCGAGAAGCTCGAGTCCGCTGCGCCCCGGCATGCGGATGTCCAGGAAAGCGAGATGGAAGTCGCTGTGCGTCAGCGCCTCGAGCGCCTCGGTTCCCGAGCCGGCCTCGACGACTTCGCAGCCGCTCTCTTCCAGGATCTCCCTCAGGACGAAGCGGATCGAAGGCTCGTCGTCGGCGACGAGCACGCGGCTGGGTGAGAGGTTGCTCATGGTGCTCACTCCATCGCGGCGCGGCCGTCTCGGCCCAGCGGCAGGGTGACGCGCACCCGCGTGCCTCGATTCGGCGCGCTCTCGACGCGCAGCGTGCCGCCGTGTCGCGTCACCCAGTGTCGCGACACCGCCAGGCCGAGTCCGACCCCGTCGGGACGCGTCGTGAAGAACGGCGTTGCGAGCCAGTCCAGGACGTCGGGCGCCATGCCCGGTCCGTCATCCGCGAGCATCACCACGAGTGTCCCCGCCGACGCTCCGGGCTCCAAGGCGAGGCGATGATCCAGTGCCATGCGCGTCTCGACGGTCAGCGTCCCCGTGCCGTTCAGGGCCTGCAGGGCGTTGCGCGCCAGGTTGAGGAAGACCTGCACGAGTCGGTCGGCATCGGCGTGCAGTTCCGGAAGCGACGGATCGAAGCGGCGCTCGATGCGCACGCCCTGCGCCAGCGCGTCGTGCGCGAGCAACTGAAGCACGTTCTCGAGCACTCGATGGATGTTCGTCGCTGCGAATCGGATTTCTTCTCCGCGCGCGAAGATCATGAGCTCGTCCACGAGCGCGGTGATCCGTGCCACTTCGCGCACGATCACCTCGGCCGCGTCCCGCATCTTCGCGTCGGTTGCGCGCGAGGCGAGGATCTCCGCGGCGCCGCGGATGCCGCCGAGGGGATTCTTGACCTCGTGTGCAATGCCGGAAGCCATGTGGCCGAAGGCGCTCAGGCGTTCGCGTTCGCTCAGCTGCTCTTCGAGGCTGCGCGCAATGGTGCGATCGCGGAGTACGAGCACCGCTCCCCTCGTGCGCTGATCTTCTTCCAGCAGTGGGGACACCGCGACATCGATCAGCATGGGCTCGCCGAATCTGCTTCGCACGCGGTGATCAGATTCGATGCAGGCGCGCCCGGAGCCCAGCACCCCGCGCGCCAGCGTTTCCAGGGCGCCGCGCGTCGTCGCGATGCGCGCGAGCGGCGCACCCAGGGCGGCTTCCTCGGAGATCTCGAGGATTCTGCAGGCCTCGGCGTTCAGCAGCTCGATCCGAGCCGCCCCATCGATCACGACGATTCCGTCGAGCACGGCCTCGAGGACGCGCCGGAGATCCAGCGCGGCTTCTCTCATGCCGCCCGCTCCATGCCGCCGAAGAAATCGCGCGTGTGGCGCAGCATCACGTCCAGATCGCACGCTTCGAGCACCGACTGCCGAAATGCCGCGCTGCCCCGCAGGCCCTTCGAATAGGCCGCCAGATATTTCTTGAGGTTCGCTGCCAGCACGCTGCGATCCGGGAAGCTCGTTTCCATGAGCGCGACGTGGTGCTCGATCGTGGCGAGTCGTTCCTGCGCCGTGAGTTGCCGCGCCCCGCCCCCTTCGGCGCGCGCCAGGATCCGTTGGAAGATCCACGGGTTGCCCATGGCGCCGCGACCGATCATCACCCCTGCGGCGCCCGTCTCGCGCAGCATCTCGAAGGCGTCGTCCTCGCGAACCACGTCTCCGTTCGCGAGCACCGGGGTGTCCGGTACGGCCTCCACCACGCGGCGGATGATCTCGCGATCTGCGCGGCCGCGGTACTGCTGCGCACGCGTGCGTCCGTGCACCGAGATCAGCTCCGCGCCTTCCCCAGCGGCGATGCGCGCAAATTCGGGCGCGTTGACGCTGTGCTGATCCCAGCCCGATCGCATCTTCACGGAGAGCGTTCCCGAGAACGCCTCGCGCATGCTGCGCACGATGCGGGCCGCACGCGGGAGATCGCAGAGCAGCGCCGAGCCCGCACCATTGCGGATGAATTTCTTGACCGGGCAGCCCACGTTCAGGTCGATCCACGCCGCGCCTTCGCCTTCGAGCCGGCGGCACGCTTCCGCGAGGATCGCTGGATCCGAGCCGAAGAGCTGGAAGGCGCAGGGGGCCTCGCGCGGCGAGCTGCGCAGCAGGCGCCGCGTCTTTGCACCGCCCATCACCAGGCCCTTGGCGCTCACGGTCTCGCTGAAGACCAACGCGGCGCCCGCCTGCCTGGCGATCAGCCGGAAGGGGAGATTCGACACGCCTGCCATCGGCGCGAGCACCAGGTTGTTCTCGAGCTCGAGCAGACGCAGCGCGATCGGATGGATGGCGGGCTCGGACACGCGAAGTCTCCCCGACAGGCCCGTGTGAATTCGGGATCGGGATGGGAGGGCTCAGGGAAGATCGGGCGGAATGCCCAATAATTAGGCAGCTTAGCGACGGCCCGCCGGCGCGTCGAGCCGGAGCCGGCGCCTACCGAGGCCGTCCGCAGGCCGGTAAGTTTGCGCCGTGCAAACCGGAATCACGCCGGCGCAGGCGCTTCACAGGGTCCTCGAGCACACGCCGGTGCTCGGGACCGAGACGGTCAGCCTTCGCGACTGTGCGGGGCGAATTCTGGCGGAGAGCGTGGTTGCCGGGCGCGCTCTTCCGCCCGCGGACAACTCGGCGATGGACGGCTACGCGGTGCGCACCGGGGATCTGGCCGACGCATGCGAGGCGCTCCCCATCTCGCTGCGCGTGGCCTTCGAGATCCCCGCCGGCGTCGCCCCCGATCGCGAAGTCGGGTGCGGCGAGGCCGCGCGGATCCTGACCGGCGCGCCGCTGCCGCGCGGGGCGGACGCCGTGGTGCGCCAGGAGGATGCGGAGCGCGACGGCGATCGCATTCGTGTGGCCTCCGCACCACGTCCTGGCGAGCACGTGCGCCGCGCCGGCGAGGACGTGCTCGCGGGCGAGGAGGTGCTGCGCCCCGGAGTGTGCCTGGCACCCGGTCACGTGGGCCTGTTGACGTCGCTTGGACGCGGCTACGTCGCCGTGCGACAGCGCCCGCGCGTGGCACTGGTTTCCGGGGGCGACGAGCTCGTGGAGCCGGACGGCGACCCCGGCGGTGGACGTATCGTCGCGTCCAATGCGTACGCTCTGGCCGCCCAGTGCCGGGAGGTGGGTGCTGAGCCGCTGTACCTCGGAATCGCGAGGGACACGCCGGAGGAGATCGAGCGCCGCCTGCGCGCGGGGCTCGCTTGCGACGTTCTGGTGAGCAGCGCGGGCGTGTCGGTGGGCGATCGCGACTACGTGCGCGCGGTGCTCGAGAAGCTCGGCTGCCGGCTGCTCTTCTGGGGCGTCGCGATGAAGCCCGGCTACCCGCTCGCCTTTGGCCGCTTTGGCGAGAACGGAAACGGTCGCGGTCCCCTGGTGTTCGGGCTGCCGGGGAACCCGGTGTCGGCGATGGTGACGTTCGAGGAGTTCGTGCGTCCGGCGTTGCTCCACATGATGGGCCACACGCACCTTTATCGGCCGACGCTGCGCGTGCGGCTCGGCGAAACGCTCCGCAAGGCCCCGGGTCGCATGCACTTCGTGCGCGTCGTGCTGGCGCGCGAGGGCGGGGAGGTGGTGGCGCGCAGCACCGGCGGCCAGGGTTCGGGTCTGCTGCGCTCGATGGCGGAGGCACAGGCCCTCCTGCTCTTTCCGGCGGCGTCCACCGAGCTTCGCGAGGGCGAGTACGCGACCGTGCAGGTTCTCGACGCGTCCTTTCTCGCTGCCGATGCGCCGGGCTTCTGAGTCGGCGATGCGCAGCGGCGGCAGCGGGCGCATCGCGAACGTGGCGGCCGCGGCGATCGCGGCGGCGCAACGCGCAGTGGGCCAGATCGATGCGAGCCCGCTACGCCTGGCGCAGAACCTCGGCGCGCTGTTCGAAGAGGTGCTGTGGGTGGGCGCCGATCCTCCCCGGGGTCAGCGCGCCCGGCGCGCTGCCGACGTGGCGGGGCCGGCGGGCGCGCTGCGCGATCTGGCGAGTGCGCTGGCCGCCGCCGCCTGCGACCGCGTGCTGGTGATCGACGCCGCCGCCTCGCCGCCGCCGGAGCTGCTGCTGGCGCTGGTCGCATGGCCCGAAGCCGACGTCGTCGTGTTGCGCGTGGATGCGGCTGCGCCGTTCCCCTGCGCGGTCTATCGCCGCGCCAGCGCTCTTTCCCATGCGCGTGCGCTGCTCGCTGAGCAGCACACCGACGTGTCTGCGTTGCTCGAGGGAATCGGGTCGGTCACGGCGGAAATCGAAGCGCCCTTCTCGACCCATCCCCCCACCTGAACCGAGCGACGCCGCGCGGTGGGCTTCACGCGTGTCCCAGAATGGCGCGGCACACGGCCAGCAGGTGGCCCGTCTCGGCCTCGAGGTGTTCTTGCGCCGGGTCCGGTGCTCTGTGCATGCCGCTGCGAGCGCCCTCACAGAGCGCGAGCACGCGGCTCGCTGCGGCGGAAAGGCCCCCGTCCGTCACGCGGCTCACGTCCTCGAGCTCGCGTGCGAGATTCCGCAACGCGGCGTGCTCTGAGAGCCTGAGCCGTGCGATGGTGGCTGTACCGATGCGGCGGAATTCTCCGGGGACGGACATCGGACTTGCTCCGCGTGACGGGGTCGAGAACGCGACGTGTGTCGAGTCTACACGGATCCAGCGGGCGTGCCGCTCAGAGCACGGTCGCGATGCCGATGCCGGCGAGACTCGCGTAGCCGCACAGCTGGGCAATGCGGCGCAGACCCATCTCATCGATCGCAACATCCGCGAGCAACACCAGGCCCAGGCCCATCAGGATGGCCGCGTTCAGGAAGAAGTTGCCGCCCGGGGCGCCGGCCGGGCCGCTCCAGTGGTGGACGAGCAAGGCGATTCCCAGCAGGCCGAAGCCGATCTTGGCGACGAGCGACAGGATGTGTTCGTCCGGCATCACGCGACTCCGCGTCGCGAGCGCGCGGCGCGCTCGTATTCCGGCATCGGCCCCGGGTCGCTCCGGGTTGAGCGGTCCCGCATTGCCGTTCAGCGGCCAGCGCGCTCGATCAGGCTCGTGGAGCGGATGCCGGGAATCACGCGGAGGCGCTCGACGCGCCCTCCCCAACTCTCGACCTCTTCGCGGCCCACGATTTCTTCCATGCGCCAGTCACCGCCCTTGGCGAGAACGTCGGGGCGCAGCGCGCGGATCAGGGCGAGGGGCGTCGCCTGGCCGAACAGCACGACCCAATCGACACAGGCGAGCGCGGCGAGCACTTCCGCGCGCTGCCGCTCGGACACGATCGGTCGCCCGGATCCCTTGAGTCGGCGCACGGAGGCGTCGCGATTGACGGCGACGAGCAGCCGATCTCCGAGGCTCCTCGCCTGCTCGAGGCTTCGCACGTGTCCAACGTGCAGCAGGTCGAAGCAGCCGTTCGTGAATACCACCCGCTGGCCGCGGCGCTGCGCGGCGCGCACCGCAGCGCGCGCATCCACGCGCGACAGCACTTTGTCCCGCGCGTGCTCGAGACGCGTCACGAATCACCGCGCTGCGTGGGCGGCACGAGGTTCTCTTCGCCCGCTGGGGTTCCCTGGCGCGGGGCACTGATCCATCCGCCGAGCGCTTCGATGCCGCGTTTCACGATCTTCGGGATTC
>Ga0224496_10000748_pt1 | contig 22006 bp, 16 predicted proteins | sample SF_Jul11_sed_USG_2_FD_168127 | JGI IMG/M metagenome (GOLD analysis project Ga0224496, IMG submission 168127) | Sediment microbial communities from San Francisco Bay, California, United States - SF_Jul11_sed_USGS_8_1 | ecosystem: Environmental > Aquatic > Marine > Sediment | place: USA...
ATTCTTCATAAGCCTTTTCATCTTTTTCCAGAAATTGGCTTCGCTCAATTTCAAGAATTTCCATCGGCGTTAGATACTTTAATGCCGTGGCCCCTAATATTTTCTGACTGGGCGTCCCTTTCATTTGAATGCAGAGTAACGCATCGGCTCCCATCATTTGAGCTTTCTTAATTAACTCGAAATGGAGTTCATCCCAATTCACTTTGGATTTTTCTGAAGATTGCTCTACCATAATTTCATCCATTGTTTCATAGGGGACCACAGGCGCCTCTTGAAGAATCTCAATATGTTTATCAGCATTGAGATTGTCTCCTCGAATCACCGAATCATCCACGACCGCCTCGATCCGAGGTGCCCGTGCGGTTTCCACATCAAAACTTTTCAACCGCATCGCGGCCAAGGCCGCCTCATGTTGATTGCTACTGTGCGAAAGCCGCTCAAGCTTCCCCACACGATCGAGGGCCTCCTGAAGACTCATTCTGGCCCCTTTTTTTCGAAGTGCATTGACGGGCATACTACATTCAACTCCTTGAAAGACTCACCAACATTCTATCCACTGACGCCCTTTCCTATCCAAACTTGCCCAAATGGCAGGGTAGAAAGACGACGGAATATCTACCTGCTCAAGAATCCGCTTGTCAATTAATCATATGGCAATAAGTTATTTCCGATGGAAATCTTTTTAAAAATTCACTTCCCCTATAGGACCATGACTAATGAACCGGAAAAGTACAGGCAATGCTCGAAACGAATCCGTCAATGTGCGACCAAACTTCAGCACAAGGCATGAGCCCATCTCCAAGTTTCATCAAAATCTCTGCCACTTGGAGCCAAGGTAAACACGGCACCATCCACGTTGGCATCATGACCACCTATGAGATCGCCGCTCTTCGCTTGGCCAAAGTATCTTTAGCAAGACTGAATGAGATAGAAGCGGTTATCCCGACGGAAAACTAGCCGTATGGTCATAGCGAACCTTTGGCATGCTTTCCCCTCTCCTACGACAGGCGCTTTCCGAATAGGCTGGGCTTATCCTTTCCTTACATTCTTGCGCGTTTTCCTTCTCAGAGAATCCCTCTTCAAACCAGTCCGGAGCCCGAAGATTCATTCGGAAACGGTGTTCCTGCCCAAGCTTCCCTCTGTTGGATTCTTGCTATCAAGGGTGTTTCCTGTTTTGCAGGAAATCGCTACAATTCCAGAGAGGTTCACCTAAAACCCGTTATCTCTCTCAACATGTCCATTCTGAAAACCCCATCTTTTCTTCGAGTCTTGCTTGTCAAAATCGTCGGCACGAAACTCGATACGGTCTCGGGGTATTGGAGCCAGATTCGCACCATTTATCACTGCTTCAATCTTATTCGTTTTAATCTTCTTCTCGGGATAATCTGTTCCCTGGCCCTGTATACGGAGCAGGGCCAAGACATTCTCAGAGCCATGGTTGAAGTCGAACCCTGGTATGACCAGGGTCTCCCTAAACTTTCGTTTCTTTTATTTACGGCTTCCTTCGGCTGGACCGCCTGGTACTTTGCTCGGGTCATGTTTCTGTTTCGCTTCCCCAGCGAACCGGAAGCAAACCATTCGCCCGACTCGCACGCGTCTCTTCAAATAGTCAAGAAACATATCGCAAGGTTTTTGGGCCCGGTCCTCTTTGCTCTCATTTCCGGAGCATTGCTTAAAGCGGCCTCGAGTTATGAATCCTGGCTACAAGCCGGTTCATTGCAACTGCTAGCCATGGCAGGACTATTAGTCGGCGGAGCCCTTCTGACTTTTTACGTCGCTTATTGGAAAAATCGTCCCCTGTTTACCGATAGTCTGGGTGCCCTGGCTTATTCCTCCCTGACATCATTCTGGGATCTCCCGCCCATTCCTCGACGATGGTTTGTTGGCGCGGTGGCCGCCAACCTGGTTGCTCTGGTTGTGTTTTCCTTTGAATCAGGAGTGATTGGCCCTTGGATAGGCACTGCAGGAATTTTGATGTTATGGGCCACATCTATGGTGGCGATTGGTGGTGCGTTCGTCTATGTGGGCAACACCTATCGAATACCGATTATTGGTTTTCTCCTGGTTATCGTCATAATGTGTGCGTGGTTCAATGACAACCATCGCGTTCGCCAACTGGCGACAATGCGGCCCTACCAAGAGCAACAGGCAAGTTTAAAACAACTCCCTTCGTCATTATTTGAAGCCATGGTCCACATGGCTAAGGGGATCACCCCCAGGAGCCTCTCCCCGTCGAATGACCCATTGGAGACTTATTTCCTTGCATGGTTTAAGGAATTGCGGCATCACAGACAAAACCCCAACACGCTACCCCATACTCCCATTCCTATCATCCTGATCTCTGCAGAGGGCGGAGGTATTCGGGCGGCCTATTGGACCGCCGCCGTGCTCACGGAATTGGAAGACCGCAGTCGAGCCTTGATTGAGAAGGGTCAACTACCTGCCACCTTTGCCCGCCATGTGTTTTCGATTAGCGGCGTATCCGGGGGAAGTTTGGGAGCCGCTGTGTTTGCCGCCTTAGTCAAAGATCAGAACCGATCTCACGGGGCCCATAACCCCCTCGAGTCCTGTCAGCTTCCCCCTCACCCCTCCCTTCGGCAAACCGCGCAGACCTTTCTGAAGCAGGATTTTCTTTCTCCCACGGTGGGAGTGCTGTTATTTCCTGACATGTTTCAACGCTTTCTCCCCTGGGCCATTCTGGATGATCGAGCCTTGGCCCTGGAACGGTCATGGGAACAAGCCTGGGTGGACTGCGTCGGGTCTAATCGATTTGCTCAGCCATTTGACGATTTGTGGGAAGATCACCACTTTGATGTGCCATTGCTCTTCCTGAACAGCACCGTCGTGGAAACCGGTCAACGCCTTATTATGCATCCCCTCCCCTTTGCTGCCCAACCGGCCCAAGACTCTCCCTTGAACATATCTCCCATCCCCCATCGCCCGTTCCAATATTATTTTAACGACGCGCTGGATGGGCCAGCCGTTTTAGGAGGACGGGTGCCCCTGAGCACGGCTGTGCACATGAGCGCACGATTTACCTATGTCAGCCCGGCTGGCACCATCTTTCGGCAGGATCTTCCCAAGGATTATACGGCTGCCAGTAGTGTTAATCCTCAGGTCATTCGAGTCGTGGACGGCGGCTATTTCGAAAATTCCGGGGCGGTCACTACTGATGAGATTCTCTTAGCCATTGAACGTATTGCCGAACGCCATAACCTTCAGATTCACCCCATCGTCATTCATATCAGCAACGATCCCCTCAAGCCTCGCATTCGGCAAGAGGAACAGTTCACTGGATCCCATGCCTTCCTTCCCGAAATCCTGTCGCCTATCTGGGCACTTCTGAATGTTCGGCCGGCTCGGGGATACCAAGCCCGTGATATGTTGGGAGACCGAGCCACCATCGGCCTGCATCAACACCTGAGAGATAATCAAACAGGCGGGGCTTTCGCCCATTTTCAATTGTGCGAATATCAACACCGATTGCCACTCGGCTGGATGTTGTCGGAGTTCAGCCGCGACGAAATCGACGGGCAACTTCCCTCTTTGAACTTCCAGGAGAACATCCACTCTCGCCAGACACCACCCGGGAATCCCCAAAATCTGGGCAGTGTCTTGCAACGTCTTATGGGGATCCCCAACCCTCAAGTGCCCCACGACGAAGTCTTTGCCAATTACGCCCGTGACTGCGTCGACCCTCACTAGACTTCATCTTTTAAAGGGAGACGTCTTCGGTTTTCTGAAGAAACCCCTACCTATTTTCTCAATTCTGCTAGGGTGAACTATCTCGGAGTGGGTTCTTGAATGTGATATGGACGTTTTCATTTGTGCAGCGAAGTTGTGGCTGTCTATAATCGGACAAGCTATTCCGAGGTCATTGCGAAATGCAATCAACTTCCGAATTGGATGTTCGTTCCAACCGCCTATTGGCAATATGAGAGTCGGTGGCGCGAGAACAACAACGAGGCCTTTCATCTCAATAGCTCTAATGGCAAGGAGGAACATCATGAGTCTGGCCGATCACACGTGCATTCCCTGCCGGGGCGGAATCCCCCCATTGGAATCTTTAAAAATTCAAGAATTACTAGGACAATTGGAAGCAGGATGGACTGTCAACAACCAGGGTCACATTGAACGATTGTATGAATTTCAAAATTTTGCCGACGCGTTGGCCTTTGTGAACCGGGTAGGGAATGTGGCCGAGATCGAAGGCCATCACCCGGACCTCTATTTGGCTTGGGGAAAATGCAAAGTGGAAATTTGGACGCATAAAATTCAGGGGTTGACCGAGAGTGATTTTTTCTTGGCAGCCAAGGCCGACCGGGCCTATGCTCTTCCTCCCTTAAATCCCTAGCCACTCATGGCAACCAGCCCCACCCTTATTCATCCGGTCTCTTCTGGAGTGAAGCAGGTTGAACCTGCTACTCCAGAACTCACCACGGATTTCCGTGAATTCGGAACTCGGGTCGCGCTGGTCACCATGCCGTTTTCCTATTCAAAGTTTCCGTCTATCCAATTGGGCACACTATCGGCGCTCTTAAAATCGCAGGGCATTGGCGTCAAAACCCACCATTTTAATTTGCAGTTTGCGCATAAGATTGGCGTGCCGCTCTATGAGATTTTGTGCGAAAAGCGCGGCCTATTTGGTGAATGGTTATTTTCGGCCTTGCTCTTTCGCGACAATCCAAAACATGCTCAATATCCTCACGTGTTCAAACCTGTCTTTGAAGAGACCGCTCGAGAAGCGGGTTGTTCTATCGGGCACCTCGAGGAGATTGGTCGAACCATTGCGCCACAATTTTTAACATGGGCTCTGACCACAGTGGATTGGGATCAGTACGACGTCGTGGGCTTTACCTCCACCTTTGACCAAAATGTCGCCAGCCTATCTTTGGCGAAATTGATCAAAGATGTGTTTCCAGAGGTGCGAATCGTGTTTGGTGGAGCCAACTTTGATGGGGAAATGGGTCTCGAACAATTTCGGGCATTTCCTTGGATCGACTATGTGGTGAGTGGGGAGGGTGAACATTCGTTCCCTTCCTTGGTGAAAAAGATCCTGCTTAAACAGGAATTCGATATTCCTCGAGGTATCGCCCATCGGAAAAACAATGAAATCTGTTTCATGCCCAATGACCAATTGGTGATGAAATTCGACCAAGCACCTCCTCCTGATTACGACGATTACTTCGCCGAACTTGACGAATTAGATCGCCAAGGCTCAACGGGCCTCAATCGCATTTTGTTATATGAAGGCTCACGAGGCTGCTGGTGGGGAGAAAAACACCACTGCACCTTCTGCGGCTTAAATGCTCAGGCAATGGATTTTCGGGCCAAGTCTCCGATGCAGGTGGCGACCGAGTTAGAGTATCTCTCCAGCCGTTACGATACCAGTCGCTTTCGTTTGGTGGATAATATTATCGACATGAAATATGTGGATGGCTTGTTCGGTCAATTGGCCCAACGACACGTGGACCTGGATGTGTTCATGGAGACCAAGAGCAATCTCAATAAACGTCAAATTCAAATCTTGGCTCAGGGTGGCGTCAAATGCATGCAGCCTGGAATCGAAAGCCTCAGCCATACCCAACTGAAGGAAATGGATAAGGGCGTGAGCCCTTTACAGAATATTCAATGCTTGAAATGGAGTCAGTATTATCATATCGACTTGTCTTGGAATATTTTGTTGGGGTTTCCTGGAGAAACGAATGACGATTATCAACGGCAAATGGCAATTATTCCTTCGTTGTTGCATCTCCAACCCCCTGAATCCACCTCGAAGCTCTGGCTGGAGCGATTCAGCCCCTATTATAAATGGCCGGAACGATATGGCATTCGTCTCACCGGACCAGGCTTGGCCTATGGATACGTGTATGATGAACGGAAGGTCGACTTGAATAAAATCGCGTATGACTTTGAGTATGACATCGATTGGAAGGTGGATCCGCATGTCTATGAAGATTTCGTCCGCCTCGTTCGTGAATGGAAGGAGCGGTATCATTCCGCGAACCGTCCCTTTCTCTTTTTTTCAAAAGCCCTGAGCTATCTCACGGTCTATGATGGACGGGGAACGAGTCCCACAAGCGAACGCTTTGATCACCCCTATGCGTTTATTTTGGAATTTTGTAATGACCAAGCCAAGTCGTTTGAGCAAATCCGCAAGGGCCTCCAGGATCACCCGGCTGCTGGATCAGATAAGGAAATACTCCCACTCGCGGATCTCCTCACGACCCTTCAAAATAAACATCTCTTATTTGAGGAGGGTGGACGATATTTCACATTGGCACTGCCCGTGAACCCTCACCGATAATTCCCCATTTTCTATCGACGAAAACTCCGTATATTCTCCGAAAACTTTCCACTTTCCGACCTAAATCCTTAAGGAATTCCCCCTCCCTACGTTCCCCAACACCGCAATATGGAATTTTTCTCGGACCTGATTGACATCGGATAGGTCGGGGGGTAGCCTATCAAGATATGCACGGATCTGCCGAAAAGTATTAGAACAGGTGCTACTTGGGAAGAACCTCCTATCGTTCTTCTGGCTGTTCCTTTTGTGAAACAATCATGACCTTTCCTCATACAAGTATTATCGGAAGCGTCATGATGGCCTTCGGCGTCTTGACCTCCTCACCGGGATGGGCTGAGAACACCACCCTTCCTATCGATCTTCCCTCTGAATCACTCACCATCAATTATTCCTTGGCGACCCGTGGCAGCTACCCGGCTATCCCGTCCAACAACCAACTCACTTCATCTGGTTTTGAGAGAGAAACCCGTTCTCGCCATACTTTTCCTCAACGTTTAAATACCCAATCATCCAGTACTGCGCGGCAAGCTCCTCTGGATGAACCGCAAGCCACATATTCCCCGGTCATCAATCACGAAGAAGTTCCTTCGTATATTATCCATGAACCGGCACACCGTCATCAGGAAACTGTCGCTCAAGAGAGCCTTGATCTAACTGATGAACCACTCGTCAAAGACGAGGAATTATCAGATTTACAGGAAGACCTCGCCAATTCAGATCTTGTTCAGGCACCTCCCATTCCTCAAGATGAGCGCCTCCCGTCATGGTCCCGTTTCAATTGGACTTTCTTTGAACTTGATCATTCCATTTTTTCTCTGGAACATCCTTCAGAAATTTTGTCGCAGGGGAACGTCGAAGCACGATTGGCCGAAGGTTTACACCCCCACATTTATCTGGCTCGCTTCGAGGATGTTTTTCGCTCCGACTGGGAACCCGTGGAGCCAACCACAATTTCCAACTATGGAACAATTCCTCTTGTTCTTAACGACGCCGTTGCCAAAAATTTGCGCTATTTTCAGGAGGGCATTGCCGATCGGTTTCAATCCTACCTCGACCGATTCCATCACTACAAAGAGGTCGTGGAGCCTATTTTTCGGGAGTTTGGACTTCCCACCGATCTGATGTATCTGTCACTGGTAGAATCTGGCTTCAATCCACGAGCCTTCTCACGCGCACGTGCCTCCGGCCCCTGGCAATTCATGAAAGCCACAGGCCGTATGTATAAGCTCAATGTCAATTGGTACGTGGATGAGCGCCGAGATCCCATTAAATCCACCGTGGCGGCAGCCCATCATCTCCGCGATCTGTATGATCGGTTTGGGTCTTGGCCGCTTGCATTAGCGGCCTATAATGCCGGAAGCGGAAAAGTCGGGCGGGCCATTAAAAAAACTGGATCTCGTGATTTTTGGAAGATTCGCCGGACATGGTACATCCGACGAGAAACCAAAGACTATGTCCCACGCTTCATTGCGGCCACCCTTATAGCCAAAAATCCCACGGCCTATGGATTTCTCGCACCTGACGGTGATCAGCATGAATTTGAAGAAGCCTTGATTGCCAAACCCGTTCAACTCTCTGCGATTACAGACCAAACTGGCATCTCGCTTGAAGAACTCAAACGGCTTAATCCAGAACTCAGGCGTAATATCGTTCCAAAGTCCAATGGCCCCGGTTACCATCTTAAAGTGCCCGTTGGCATGTCTTCATTAATCGCGGCCCAACATGCGACACTTCCCGTTTGGACACAGCCCCCACCGCCCCCCACTCAATGGTACAAAGTACGACGAGGGGACAGCTTATCGGTGGTTGCCAGACGGTTCGGAATGAAAGTGCGACAACTGAAGGACATGAACCGTTTATCAAGCAACCTGATTCGGGTAGGAACGAAACTGCGGGTGCGAGGTGGAGACGAGGATTACGCCGACGATCAGATCGTCTGGTACCGGGTTCGATATGGAGATTCGTTAGGCCTGATTGCGACTCGTTTTAACACTTCTATCAGCCAACTCAAAAGCCTTAACAATCTTTCGACTCATTTAATTTATCCGGGAGATCGGTTGCGCGTGAAGGGGAAACCTCCAATTCAAAAATCTCCAACTGGGGCCTCACAATGGTACCGTGTACAAAGAGGTGATAGTTTGTGGAGTATTGCTCAACAATTTAGCGTGAGCGTGCGGGATCTACGGGCCTTGAATAACTTATCGTCCAGCATCATTCAAGCTGGGCATATGTTAATGGTGAGTCACTAATCTCCATTACTTCTCGTTTGATTACAGCTAATTACTGACCTTCTTCCTTCTTATCTTTTGCATCTTCGCCGCCTGGAGAATCTGCCATCTCTGCCGTACCCGGAGGACCATCGATCGTTTCTGATTTTTCCGATTCCTTGGCTTCTTCAGGAGCCAACACTTTCACCCGAAGATTGGCTTCTGTCGAAAAGGGAGAAAGCGGGAATTCCTGAATGAGTTGCTTGTATCGATTAACGGCCTCATCGATTTTCTCTTCAGATTCCCCCAACTTTGCCAATTCAAAAAGTACCTGATCTTTGTTGAGTGCGTGAGCGTTTTCCAATACCGCATCAAAGGCACTTATCGCCGCACCTCGATTACCATTCAGTAATTGCGCCAACCCTAACCGCTGCTGTACCAGGCCAATCAGAACAGGGTCTTGGGAATGTTTTTGAAGAAACTGGGAATAGGCTTCAATCGCGCCCTGATAATTTTCGGCCTCCATGAAACTATTCCCCAGTAAAAAGGAAGAAATTTTTGCACTGGGCGTAGTGGGATATTGCGTAAGAATATCCTGAAACATCCCTGAGGCTTGTTGGATATTGGCTTTGCCTTTCTCAATATCATCAAGGGGACGGTCCAGGTACATGTGTTGCGCTTTCCCTTGCATTTCCCAGGCTTCTTCCTGTTTCTGCTGAGAAAGCCAATTAAGGATCACAAGCCCGCCGATGAGAACAACCACTAAAAGTATGCCCCCCCATACCAATCCCCGATGTTCCTCCACAAAAAACAAAAATTGTTCTTTGCTAGACAAAGCTACAACCGGTTCAGGAGCCGCCGATTTATCAGCGTGATCTTTTATTTTGTACCCCATCTTCGATATTTCCTCTCCGTAAAATTTGAACGACGGCCGAAATTATTTTGTCAAAGTCGAAAACAATGTGCTGCCTTATACCCACGTCTCAAGACCATGTCAAACCGTATTCCACACTATTTCTACAAAGTTGACAAGGCCTAACTCCCTGTTATAATGAGGAAATTGCTGTTTTTTTGACGTTCTAGGCGGATAGCTCAATTGGCAGAGCGCTGCTTTTACACGGCAGAGGTCACAGGTTCGATCCCTGTTCCGCCTACCAATTTTTATTTGGCATAAGGTCAGCTCAATCTGATATATTAACCAGCCCGCATAAAAATATAACTTCCCCCTATGGAAGAATCCCGTGGGCTGTTTGCCTAAAACAAAATTATAGAAGGGGCCGTCGTTCAGCCAGGTTAGGACGCCAGATTGTCAATCTGGAAGTCGCGGGTTCAAATCCCGTCGGCCCCGCCACCCCATCTCTCATTGGTTTGTTCTGTCATATCCATCCCCCGTACTGCTCCTGAATAGCCTGATGGAGGTCTAAACACATTATGCCATTTGCTAACCCTGTTGAGCTTCTGGGATCTCTAGGACTCTTGTCCATTTTCATTCTCGTGATTCTCTCACTATTTTCCATAGTCTCTTGGGGAATCATTGTGAATAAATTCCGACAATTTCAACAAATCAATCGGGAAGACGCACAATTCCTGCAACTGTATGAAAAAAACCCGATCGATCACCAAGCCTTACGGCTCCAGGCGCAACATTACAGACTCAGTCCCAGCTCGGTTGTTTACCTCAGTGTGACCGATCGATTTCCGCCACCGTCTGACCTTTTCAGCACACAACATGACTTAGCGACTCAAAATGGGGATCCCTTGCCCAATCGACAATATTTAGAAAAAGTCGCCCAGTACGTCATACAGAACCAGATAAATCAACAAGAATCGTTATTGCCATTCTTGGCTACCACCGGAAATTTAACCCCTTTTATTGGCCTCTTAGGAACGGTACTGGGAATCATCAACGCTTTTGGAGAAATTGGGACCCAAGGGTCTGCCAGTATTGCTGCAGTGGCCCCAGGGGTTTCCGAAGCACTCGTGGCCACCGCCGCAGGACTTTTTGCCGCTATTCCAGCCGTCATGGCCTATAACTTTTTTCTATCCAGAATACGCAAAATGTCGTTTCGCGTTGAAGCCTTTACCATTGAGTTCCTCAATACACTCGAGGAATCCGAAAAAGCCCTGGAAGTGGAAATGACCAGATGACGACCGGATCTCGCCCTCGCCAATTTCTTTCCGAGATCAATGTGATTCCGCTGGTGGACGTTGTTCTCGTATTGCTGGTCATTTTTATGGTTACGGCTCCAATGTTGCATAGAGGGTTAGATATTAATTTGCCGACATCAGCAGCGAACAATATCAAAGCAGAAGAGCGATTGGTCGTCACGATTCAGAAAGACCATAGTCTGTCACTTGGGAACGATCCTATTAGCCTGGTGAATCTACGAGTAAAACTACAGGAAGCAAAAAGCGCGAATTCCCTTGTTTCAGTCTATTTACGTGCGGACCAAACCGTACCCTATGGGACCGTTGTACAAATTATGGATGAAGTCAAAGGGGCAAAAATTGAACGATTAGGAATGGTCACCGGGCCAAAAATGGAAACAATCGAAGCCGAGCAAATTGGAGTCTCCCCTTAAATTTCTGTTCCATGGAACATGCTGCATCCCCCAGCCTTATTACTCTTGGCCTTACAGCTGACTCCTCTTCAGATGGATCATCCTTCCGCTGGGGTCTCATTTCATCCTGCATGCTCCATGCTCTTGTCATTGTCATGGCCATGTTTCTAAGGTTCCAATCCGAAAAAGAACAGCCCTTTCGTACTATTGATGTGGCATTGATTTCATTACCCACTCAGTCAACGACTCCTCCTAGGCCTGCTCCTGCTACAACGAAAACGACCGCCCCGACGCCGACCCAGAAAGCAGCCCCGCCTCCAACGTCAAAAACGGCCCCCGTTGAAGAGCCTCTACCTCCTTTACCCACTGAAACCGCATCCGAACGATTATCCGAATCATTGGGTGGCGCAATCAATTCAATACTGGTCCCGCAACAACGCGCCACGAAGCCATCGTCGGTTCCAGCGCCAGAACCAACACGTACTGCGGTTGAAGACCACCCTCCCTTACTTGATAGTCTGCGCCTACCCTCTGCGCCCCCAACGATTGCTCGTGCTGAGCGATTACAGCCTGCAGAGCCCATGAAACCACTTCCATTGCCAGAACAGCCTGCTCAGACAAGGGTTTCACCAACGGTTCAGCCGTCCCTGAAACCACAAACACCTCCTCTTCCAACGGAAAAAATTAAGCAAACGGTGAAACCCGCACCGGCCCCTCCTTCCTTAAGCGAGGTCACACCATTTACAAAATCCGAGCCAACCGTAGTGCCACCGCAGGCACAGGAAACCTCCAGCATTGAAGAATCACTCAACCGCCATTCTCCAACAATCAACACCCCTGTCTCTAAACCCACAATTCCTGAATCATCCCGGAAACGAACCACATCCCCTCCCAAGACCCAAGCCTCCACGCCAAAAATTTCCGCCCCAAAATTAGCGCCCATACCTGACACACTAAAACCGCAGCCACACGTTCGGGCTCAGCCAAAAATGTCAGATACGGTAAAAAAGTTGATGGAGGGCCTCAAATCAACGACCCGTACCCCTGTTCCTCCTTTGCCAAGAACAGAACTTTCCAATGCCACAACCCCACCAATCCCGAGGCCGCCGTCAGCCTTAGACCAACAAATCGCCAAACTCTCGATACCTGAAGTCGCCCCGGTTGAATCCATTAAGCAACGACTACAGTTGCTGGAAGTGCAAGCGACCGAAGGCCCTGGATCATCAACCGCCAAGACCTCCCCCGGGAAAAACCGGTACTTGGCCATGGTTGAGGATCGGATTGATGCCCAATGGATTGCCCCCCCCCTCTTGGGGACTAATCCTGTCGTGGTGCTGAAATTCCATATTGCCCGTTCAGGTGAAATATCTCGCATTCACATAGCCGATAGCTCGGGACATGCCCATTATGATTCCGCTGCCCAGCGCGCCGTCCAAGCCGTGAACCCATTACCGCCATTCCCTTCTGATATTTCCGACCCATTTTTCGATGTCCAGTATCGATTCATTAAAGATTAAAAGGATTGAGCCTCTATGAGAAAAGCCATGTGCCCACACCGGTTACATCTCCTTGCCTCCGCCATTGCCGTCCTGACCTTCTTGTCGACCCCCCTGAGCTTTGGGGAAGATGCCATCCTGGAGGCTACCCGCTCAGAATTTCAAAAAATCCCTATTTGGGTCATGGGATTTTCTCCCGTCGAACAAGATAAAAAAATTTCCGAAACCATGAATACCCAGGTCGAGTCGGTACTCAAAGAGGATCTGCAACGCTCGCAGGTTTTTTCTGTGGCCGATTTGCCCTCAACAAAGGGGGAATTTTCACAGAATAAATGCGTGAGCCTTTCCCCAACATTGGAAACACAGTTTAGCAAAGTGACCGTCTCCACCTGGGGACGATTGGGGATAGGAGGAACGTCCAACGGCGTGGAAGGATTGATTTTTGATGCCTGCGCCTTTGATCCTGGTCACCAAGACGTCCTCACCGGCAAACGCTATTTTTCCCTCAAAACCAATGATGCGCTGCTTCGTTTAATGGCCCATCGATGGGCAGACGAACTGGTGTATCGCTATACCGGAGAACGGGGCATAGCCAGAACCAAAATTGCGTTTGTGGGAGAAAAAGAGAATGGCCGTGAGCTTTTTGTGATGGATTATGACGGATACGATCCCCAGCAAGTAACCGCTGATGGGTATCTGAACCTCATGCCAACATGGTCTCCAGATAGAAAATTCTTGATCTACACAGGCTATCGAGACCGCAAGCAACAGATCATGCGACGTGAGCTGGCCACGGGCCACGAGGAAGTGCTGGTTCCACCAGCCAGCCTCAACATTACGGCCACCTTTGCCCCAGACGGCCAATCAATTACCTATGCGGGAGCCCAAGAAGGTAATTCCGACATCTATCAGTTAGCATTGGACAGTGGAAGCGCGAAGCAGTTAACCTCTCATCATAGCGCAGATTTGTCCCCGTCCTGGTCACCAGACGGGCGGCATGTGGCCTTCACCTCGGATCGAGGAGGCCGCCCCCAAATTTACATCATGGATGCTGACGGCTCCAACGTAAAACGTTTGACCTACGATGGAGATTACAACGCCGCCCCGGCCTGGTCCCCAAAGGGCGAATGGATTGTTTATGTCTGTCGAATTCCTGGAGAAGGGTTCAAGCTCTGTCGGATCAGCCCAAATGGGGAACAACGCAGTCAAATTACCAAAGGCAACAGTATCGACGATTCACCTTCATGGGCCCCAAATGGCCGGCATCTCGTGTTTAGTTCAATTCGTGGAGGAGAAAGTCAAATCTATATCGTCACGAGTGAGGGAGCAGGACTTGAGAAAATTTCCTCTGTGGGCGCGCATCTCAGCTCCCCTTCGTGGTCGCCGTTTCAACCTTAATGCATGGATCACCTGTGATATTTCAGCAAAGGAGTCGCCGTATGGACACACATTTTCGTACCGTTTCCCTCATTAGCATTCTCAGCCTCACGCTTTTCGGCCTCACAGGATGTGGGGAAAAGCGTGTTCATGTCGCCACCGTTTCTGGAGCTCCTGGCGAAGAAATCGCGTTAGAACCCGATAAAGAATTGGACCAAGGTCAATCCTCTGGAATCGCCACGAGTATCGTCGATGAATCCAACCTTTCCTCACAAATGCCAATGGGGGATACGGCTTCGTCTGAAGGGCCGGTTTCTACTCTAGACGCCGACCCCATTAATATGGCCCATGAACCGACAACTTCTTCTGTTCCAGAGACATCCCTTTCTCACGACATATTACCTTCATTGGATTCTGAACTAGCCGACAATGCACTGGCCGACAACACCAGTCCCTTTGCGGCTTTGGCGGACGGGCAAGCTTTTGAGGCACAATCCAGTTCTACCGCAGAAAACCACCTGAATCCCTCTTCAACGAATGTTGCGGATTCTGGAGAATCCATGACCTCTCAACCTGATAATTCCGGAACGGCATCAATGTCGCCAGAAATAACAGAAGGTGCGCTGCCAGACACTTTTACCGGGGAAGGCCTTGAGCCTGTTCCAGACACCTTCCAAATTGCTAAAGCCGAACCCTCAGGGGGCATTGAAGACCAAATGCAACGAATCAAAACGGAAGAACTCGCCGCCGTCGCCGCGGGCTTAGAAGATGTATTCTTTCAATTTGACAGCTGGAGCCTAACGCAAGAAGGCAAACAAACCTTGGAACGAACGGCGAAATGGTTCACGCAAGACGCCTCTTCGAATCTCATTATTGAAGGGCACACCGACCAACGCGGAACGCAGGCGTATAATATGGTCTTGGCAAAAAAACGTGCTGTGGCGGTCCAAGAGTATCTCACGCAATTAGGCGTTGAGACTTCCCGCCTGGCAATCATCTCCTATGGAAAAGACAGGCCTTTCTGCCAAGATGCCACCGAGGTGTGCCATCAACTCAACCGTCGAGGACATCTTCTTGTTCAAAACCAATAAACACCATCCATGAAGGGCCCTATTTCCAATCAAGGAGGATCCAATACACCGTGATACCTGGAGGTTGTACAAATTCTGTTTTCAAATGGATGATCGTCATCGGACTATTCAGTGTCCTTGAGGTCGGCTGCGTCGCCCAACAAGCTGATGTGGCGAGAATTCAAAAAGATTTAGAACAGCAGATTGGACAATTGAAGTCGGAAAAGATCGCGCTCGGACAACAAGTGGAGGATGCACGTTCTGCCATAACGGAATCCCAAAACCTGATTGCTGCCCAAAAAGCCGATATGACCAAAATGCGTGGCGATCTGGCTCCACTGAACCAACAGATAAAACTCCTTCGGGAACAGGATTTAACGAGCCTCTATGGCCAAATCGAAGTGAATGAAAAAAAGATTTCTGATCTTCGCCAAGATTTTAACAGTCGGTCAAAGGGCCTAGAAGGAGATGTTCAAGCTCTCCAGACGACTGTTCAGTCACAGGAAAAAGAGCAGCAACGCGCCAATGCGCAAACCAATGCGCTCACCCAACAAGTTGATGAAAAAAATCAAACCCTCACCGAATTGATGACCGCGTTTCAAGCTTCCTTAGGACAATTTAAGTCCACCTTAGGTGGACTAGGAACCGACATTTCTCAAGCTCAAGCCAACATTAGCACACTGCAAACGGGTGCTGACACTCACGCCCAATCGCTGATAGCCGCCCAAACCCAAATTGAGAATCAACAGCAATCCTTAACACAAGTTAAACAAACATTAGAACAATCCGGGACCGTCTTTGGTACTCAGGTCGAACAGCACGATACTCAACTCACCCAATTGCAACAACAAGTGACCGCACTTCAAGACAAACTGACATCCGACACTCAAGCGCTCCGTACCTTTTTGGACCAAGACGTGAAAACCTCAATGGACCAAATAGTCACCGATATGGACACCCGCCAACAGCCCGTCTTTGAACGCCTGAATGCGTTGCAATCAGATGTCGAGGCCTTAGGGAAGCATGTCCAAGCCGATGCCACCCAAGTCCAGGAATTATTACAGTCGGTCGTGAAACTTCGCGAAGCACAAGAGGTCATGGGAAGCTTACTCGGGAAACGCGGAGATGAAATCATTCAACAAGCCGGACGCTTGTCGGAACGCATGAACACCGTGGAAGCTCATCAAACGACGCTGACACAAGAACTCCAATCCAATACACAGAAAACCTCCTCTCATTTGACTGAGGTGAACACCAACCTCACTGCTCTATCCCAAAACCTAGAACAAACCACCCATTCACTCTCACAACAGCTCGCCCAACAAGAACAGACCATGGCCACTCTGGAGCAAGGCATACAGGAATTGCAGCAGCTCAAAGGTGAAACCCAGGCTCAAGTCCAACAAATGCAAACAGCAAGCCAAGCTTCGGCCCAGCTCAAGCAGAATGCCGAGCAGATGACCAAACGAATGCAAGAATTAGAAATCCATCAATCTGCACTTGTTGGGAAGCTGGATTCTGACGCACAGGCAACCACCACCCACCTACAAGAAGTCAACAATGGCATCAAATCCGTGGCTCAGGCCTTGGAAAATATCAGCGCGAAATTGAATACACGGATCGCCAATCAAGAGCAACTTTTGAACCAGGCTGTCACCAAATTTCAGAGTGTGCAGAATACAGCTGAAGTCTCTCAAAAGAATATACACCACCTGAATGAGTTAACAGGAACCATGAATCAATTACAGGAAGTGATTAATACGATTGGCACGAAGTTGGGAGAACGGGTAGATGAGCATGAGGATCGCCTGAGCCAATTGGCCAAACGAGTCAATCAATTACAAGGCACCAAGCCAAAAAAATGATCCCTTGAGATATCAGGGTGTTGGGAGAAATGCCCTCTGTTTTCCTTAGGCCTTTTCTGAGGATCCCTCCCTTGGTAGAATAAAGATCACAGACGCTTTTATCACTCTCGAATGAGGCCTATGAATCGTACATTTCTACCCCTAATCTTGTTGGGCACGAGTCTGGCGATCGGAGGATGCGCGACTGAACCCAATCTGACTGATTTGCAAAAACAGGTTCAGACACTCTCCCTCCAACAAGAAGCCACTCAGCAACAAGAAAAACAGGCTCGGGATCGTCTCGCGGCCATTGAATCCCAACTGGACGAACACGACTTTTTAGTCGGTGAATTGATCAAAACTGAGGAAGAGTCTAACTTAGACACCCGCCACTTATTGGAAAAACTCGAACGGACTAGTGCCATGCTCCGCGAGCAAATTGAACAAACTCGAATCTCCACCCAACGAAGAGATCAGGATTTATCCATTCGAGTCAAAGCCATAGAAGCCAGGATTGATAATATGGTTCACCGCCCCCAATCCGGATCTTCCCAAATTAGCGTCCCTGTGCCGTCAAAACCGGTCCCCGAGATCCAAGATGCCAGCCCAACTCCGCCGACCCAAACTCAATCCTCTCCCGAAAAATCAGGAGTTGAGAACGAAGCCTCCGCCTTTCGATCCGCCTATAAAATCTATCTCAAGGGGAACTATGATCGGGCATCAGCCGAATTTCAACGATTTGTCAAACACTACCCGTCAACAGCTTTGACCCCACAGGCCTTCTACTACCTTGGGCAATCTTATTATGAGCAGAAGCACTACGATCCAGCACAGCAAGCTCTCCAACACGTGGTGAGGGATTTTCCCAACACGAAATACCGAAGCCAGGCCTTAGTCATGCTCGGACAGATCATGATAGAAACCCAACAACGATCCAAAGCCCAGGAACTTTGGAAGCAAATCATTCAAGATTACCCAGGTTCTCCAGATGCCAACCATGCCAAGGACCAATTAAAAAAAGCCGGGCTGTCTTGATTGTCTTGGAGTCATTCCCTCTTCTTTCTACCGCCTCACTCATTTCATTCTAATCCGATTCCCATGCCTGCCCCCGTGACTGGAAAAATTCATGTTCTTCCAGATGAAGTATCATGCCGCATTGCAGCAGGAGAAGTTGTCGAACGACCGGCCTCGGTGGTCAAAGAACTCATTGACAATAGCCTTGACGCTGAAAGCACCCTCATTACCATTGAAGTAGAAGACGGTGGTCGGCGCCTCATCCGCGTGACCGATAATGGAATGGGGATGAATCGAAATGATGCGCAACTGGCCTGCCAACGATTCGCGACGAGCAAACTCCAAACCGAGGACGATCTATTTCGGTTGACGACGTTAGGGTTTCGGGGAGAAGCCTTGCCTAGCATTGCTTCAGTCTCCAGAGTTTACCTGAACACCGTACCTACTGGCTCCCAGATTGGCACCCAAACACATTCAGAAGGTGGCACATCCTGGGATAGTCAGGATTATGCCGGCGCTTCTGGCACCCAAGTGGAAGTTCACGATCTTTTTTTTAATACCCCTGGCCGGCTGAAATTTTTAAAAACTATTTCCACAGAATTCTCCAAAATCTCTTATACGGTCCAACAAGCAGCCGCCATCAATCCACACGTGCACTTCCGACTCTTCCATCATAACCATAAAATCCTTGATTACCCGAAGGTGGCGAAGTTTCAAGATCGCTTAATGCAAATGTATGGGCCCACATTTCTTGATCGCTTCCTTCCCCTCACTCAAACAGAGGGACCGTTTCAACTGAACGGGTTCATCATCAGCCCTCATCATACGCGAACATCACGCACCCCTCAGGAAATTTTCGTCAACGGCCGCCCGATAAAAAACACCACCATCACCCATGCGATTTACGAAGGCTATGGATCTTTTTTACCAAAGGGGAAGCATCCCCACTTTATCCTCTGCATTCAACTCGATTCTCAAACGCTGGACATCAATGTGCACCCAACAAAACGGGAAGTCCGTTTTTCACATCCGGAAGTCGTGCATTCCGGAATTCTTCGGACAATCAAGCAGACGTTTGCCAGGGATTCATCATTCACCATCGATTCTTCTGCTCAGGAAGAGGCAAACGTCTCCTTTCAATCACCGACAACAACGACCAGAATCACAAAACCGTCCTTAGCCGTTGCCCCTGTGGCTACGACACGATTCTCTCCTGAAATGGGAGGCGCCAGGGGCACACATTTATCCCTCTTTGCTCAGGAGCCATCATCGACTTACACAGTTCGACCGAAAGACTTTCACATCGTTCCCCTCGGCCAGATTCAACAGACCTATCTTGTCGGGCACATTAATGAGGATCTCTATATCATTGACCAACACACCGCTCACGAGCGAGTACTGTTTGAACGCCTTCTTCAAACTTGGAGTCAGAAAGATGTTCAGCAGCAGGCCCTTCTCATTCCCGAACCAATCGATCTGCTCCCTCACCAAGGAACTTTACTGGAAGAATGGCTGCCTGTTTTATCCCAGACCGGTTTAGATATTGAAAGATTTGGGCCAACCTCGTTTGTCGTGCGATCTATCCCGGCAATACTGGGGACGGTCGCCATAGGCCCATTGATTCTTGAGCTCGTAGAAGAACTCTCCGAATGGAAATCCACGGATTCCCTTGACGCGTTAATCAGACCCATTCTGGCGAGCATGGCCTGTCAAAGCGCGGTTCAGGCAGGCCGGACCATGGCGCTTCCAGAAATTTCCACCTTGTTACATGATTGGGCTCATGAACATTTTCCCATGACCTGTCCTCACGGAAGACGCGTCGCCATTCGACATTCAGTCGACGAATTGAATACCCTATTTGCCCGGACTTCCGAGAATCATGCTACAACCTGATTACCGATGACACGTTCAGAACTCATCACCACCGACAAACCCATCGTGGCGATAGTTGGTCCCACGGCTATCGGAAAAAGCCGAATTGGGATTGAAATTGCCAAGGCCCTCCACACCGAAATCTTAACAGCCGATTCTTGCCAAGTGTATCGAGGGATGGATATCGGGACCGATAAGCCGTCGCTCCAAGAACGCAAAGGCGTCCCTCATCAATTGATTGACCTTGTGGACCCTGATCAAGCGTTTAATGTCGGCGATTTTCGACGTCTTGCTCTTCAAGAAATCTCTCGTTTACATGACCAGGCGCTTCTTCCGCTCATCGTTGGAGGAACAGGGCTCTATATCCGTGGCCTCTTAAGGGGACTATGCCCAGGCCCACCTCCCAATTGGTCCATTCGCGAAACATTCACGCAAGAAGCCAGGGAACATGGCTGGTCATTTTTGCACGAAAAACTACAGCAAGTGGACCCCGAACTTGCACAGCGTCTGCACCCTCATGACCAACCAAAAGTGATTCGAGGCCTTGAGGTCTATCACACGCTCGGGATTCCCTTATCTCAAGTTCAGCAAGAACATCAGTTTCAAGAATCGCCCTATCCCTTCCTCCTCATAGGCCTCACCATGGACCGTCAAACCCTTTATCGGCGAATTGACACACGCGTAGAATGGGAAATCGAAAAAGGCCTAGTGCAAGAAACCCAACGACTCATGCAGCAGGGTTATTCGCGAGATTTAGGTTCAATGAAGGGACTCGGCTATCGACAATTTTCCGGATATCTGGCGGGAGAGTATTCCTATGACGAAGCGGTGCGCCTTTTAAAACGGGATACCCGCCACTTCGCAAAACGTCAAATGACCTGGTTCAAAAAAGAACCAGGCATTCAATGGATGACGATAGAAGAATCGGATATCCCGACACAGGCAACCACACGTATCTTGAAAACAATTGACGATTTTCTCGGTGGACTCGCTACATCCCCAGCTATCCCAGACCATATGAACACGTTTCAACCGTCTCGCTCATCTGAGGAAGCGGACCAGACGAATGCTCCTAACATTCAGAGACTTTAATTCCTAAGGAGTTGCCACGGTGCCAATTCGCACAACCCAAGCTCGAAAACCCAAAGCGGACATCGCCATCATCGGTGGAAGCGGTCTCTACGACATGGAGGGACTCACGAAGATTAAAGAAGTGAAGATCACGACGCCCTTTGGTCAACCGTCTGATTCCATAATACTGGGCTCCTTCGAGGGACTCAACGTTGCGTTTTTGGCCCGGCATGGGCGAGGACACCGCATCACCCCAACAGACATTAATTATCGAGCCAATATTCATGCCCTAAAATCCTTAGGAGTTTCCCGAGTATTTTCTGTCAGTGCTGTGGGGAGCATGAAAGAACACATTCGACCCGGAGACTTTCTTCTGCCCGATCAATTCATTGATCGGACCACCAAACGTCTCGCCACATTTTTTGACCAGGGTATTGTGGCGCATGTGGCATTTGCGGACCCACTTTGCCCAACCCTGTCCTCTCTTTTTTGGGAGGCCAGCCAACAGGTTTCTGTCAAAGTCCATCGCCCTGGTACCTATCTCTGTATGGAAGGCCCCCAATTTTCCACTCGAGCGGAGTCTCTGCTTTATCGAAGCTGGGGTGTTGACATCATAGGCATGACCAATTTAACGGAGGCCAAACTCGCCCGCGAGGCCGAACTCTGCTATGCCACATTAGCCTTAGTCACTGATTATGACTGTTGGCATGACTCTGAAGAAGCGGTGTCCGTCGGCGCCATTTTGGAGATCATGCACAAAAATGTCGAAACGGCCAAACAAGTCTTGCACCATGCATTGAAAAAAGCCAAAGATCTTGGCCCTTGCGCCTGCCAGACGGCCCTAGAATATGCGGTTATTACGCCATTGAACAAAATACCTCCAACTCTTAAGAAACGCTACCAAGTTCTACTGCATCGACAATTATCGACCACTCCTCAAACGAAGAAAAGGTAATCATCATGGGAAATTTGTTAGTTGTAGGTTCCGTGGCGTTTGATTCCGTGCGTACGCCATTTGGTGAAGCAGCCAATGTCCTGGGAGGTTCGGCCACCTATTTTTCCACCTCGGCCAGCTTCTTTACTGACGTCAATTTAATCGCCGTGGTCGGTGAAGATTTTCCAGAGGAACATCTGGAATTTCTACGAAGCCGAGGAATTGATCTAGAGGGACTAGAACGTCGGCCTGG